>Ga0209415_10015482_pt1 | contig 12354 bp, 5 predicted proteins | sample PeaSoiSIISIP2007_FD_187696 | JGI IMG/M metagenome (GOLD analysis project Ga0209415, IMG submission 187696) | Peat soil microbial communities from Weissenstadt, Germany - SII-SIP-2007 (SPAdes) (version 2) | ecosystem: Environmental > Terrestrial > Soil > Wetlands > Peat | place: Germany... | reverse complement strand
CGGGGTGCATTTCGGAGAATTGCTCCGCGAGCCGCTCCTTTTCGGCCAGGGTTACGGCCAGTTGCAGCCGCGTTGCCTTGAGCGCGGTGTCGCTGGGGAGCGGAGGGGAGTTCGTCGTCGCGGCGGTGAGAGTAATCGTGATGTTGGAGACGTAAGCGGTGGAAGCCGGCTGGTTTGTCGAGGAAGCGGCGGGGAGGTTCGTGAGAGTCAACAAGCCCGAGGCCTCGAGGTCCAGTCCTTTCCTCAGCAACTCCTCCTCGAGCCTGAGCCTGGCCACTTGCATGTTCATCTCAGCCAAATACAGGCCATGACTCTTGGACTCCTCCTCGAGCACCGGCAGGTTGTTGGTCTTTTGAGATTCCAACCACTTTTCCTGCTCGGCGTTCAGTTCCCTCTCGCGCTTCTCAAGCTGCTCGGTGAGCGAGCCTACCAAATCCTCCGCCGTGGAGAGGCGCGTATCTTTCTTGAAGGCAAGGTATTCGTCGATCAGCGACTTCAGAAACTCTTGCGCCACGGCCGGATCCGGAGCGGTGGCGCGCAACTGGAGGATCGACGTGCCCATGGGCCTGACCACCTCCACATCCAGGTCGCGGCTCAGTTGGATCGCCCTGGATCCCGCCTGCTCGATCGCTGCGCGGCGCAATCGCGAGCCTTTCAGCAACTCGATCTGGGTGGCAAAGTCGTCCTTGGCCTCGACAAATACGTTCATTCCCAACTGCGGCCCCAGTGTCAGGTAAAGCTGCGCGTAAGAGGTGTAAGTCTCTTGCCGAATCGTTTCGTAAGTAACCACCGAGCCCACCGCGACCGCCAGGCACACCACCACCACCCACCACCGCTCCCGCAGATAGGACAAATAGCGGCGCTTGGGAACCATGACCGTGAGCTTGTAATGGGCATCATGGCCGCCGTTGTCCGGCGTCGGTGGCAAAATGATGGTCTGCTCGTTCACGAGAATCGACGGGCAGGCTGCCGCCCTTGCGTTTCTTCGCTCGTTTCCGGCGAAAACCGCTTCGGCTCCACGTCGTTCTTGACCACCGGCACTGCTGCGGCTCTGGACTTAACTTCCCGGCCTGCCCCCAGGCCGTGCCTCAACTTTTCCCGCTCTCCAAAGGTCCGAACTGTAAGACTGGACTCAAACAGGTGACGGTTCCATGTCGTCCAGGTCTCAATTGTGTGAACTCCCGGCCCGCGTCCGCTTGCCCGGTGCTGGCGGAAGCGACGATCTGGAGATGAAAAGTGGTCATAACGTGCCTGGGGCGCTCCGCATTCAGTACGCACTGCGCGGTGGAAAAACGCAGTGCTTAAAGGTCTTCAGAATGATCAGGCAATCCAGGCTGAACGACCAGTGCTCGAGGTAGTGAATGTCCGCCTCGACGCGGCCCTCGATGTCCGCCTCGCTGTGGATTTCCCCACGGAACCCGTTGACTTGCGCCCACCCGCTAAGGCCTGGACGGATAAACTTCCGGATCAAGTACTTGCGCATGACACGGATAAACAGTTCCTCGTGTTGCGGCAGGTGTGGCCGCGGCCCCACCACGCTCATCTCCCCCAGCAACACGTTGATGAACTGGGGCAATTCATCCAGGCTCAGCCGCCGCAGCCAGCTTCCCGCCGGAAAAACGCGGGTGTCCTTGTTCGAGGCCTGTTTGGCTTCGTTTTCCTGGTGCCGATGCATCGTCCGGTACTTCAGTATTCGGAAGGGCCGGCCCATCATGCCCGTGCGGACCTGCGTGAAGAAAATCGGTCCGGGCGATTGCGTCCTTTGCAATGCCCACACCAGAACCGTCGTCAACGGCAGAACGCACACCACCACCGGCACAGCCACGGCCAAATCCAACGACCGTTTGAAAAAGCGGTTCAGCGGGCTTTCCAGCGGCTCTTCTCGCAGTCCGATGAACCGCACGCCGTCGTCCTCAAACGTGGTGGTGGTGTGGTTGAAATAGCTGTCCAAATCATGGACCGCGAGCAACCGCACGCCGGCCCCTTCACAAAGCTGGGTCAGCTTCCTCAGCCACTGGCTGCCCAACGACACGTCCAGCGCGATCAACTGCGTTATCGAGCGCCGCTGCAGGATCTCCCCGATCTGATCCAGAGTACCCAGCACCGGGAAGGGAGAGGCGGGCGAGGGGCCGGTCTCCGGGCAAACCAAACCAACGGTCTCCAGCCCGAGCAAGCTCCTTCGTTCCAGCCACGGCTGGAGCTGCCGGGCTTGTTCCACGGTCCCGGCCAGGGCCACGCGCTCGGCCCGGTCGCCCGAAAAGGCCCACTTAGCCAAAGTTCGAGGCAGCAGGAAATTCGCGAACAGCAAGGTCACGTACAGCCAAGGTATGTAACTGAAAAAAAACGAACGCGACGCCACTATGTCCGCCAGCGCGAAATTGACCATGAACACAGCAAATAATCCCAGCAAGGCCTCGCGCAGCGAATTCCGGTTCGCCAGCACAAACTCGTGCGTCGGCTGTCCGCGATCCGGTCTCTTGCCGCTCCCCGCAAAGATGATGCCGACCAGCAGGAACTCATTGTAGAGCAGGTACCGTTGAAGAGTGGCCGAATCGGCAAAGAGTTCGTGTTCCCAAATGAAGAGCCAGCCCCAAAAGCTGGCGGTCACCACGGCCAACTTCCAAAGCAACAAGACCGTCCGCGTGCCAACAGATCGATTGCTCAACATACGCCCGCTGGATTCCAAGACACCACGAGAGCCAAACCAAGCGCCAGCGCCGCCCGGGCGGCCTGGCGCCCGGGACCGGACCAGGCCGGCTGACGCTCCCGCGGGGTGCGGCGCTGCCGCCATTCGGAGGGGGTCATGGCAAACCGCTTCTTGAAGCGGTAGTTAAAAATCGCCAGGCAACCGTGCCCGCTTTCGTTCGCCACGTCAATGATCTTGAGCTTTGGGTTGCCCAGCAGGGTGCAGGCCTTCTTGAGGCGCAACTCGGATATGTAGGCACGGAAGTTGGACCCGCACAGTTCGTGAAAAAGGCGGCTCGCGTGGCGTTCGCAGCAGCGCAAATGTTTGGCCAGTTGTGCCAGGCTCAAGTCCGCCAGTTCCGATTCGGGCATCTGGTTGACAAACTGGCGTAGCCGCGCCTCGACGTCCTGGCGGCCCGTTTCTCCTTTAGCCAGGGCCTCGCCGAGGAAGGGCGAAAGCACTTCGGAAAACGTGTGGGCGAATCCAAGCCGGCTTTGCAGGTTCATGCTCCGGTCCGGCTGGCAAAAGGCGGCCAATCGCGCCGCCAGCGGATGGCCCGGCGGCAGCAGCAAAAACGGAGCACAACGCTGGGCCACCTGAGTTTCGAAATACTGCCGCTCCAGCGCGGTCAGGAACCCCGTCAGCGAGCTCAAACACAGGGCCACTCCGCGCACCGTTGCCGGTCCGATCTGGCTCGCCAGGATCGCCGCCGACGAACCGGGCGGGCTAAGCACCACTCCGCCCGTGGGCACTTCCTTGCTGGCCCCGGAGCAACGCACGTAAGCGATTCCCTTGGAAAGCTGCAGCACCACCCAATTCCGGGTGGAAAGCGGCCATTCCCGCCCACTGAGAAGGGTTCGCTCAAATCTCGACATGTGTTCAAGCTCGCTCATTTGGTTGGACGCGCTGACGCGAGAGGCGGACCCTCTGTGAGTTTCGATGACGGCGTTGGACGTGCCGGCGCAACCCACCGGCTTTGATTCTGCCCAGCGTTGCCGGTGGCCCGCTTTACCGCGTCCAGTTTGCCTCTGGACTCCGCGGCATCCGCGCGGGCCTGCTGGCTCCTGAGCGCGCGCCGCCATCGGCTCGGCGTCACGCCAAAATGGCGCTTGAACATCATATTGAACAGGCTGACCGACTGGTAACCACTCTCCGGCGCCACCTCGCAGACCTTGAACTCGGTGGTCGCCAGCAACTCCTGGGCGTGCGCCAGCCGAACTTCCGCCTGCTGGTCCCTGAAGGACCTGCCAACGACCTCGCTGAAGATGCGACTCAGGTGCCTGGGCGAACATCTCAGGTCGCGGGCCAACCCTCTGAAGTCCAAATGCAGGAGGCACTCGGCCGGCGTCTTCTGCAGAAACGCCCCGAGCAGCGCCTTGGCGCTCCCGGCCTCCGGCTCAACCCCCTCGGGAACCAAGTCCTTGCTGACGCCCCGAATAAACGACATTACCAGGCGCACTCGCAGTTGGAGCCGACCGTCCTTCGGCCCCTCGAAGAGTTCCCGGAACTCTGCCGCCACCGGATCTTCAGGGACAAAAAAGCGGCACGACAACTCGGCCTTGCTGGCGGCTTCTTCCAACGCCCTTTGTTCACGAAGAGTCACGACACCGGTCAGACGCTCGGGTGCGACATTGAAAAAGTGGATCTTGGCCTCGCCAATCTGGCTCGCGCGAATGGCCCCCTGCGCCATCGGGGTCAGGATCACGACCGACCCCGGGGCCAGCTCGCGATTCAGACGCGGATGAATCCAATATCCCACGCCGCTCGCCAAATGCGCGACCGACCACCCCGGTGGTTTTGGCGTCCATTCGCTCCCTGGGCGAAGGGACACCTGCCTTACCACCAGGTGCTGATCGAAAGTTCGTTCCACTTTCATGAGCGTCAAAAAGCTAACAGCCTGCAACGAGCTACAAGTCCGCAATGGCAAGCGAAGGGCATGGTAATCAACCAATATGGCAGACAAATGGCGGTTGCGAAACTAATGTGCCACCATTGCAAACCAGGGGATGTCCTCATCACGCACTTTCCATCAGCCCGCCTGCGGGTTCACCTCCAAACGGCCTTTATTCTCAAGGAGTTACGACGCATAAGCTGACTCGAGTCGCGTCACCCGGCAGCTTCTTCGGTGTGATTAGCCTCGCCTGATCTCAAGGGTTTTGAGGGTCGGCCATGACGGCAGAGCTCGCAGAAAACACCTGTTTTGTGCCATCGACCGGGCGTGGCTTGGAAGAACGTAGCGGCGTCTCGCCTGCCCGCCGTAGCTTCAGCGAAGGCGGGGCAGAGCGCCGCCAATATCGCCTCCTTCCACGATCCGAACAGTTACAAAACAGCAGAATAAAGACCTGTGCGAGCAGCCCTCCCTCTCCTGGGGGAGAGGGCCGGGGTGAGGGCGTTACAAACCAACAGAATAAAGACCTGTGCGAGCAGGTCGCGTCACCCAAACGTCACCCGTGCGACATTGCCGCGTCACACCCCAGCCCTACGATCTCCAGGCGCATCTCATGCCCCGGAATCAAGTCATAAACACGAGGAATCTGCAGGTCTGCCGCTCGGCCCTCACGCCGGTTGCGCTGGCCCTGGGATGGCTTCTTTGTGCGGGCCAAATTCGGGCGGCGCTCGCGCCCGGTTCTCCCGGAGCGGGCGATTCGCCTCGGGCCCCGGACGTCTCCGCAACCCCGTCAGCCAATGCGCCCCCTGCTCCGGCCCTCCCTCGCTTTGAGGTCCGCCGCTACCAACTCCGCGGTGACACCCTCCCCTCGACCGATTCACTGATGAAGCTCCTGGCCAATTACACGGGCACGAATGTGAGCCTGGCCGAGATCGTGGAAGCGGCCTCGGCCGTGCAGCTTGAATACCGCAGCCAAGGCCGCACCAATGCGAGCGTCTCGCTTGCCTCGGAGGCCATCACCAACGGCCTCGCCACCCTCCATATCTTCCGTGCGGGCAGGCCGCTCATCCTCATATCCGGCAAGCGCTACGCCAGTCTGCCCCCGGCCACCCTCCCCCTCGCGCGCGCCCCGCCGCCCCCCGCAGCCCCGCCCAAGCCCGCGCCCACTGTGGCTATCCGCGCCTACGAAATCACCGGCGACACCCTGCTAACCACCGAGGCCCTGATGCGCGTCCTGGCCAAACACACCGGCGCCAACCTCACCATGACCAACATCCTGCAGGCGGCTTCCGATCTCCAGATGGAGTACCGCAACCGCGGTTTCCCAACGGTGAAAGTCTCGTTGCCGGCCCAGCACATCAATCCTACTAACGGCATCGTCAAAATCCAGGTTTTTGAAGGGCGGCTCTCGGGCATAGAAGTGACGCACAACCGCTATTTCAGTTCGAATAACGTGATGCGCGCCCTGCCCAGCCTGCGCACCAACACCATTCTGGTCGGCCCCATTCTCCAAGCCGAATTGGACCGCGCCAACGCCAACCAGGACCGCCAGATTTACGCCCAGCTTGCTCCCGGAGCCGAGGAAGACACGACCCTGCTCACCCTCGAGGTGAAGGACCGGCTGCCACTCCACGGCAAGATCGACTTTGATGACCAGAATTCCCCCGGCACGCCCGACCTGCGCATCAACACCTCCTTGGCCTACAACAACCTCTGGCAACTGGACCACTCTCTTGGTCTGCAGTACAGCTTCTCCCCGGAGCAGTACAAGCAAGGGGCGCAATGGAACCCCTACGACCAACCCATCGTGGCCAACTATGGCGGCTTCTATCGCCTGCCTCTGGCGGCGCCCGAATCCATCGGCCGCGTCACCGCCATCGACCCGAGCAGTTTCGGTTACGACGAGGCCACGCGAAAATTCCGCCTCCCCCCGCCTTCGGGTGCGCCGGAATTGAACCTCTACGCCAGCCGCTCGACCATTGACACCGGCCTTGAGACCCTCAGCGACCAGGTCATTTACAACGTTCCCGGCGTGCGGCAGGTCATCCGCCGCGACGTTCAGCAAGACCTCACCATCAACGAATCCGTGGGGTTCCGATTATCCGAACCACTTGCGGAATTCGAGCACATCCGGTCTGTGCTTTCGGCCGGTTTCGACTTGAAACATTACGACCTGGCCAGCTACAAGACGAATGTCTTTCAATTTACGGAGATCACGCTCAACCAGTTTGGCAACCCCAACCCACCCATTGTCAGCTCCGTTGCGTCCCCGGTCCCGACCACGGTCCGTGAGGTCACCTACTTGCCGTTGTCCTTGCGGTGGGATGGCAGCCGCAGAGACACGACCGGCACCACCGGGTTTGGCCTCGGCTACAGCGCACAGTTTCTCGCCGCGCTCTTTTCGGGGGGCGGCGAGGCCAACTTCAGGAACGTCACCGGCTCCGCCCAGGGCGATGGCTATTACCATGTCGTCACCGCAACCCTCTTTCGCGACCAGCAGGTATTCACCAATTGGTGGCTCAGCGCCCGGATGGAAGGACAATGGGCGAACGAACCTCTCACCAGCAACGAGCAGTTCGGCGAGGGCGGCGTGGCGAGCATCAGGGGCTATCACGAGGGCGAAGTCTTTGGCGACACCGGCTGGCGCCTCAACCTCGAACAGAAAACCCCCTCCCAGTACGTTGGCATGGCCTATCCCGATCACCCGGTTGCCATCCGCGGCTCGGTGTACATGGACTATGGCGAGGCCTATCTGCTCGACCCCCAGGGCCGCCAGGGCCGCACGCCCCTCTGGGGCGCCGGTTTCGGCGGCTTAATCTCCATTGGCAGCTCTTGGGAGGCCCGTTTCCTCTTCTCCTGGCCCCTCCTCACCGCCGGCACCATCGAAGCCTTTCAGCCCCGCTTCGACTTTAACCTGAGCGCCCAGTTCTGACCCATGAAGGCGATCCCAAACAAAATGAAACCTGTGGGCATCCCGACCCTCCCCCCACTCCCAATCCCAACCGCCGCGCCCCAAAGGGGCAGCAGCATACCAGCCCAGGGCAAGGCCCGCCGGAGCGCAGCGCAGGCGGAGCCGCCGCCCTGGGTAAAGCCCCAAAAACAACTCCCCCCCTCCCATGCGCTCCGAACGCATGGGAGGGGGGAAGGGGGGTGGGTTCTTCCCCGACCGCCTCGGACACCGTGCGAACTCCCCCATGAACAATCCCGCTTTGCCCTCGAATAGGCCGTCAACCTTCGCGTCCTTTGTGAAATTCTTGTTTTCCTCATCCCCCTTGGGCACGGCCGCATCCCTCCTGCTGTTGTTGGCATCCCCCCTTCATGCCGCTCCCGCCCCACCCCCCATCCGTCCCATCAGTCCCATCGGCCCCATCGTCACCCAAGGCGCCGCCACCTTCACCACCCAAGGCTCCCAGCTCACCATCCAAACCTCCGATCAAGCCTTCATCAACTGGCAAAGCTTCAATATCGGTCTCGGCCAAACCACCACCTTCCTCCAGCCCTCATCCTCCTCGGTGGTCTGGAACCAGATCAATGACCCCAACCCCTCCCAAATCCTCGGCACCCTCAACGCCAACGGCTATGTCTTCCTGCAGAACCAGGCCGGCTTTTATGTCGGCGGGCACGCCTCAATAAACGCCCACGGCCTGGTCATGACCACCGCTCCCACCCCCACGCCGAATCTCTTCAGCGCGGGCGCCTGGGATTTCAACGCCCCGCCCCCCTCCGCCAAGATCATCAATTATGGGCAAATCCAGGCCGCCAATGGCGGCTCCGCCTTCCTCATCGCCCAGGACATCGAGAATCACGGCACCATTGCCGCTCCGCAAGGCCAGATCGGCCTCTACGCCGGCCAGCACGTCCTGCTCTCCTCTCGCCCGGATGGCCGCGGCATCAGCGCCACCGTAACCCTCCCGGAAGGCTCAGTCGATAATTCCGGCAGGCTCATCGCCGATGCCGGCACGATCGCCATGCAGGCGCAAGTGGTGAACCAGGGCGGCCTCGTGCAGGCCAACTCCATGCGCGAAGTCAATGGCGTCATCGAGTTGACCGCGAGCGACGCCATCAACCTTGGGGCGAATTCCGTCCTCTCCGCCCAAGGCGGCAGCCAGGGCGCCAGCCCCGGCGGAACGATTTCCATCAAATCCGGCAACACCTTCTCGGACCAGCCAGCCTCGGCCATCAACGTCTCCGGTGGCGCGCAGGCCGGCAATGGCGGCCAGGTCGAAATCTCCGCCCCGAGCATGAGCGCGATTCAGTCCGGCATCGAGGGCCGCGCGGCCAGTGGATTCCTGGCCGGCAAGCTCACCATCGATCCGCAGGACATTCTCCTGACCTCTTCGGGCAGCCCCGCCCCCGCCTCGGGAACCGTCAATGCCGGCGATCCACCCGCCGCCGGCGCGCTGACGCTGGACGTCAACTCGTTCAACACCCTGATCAGCCAGGGGAGCCTCTCCCAAATCAGCCTCCAAGCCACGCGCGATATCGAGGTGGCCACCCTCTGGAGCCTCCCAAACAGCCAGACTCCCAATTCCACCCTGACCCTCGAGGCGGGGCGGAACATCACTATAGACAACTATGCAGGCCTCGCGGCGGGACTGAACTGGACCGTGAACCTGAAGGCCGGGACCGAGCTAACCTCCGCCGCCACCCGCATCTCCGGCCAGGACGGCATTTACCTCCAGGGCAGCGCCTTCATCCAAACGCAGAACGGGAACATCAACCTGTGGGCCGGCAATGAGGTCCAAGTCGCCACCGGACCCACCAGCGCCGACGTAGCGGGCAACGGCATCCGCACCCTGAACGGCGGCAGCATCTCCGTGACCGCGCTCTATGGCGACGTCAACGCCGGCGCGAATCCCGCCGGGTTTGATTACCAGTCCTCTGCGCCCTATTACACAGTCGACCCGGGTCTTGGAGGCGTCAGCACCGCCGCGGGAGGAAACGTTACCATCAACGCCGGCGGGAACATCAAAAGCTATCTCCCTGTGAGCACCAGCGGGAGCTCGGCCACCGCTGACGCTGGCTCTGGAGCCTTTGGGCCGGAGCCAGGAAACGTGACCCTGACGGCCCACGGCAGCATTTACGGACATTATGTGTTGGCCAATGGAGTTGGCACGATTGAAGCCGGTGGAAATGTAGGCGGCCCAGTTACGAGCCAGAACCTTGCCCTGAGCTTAATCGATGGCAGTTGGTCGGTGGACGCCCCCAACGGCAGCATTTACCTGCAAGAAGTCCGCAACCCCAATGGCGTTTTCAATAACGACGGTCACCAGACCTCACCGGGGCGTCATCTGTTCAACTACGCTCCCTCCGACTCCGTCGACTTGACCGCGGGGATCGGCATAGACATCACCTGTCAGAGCGTCCCCAGGAACGATCCGGTCCCGATCCTCTTTCCTCCTGCCTTGACGATGACCGCTGGCTCCGGAGGCGTCACGCTCCAGGACACCGTTATCCTCTTTCCATCCCCACAGGGCAACTTGGACATCACCACCACGGCCGGCGGGGCCCTCGTGACCGCTCCCAATGAACCTGGCACCTTCCCCGAGCTGCTAATGTCGGACAGCTCCAATACGAGATGGACCGCCGCCGGAGACTTCAGCGCTAACGACCATGGCCGCACACCCGTCGAGGTGGATAATCCCAACCCCGTCGTCGTCGATGTCTCCGGCAACATGGAGAACTTCACCCTCATCACCACCAAGCAGACCCAAATTAACGTTGCCGGCAACATGGACAATTGCGGCTTCTCCGGCCAGAATCTGCATTCCGGCGACATTACGTCCATCAACGTCGCCGGCCAGATCTATAACCGGAGCCCCTACTCCTTCGCTTTCCTAACGCAGCCCATCCCCACCGTGCCCGCAGCCGATGTCCCACCGGGGATGACCGTATCGGGCACTGCCGCGCCCTGGGAATTGATCTTCAACCTGGCCGTTAATCCGACGGCCATCGCCAACCTGACCGTGCCGGCGGACGTCCTCCCCATCCAGTGGGCAGCCTACGCCCTCGGCACCGTGGGCCTTTTCCCCAACCTCGGCACTGCGAGCATAGCGCAGAGAAACCCAGGTTTTGTTTATAACCCGACGACCGGCCGGCTGGGGTTTGCCGGAACGATGTCCCCCAGCATCCCAATCGCACTGGACCAGCCCCTGACGGTGTTGCGCCTGGGTCCCGACGGTGTGCCGCTTACTTACGTGGGCGCGGACGGACAACAGCATTTTGAGACCACCCAGGTGAGCTGGGTAGATCCCTCCGTGATCAATTCGCTCTACCAGGCCAGCCAGGGCGCCGCCTCCCCAAACGTGGCTCAACTGGGATACCGCATCGGCGGGCCCGGTGAATTTGACGTCCAGGCGGCCTCCATATCCCTAGGCAACACTTATGGCATCCTCTCCTGCGGCGTGGCCGACGTTCAGGGCGGCTGCGGAAGGTACGCCAACCTCGCCGGGCTGACACCCTTCGCAGCGACCCTGAACGTTACCTGCGCTGGGAATCTCGAGATGCTGACTTCCACGATCGCCAACCTCGGCGGCGGCAACGTCAACGTTACCAGCGTCTCCGGCTCGATGGACTTGGGCTCCGAGGAGCTGTTCAACACTCAGCGGCAGATCGGCTTCGGCATCCTCTCCTCGGGCAGAGGGAATGTCGATGTGCAAGCCCTGGGTGACATCAACATTGATGGTTCCAGGATCGCCGCCTACGACGGCGGCAGTATTCACGTCGAGTCCCTGCAGGGCAATGTCTATGCCGGAACGGGGGGAACCACCTTCAGCGGCGCAGAAGTCTCCTATGTCGATCCCGCCACCGGACAGGCCGGATCCTATTATGAGGAAGTGTTCGGCAGTGGCATCGTGGCCAACACGCTGGTCAAGCCCTCCGAAGTTCCCGGGGGTGCCGTCAGTCCGGGAAACATCTTGGTCGACGCCCCGCGCGGGAGTATCTACGCCGGCCTGGGTGGCATCCTGCAGGAGGCCCTCAATGGCAATGTCTCCGGCGGCCCCACCGTCACCCTGCTCGCCGGCACACCCCCTTCCGCCTCTTCGCCGGGATATACGGGCAATATCGACGTGGGCGATTCCGGCGTCATCGGCGGCACCGTCAATGTGACGGCCAACGGCAACATCAATGGCCTGGTCATCTCGCGCCAGAATACCACCATCAACGCCGCCCAAAGCTTCAGCGGCACGGTCCTCGCGGCAGGCACCGCCAATCTCACCGCCGGCGGCACCGTCTCCGGCACCGTCATCGGCGTCGCGGGCATTTCCGCCGTCGGCGGCCAGGGTGTGTCAGCGGCCCTCCTCTCGCAAAACGTCTCGGTGGGCGGCGTCGCCGCCCAGGGCGGCCTGGCCTCTTCAGCCACCGCCAGCGCCGCCAGCCAGAGCGCCGCCAAGGCCACCGAAGACCAGAGCCAGACGACACTCGCCACTACCACGACGAATCCGAGCAACGATGACCTGAAAAAGCGCGCCGGCAAGAAGCCCACCCTGACGAGAAGGATCGGCCGCGTCACCGTCCTCCTCCCGCCCAAGGCAGCGCCTTAGTGGTCCCATGGGCTGCCTCCGAAATGTCCCGGCAGGGACACCACGACAATAGCCCAGCGTTTCAACACTGGGTAAGACGAACAGAAACCAAACAAGTCCCGCCAGGGACGAAAGAAAATAGCCCATCGCTTGTAACTATTCAGCAAATCTACCCCCTGGCGGGGGCGGGCGGAGCCAGGTAACTTGGCCATTTACGGGCCGGAAGGCGGTTTTTAGCGGGTTTTGTAAGCACTTGC
>Ga0209415_10015481_pt1 | contig 12354 bp, 13 predicted proteins | sample PeaSoiSIISIP2007_FD_187696 | JGI IMG/M metagenome (GOLD analysis project Ga0209415, IMG submission 187696) | Peat soil microbial communities from Weissenstadt, Germany - SII-SIP-2007 (SPAdes) (version 2) | ecosystem: Environmental > Terrestrial > Soil > Wetlands > Peat | place: Germany... | reverse complement strand
TGCGAAGACGGACTGGTGCACTACTGCTCGCAGCAGCGCGGCTATCCCGGAGTCCCGCTCGCCACCTACACCCGCGAAGATCTGCGCCGCGAATACCTCACCGAAAAATCCTGCGCTCCACACTGTACAGTGTCATGCGTGCACCAGGTTTCCATCTTCGATTCCTGGCGCTCCCCGCAGCACCCCGCGCCGCCGATGCCCGAAGCGGCCACTGTGAACGAGCTGGTGCAGATCAAATAGCAGTTAGCTACGCGTGACCCTGCCACCATCGGCGCGAGCCGGAAATTCTCAGTAAGTGAAATGGTGGTTACATCAACAAGCGCGACCGTGACACAGGCAGCAATCGCACCGTCGGACATTTAGCCGCGAAGTTCGGGGTCACGAGAGCTCGACGCACTTGGCGCAAGTGCACGTAAAGGACGGATTCGTCGGCCAGGTCAGATGTCCGCATCGAGCGCACATGTACCAAGTCTCCGCACCACCCTGGCGGATCATTACCTTGAAATTGCCGCCCTCGACGCAATAGGGGCAGCGAATCACGCGCATTCTCGGGTTGCGGGGTGGCTCAAGAGCGGTCATGGATGAGTTCACATTTCGCGTTGCGCGACAGCATAGCAGCGCCTTCGGAATGAAGTTCTAGTCGTGGAGAACAATGTTGAGAAGTGAACTATGAACCCGCAGAGCATCACCGGCGTGATAGTCAATCAACCCCAATTTCCTAAACCTGTTCATGAAAAAGCTGACCCGCGAGCGAGTCGTGCCTATCATCTCTGCGAGGGTTTCCTGACTGATCTTGGGGATTCGAGTCTCGTGTACGCCGTCCTTGGCGAAGTGAGCCAGCAACAGCAGAATCCGAGCCAGTCTCTTTTCACTAGAATTAAAAAGCTGGTCAACCAAATCCTCTTCGTATCGGATGTTCCGTGCCAGCAAGTACGCCACGAACATATCGGAAAACGCGGATTCCCGGTGCAGCACTTCCATCATGGACTTCTTATCGATGCGCATCACAGAGCAATCGGTCATTGCCGTCGCGGAGCACAGGCGAAGAAGCTGCCCTGCAAGGCAACCTTCTCCGAAGAAATCGCCCTCGTTCAGAATGCCGATTGTGGCTTCCTTCCCGGGCTTAGACACAACCGTGAGCTTTACCTTTCCTTTCTGTATATAGAAAACAGCATCGGAGGAGTCGCCCTGAACAAAGATCGTCTGCTTTTTGGGAAGAGCTGTGATCTTCCTACCACCGTCGATGGTCGAAAGGAATCTCTTAGGATCGAATTTGCTGCGTTTCTTGGCCGCCGCACGGGGACCCATTTAGTTTTTCCCGTTGTAGTAATATCACGTGCCAACTGTGATGGTCTGTTGGGTAGCACACATACGCAGATTCTTGTTCGTTCGCACCTCCCAATTTCCGGGCCTTCCTTATCAGAATAGCGAATCGGTTAAGCGGTGGGTCACGTTTCGTGCGTCAGGATGCTTGCGCGCCGCAGCGGCGAGACCAATGTAAGATACCCTACAGAAGCGTCGTGTCCGTACCCTGTACAATCTCTCGCGCACCGCGAATAAGCAAGGTTCCTGTTTCACATACCGCGACGGGTAGGTTCATCATCCCGGCGTCTGGGAGGTTTTCGGTTCTCGCTCGTGACGCGCAAGGAACTCCAAGTCGTGCAGTCTGGCGAGCGGACAAATGCCGCCGGAAAGCCGGTCGGCAACAAAATACTTCTATCAATCTCCGATAGCGAGTACAACTCCCTTCGCCCACACCTCGAATACGTCTGCTTGCCAAACCATCTAGTCCTTCACGAGGCAGGGGTAAGGCTGGAGTTTGCGTATTTCCCGAATCGGGGTCTGATTTCTCTTGTAGTCGTAATGAAGGATGGAAGAACCGCCGAAGCTGGCGTAGTTGGCAATGAGGGCTTTACCGGGACACCGGCGGCTGTTGGCCTGAGCAGGGGCCCGCTGCGGGCGGTGGTACAAGTCTCGGGGGACGGATTTCGGATAAAAGTTGGAGCCTTGCAAGATATGTTGGAATCCACTCCACACCTGCGAATGATGTTGAACCGCTATGCCGCAATTCGGGGTATGCAGGTTGCACAGACAGCGGCGTGCAATCGGCTGCACGAGATTAAGCAGCGCCTTGCCCGCTGGTTGCTGATGACTCAGGACAGAGTGGATTCAGGGGCGCTGCCCATTACGCACGATTTTCTCGCAACTATGCTAGGGACAGATCGGCCTAGCGTGAGCCTGGCCGCCGGTGTTTTGCAGAAAAAGGGGCTCATCGCGTACACCCGTGGCGCAGTGAAGATCGTGAACCGCAAGAAACTTGAAGCCTTCGCTTGCGAGTGCTACGCGGTTATCCGACAGTACGATGGCGAGCTCGGCTCGAAATGAGTCCGCAAGATAAGACTTTGCCTGTGCTTAATTGTCGACTCTAAAACGTTGTTGTTGATAAATCTCGATTACGCGCCTTTACCCGAATCAGTGGGGCCGCACCCCGCTAAGACGAGCGCCGCGCCCTACTCGAAACCAGTTCGATATGCCCCGAGTGCCGACTGCTGCTGCTACTTCTTGGGCTGCGCCGTCGGTGGCAACATTCCATTCAGTCGCAGATACATCGCGGCCGAACTGTAGTGGTCGGCCCAGTCGTTGGTGAGTGCGATCAGCGCGAAGGCTCGTGGTCCTTTATGGCCGCCGAACAACTCGACTTCGTCGCCGAGTTTGGCATCATCGACCTTCGCCAGCGCCGTGGCGCAGAAGTCAAAGCTTGCCTTCAACCCGGCCACCAGCTTCTCTTTGCCGTCGGATTCTGTCAGCGGCGGCGCCTTCACCTCGGGCACGTCCCCAATCGTCGAGCACAGGTGGTTGTTCGACCCGATGATGTGCAGAACCAGATGCCCAAACGTCATCTGTTGTTCGGTGGGCTTGTAGCCGAACTTGTTGGCGGGCATTTCTTCCACCGCCGCCACCAGGTTCTTCTGCTGGCGCGGCAGAATCTCCCTCACCACCGATGTGACCGGATTTTTGTCTTGTGCGAGAACTGCTGTTGTTGAAAGAAGCAGAAGAGTGCAGAGCACACGTCGCATGATGTCCTCCCGCATTCGTATTGCAAGATGAGAAAGCGATTCCGCTCTCATTCTACTCGCGGAAAGACACGGTGCACTTTGCCCAGGCTATTTCTTCGGCTGTGCCGACGGCGGCAAAATGCCGTTCAGACGCAAATACATCGCAGCCGCACTGTAGTGATCCGCCCATCCACTGGCCAGGATCAATGCCGCCATGGCTCGCGGAGCCTGCCGGCCACCAAACAGCTCAATGCTGTCACCCAGCTTAGAGTCGTCCATTTTGCTCAAGGCGTCAGTGCAGAAGCTGTACGACGCTTTGACCGCCGTCACTAGCTGGTCCTTGGAATCGCTCTCTTTAGGTCCGTCCACCTTGGGTGCTGCAACGTCCGCCGCTTTGGAGCAAAAAGAATTGTTGAACTCGACGACGTGCACCGCCAGGTGCGCAAATGGCATTTGATCGGGTGTGGGCTTGTAAGAGAATTTGTCCGCAGGCATCGCCTCAATGGCGCCCACTGTGTTGTTTTGCGAGCGCTGCAGCAACATGCGCAGCGAGGTTGCGACCGGATCCTTGGTCGGTCCTTGGGATGCGGCGGGAGCTTTCACGGCCGGAGCCGGGGCTTGGGTAAAAGCGAAAGTGGTGCAGACAACCAGACAGGCGACGGCAAGAAAACGTTTCACGAGGAGCCTCCTGAGGCTTCCAGCATATACCGGCGCTGAGTGCGCGGTCATCTCCACCCCACAAGACCCTCAACCACAGGAGACCTGAACGTGATCCAGATTTCCTCTGTGTCCTCTGTGGTGAAGAGTTTTCATGCCACAATAACGAATGCCCGCCGAACCCGTCCCCGATTTTCTCTATGGCACCGCCTGGAAAGAAGACCGCACCGCGGCTCTCACTGAACTCGCGCTCCGCGCGGGTTTTCGAGGCATCGACACGGCTAACCAGCGCCGGCATTACTTCGAAGCCGGAGTAGGCGAGGGCCTAGCCGCGGCCTATCGCTCTGGCGTCGTGACCCGCGCCGATCTTTTTCTGCAGACCAAGTTCACTTACCAGCGTGGACAGGACCATCGTCTGCCCTACGATCCCGCAGCGCGTCTCGGGGATCAAGTCGCGCAGTCTTTAGTCAGTTCGCTCGAACATCTTGGCACCGACCACGTCGACAGTTTTGTGCTGCACGGGCCTTCGTCCGGTTCTGATTGGACCAACGCAGATGCCGAGGTGTGGGAGGCGATGCGCCAGGAGCGTGATTCCGGACGCACACGCCTGCTGGGTGTCAGCAATATCTCGTTGCAGCAACTGGAGCAGATGGAGGCCGCTCACTCGGAGCTCCCAGCCTTCGTTCAGAACCGCTGTTTCGCCCGTCACGGCTGGGATCGCAAAGTGCGATTGTTCTGCCACCAGCACAAGATTGTGTATCAGGGATTCTCTCTGCTCACCGCGAATCCAGAGGTGCTGCGGCATCCGCCGCTGATGACTCTCGCGGCGCAGATGAATGCAACCGCGGCGCAGCTGGTGTTCGCCTTCGCGCGCGCCGTCGGCATGTTGCCGCTGACCGGCACTACGAACGCCACTCACATGAAGGAAGATCTCGCCAGCCTTAACCTGACCCTGCCGCCAGAATTGGTACAGGCAATTGAGTCCATCGCAGGCTGACGCTGGCGGCTTTCGATTGACGCCGGATGCTACCGCATCGCCGGTTTCAGTGTGGCTCCTTGCTTCTCCCGCCGCATCTGCGCGGCCAACTCCTCGATCTCGGTCAAGTCGCGTTGCATCTCGCTCCAGCCATACCACAATGCATAGTCGGGGCTGGCATGGAACGTCCCCTGGAACGTCCGCATCCGGTGTTCGAGATACATGACGAACAGCTTCTGCTCGACCACGGTGGGCGCGTCGTGGAACGTGAGCAGGTTGGGGAATGGATACGCATAGTTCGCCGGCTTGGGCAGCACGCCGTCTTTGTACAAACCAGCCACAATGTGAATCGCCTCGGCCATCAGGTGATCGGCATTCTTGATCATGTCGTCGCCCTGCTGCAGTTGCTGTTTGGCAAAGTTCACCGAGTGGCACTGATTGCAGGTCTTGATCATCTTGTCGCGCTCGCGCTGCCAGTCTTCCTGGGTGAGACGGGCAAGGTCCGCGGCCTTCACCGTGGCGACCAGCGCCGTCGGCTGTCCTTGCGGATCGAGCACGCCCAGTGCTTCAAGAATCGTGGCGCGGTCGGCTGCCCACTCCTTGTCTTCGGGCAGCGGCAGGCGGACGGCGAGGAATCCCCAAGCCGTGCGCACTTCGTGATTGCCGTCCTGCATGTGGCAAGTCTGGCATGTGGGAGCGGCGGCGCTCGCCGGAAGCACATGTTTCTGCTTTAAATCGTTTCTCACGCCGTGCTTCGACGCGGAATACATTTCCCACTGCGGATGGTCAAAGCCCATGTGGCAGGTCTCGCAGGCTTGCGGCTGGCGCGCTTCTTCAGCGGAGAACGTGTGCCGGGTGTGGCACGCATCGCACTGCGCCGCGCCGAACTCGGTGCCGGAACCGCCCTCGCGCAGCTCAAGGAGTTCCGTCAGGCTCTTGTTCCCGATCTTGTGGCATCCGCCGCAGCCCTTCTCGCCTTCGATCATGGCCATCGGCTGCCAATGAATGGTCGGCATGGCCTTCATCGCTGCCCACGCCAGGGCGTGCTTTCCCTTTCGGAATTGCGTCACCTGCGTCTCGTGGCATTGGGCGCAGGTTTCCGGTGTGGGAATCTTTACCTTGGCCACGTCGCTCGCGGATGAGTGCTGGTCGCCGTGACACGCCACGCAGGTGACGTCGACTCCGCTGTGCTTGCTGAGCTTCCAGTCGGAGACGATGTTGGGCGTGGCTTTGCTGTGGCAGTCGACGCACTGCGCAGGCGTTGCAGTCTGCGCAGATGTTTTACGAGTCGCGAGGACTGGAAGAAGAACGGACAGACCAAGAAGAACTCGCAGGGCCCAGGAGAAAGCAGATCGCATAAGCGCCTCCCGCAACCTGCGATTATCCTTCACAGATCAGAATCCTGGCTGTGACGTCTATCACAAGGAATGCGCGAATCCGGCGTCCAACCCGTGGAAATCCTTTATGAGAAGGCTGCGCCGATCGCCGCGCCGCCCAGGGTGAACACCAGCCACCAGCCGAAAACGATGGCGAAAGACGTTCCTCGCTTGACCTTGCTCACGCAGGTGAAACCGATCGCGGTCAGAACCAGCGTCCAAATCAGGAAGATATCGAGCGAAGATAAGACGCTGTACAGGAAGACGTTGTCCGCCGGATTCATGAAATATCCCGGGTTTGTGGCCACGGGATTCTGGAAGGAAAACGAGTCGGGGCTCATGCCCGCCAGCACAGAGACCATGGCCAGCACCGTTCGCAACGCTCCCGGCAACGCTGCGAACAGCACGATGGCGAAGGCCCCCTTGAAACTGACATCTGCCCCGGCGGCAAACTTAAAGGTCGCAAACAAGAGTGAAGCGATGATCAACCAGATGATGAGCGTGAGAACCGGGAAGAAGTAGGAGACGTACTTGGTGCCGATCGTTCTCTGTCGCATCTGCGTTTCACGCTGGTCAGCCGGAAGGTTATCTATTTGTGCGGACTGCTTGGGCGACATCTGCAATTGGTTCTCGGTAACCTTGCGGAACCCGATTTTCTGGTCCACCGAGTAGACAAACAATGTCGAGATGACCACCATCAGCAAAAATGGCGCCCACCAGCTGGCGCTTCGACGCAAGTCGGTGAACGTTTTCGATGGCGCAATGAACGTATTGATGATGCGCGCACCCTGAGAAAGCGGTGCAGGTTCGGGCATGGGGGCGGGCGAAGCGGGCAAGACCGGAGCGGCGGCCATGAGTGTCTCCTTACTGGGTGTGTCCTACAAGGATTGCGAGGGAATTCTAGCCTGAGACGGGCCTCTGTACAAGCGATCCGGCCCGATCTGGAAGGGAATCCGCCGAATCATGTAACGAAGATTCCCCCAGCCTCACTATCTGACTAACAACAAAGCCGGTCGCCGAGTTCTAAGGGCCGGCGGGAAAGAAGCAAGCCCGGTGCGGTCCGGCGCTGAAGTGAAATTCCCTCCGACAGGCGTGCTTCGCAGCCGATCTGGCAAGTCCCCCCTTGGCAAGTGGGCCAATTCAGTTTCAATCCATTTCAAGGAGAAGAGTTATGAGACTCTTTCGGATCGCTTTGTGCGGGGCCCTGCTCGTGGCAGCGTCGGCTGCGATGGGCCAGGCCCGGATCGGTGACGTCGTTGTCGACGTTCCGTTCGCCTTCAACGCCGGCGGACAAGCGTTGCCCGCAGGCCACTACATCGTCGCGGCCGTGGGCGATAACATCAAAATCTTCAATTCCCAAACGACCGGTTTCTACGTTCCCACCCACAGCGCGATGCGAACGGCCAGCGACGGCACCAAGCTGGTGTTTCACCGTTATGGAGACACGTACTTTCTTTCCGCTGTGTGGGTAGCTGGCAATACGACCGGCCGGGAGATGTTCCGTTCTCGCGCCGAGCGCGAGTTGGCCGCCCGCAACGCCGAGATGCAACTGGCTGTAGTTCGCCCGGAAGACGTTCGCCCGGAAACGTTGCGTCCAGCGAAGTAGAGTTGCCTCTTGCGGTTTGAGGGGGCGCCGGCGTTGCTTTGGCACGGCGCGCTTGCTGGGCGGTTGTACTGCCCGAGTAAGGGTGGTGGCGCCGCCCGAGTAAGATGTTGCGCATGTCGAATGTAACGCCGGTTGTGATCGCCGTGCTGGTGGCCGAGCTTGTGCCGGCGGCGGCCTTTGGATTTGCAACCGAGCGCCTGGCCCGCTCCATCGCGCCCTGGCCGTTAGCCCTGCGCGTTGTGCTGCCCGCGCTGTTGGTTGTGCCTTATGTCGTCATCGCGGCCACCCAGCATATGTTTCGCTGGCAATGGTTTGCGTTATACGCCGCGCTGCCGGTCGTGATCGCCTGGCTGTTGGCGCAGGCGGCGGTGTCTGATCCCGAGCAGCGCGGCAACTGGCGCGATGCGGTGATTCTTCTCGTCCTGGGCCTCGCGGTCGATCTGCGTTGGTTCGACGTTGCCTGGCCGGCGGGCCTGCGCGGCTTGAACAACTTGCTGCTCGTCGATGCCGGCCTGTACGGTTTTCTCGCCATCCGCCGCCTGGACGGCACAGGATTCGATTTCCATCTGCATTGGAGCGACTGGAAGACCGGCTTGCGCGAACTGCTATTTTTCGCTCCCGCCGTGCTCGTGCTGGGACTCGCCCTCGGCTTCCTCCATCCGCATGCCAACCTGCCCGCACTGGGCAAGGCGGCTCTTGCCTGGGTTGGGATTTTTGTTTTTGTTGCTGTACCGGAAGAGCTCTTCTTTCGCGCCTGGGTGCAAAATTTGCTGGAGCGGCGAGTCGGTCGCCGGGCCGCTCTGGCGATCGCCTCGATGCTGTTCGGCCTGTCGCATTTCAACAAACGATCCACGACTTTCAACTGGAGCTATGTGCTGCTGGCCACGATCGCAGGAATCTTCTACGGCCGCGCCTGGCGTGCGAACCGCCGCGTGCCGGCCTCGACGATCACGCACACCTTCGTGGACTGGCTGTGGTCGTGGTGGTTCTAGGCGCCGCGCCGGCTGGACTTTTCAAGCACTTAGACGAGGACCTCAACGACTTACGGACGAGGCGCTGGTGAAGAGTACTTGAGATATCCCAGTCCCACGCGCAGATGATGATGCAGCGCGTCCGGGACGCAGACGGCGAAGCACAGCCCTAGCAGTCCCTGAGCGAGTCCGAGTACGTAAAGATTCCGGTAGCGCCGGAACAGCGCGCACGAAATCGCTCCCCAGACCAGCGTCGCCGCCGTGAGCGGAAGGTTCGGCAGGTGTGCCCCCGCGAACAGCACCGCCGCCAGGCCCACCGCCGCGCCTTCGCTCTCGAGAAGACGCGTGAGCCGCGGCATGAACAAGTCGTTCATGAGGAACTGCTGGTAGAGCGTCCACAGAACGTAGCCGGCGATATGCTTGAGGTCGCCTTTATACAGCGGATGCAAAGTGCCGACGTGTTTCGCAACTGCCAGGCTAGCGGTCGCGACGACGATGGCGGCGGGAAGAATCCAAAGCGACGCTGCAAGGCCGCGCCGGCTCAGGCCGAGATCGTCCAGACTGGGGCGCCGCGCCAGCACGATCGCCAACGTCACCAACAGCGCGACCGGAGAAAGAATGCGCTGCGGAAATTCGGGCATCCAGAGAACGAACAGGATCAGCCCGTAACCTGAGATCAGCTCAACTAGATCGCGGGTGAAACCGGGCTGGGGGCGGGACATGGAGAGAGTATGGCACGGGGGCCCCTCGCTACGCTTGGTCGGCCAGCCGAGAGCCTGCCCTAGCGAAGTCGAAGGGCGGCTGTCGCTACATGAGCCGGAAACCTAGGACCCAAGATTGGTTTCCTTCGTGAACCTTCGTGCCCTTCGTAGTTAGTGATTTGGTTAGTGATTTGGATCTACGCCAGCAGCTCCGGCGTAGCTTCGAGCAGGCTGCGAGTGTAGGCGTGAACGGGACGCTCGGTGATTTGCGCGGTATCGCCGATCTCGACGATTTTCCCCCGGTACATTACTGCGATGCGCGTCGAAAGATAGCGCACCACCGGCATGGAATGCGAGATAAACAAGTAAGTCAGGCCGAAGTCGCGCTGCAGTTGTGCCAGCAGGTTGACGATCTGTGCGCCCACACTGACGTCGAGCGCCGAGACCGGCTCGTCGCACACTATGAACTTTGGCCGCAGCGCGAGAGCGCGGGCGATCCCGATGCGCTGGCGCTGTCCCCCCGAGAACTCATGCGGATATCGCGTGCGCGCGGATTCGTCGAGCCCCACCGCCCGCAGCAGTTCCGCGACCCGGGCGCGAAGGTCAAGCTTCGCTCCGATGCTGGGCCCGTGGATGATCAGTGGCTCAGCAATGATATCTTCCACACGGAAACGCGGATCGAGCGAGGCGAACGGATCCTGAAAAATGATCTGCAGGTCGCGGCGCAGCCCACGCATCTCGCCCCGGCCAGCCGCCAGCAAATCACGGCCCTCGAGGCGCACGGCACCGGAAGTGGGCTCGATCAAACGAAGAATGAGGCGTCCCAGAGTGCTCTTGCCCGAGCCGGATTCCCCCACCAGACCGAGCGTCTCGCCGGAGTGAATGTCCAGCGAAACATCATCCACCGCCCGCACTCCGCCGCGCGACTTCCCGCCAAACGGCGATTCACCGTGCGGAAAGACCTTCGTCAGGTTGCGAATTTCCAGCAGCGCCACACTGCGATGCTAGCAGCAGCGAGCGCCGGATCGCGAGTGCCGAGTCAGATTTCGCACGGTTACCAGTGCCTATTCCATATTCTGGAATATGGAATGCAGCCTACCCCGCCGCGATCAGCGGCACCGCCGCCAGCGCCGCCAGCAACCCCACGAACTTCCATCGGCTGAAGTGTTCTTTCAAAACGAGGCGCGCCAGCAGCACGGTCACGGCAGGGTACAGTGACGTGATGACGACGGCTTCATCCAGCCGTCCGTGCTGGCTGGCGAAGATGAACAGGGCGCTGGCCGTGATGTCGAGGAATCCCGCCAGCATGCCCAGCGCGGCGCGGGGACGATCAAGCCTGAGCGGTGCGCGCGTTACGACGACTGCCACGGCGGTGGCCGCGAACGATCCAATGCGCGAGATCGCGGCGACTCCGGCCGGTGATCCACTCGCCTGGTGGATACAGAGATAGAAGCCTGCGAATCCAACGCCGGCGAGCGCGGCCATGCCGAGGCCTGCGGGGCGGCCCGAAGAGTCTTTTTCGCCCGATGGCTCGGGGCGCGTGATCAGCCAGATGGCGAGGATCGCGAGCCCGAAGCCCGCGACGGTCCAGCGGCTGGGCGCGCCTTCCAGAGCAATGTCGACCATCGTCGGTATAGCCGCGCCCAGCAAGGCTGCGATGGGCGCCGTCAGGCCCATTTGTCCCGAGGCCAGAGCGCCGTAGAAAAGCGCCAGCGAGAATCCTCCAATCGCTCCCGCCAGCAGCGCCCAGACGATGCTCGCGCCCGCCGGAAATGTCCGGTGCTGTCCGACAGCAATGGCGAACATCAGCGCGAATGCGCACAGGTGTGAGAACGCCGTGAGTACAAAGGCGTTGGCACGGCGCGATCCGATTCCGCCTGCGAAATCGGCTGCGCCCCACAGAAATACCGCCGTCACGCTGTAAGCCGCAGGTGCGAATTGGGTCAGCGAGGACACGCCGGACGAGGGTAACATGAGGAGAAGAATCTCCGGCTCCGCTCGTTTTGCGTAACCGCCAGCCGTTCGCGGGCAGGAGTGCCCGCGCCACACTGAACTCGCTACTCGCAACTCGGCACTCGGTACTGCTTTTCCACGTGTTAGAATTTCCACACGCCGTTTCTTGACGCAGCTCTGAGACGTAAAGTTCTGAGACCTCAGGTCCTGAGAGTGCAGGTTTGATCGAACTGGCGCCGTCGATTCTTTCCGCTGATTTTGCCCGGCTCGGCGAGCAGGTGCGCGCCGCAGGCGAGGGCGGTGGAAGTGTTATCCACGTCGACATCATGGATGGTCACTTTGTCCCGAACCTTACCATAGGTCCGCCGGTCGTAAAGTCGCTGCGCAAGGCGACCGAGTTGCCGCTCGACTGCCACCTGATGATCGAGAATCCGGACGAGTTCATTCCCGCGTTTGCCGACGCGGGCGTCGATTGGATTTCCGTGCACCAGGAAGCTTGCCGGCATTTGAACCGCACGCTGCATCTGATCAAGAGTCACGACTGCCTGGCTGGCGTGGTGATCAATCCGGCGACCCCGGTCGACACGCTTTCGGAAGTGCTCGACATTGTCGACTACGTGCTGGTGATGTCGGTGAATCCCGGCTTCGGAGCGCAGAAGTTTATCCCGTCCACGCTGCACAAAATGCGGCGGTTAGCTGATATTCGCAGCGAACGCGGGTTCCATTACCGCATCGAAGTGGATGGTGGTGTGGCGCTTGAGACCGTCGCCGATGTGGTCCGGGCGGGCGCAGAAATTCTGGTGGCGGGCAACGCCGTGTTCGGGAATGGTGATCCAAGCAAGAATGCGCAGGCGTTGCTGAAGGTAGCGACGGAAGCTGCCCTGCAAAAGGTTTAGTTTTTGTTTTTGGTTGTTGTGGGACCGGGTCTCAGACCCGGTCGGGCCGGTCAAAGCCCGGCTGCTCGTTGCGGCCAGCATCGTAAAACGGCCCCAACCACACAGAGCAAGAGAAAGAGCCGAGCTCCGCTCGGCGGACAGCCGAAGGCGGCTGTCCCCACA
>Ga0209415_10015480_pt1 | contig 12355 bp, 10 predicted proteins | sample PeaSoiSIISIP2007_FD_187696 | JGI IMG/M metagenome (GOLD analysis project Ga0209415, IMG submission 187696) | Peat soil microbial communities from Weissenstadt, Germany - SII-SIP-2007 (SPAdes) (version 2) | ecosystem: Environmental > Terrestrial > Soil > Wetlands > Peat | place: Germany... | reverse complement strand
GCCGAGCGGTGGGCCCGCCGTCCGTTCCGGCGCGCGGCGTGAGGACCCCCAGGTTCTGGACGGTCTCATCTGTCCTCGTCTGACTGACTGAGCGGCGTTATACTCCCCTGGACGGGGATAGGCATGTCGTGGGCGAACGATCTGGACTCGGTTCTGCGGATATCGGCAGGCGCACAGACCCCGAATCTGCTATGGTTTCGCTGCGGTTCCAGGCCGGTTCCGCCGGCGCAATTGACCTCGCCTATGGAGGAACTTTCATGCATCGACTGGCTTGGCTAATTATCCCGCTGTTGCTCGCTGCTTGTGGAGGCGGAAAGTCGGCGCCGACTCTCTCCGTTACCTGCGATGGAGGCACTCAATTGTTTGGCGCCAAGTCGGTTGATGTGCTGGGAGACCTGGTAAACGGGCGTCCGACAATGAGTTTCCCTGATCCTACCAACCCCGGCAACACCGGCACAATTTCGGTGCAACCGCGCAGTCGCTGCAAGATCACGCCGCAGGCACCCAGTTGATCGCCGAGAAAGTCGGCGGCGATTCGCTATAGCGGGTCGTCGCTGCCGATCGGGCCTCGCCCACCTGTCCTCTGAGCATTATGATCCCGCCACGGGGGGATTCGGCGATGTCCCTGCTAAACGATCCGGCGTCAGTTTTCGGGATATCGGCGAGCGCAGCCACGCTCGCCGTGGCGATGCTTAGTGCTTGTTCCGCCGCAGAGAGGGTGGCAAGCAAGCAGGCACCGAAGGACATCGGCAGTGTTCCCAAAGACCCGTCATGGGAACGTTCAGTTCGGCCATCAGCCATCATCACACGTGTGTTCGATTGGACATTCGGTGGCAGACACATGAGCTGGAAATGCATGAGCCGTTCCGTAACGGCGACTGTGGCACCCTGCATTTTCTTAGTAGGACTGCACCAGTCAGTGGGCAAAACCCATTCCCCCTGCCCTCCCGGCCATGCATCATGCCGCCGTCGCCGGAGGGAACCATGGTCGAGTTGCTACCGCCGCTGGATGCCGACGTATTGCCGCCAGGGCTGCGGGCGCGCTTTGTGCCCGACATCAATGGCCTTCGCATCCACATGCTGGAAGCCGGCTTCGACACGCCGGACCGACCCTGCATCCTGTTGCTGCACGGCTTTCCCGAGCTGGCGTATTCCTGGCGCAAGATCATGCCGCTGCTCGCCGCCGCCGGCTTCCACGTCATCGCCCCCGACCTGCGCGGCTACGGCCGCACCATCGGCTGGGACAGCGGCGATGACAACGGCCTGCAATCATTCCGCTTGCTGAACGCGGTGCGCGACGCACTGGGCCTGCTGTCGGCGCTGGGATACCGCTCGGCCGCCGCGGTGGTGGGACACGATTTCGGCTCGCCGGTCGCGGCATGGTGCGCGTTGGTTCGGCCGGACGTGTTCCGCTCCGTGGCGCTGATGAGCGCGCCGTTCGCCGGCCCGCCTGCCCTGCCGTTCGACACCGTGCGCAGCGGTCCCGCCGCGCCGGCACCCGACATCCACGCTGCACTGGCGAAACTGGATCGTCCGCGCAAGCACTACCAGTGGTATTACTCGACGCGCCAGGCCAACGCCGACATGTGGCATTGTCGGCAGGGCGTGCACGCCTTCCTGCGTGCCTACTACCACCACAAGAGCGCCGACTGGCCGCAGAACCGGCCGTTCAGGCTGCAAGGCTGGATCGCCGAGGAGCTGGCGAAAATGCCGACCTACTACATCATGGACCTGCACGAGGATATGCCGGCGACCGTGGCGCATGAGATGCCGTCGGCGGAGGCGATCGCTGCCTGCCGCTGGCTGCCGGATGACGAGTTGCGCGTCTATAGCTCCGAGTATGAACGCACCGGCTTCCAGGGCGGGCTGCAATGGTATCGGCGCGGCACCGGCGGGCTCGACACCGCGGAATTGCAAGTGTTCTCAGGGCGCGGCATCGACGTGCCGGCGACCTTCATCGCCGGCAGCAGCGACTGGGGCGTCTATCAAAATCCCGGCGCCGTCGAGCGCATGCAGCAGAGCGTGTGCACGCGCTTCCTGGGCTGTCACCTGATCGATGGCGCCGGACATTGGGTGCAGCAGGAACAGCCGGCCAAGGTGGCGGATCTGCTGTTGCGGTTCCTGCGCCAGCAACCGGCCAATGCCGCGTGAGGCGACTCCAGCCGTCGCGCCGGTGGTGATGCCAGAGCAGGTTCGGCCTGACTGGGAACGCTGGCCATCACCCGTGGTTACGAGGAGCGTAGCGACGAAGCAAGCTCCCACCTGGGGAGCGGCACCGGCTCGCCGGGCGGGAGATTGCTTCGTCACTACGCTCCTCGCAATGACAATGGCCTGGACGATTCCAGTCAGCGTGAAAATGCCCTGGACGTTCGTCGTGGCGTAGGGCCGGCCATGCAGAGCATTACGCAACCGGTCGTCAAGGATCTGGTGCTGGTGGGCGGCGGGCACAGCCACGTCGCCGTGCTCAAGCGCTTCGGCATGCGACCGATCCCGGGCGTTCGCCTTACGGTGATCTGTCGCGACCGGGACACGCCGTATTCCGGCATGCTGCCGGGCCTGGTCGCCGGGCACTACACATTCGACGAGGCGCATATCGATCTCGGCCCGCTCTGCCGCTTCGCCGGCGCGCGGTTCTATCATGACGAGGCAATCGGCCTGGACTTAACGAACCAACTAATTCATTGCCGGTTGCACCCACCGGTTCGTTACGACCTGCTCTCGCTCGACATCGGTTCCACGCCGCGTACCTCCGATGTGCCGGGCGCCGCCGGCAATGTCGTGCCGGTAAAGCCGATCAACCGTTTCATCGCGCATTGGCAGCGCATGGTCGATCGCGTCCTGGCACACGAGGGAGACCTCTGCATCGGCGTCGTCGGCGCCGGCGCCGGTGGCGTCGAGATTTCGCTCGCCGTGCAGTTTCGCCTGCGCCAATCGCTGTTGGAACGGGGTCGCACCGACGACCACATCGGCTACTGCCTGTTCAGCGCGAGCGACGAGATTCTCCCCGGCCACAATCCGCGCACACGCCGCATCTTCGAACGCGTGCTGCGCGAACGGCATGTGCAAGTGGTGGCCGGCAGCGCGGTCGCCGAGGTCGCGCTCGGCCGCCTCGCAACCGAGCAGGGCGCGCAATACGCGTTGGACGAAATCCTCTGGGTCACCGCCGCCGGCGCCGCGCCCTGGCTCGCCGAATCCGGTCTGCGCGTGGACTCGCAAGGCTTCGTCGCGGTCAATGACACATTGCAATCGGTGTCGCACCCTGCGGTGTTCGCGACCGGCGATATCGCATCGGTATTGCAGCATCCACGGCCCAAATCGGGCGTCTTCGCGGTGCGCCAGGGCAAGCCGCTCGGCGAGAACCTGCGCCGCGCCCTGCTTGGGCGAAAACTGCTGCCGTTCCGGCCGCAACGGAATTTCCTCAGCCTGATCACAACCGGCGACAGATACGCGGTGGCCTCGCGCAACAACTGGGCGCTGGAAGGCCGCCTGATGTGGCGCTGGAAGGATCGGATCGACCGGCGCTTCATGCAACAATACAGTGTGCTGCCCGAAATGACCACAGCAGAACCGACCGCCATCCAAACGGGTCTCGCCGACGCCGCGGCGATCGAGGAACTCTCCAGCATCGCCATGCGCTGCGGCGGCTGCGGCGCCAAAATCGGCAGCACGGTGCTGGAGCAGGTGCTTGGCCAACTGCATCCCGTTACGCGGCCGGACATCCTGATCGGGCTCGATGCGCCCGACGATGCCGCCGCTGTCACGGTGCCGCCGGGACAGGTGATGCTCCACACTGTGGATTATTTCCGTGACATGATCGACGACCCGTATCTCTTCGGGCAGATCGCCGCCAATCACAGCCTGGGCGACATCTTCGCCATGGGTGGCGACCCGCAATCGGCACTGGCCATCGTGACGCTCCCGTTCGGTCTCGAAGCGAAAATGCAGGACCAGCTGCTGCAGCTCATGGCCGGCGCGCTGAAAGTGTTGAACGAAGCCGACACGGCGCTGGTCGGCGGCCATACCAGCGAGGGCGCCGAACTCGCCATGGGTTTCGCCGTCAACGGCCTGGCCGACCCCGCGCGACTGCTGCGCAAGGGAGGGATGCGGCCCGGCGACCGGCTGATCCTGACCAAGCCGCTCGGTACTGGCACCCTGTTCGCCGCCGACATGCGGGGCAAGGCCAAGGGACGCTGGATCGATTCCGCGCTCGCCTCGATGCTGCAATCCAGCCGCGCCGCCGCGCGCTGCCTGCACGACCATGGCGCCACCGCCTGCACCGACGTGACCGGCTTCGGTTTGCTCGGGCACCTGGTCGAAATGACCAAGGCTTCGGGTGTTGACGTCGAACTCGTGCTCGACGCGCTTCCGCTGCTGGACGGCGCGCTGGACACGGTGCGCCTGGGCGTCTTCAGTTCGCTGCAACCGCAGAATGTGCGGTTGCGCCGTGCCATCCGCGACATTGATGCGTCGGCAGGGGACCCGCGCCTGCCGTTGATCTTCGATCCGCAGACCGCCGGTGGGTTACTGGCAAGCATCCCCTCCGATAGGGCCGATGCCTGTGTCGCCGCATTGCGGCGATGCGGCTACGCCAGCGCGGCAATTATCGGCACAGCCCACGCGCGGAGCAGAAATATCGAGCCGATCGTGCTGCGCCGGTAAGCGCGTCGGACCAGAGGCCCGACCGGGGCCAACCATGACGGTGAGCGCCGTCGTCGACGATCTCGATGCCGGGGTGGCGCAAGCCGACCGAGTATGCCAACCTGTCGCCAAGCTTGCGGTCGAAATCGGGCCGCGGAACAAGCATAGGGAGAAACAACCATGAGAATCGCCGGACTTGCTGCGTTCTTGGGTCTGTCCGTCCTGTCGCTTCTGGCACAATCGGCGCCCGCCTCGGCCCAGGCCGACTGCAAGGCCGTCGTCGCGCCATCGCCGTTCGGTCCGGACGATCAAACCGGCGCGACCAATCGCGTGACCCCTGCCGTCACCAAGGCCGCCGCTGCCGAGATCCAGACCGGCGTGGTCACGTCCATGGCCAACAACCTCGTGGACGGCGTACCGCTGTTCGGCACCCGCTTCACCAAGACCATTCTGACCACCTTCGCGGTCGTGCCGGGCGCGGAATACGGCAAGAACAAGCTGAGCTATATGGAAGATACCTATCTCAGTCAGAGCCATGTCGGAACGCATATCGACGGCATGGGCCACATCGGCATCCAGGACTGCTACTATAACCAGACGCCGATGGGTAAATACGTCACCCAGAACTATCTCAAGCGGCTCGGCATCGAGAACATCAAGACATTCGCCACGCGCGGCGTCATCATCGACGCGGTGAAGGTGTTTCAGGCCGCCGGCAAGCTGAAGCCCAATCCCGCCTGCAAGACCCCCTGCCTGGACGGCGGCACGGTGATCACCGAAGCCGACCTGCAGGCCGGGCTGAAGATGTACAACGTCACCCTGCGCGAGGCTGACGCGGTCTTCATCAACACCGGCTGGGGCGACCTGTTCAAGCAGTTCCCGGCGCAGAACGCGACCTACAACGGCAGCGAACCTGGCATCAGCAAGTCGGCGGCGATGTGGCTCGCATCGCAGAAGGTCGTCGTCGTCGGCACTGACACCTGGGCGGTCGAGGTGATTCCGGGCGAGGACACCAGTGAGGCGTTCCCGGTCCACAAGATACTGCTGACCGACAACGGCATCCACATCATCGAGAACGTGCGCACCGACCTGATCTCGGCCGCTGCTGCAAACTCTGGCCGTGCCACATTCTTCCTGTCGATGACGGTGCCCAAGGCCGTCGGCTTGACCGGGACCTTCGTCAACATCGAGGCGATTCAGTAGCGCATGACGCAAAATGAGACTCCCCCTCCCCTTGCGGAAGGGGGTTGGGGGGAGGGGTGCGTGCGCCTCCAGTCGGGTAGCGCATGCACCCCTCCCCCCAACCCCCTTCCGCAAGGGGAGGGGGAGTCTCCTTTGGCCCACGGTAGCCTCAGTCGCCGGACACTCCTGGCCGGATTGCTCGCCGGTAGCCTCGGCCACGCAAGGGCGGCGGCGCGGCGTTCCCGCATCGCTTTCGCCAATCTCGATGAAACGCCGGGCATGACGCTCGAGGGGCTCGGCTTCACGGGATTGGACGTGCGGCACAGCTTCGAACTGGCGGCGCGCGCAATGCCGATCGACATGGTCTATTTCGACAATGAAGGTGACCCCGCCCGTGCCGTCGCCAATGCCGAGGCGGCGATCGCCGCGCGCGTCGATCTGCTGATCGAATACAATGCCGATGCCGATGCCAACGCCGACATCGCGCGCCGTTTTGCCGCCGCCGGCATCCCCGCGCTCGCGCTGGTCGATCCGCTGCCGGGCGCGCCGCTGTACGGACCTGACAACCGCGCCGCCGGCCGCATCGCCGGACGCGCGCTCGGTGCTTTCGCACAAGAGAACTGGCCAGGTGAGCAAGTTCTTGGCTTGCTGATTGGCGACCTCGCCGATCCTAGCCCTGCCGTCAGCGACCGCGTGCAGGGTATCGCCGACGGCGTCAACGAATCGCTACCCACGCTGAAGCTGGCATCGCTCGATACCGGGGGACGGTCGGTGCGCGCCGACGCGCTGCTGACGAAATTCCTGCTGACGCAGCGCGGCCGGCTGCTGATCGCGACACTCGATGACCTCGCCGCGGTGTATGCCAAGACTGCTATCGAAATGAACCGGCGGCAGAGCGATTGCATCATCGTCAGCCAGGGGCTCGACCGAAATATCCACGGCGGCGCCAGCGAGAAGAAGGAGATCGACCCCAACAACCGCGGCAGCGTGGTGCTGGGCTCGGTCGCCTACTACATGGACCGCTACGGCTACGATGTGCTGCCGCTCGCCCTGCGCATGCTATCGGGCGAGACGCTGTCGCCGCGCACGGTGACGCAGCATGTCCTGGTCACCGCCGCCAACGTGTTCCGCGAATATCCGCCGTTCGACATGAACTGACGCGGCGCGGGATCCAGCCCCCGAGGCGATGACTCTGCACCGGGCAATGCCGCGTTGCCTCGGTCGCCGTCCAGGACGCGCCGGGCATCCCTGCAGGGTCGCGGGCGGCATGACGAACCGCATGGATGATGATCTCGGCTGCGGTCGACTCGTCGAAAATGAGATAGGGATACGGCGAGGTCGTCATGCGCCGGATCGCTAGATCGTTTGTGCGGGTGCCGATGTGGGGGTGCAGCAGCAGAAGATCGATGATGCCCTGAATGCGGGCCTGCACGCGCGGGGCACCCCGCGGCGAATGAGCCTCGATATGGTCGAGGACTTCGTTGAGGTCGGCAAGTGCCGGAAGGGTATAGCGAAGCTTCACAGGCCGTGTTTGGCCCACACCGCCCGCACCTGCTCATCGGTTGCGAATTTGCCGCGCACGGCGGCAGCTTTTGAGACGGCGATGGCGGCTTGGTCGTCTGGCGAGAGTACGACGGGCGGCGCCGCATCATCAGTACCGGCAAGCAGGAGGACAACGCGAGCGATGTCGTCCTGTGCTGCGGACGGCAGGGCGCGGGCCGCTTCAAGCGCGCGGTCAAGCAGTGCTGTCATCGTACGACCCCATGTTTCATGGCGGGAGAATAGGCGCGCCCGGCCTGGCGTTCCAGCGCGATGCCACCGCTCCGGCAGGACGGACCGGCCGGACGGCTGCGTACGCCAAGCGAACGGCAGACCTGCCGAATGTCGCAGAAGTCTGAATAGGGGCAAGAGGTCGTCTCAATGCACCAGCGGCGGGCATCGGCAATAGATCGCGTTCCGCTCCCCCTCCTCCTGCGCCATCGTCGCGAAGGTCAGCGCACCGCCCGGTCCCGCCACGGCGACCGCATTGAGTGCGAAACGACCGATCCGCCCGCCTTCCGGCAGCGGCTCACCCACGGTCGCGACCCGCTTGATATCGTCTGCGGCGCCCGCGAATGCGGCGAGCGGTCCAGGCCCGCCATCCAGGGCCGCGATGAACGCCGTCACCCCGCCCGGGCCCACGGTCGGCCAAGGCCCAAACCCCGCATAGCGACCGCCGCCCGGCGCCGCCGCCCCCTCGACGGCGATTTCGGCCAGCCCGTCCAGCCCGGTCCGCAGCACCGCCTCGCGTGAGCCACCGCTCTCGCCGAGATAGGCGCCGAAGGCGATCCCGTCCTCATCGTCGATCGCCACATGCTCCGAGAAGCGCAGGATCATCGCCCCACTCGGCGCCCGTTCGCCAGCACTCACCAGAAGACGCAAATCGCGCGCGCCAGCGACGAAAATGCCGCCGAGTACCGGGCCCTTGAGGATCGCCGCGGGAAACGCGACGACGCCGCTATTGTTCAGCGCCGGCTCGCCGATCTGGTCCATTGTGCCGCCGATGCGCAGCAGTCGCTCGCCTTCGGCCACCAGGCGCTGGAGCCGTCGTCCGTTCCAGAAATACAGCACGTTCAGCACGTCGCGCCCACGCCGCACATTGGCGACGAACGCCAGCTCGTCGTTGTCGTTCAGCGCCGGCGCGTCGAAGCCAACCAGTACTCCGGTGGGCACGCCTGGAGCGTCGTCGCCGGCAAGCGCGATCACTTGCAGCCCGTCGTCGCCGGCCAGGAAGACACCCTCGGTTGCCCGCCCGCCGGCAATCTCCGCATCGAATGCCACATGGCCGGCCGCGTTCAGCGCCGGCAGCGGGTGCGCCGCGAATTCCGCCAGCGTCCCGCCGCCCGGCACGGCATCCCCGAACGCCGCCACCTTCGTGACGCGCCCGGCCTCGGCGAGGAAGATGCCCTCGCGCGCCGGCACGTGCAGCACGGTGGCATAGAACGCAATCTGGCCCCGTGCATTGACCGGCGCGACGATCGGCTGCGCGGTCACATCGAACCGGTCGAAGCGGCCACCGCCGGGTGCGGCCAGGCCGGATCGGACGACGGCACGTAACAAGCCGCCCTCGGTCCTCGCCGCAGCCGCCGGCAGCGCGGCCACCTGCGCCGATGGCTGCGCCGGCGCCGTTGAGGGCGTCGATGGCGCAACCCACAGGACAGCGGCCCACAAGGCCGCCACCGCCGCACCGGCAACCAGCAGGCGCTTCCAGGCCGCCGCCAACAGCATCGCTCAATTGCTCTGCATGCCGGCCTTCAGCGCGGTCACGTCGTGGCGCAGCATCTTGACGTAGCTGTCCGCCTCGCCCCCGGCGGGGGAGAGGGAATCGCCGTAGAGCGTGCCGCCGATCACCGTGCCGGTTTCGCCCGCGATGCGCTGCATCGCCCGCGGATCGGTGATACTGTCGAGGAACAGCGCCTTCACGCGATCGGCACGGACCCGCTGCGCCAGCTTCGCCAACTCCGCCGCCGAGGGCTCGCTCTGGTTGGTCCAACCATTCACCGTCAGCAACGTGATGCCATAGGCATAGGCGATGTATTGCAGCGAATCGTGCGAGGTCAGCACTCGCCGCTTGCCCGCCGGCACGCCCGCCATCTCCTTGCGCGCCCAGTCATCGAGCGCCTGGATCTGCTTGATGTACGCTGCCGCGCGCGCCCGGTAGTCGGCGGCGTTGGCCGGATCGAGCCGCGCCAGCGCCGCGGCGATGTTGCGTACGTAGACCACACCATTGCGCGGGTCGAGCCAGGCATGCTGGTCGATCGCCGACGGAAGCTGCCGACCCGAAACCGGATGCTCCTCCTCCGCGGTCAGTGTCCGCACGCCGCGGCTGACCACGACCTTCGTGCCCTTGAACGCGGCCTGTTTGAGCAGTGGCTCCAGCCAAGGCTCGAACTCGTCGTTGAGATCGTTGAGGAACACGGCGCGCGCCGATGCAACTGTCCCGATATCGGCCGGCGTCGCCTGGTACAACTCGCAGTCGCCGCCGGCGCCGACGATGGTCTTTATGTCGATATGATCGCCGCCGACATTGGACAGCATGTCGCCGATGACACTGAACGTGGCGACCACCGTGATCCGGTCCGCGGCACGCCCGGGCGCCGCCAGCAACAACCCGGCCAGCGCGAGGCCGAGCAGCCGGGCGATACGACAGTAACGCAACATCAGGAGTCTCCCCCGATCCTTGGCGCCAGGCGGCGCAACGCGCTCGTCATGACGAGCGAAACCCCGAACAGCAATCCGCCCGCCAGCACGATCGCCGGCCCGGAGGGCAGGTTGCCGTGATAGGAGACCAGCAACCCGGCAATCGACGCAACCAGGCCGAAGCCGGTTGCCAGTGAGATCGACGCTGCCACTCCCAGCCCCCAGCACCGCGCCGCCGCCGCCGGCAGCAGCATCGGTCCCACCGCCAGCAACGTGCCGAAAGCCTGGAAGCTTGCCACCAGTGCCAGCACCACCAGTGCCACGAACACCGCCCGGTACGGGGCGCGCGCGCCCACGGCATGCAAGAACGCGGGATCGAATGATCCCACCGCCAGCGGCCGATACAGCGCGGCGATCACCAGCAGGATTACGCTGCTCACTGCCGCGATCTGCACCAGCGCCCGCTGGTCGATCGCCAGCACGGTGCCGAACAGCACATGCACAACGTCGACATTGCTGCCCCGCCACGTCACCAGCACCACACCCAGCGAGAGTGCGACCAGATAGAACGCCACCAGTCCCGCGTCGTGCCGCGCCCGCCCGCCGGCGACCAGCCCGGCCAGCGCGGCCACCGCAAGTCCGCTCGCAAGCCCCCCCAGTGACAGCCACGTTGGAGATGGCCCCGCGTATAGAAAGCCGATCGCCGCGCCGGGCATCACCGCATGCCCGAGCACGTCGCCGTCGAGGCTCATCCGCCGCAGCACCAGCAGCGTGCCGACCGCACCGTTGGCCAGTGCCAGCGCGAGGCAGGCCACCAGAGCCGCGCGCATGAACCCCAGCGTGTCGAACGGCGCCACGAGCAGCGCATGCATCGACATCACGCCGCCATCGCCGGCAATGCCGCCTCCGTTGCGCCCCAGGCAAGGCAGCGCCGCGCGAGCACCACCGTTGAAGGAAACCGCGCCCGCACCAGGTCGAGATCATGCAGCACGGCGATCACGGTGCGGCCTTCCTCGTGCCATCGCGCGACCTGGTCCAGGAGTACTGTGATCGTGCGGGCATCGACGGCGGCAAATGGTTCGTCGAGCAGAATGATTGCCGCGTCTTGCAGGATCAGCCGCGCAAACAGGGCGCGTTGCAGCTCGCCCACCGACAGCGTGCCGATCCGCCGCTCCAGCCGTTCCGGCAACCCAACTGTCGCCGCTGCCGCCACGGCTCGCGTCTGCAGCGCCGTACCTGGTGCCCGGAACGCGCCGAATTCTCGCCACCCGCCGAGCGCGATCAGCTCCGCCACCGTCAGCGGGTAGTCGCGGTCGATCGCTGCAAGCTGCGGCAGAAAGGCCAATCGGTCTCGCGCAGGACAATCGACTGCTCCGCCGGCCAGCCGGACCGTGCCCGCGATCGCTGCCAGTAGGGTACTCTTGCCCGCCCCATTCGCTCCGACAACGGCGGTCAGGCTGCCCGACGCGAACCGTCCGTTGATGGCTTGCAGCGCCACCTGTCGTCCGAAACGTACCGTGACGTCGCGCAGCGTGACGCTGCCGTCAGCCTGCATGCGTGTGACGGAACATGACCTCATTCCTCCCGGTTGGTTGGCGCGCAAGCCTACAGCAATTTCAGAGTCGCTGAAATCGTGGGGCATTTCTCAATCAGAATGCAGTCCCCGACTGCGCTATGGAGCTGTATACCAATTCGCGATCCTACACTGATCTGCTGCTCCCGTGCCCAAACCCACCTCAAGCTCCGTCGGCAGCGCCTGCGACGCCGTCACCCCGACATTGGCCGGAAGCTGCGAAACCTGTGGCGCGCGGACCACCATCGTCGAAGAGCTGATCGGCCCGTCACTGGCCGGCCTTCGCCGGTCATGACACGGTGGGAGGCGGCGCCAGTGCGCCCACCCTGAACCCGCCACTCCCATCCTCGCCCCACCACCACAGGAGCAACCCATGCAGATCGGCGCATCCCTGCCCGTTGGCGATATCGGCACCGGCCGGGCCGTCATCCGTGACTACGGACAGGCGGTCGAGGGCCTCGGCTTCGACTACCTCATCACCGGCGAACACGTGATGGGCGCCAACCCCGCCAAGCCCAAGCCCGAGGGCGTCCGCGTCGGCACCAACGAGCAAGCCGTGCATGACCCGTTCGTGGTGCTGAGCTTCCTCGCCGGCTGCACCACAAGTCTCGGCTTCGCCACCGGCATTCTGATCATGCCGCAGCGCCAGACCGTCCTGGTTGCCAAACAGGCCGCCGGTCTCGATCTGCTGTGCGACGGCCGCTTTCGGCTCGGCGTCGGGGTTGGCTGGAACGAGATCGAATACGAAGGCCTGAACGAGGATTTTCACAACCGCGGCCGCCG
>Ga0209415_10015478_pt1 | contig 12355 bp, 6 predicted proteins | sample PeaSoiSIISIP2007_FD_187696 | JGI IMG/M metagenome (GOLD analysis project Ga0209415, IMG submission 187696) | Peat soil microbial communities from Weissenstadt, Germany - SII-SIP-2007 (SPAdes) (version 2) | ecosystem: Environmental > Terrestrial > Soil > Wetlands > Peat | place: Germany... | reverse complement strand
AGGTCGTCCAGGATTCCGGGCACGGGCCCCGCAGGCGACGGGGGGGTGTATTGGGCGCGCGCGGGGGCGGCCCCGAGGAGGATGAGAAATGCGAGGGCGGCTGCTTGGTGTCTTTGCATGGTGGGTGTGCGAATGTAAAAGGGGTGCCCTTGTGATGCGCGGGCTCGCGCCTATTTCGTGACGATCGACTGGGTCGCTGTGTCTGGTTTGGTGTTTGGGTAGAAGAGGAGGACGGGGCCGTTGGACTGGCTGACCGCGACCGCGGGAACGCCCCTGGTGCCCGGGACGTCCACGGCGACGGCGCCGCGCGTGTCGCCCACGGCGACGAGCCCGCTCTTCCAGGGAGGGACCGGAGCGAGCCCCCCGTGGCCGTCGCCCTTGAGGAGGATGCCCACCCCGCCGTCGAAGCGCCCCGTCGAGGGCTCCGGCCCGTAGTTGTTGCCGACGCAGTAGACGTCGAGGATCCCGTCGCCGTCCAGGTCGCGCGCCACGATCCCGTTTATCGGCGAGATCTGCGCCATGGCCGGCAGCGGCCTGAACTCGAACCTCCCGCCGGCCCCCTGGTGGTAGACGCCGCTCGCCAGCTCGGTCGCGGCGTAGCGCCGCGCCTTGGCGAGGCGCTCGGCGGGGAAGATGTCCGCGACGGTCGCGCTGGCGTACGACTCGAAGGTCGGGAACTTCTTGGGGATCCACGGGAAGGCGTACGCGAGCTTGCTGCGCCCGCGCACCGGGTAGAGCCTGCCGCCCTCGTACTGCGCCTCGACGAGCTGCTCCCTGCCGCTGCCGTCAAGGTCCCCCGCGTAGAGCACGGTCGGCTCCGCCGCGCTCGCGTGGTACTTCGTGTTCAGGCCCGCGTTGCCACAGATGATGTCGAGGCGCCCGTCGCCGCCCAGGTCCGCCACGGCGAGAGCGCTCCACCAGCCCGTGCGCTGCGAGAGCCCCGCCCTGTCCGTCCAGTTGTCGAAGCCGTGGCCGTTGTTGTGGAAGTAGACGATCGGCCCCCACTCGGTCGCGAGCACGAGGTCGGGTCGCCCGTCGCGGTCGATGTCGGCCCACACGGCGGCGGTGACCATGCCGATGTCGCGAAGCCCCGGCGCGAGTTCGTCCGTCACGTCGACGAACCTCCCGCCGACGTTGCGGTAGAGGAAGCTGCGCGGGCAGTCGGGCCAGTGGCCGGGAACGATGCGGCCGCCGACGAAAAGGCCCGCTTTGCCGGTGCCCTCGAAGTCGGCGGCCGCTGCGACGCAGACCGACTCCCTGTCGTCGGGAAGAGCGCCCGCGGGGGCCCTGGTGAAGCGGCCGTGGCCGTCGTTCAGGTAGAGCGCGCAGCGCAGCGCCGGGTCGCCCCGGTCGTGCCCCACCCCGCCCCCCGTGAGGAAGAGGTCCGCGCGGCCGCTTCCCGTCGAGTCAAAGAAGATCGCTCCTGCGCAGTCCGAGTCCCTGGAGTCGGCCCAGGGCTGCTCCGGCGCGGGCTTGAACGTGCCGTCCGCCTGGCCCAGGTAGAGCACGCCCGCCTGGCCGTCCACGCCGCTCACGAAGATGTCGGCTACGCCGTCCCCGTTCACGTCCGCGGTCGCGATCGCTGGGCCGCCCATGCTGTGCCGGCGCGGCAGGAGCTTCTGCCGGCTGAACTCGTCGACGGGCACGAGCGTGTCCGCGTAGTCGATCCCGCGCGCGCGCGCGCATTCCTTGAAGAGGGCGGAGGGGTCCGGGGGCTGGTGAAGCTTCGCGGGCGGCCGCCGGACGACCTCGCCCGGCGGTATCTGGGGCTGCGCGATGGTGATGAGCCTGTCCGCCGGCACGTCCTCGATCACCTGCACCTGCCCGTTGGGCCAGTGCACCGTGAGCTTGCCTATGGAGGTGTCCGGGCCCAGCCCGAAGTGCAACGTGGCCGGCTCGCTGGCGACGACCCCGCGCTCAGTGTAGACCTGGCGCACCTGGACCCCCGACGCGGTCTCGATCCTCACCTCGGCGCCGATGGCGTCCAGGTTGGGCGCCCTGCCGGCCAGCTTGATCATGACGCGGTGCCCCTCGGTCGTGTTGTTGCGGATGATCGTCGGCGGCCCGTCGAAGTTGTTGTAGACGATGTCCAGGACGCCCCGACCGTCCAGGTCCGCGAGCGCGCAGCCGAAGGAGACGCCCAGGTGGTCGAGCCCCCACTTCTCGCTCACGTCCTCGAACCTGAGGTCGCCGAGGTTGCGGAAGGCGCTCGTGTGCTCCTGGCGGACCGGGGAGTTCCTCCAGATGAGGGCGCGCGCCGTCGGGTTGGGCGCGACGTTGGTCCGGTCGACCAAGTCCGGGTTCGTGAAGTCGCGGATCATTCCGCCGGTGGTGAAGATGTCGAGGCGGCCCGAGCAGTCGAGGTCCGCCAGGCGCACGGCCCACGTCCACCCGGTCGTGTCGAACCCGATCAGGTGCGCGACCTCCTGGTAGCGGTCGGTGCCGGTGTTCAGGTACACGGAGTTCCACATGTACTGCGGGATCAGCTCCGGCACCCGCTCCATCTCCCAGAGGCCGCGGCCCATCTCCTCCAGCCCCGTCATGAACTTGTGGTGCCCGCGGTCGCGCATGTCCGTGACCATGAAGTCGATGAGGCCATTGTTGAGCAGGTCGCCCGAGTCGGCGCTCATGGAGAAGTACGTGACGTGGGGCAGGCGCTGGTCGACCACGTCGGTGAACGTCCCGTCGCCGTTGTTCATGTAGAAGCGGTCGGGGGTCTCGAAGTCGTTGGCGACGTACAGGTCGGGCCACCCGTCCTGGTTGGCGTCGAACCAGATGGCGGCGTGCCCCTGGGTGTTGCCCCAGATGCCCGCCTTCTTGGAGACGTCCGTGAAGGTGCCGTTGCCGTTGTTGTGGAAGAGGTAGCTCCTGCGGCCCGTGGGGCTCTTGGAGAAGTCGAGGACGTTCGTCAGGATGAAGCAGTCCAGGTACCCGTCCCCGTCGTAGTCGGCGAAGGTCGCCTCGACGCTCGCGTCGTTGATGTCGAGCCCGTACTCGTGTGCGCGCTCGGTGAAGGTCCCGTCGCCGTTGTTGACGAAGAGAAGGTTGGGCGCATTGAACCGGCAGACGTAGAGGTCGGGCCATCCGTCCTGGTTTATGTCGACCACGGTTGCGCTCGTGATGCTGCCGCCGTTGCCGCCCGTGCAGTCGACGCCGGCCGCGGCGGCGACGTTGACGAACTTGAACGGCGCCGTCTGGCGGTAGAGGGCGCAGGGCCCGTTCCTCGAGACGACGAAGATGTCCAGGTTGCCGTCCCTGAAGAAGTCGGCGACGGCTACGCCCGTCTCGACGGCCCCCAGGGTGAGCTCGCGGAAGCGGGTCCCCCACATGGTGGGGTCGCTGTAGACGTTGCTTACGGTGGCGCCCGTGGACTCTGGGGGCAGGATCTCGAAGGGCTTCGAGCCCGGGGCTCCGGGAAGGCGCGGCCGCAGCGGCGTAGCCACGTAGGCCGGATCCGCCCTCAGGGCGAGGGCCGCTGCCATGAGCGCGGCGCATGCGAGGCACTTCCTAAGCATGGGGATTATGGGATGGCGCTTTGCCATCAGTTTACCCGGGGCTGCAGCTCGTGGGCAAACACCCATTCGGCGATCTGCATGCCGGCGTTCTGGCCGTTCGAGTTGTCCGCCATGGTGTGGATGCCGGCATAAAGGCGGCTTATGCCCGCCTCGCGCTGCGCGTCCGAGAAGTGCTTGAAGGAGTGCACGACCCCGGGGAGGCCGTCCGAGGTGACGCTGAACTCCACGTCGTCGGTCCCGAAGTAGAGCTCGAGCGTCTTCGCGCCGGCCCCCGAGAACATGCTGTGGCCCGACGGGTACGCGGGGAAGGACGGGGACACCATGGTCGGGATGAAGGCCGGGTTCGGCGCCGCGTAGGGGTTCAGCTTCACGTCCATCTCCCGCAGGGCCGTCTCCGGCCGCCAGGTGTTGTAGAAGAACTTGCACTCCCAGCACGATATCGCGGCGTCGGCCAGGGCGATGTTCAGGAGCCCGAAGAGCCTCGCCGACTCAGGCACGCCGAGGTGCCTGCGCCGCGCGATGTCCTGCGCGATCATGTTCCAGTGGCCCGGGGGCGTCGAGGTCCCCAGGTCGTCGGACCAGAACGGGGCGCATTCCGTCTGGAACTCCGTGCGGTCCGAGCCGTCGCGCGCGCCGGACCTGTTGGTGAACGCCAGCTCGTCGGCGTACTGCTTGGAGTCGAGCGCGGGCGGCGGCGGGCAGCGGAACTGCGACGGCGAGGTCATCGCGAACGGCGTCACATGGCCCCAGAAGGGAAGCAGCGGGGGCCGGAACGACGGCGGGGTCTCCCTCCACTTGCCCGGCTCGGTGCTCGAGTACTTGCCGGGAATGGGCTTGTCGAAGCCGCACGTCGCGCGCTTGGCGAGGACCGCCTTGGCCACCCGCGCGCCCCACTCCAGCCCGTCCGCCTTCGCCTTTCCTTCGGGAATCGCGGCCAGCTCGTTCTCGTAGAATGCCCGGATGTTCGCGGGGTTGCTTGTCGGCGAGAAGAGCGCGTCCAGGACGGTGAATGCGGCGCCCGCCACGGCGGCGTCCATGCTGGCCCCCTCGGGGGCCGGGTCGTCCACCAGCCAGCCGTGGTGCTTGCGGTCGAAGCCGTTGACCGCGTCGAATATCGCGACGTGGTACGTCGCGTAGAGCAGCGACGAGATCGGCGGCGGGTTTCGTGAAAGCCGTATGGCGTCAATCGCCTCCTGGTTCCACCTGAGGATGACGTTGTCGGCCAGGGCCCTGGGCCCGGACGCGATCGCCAGGAGGGGGAGCAGCAGCAGCGCGCGGATGGATTTGGACATGGTGGGGGTGGGGCCGGCGCCCGGTGCCGTTGGCTGGGCAAGGGCGCCTGGGAAAACAGTTTCCGGGGGTGCCAACGGGCGCGAAACCTGAGCGAGCGCCGGTCGGCCGTTAAGGCATTTGTGGCCAAGAGCCGGATTTGCGGGGCGAAGGGCCAGCCTACGGCTGCTCGGTTATCACGATCCTGCGGTTGGCCTCCACGGGGCGGACCTCCTGCCTCGTGCCGTCCGGCCACAGGACGACGACCCTGCGCACCCGGTCGTCGTCCCCGAGACCGAACGTGAGCGTCTTCTCGGACTGCGCCATGAACCCCATCGCCGGCTCCATGGTCTGCACAAGGATTCCCCGCGGCGTGTGGACCTCCACCCTGGCGCCGCCGGCGTCCCTCTGGCAGCGGGTCCCCACGAGGTCGACCCGCAGCCAGGCGTGGCGGCTGCGCTGCTCGTTGCGGTACAGCCTCGGGGGACCCCCGTTCTGGGCGATCACGATGTCGAGGCTTCCCCTCCCCTCGACGTCGGCGACGGCGACGCCCCTTGCGACAAGGGGGGCGCCCAGCCCGCCGGGGCGCCCCTCCAGGGGCGCGCGGCTCCAGCCGCGGCCGTCATTCCAGAGGAGCCGCGGGGAGGACGGGAAGTCGCGGCCCCGCTCGAAGCGGCAGAGCCCGGGCTCGGCCAGGCCCTCGCCCGAGACGATGTCGACGCAGCCGTCGAGGTCGTAGTCAAGGAGCGCGACCCCGAGCTTCTCCCTCAGGCGGCAGTAGGGGTCGTTCTCCTCGGAGGCCGGCGAGAGCGCGAAGCCGGCGGCGTGCAGGACGCCGAACCGCTCCACGTATCCCCCGCCCCGCGCCAGCGAGAGGGCGCCGGCCAGGCCGGCCGAGGCGCCCTCCGTGCGCCCGCCCGCCGGCGGCGTCCAGACGCGGAAGGTGCCGTCGCCCTGGTTCAGGAACAGCACGTCCTCGCCCGACTGGTACTTGAAGAGAAGGTCAAGCCGCCCGTCGCCGTTCACGTCGACGGCGTCGACCGAGAGCGGGCCGGCGCGCGGGTAGCCCGTCTGGCGGTCTATCAGGTCCAGGCCGCTCCTCGCGGACACGTCGACGAACCTGCCGTTGCCCATGTTGCGGTAGACGGTAGGGAACGCGCTGACAAAGCCGGCCGGCGCCGCGTACGTGGGGCCGGTGGTCTCGGCTGCGAACGCGCCCGCGAGGTCCGTCCCCCTGGCCCAGCGGGCGTAGTTGCACACGACCAGGTCGAGCCGCCCGTCGCCGGTGATGTCGAGCCAGACGGCCCCCGTGCTCCAGACGTGGTCGTCGCCGCGGACGCCCGCCGAGTCAGTCACGTCCTCGAACCTCCCGTTGCCCAGGTTGTGGAAGAGCCGGTTGCCTCCGATACCCGCTACGAAGATGTCGGGGTAGCCGTCGCCGTCGTAGTCGCCGACCGCGACTCCCATCCCGAGGGTGCCGGTGTCCAGGCCCGACGCCGCCGTGACGTCCCTGAACCGGCCCCCTCCCAGGTTGTGGTACAGGGCGCACCTCGCCACCTTCCCCATCGCCGGGGCGCTCCAAGGCCAGGTGATCCCCCCTACGAAGAACAGGTCGGGGCGGCCGTCGTTGTCATAGTCGAGGAACGCAACGGCCCCGGGGAGCGTGGTCGGGGTCTCCTGGCCCCCCGCCGAGCCGTCCTCGTGGCTGAACGTGATGCCGGCCTCGCGGGTGACGTCCCTGAACCTCGCGGCCACCGCCCTGGCGGCCTGCGGCCGTGCAGGGAAGAGCCAGGAGAAGGCGACGGCGAGCAGGATCGCGGCCACCGCAATGGGCACGAGCACCGGCACGAGCGGGAAGATGGCTCCCCGCGGAAGGGCTCGCCCGGGCTCCGCGTTTTTGGGTGGTGTCATGGGAAGCGCACGGCGCGGGGCGCCGCGGCGGGGACGGACTGCTATTGAACTTCTCCACCATCGAAGTAAAAACCTTTCCGCATATGAGCGCCCGGTCCATGGCCCCCCACCTGATTCGAGGGCTGGGCCTTGTGGCCCTGTGGACGCTCGTGGGCCTCGCGTTCGCGAGCCAGGTTCACCTCCAGAGCAACCTGCTGGGGCACTCGATCAGCTGGGGCGAGGCGATAAGGGACTCGCTCGAGGAGTGGTACGTCTACGGCGCCCTCTCTCTGCCCGTCATGGCCCTCGCCCACCGCCTCCCCCTGGAGGCGGCCTCGCGCTGGCGCACGGCCGCGATCCACCTGGGCGCAGCGCTCGTGTTCTCCTTCGCCTACGTCCTCCTCGGGGCCCTCGTGGGCATGGTCGACAGCTGGTTCGTGGGCGAGTCCGCCACGTACTCCGAGATCTTCCGCCCCCTGCTCGTGAGGACGTTTCCCTACAACCTTCTCATCTACGGCGTGATCGTCGCCGTTAGCCATGCGCTCGGCTACTACCGCAAGTACCATGAGCGCACCGTGCAGACGCTCGAGCTCGAGAAGCACCTCACCGAGGCGCGCCTGCAGGCGCTGCTCCACCAGCTCAAGCCGCACTTCCTCTTCAATACCCTCAACGGCATCGCCTCCCTCATGCACACGGACGTCGACGCGGCGGACACGATGCTCGTGCGCCTGAGCGAGCTCCTGCGCATCACGATGTCCCACACGGGCACGCCCAGCACCTCGCTCCGCGAGGAGGTCGCCTTCCTCGAACGGTACCTGGACATCGAGAAGATCCGGTTCCGCAACCGGCTCGAGGTCCTGATCTCGGTCGACGACGAGACGCTCGACGCCCTGGTGCCGAGCCTCATCCTGCAGCCCATAGTCGAGAACGCGGTGCGCCACGGCGTCGAGCCCCACACGCGCTCCGGGCGCATCGAGCTCAGGGCCCGCCTCGAGTCCGGGCAGCTGGTCGTCACGGTGGCCGACAACGGCAAGGGCATGCCCGCCGAGGGCCCGAGGAGGGAGGGAATAGGTCTCGCCAACACGCGGGCGCGGCTTTCCGAGCTCTACGGCGCCCGGCAGAAATTCGAACTGGTCAACGGGCCCGATGGCGGGCTCTGTGTCCGCATGGAGATCCCCTTCAGCACGTCGGCACCGTGAGCAACCTGCGCATACTGATCGCGGACGACGAGGCCCTGGCGCGGGCGCGCCTTCGCGCGCTCCTGCCGCCGGACATCGCGCTCGAGGTGGTTGCCGAGTGCTCGACGGGCACCGAGGCGCTGGAGGCGATCCGGCGCGAGAAGCCCGACATCGTGTTCCTCGACATGCAGATGCCCGGGTGCGACGGCCTGCAGGTCGTCTCGGGGATCCCCTCGGCCGAGCGCCCGGCCGTCGTCTTCGTAACGGCCTACGACAAGTTCGCGGTCGGCGCCTTCGGCGTGCGGGCGGTCGACTACGTCCTCAAGCCCTTCGACCGCAAGAGGCTCGAGACGGCGCTCGAGCGCGCCGCGGAGTACGTGAACGCCAGGCGCGCGGGCGCCATCGGCGCCCGGATCGAGGACATTCTCGCCAGCGCGGCCGGCGCCGTGCCGCGGAAGCCCGAGCGGCTCGCGGTCAAGGCGGACGGCCGGTACATCTTCCTCAAGTACGACGAGATTGTCTGGGTCGAGGCCGCGGACAACTACGTCGTAATCCACACCCAGCCCGGGGAGCGCCTGATGGTCCGCGAGACCCTCGCCTCCATCGAGTCGCGCCTCGGCCAGCAACAGTTCACCCGCGTCAACCGCTCCGCGCTCGTGCGCCTGGACCAGGTGAAGGAGCTGCAGCCGAACGCCCAGGGGGACTACACCGTCCTCCTGCGCCAGGGGATGCGCCTTCCCCTGAGCCGGGGCCTTCGCGGCCAGTTCGAGAAGTTCCTGATGGACAGCTGAAGCCCGGTCGCGCCGGTGAACGAGCTGCCCCCATCCCGCAACTGCGGCCCGCTAGCGTGGCTAGCCAGCGCGGCGCTCGCCCTGGCCTGCCTCGGCCTCCTTGCCGGAGCCGGGATCCGGCTCGCCCGGGAGCAGTCCTGCACCATCGACGAGCCCGGCCACCTGAGCGCCGGGCTGGCCTACTGGCAGCACGGGGACTACCGCCAGTCGACCGCGAACCTGTACTTCACGCAGAAATGGGCGGCGTGGCCCCTGCACCACGCCGGCCTGCGCCCGCCCGCCGAGGAGACCCAGCTCCAGCTCAGGATGAACCAGACTTTCATCGGCGAGGTGCTGCTGTTCGGGGACAAGGGCGACCCAAGGGTAATCCTCGCGCCGGCCAGGAGGATGACGCTGCTACTGTGCCTCATGGGAGGGGCCCTCGTCTGGGGCTGGGCCTTCCGCCTTGGCGGCCCCTGGGGCGGCGCCCTAGCGGTGCTGCTCTACGCTTCAAGCCCCGTGGTCCTCGCGAATGGGGTGCTCGTCACGACCGACATGGGGGCGGCTTTCTGGTACGTCGCCGCGACCGCCTGCTACGGCTGGATGCTGCGCAGGCCCTCCGCCATCCCGGCCGTCCTGGCGGGCGCCAGCGCGGCCATGCTGGCCCTGTCGAAGTTCTCGGTCGGCGCATGGCTCCTGGGGGCCGTGCTCCTCCTCGCCTGGCACCTGAGGGAGCCCGCGTCGCGCAAGTCGCTCGTGCGGCTCGCGGGTTGCCACGCGGCGGCGATCGTCGTCGGATGGGCCTGCATATGGACCTTCTTCGGCTGGGAATTCCAGCCGGGGGGCTACTTGTACCTCTCGCTCCTGCCGCGCACGCTGCTTGAGCGCGTCGTCGCCGTCCTGGACCGCTGGCACGCGCTTCCGGAGCCCTTTATAAGGGAGACCCTTTCCCTCGAGTGGCTGCTCAACCCGAGGCCTGGATACCTGCTGGGCCATTACAGGATGGGCGGGTTCTGGTACTACTTCCCGGTGGCCTTCCTGGCTAAGAGCACGCTCGGCATGCTCCTGGCGCTCGCGTCATGGCTCGCCCTGGTGAAGGGCCCGCGCCAGGAGTCCCGCTCGCCCGGCATGGCCGCGCTTGTGACCAGCGCACTCGCGTACACCGTGGCCGCGCTCCTGTCGCCTCTCAACATCGGCGTACGGCATATCCTCCCGCTGTTCTTCTTCGCGGCGATCGCCGGCGGCGTGGCGCTCGCGCACGTCGGCCGCCTAGGGGCGCGCTGGCGAGCGGCCGCGGCGGCGGTCGCGCTGATCGCTGCGGTCGAGGGGTATACCGGCTGGCGCCAGCCGATCGCCTGGTTCAACGCCCTCTGGGGCGGCCCCATGAACGGATACCGGATCATGGTCGAGTCGTCGCTCGAATGGGGCGGCGATTTGCCCCAGCTCGCGGCCTGGGAGACGGAGCTGCGGACGCGCGACACGCAGTCGCCTGTCTACGTATGCCTGCTCGGCCCGCCCGGCTTCGAGCACGTCGGCGTTCACGCCGCCGACATGGCGTACGCGTTCGAGCTGGGGCGCGTCGGCCCGGGGTACTTCATCTTCGACGCAACGCGCCTCGAGGGCGGGCCGTCGTCGATCTACGGCTCCTGGACCGACGCCATGGCGCGAGCCTGGAACGCCGACGGGGCAGACGCCTGGCACATCCCGCTCCGCCGCCGCACGGCCCAGCTGGCCGTGGCCCGGCTGGCGGAGAGCTGCCGCGCGATGGCCCCCACGGAAAGGGTCGGGCCCGCGTACTTCGTGTTCCACCTGGACCAGGCGGCGCTCGAGGCGGCCCTCGGGAAGTCGCCCGCGCGGTAGCGCAGGCGCGGCGGACGGCGGCGTTCGCCGCGGCTTGCGGAGGTGCGGGGCCATGCGTATCCTCCGTGGCGAGACCCCAAGCGCCCCGATGAGAACCGAGTATCTTAGGCATGGATACACTTGGCCGCCTCGCGGCGCACGGGCGGCGCTGGCAGCGCTCGCGCTTGGCCCGCTCCTCGCCGCGGGCGCGCCGGAGGCAGGGGCGCCCGATCCCCGGGCGTGGACCATCGAGGTGCGCCCGAACGCGGACGCGCTCGAGCGCTTCGCCGCCCGCGAGCTCCAGCGCTACGTCTACGTCCGCACGGGACGGCTCCTGGCGTTGGGGGCGAGCGAGGGGGGGCCGGTGGGCCCGGGCTTCCTTGTGGCCGCCGACGGGGACCTCGCCGGGCAGGACTACCGCATCAAGTCCGAGGCGGCTGGCGGCCGCCAGCTCGTCTCCATCACGGGCGGAGGGGGCGTGGGCTCCCTCTACGGCGTCTACCGGTTCGCCGAGCGCATGGGCGTGCGGTTCTATCTCCACGGGGACGTGATCCCCGACAGGCCGATCCCCCTGGCGTTCCCCCCGTTCATGGAGGAGGGCCATCCGCTCTTCAGCGTCCGCGGCCTGCAGCCGTTCCACGACTTCGCCGAGGGCCCGGACTGGTGGGGCGCGGACGACTACCTGGCCGTCATGGGCCAGCTCGCCAAGCTGCGGATGAACTTCATCGGCCTGCACACCTATCCCGAGGGATCCGTCGGCCCGGAGCCCACCGTCTGGATAGGCCTCGACGGCGACTATGACGACGCCGGCCGGGTGAGCGCGGCCTATCCCGCGTCGTACCACACCACGGGCAGGAGCGGGCGCACGTGGTGGACCTACGCCCCCCTCCGGACGCGGGACTTCTTCGGGGGGGCGGCCGGGCTCTACGAGCGCGACGACTTCGGCTCGGAGGTGATGCGCGACGAGAGCTTCGCGAACCAGACCCCGCCCGGCTCCGCCGTGGTCTTCAACCGCACCGGCGCAATGCTCGGCAGGGCGTTCGCCGAGGCGCGCCGCCTCGGAATCCTGACCTGCGTCGGCACTGAGACCCCCCTCACCCTGCCGGGCCCGGTGCGCGAGGAGCTGCGCAGGCGCGGGCGCGACCCCGCCGACCCGGCCGTCGCCAGGGAGGTCTACAGGGCGATGTTTGAGCGCATCGGCCGCGCCTGCCCCGCCGACTACTACTGGCTGTGGACCCCCGAGGACTGGACCTGGGAGGGAAACGCGCGGGCCAGCTTCAAGGCCACCTCGGACGACGTCCTGGCGGCGCTCGACGCCCTGCGCGATCTCAAGAGCCCCATGACGCTGGCCACGTGCGGCTGGGTGCTCGGGCCCCAGCAGGACCGCGCCGCGCTCGACCGCCTGCTTCCCCCGTCGTCGCCCATGAGCGCCATAAACGCCGCCGTGGGGTACGGGGCCATCGAGCGCCAGTTCGCCAACCTGAGCGAGCGGCCGCGCTGGGCGATACCCTGGCTCGAGAACGACGGCGACCTGACGAGCCCCGAGCTCTGGACGGGGCGCATGCGCTATGACGCCGCCGACGCCCTGCGGCTCGGCTGCACGGGCCTGATCGGCATCCACTGGAGGACGCGGATCCTGGCCCCCGCGATCTCGGCCCTGGCGGCCGCGGCGTGGGACCAGTCCTGGGTCCCGGCCGACTTCGACAGATCCCGCATCCCCCCGCAGACGGCGTCGGGCGCCGACGGCGGCCATCCCGTCGCCGCAGCGGCCAGCGGGCCGGGCGCGGACCTGCCGGAGCCCTTCAGGACAAACCGCGTCGGCATGGGCCTCTACGACATGCTGGTGCCCAACGGGACCTACCACGTGAGGCTCGGCTTCAGCGAGCTGGAGGAG
>Ga0209415_10015477_pt1 | contig 12355 bp, 10 predicted proteins | sample PeaSoiSIISIP2007_FD_187696 | JGI IMG/M metagenome (GOLD analysis project Ga0209415, IMG submission 187696) | Peat soil microbial communities from Weissenstadt, Germany - SII-SIP-2007 (SPAdes) (version 2) | ecosystem: Environmental > Terrestrial > Soil > Wetlands > Peat | place: Germany... | reverse complement strand
GACGGAGATTATGTTTCTTTGGCGCTCAAAGCCTTGCGCTTGGGGTTGGCCACAATCTACAATGCCCAAATAGGGCTTGAAATGGTCCAGGATATTTTGTTTGGCACACCAAAACCTCACGAAGTCAACGTCGACTTAGGAATTATGGACCCTGATTATGTTAATATCGTATTCAACGGTCACCAACCTTGGGCTGGCGTAGCGACTATTCAAAAAGCCAAACTGGCTGAAGTGCAGAAGAGGGCGAAAGCGGCCGGAGCTAAAGGGCTCAGAGTGGTCGGTTCCATAGAAACGGGACAAGAATTAGTGCAGAGATTTGGCATGGATGAAATTTTTGTCGGTTTAATGGGAAACTGGCTGAGTATAGAGCCCCTTTTGGCTACCGGGACGGTGGATGTTTTAGCCATGGATGAGAACTGCTCGCCCCCGGCCATTGATATGTATGCTGAGAAATATCAGATAACCTTGGTGAGCGTCAGTACGATTATTGGTGTACCGGGACTCCAACATAAGATTGAGTATCATCCGGCTGAAGTTAGTGTCATGGCTGATCAACTCATTGATTTAAGTATTGAGAACTTTAAAAAGCGGCATGGCAAGGTTACCTCAAAGGTTCCTAAAATGACACAAAAAGCGATTGCCGGTTTCTCTACTGAAGCCGTTTTGGAGGTTCTCGGCAATAAATTAGACCCACTCGTCGATGTGATCGTAGCTGGTAAGATTAAAGGGATTGTAGCCTTAGTGAGCTGTTCGACCATAAGAAACGGTCCTCAGGATTGGAACACCGTAAATCTGGCAAAAGAACTCATCAAGAAGGACATTTTGGTGGTGTCCGCTGGCTGCGGAAATCATGCCCTGGAGGTAGCGGGGCTTTGTAATATGGACGCCGTTAAAATGACGGGCAAGGGCTTAGGAGAAATATGCGGAGCCTTGAAAATCCCTCCTGTCTTAAGTTTCGGAACGTGTACCGATACTGGAAGAATCTCCATGCTTGTCACGGCGCTAGCGGATCATCTGGACGTCGATATCCCTCAATTACCGATCGCAGTGACCGCACCCGAATGGATGGAACAAAAAGCCACGATTGATGGAGTGTTCGCTGTCGCCTACGGAACGTACACTCATCTATCTCCTACACCCTTTGTTACCGGCGCGCCTCAACTGGTTAAATTATTAACTCAGGATGTAGAAGGGTTGACCGGCGGGAAGATCGCTCTCGGAGACGACCCCGTAGAAGTTGCCAAGAACATCGAAGCTCATATAAATGCCAAGAGAAAGGGTCTAGGATTGAGCACGAGCCAAGCAGCAAAGTGAATTCGAATTATTGGGGGTTAAATAGGCTATCGATACGCAATTGTATCGATAGCCTTTAACTTACTAATATAACATCGCTAGCCAGTCCTATCAACGCTTGGATAGGGCTTTTTTATAATGCCCACTGGGTATCTATTTTTGTGAACCTCTGTACACCAAACGTTGCTAAAGCAAACTCACAAGTAGGCCAATCGACTACCGAGCTATCGGTCAATTTAATAATAACTGCCCATAGCGTATCGAAAAATGCAGCGACAATTCCACTAACATACCCACGTACTTTTTCTTACTAAACTGAAACCTAATTGCAGAAACGGCTCTTTGAGAGGACTTTTTCGCAACCCAAAACTTTTTATTCATAACTGTTTTCCAACAGGTGAACTTAAAAGTGAGGAAGGAAAATATTAAGCTTACTCCTCCAGCGGCTAACAGTAGTGCGAAAATATTCACCTACAAGAAATACACCATGACAAACTTACCAGCCGCTAAAACCGTCAGTTGAGGGGTACTTATCACTTGTTGCCGTAAAGTCCCTAGCTTCAGCTATGGGGATATAAGGCAAAGCTTAAGACTTCCTTGTATTATATATGTTGGCGTTGTATAATTTTTTAATGGATATAAAATATAAATCGAACAACAACATTGTCTACTCATGCAAGTATCATGTGGTCTGGTGTCCTAAATATCGTAGGAAGGTTTTGGTCGGGAAGATTGAAGATCGTTTAAGGGAATTAATTCAAGAAACATGTATAGAACTTCAATCTGAATTGATAGAGTTGGAAATCATGCCCGACCATGTACATCTTCTAATTGAAGTTGATCCTCAATTCGGTGTCCACAAAGTTATCAAAACAATCAAAGGAAGAACGTCAAGAATGCTCAGAAAGGAGTTTAAAGAATTAACCACTAAATTGCCAACGCTGTGGACTAATTCCTACTTCATTTCAACCGTTGGAGGTGCTCCATCAGCTATTATCAAGCAATATATCCAAAGTCAAAAAGTTTCTGAAAGGAGATGATAGCGTACAAATAACGCCTCAAATCAAACTGCTTCCGACTCCTGAACAAATCATCTTGATCAAAAACACCCAGTAATGGTATACCCTTAACTTGGGTCATACTCGATTGTCGGAAACGGACTTTCGTTTAATCACCTAAAAAATCCTCCGGATTCATCTGTGGGGAGTGTCAAACTCTGACGCTAACCCATAAAGTGTTGGACGACTAAGTTACAAGGAGGTAGTAGTCATTGGTTAAATGGATAACTGTTTTGGTAGTGGAGCCGGGAAAAGCTCCTGATGTTCGTGAACTACCTAATAACCTTAAGGCCTTCGAATTAACAATTCAAAGTTATATTGAAACTGTGGAAACCTTCCGTCCGGGTTGCTTGATTGTCTATGATGGAAATCAAACACTTGCGCAGAAGCCAATCAAAAGGGCAGATATCCAAGGAATATTTATTATTATCCGAGTGGACCAAACAGTGCCTGTTTCACTTAGCGAGGTGGATATTGATGTCCTCTCCGAAGTCTATAAATAGGGGTGGAATCTGTCAGAATGATCATGTTCCTATTTTAAAAGTGATTCTCCTGCTACAAATGCCTATTCTAGTAATTCATCCGATAGCTAGAAACTCCAGCGCCCCTGAAAAGAAATTCACCACTCTACTGTAAGTTGACTTCCATTTTGTTAACAAGTTTATTGCCCTTAAATGCCAAGAATACTTCCCCCCCTGAAGGAGATTTTACGTGACATAAATATGTTACAGTATAACTTTTGTTTCCCTTTATTCCACTTTCTGTTACTACATCGCCAGTATCTCCCAAAAGACTTTTTACCTTTTCATAAGTATAACCGTATTCTAATTGGTTGTACTTAGCTTTACTAATGGCTACGGTATTCTTCCTATCATTTAATTTTGTTGGCGTCGCTGTTCTATCAGACGGAGAAACAGTTTGACCGGTAGTCGAAGAATTATTTGTATCGGTAGATGTATCAGATGGAATAGTTTTATCAGTAGATGTATCAGATGGAATAGTTTTACCTTTTGGAGCGGTTGTATCTATTGGAGTAGGTACAGCTGAAGTAGGAGTAGATTGATTAGAAAGCCCTGTTGTCAGACTGCTACAGCCAATAAGTAGTATGCCTGAACCAAGCAATAGAGTAATTAAAAATAGCTTGTGTTTTCGAGGTGTAAAATTAGTACGTGGAATATAAATCCCCCCCTGTTCATTATTACCATATTATACCATATATAAAAAATGAAGACAGTACTTCTACATTATCTCTTATATTATGCTTATTGTTTAATTAAGAAAAACAGAGGATTATTAGCTGTTTTAGCGGTTGACATAAAGCTTACTTTTCATTTGTCATATCCACGTTCCCCTTCCCCTCCTCCTGAGGAGATTTCTTATTATTTAGCATCCACAGAATAACTCTGACCTCATGAGAGATGGGCCTTCTTTAGCGGTTGCAGCAAAGTTCTCCGCAGAATTTTTTCTTAAAAATAGATGCGAGGTCAAAATTTATGGTAAAATGAAGGTAACAGTAAATAGAGGTGGATACTGACTATGGGTGGTGCTGCGTGAGCGTTGCCTTACTGTCATTGAATGCAATATATTATTAATATTAAGGAGTGTCGTTAATGATTACACCTAAGCAAGCACACACTATGACCGGATTTCATTCTAGAAAACGTACACCGGAGTTCGAGGCAGAAATGGAATCAGTAATAAGTGAACTAGATGCGAGATTCAGTTCGCCGTCATACGAGACAAACACGTTTATAGCTATTAAATTAATCAAGAATATAAGCGAAGAAGTAAGGGGAGAAGTAGTCAGAGCCTACAAGGAGGCTGGATGGCCTAAAGTGACACAAGAAATTTCGAAAGAAAACGGTGAAATAGTAGCCTTCTTTCACTTCTTTAAGGAAGACTAAACAGAGATAATAAATCCGAAAATATATCTTGACTGTCACGGCTCCCGCTACCTCAACCTGACATATTATTTAATATCGATGAACAAAGTACAGCCATGTGATGGATATAGCTTTCATCACATGGCTGATTTTCTACGTATGTGGAGGTGACCTTATTTTAGCCAGAAACCATTTTGAAAAGGTGATTAAGAAGGTCGAGCCTTGAACGAGTGCCCTTGTAACTTGGATTTGAGTGGAATGAGCCTATAATTGAGGTTTTGCTGTGGATCTTAGTGATCGCTTATGACTGTGGGTTCAGGTAACCTCGTAAGAATATGGAAGGAGATCCCGCATGTTTTGTCTCAAAAATATCCTAATCGGTAAACCAATGCGAAATTCGTTGCTTGCCCACGAAAAACTAACAAAAATAAAAGCATTGGCTGTTTATTCTTCCGACGCTTTATCCTCCGTAGCCTATGCTTCGGAAGAAATACTCTGGGTTTTAGCACCTTTAGGGGCGTTTGCCTTGTCTTATTCACTGCCAATCGCTGGAGTAATTCTATTACTTTTAGCTATGCTAATTTTTTCTTATCGAAAAACTATTTCCGCATACCCTTCAGGCGGGGGAGCTTACATTGTCGCTAAAGGTAATCTGGGTCAAATCCCAGGGCTGGTGGCGGGGTCTTCTCTGGTAATCGACTATATCTTGACGGTCGCAGTCAGTATTGCCTCAGGGGTTGCCGCCATCACTTCCGCGATCCCTACCTTACTCCCTCATACAGTGGCTTTATGTTTGTTTTTTGTCTTACTGTTAATGATTATAAATCTTAGAGGAATTAAAGAGGCAGCTACAGTATTTACCTTACCAACGTACATTTTTATTGTTTCTCTTCTGACGTTAATCGCAATAGGGATTTACAAACACACATTGGGCTTGCCGATTCCGGCGGCACAACTAAATCCTATTTTAGGTTCTGCTCCCCAATCTTATATTACTCTCTGGATTCTGGCGAAAGCGTTTTCATCAGGATGCACGGCACTAACTGGAGTTGAAGCCATAAGTAATGGTGTTCCTAATTTTGAAGAACCACGTTCAAGGAACGCTGCTCTTACCCTAACAGCGATGGGGATTATTATTATTTTCCTGTTTGGTGGAGCGACATATTTAGCCCAGATTCTCCATGTAACACCAAATTTAAACGAGACGGTCATATCCCAAATTGCCCGACTTTTAACAGGTCGAGGGTGGTTTTACTACTTATTACAGACCAGTACATCTGCTATTCTTATCCTAGCCGCCAATACGAGTTATAATGATTTCCCGTTAGTATTTAGTCTAATCGCCAAAGATGGTTATTTACCACGGCAGTTTTCCGCTCGCGGCGATAAATTAGTATTTTCAAATGGTATTATTGCCTTATCGTTACTTTCTGCAGTACTGTTAATTATTTTCCATGGTGATACGCATAATCTAATTCCCCTCTATGCTGTTGGGGTTTTTCTGTCATTTACGCTATCCCAAGTAGGGATGGTAGTTCACTGGTATAAGTCTAAAGAGGTGGGATGGCAAAGTAATATAATGGTTAATGGAGTAGGTGCAGTTTTAAGTGGGGTTGCCCTAGCTGTTATCGCAACAACAAAGTTTGTTCACGGTGCTTGGTTAGTTATAATTTTAATACCAATCTTGGTTTTGACTTTTATGAAAATTCACACACATTATTTAGATGTAGCTAAAAAGTTAAGGATAGAAGATAACCACACTTTTGAACATCCTGAGCATATAAAAGTTATCGTACCTGTCGCTACGTTTACTAGGGTAGTGGTGAATACTGTGGAGTATGCTATCTCAATAAGTAATGACGTTACCGCAGTGCATATCGTATTAGATGATGAAAAAGCAGAAAAGTTAAGAATAAGATGGGAAATAAATTATCCAAATATCTCTTTAGTGATGATTTGTAGTCCTTATCGTTCCATGTTAGGACCTCTCTTGGATTACTTGGACAAAGTCGAAAAATCCACTAAACCTTATGAACTTGTCATGGTTTTGATTCCTGAATTTATAACAGATAAATGGTGGCAGTATTTTCTACATAATCAATCAGGCTTAATCTTGAAATCTGTTTTATACTTCAATAGAAGTTATGTTATTGCAAGTGTTCCTTATCATTTAAGTGAGCCACGGTTATAAACAAAAAATTAAAAAAAAAATTTATGGAAGGATATCCATTATTTATGTCGAATAGTCTTTTAATAAATAATAAGGAGAGCGATCGATCGCTTCTATTCATATAGTTTAAAAATGTCATATTTTGTTATATTTTTGAACTATATGAAGTATTATTAATAACAACCAAGAGAAAAAATACCGGTGATGATTGGAGGTTAAGAGAATGAGTTCAGCGGAATTGTTATGTTTAATTGAGGATAAGCGGGAACAATTAAATAGAATGGGTGAAAATGAATCTCTTATTAATCCTGATGTAGTTCAACTTAGTCAATTCATAGACTTATTGCTGAACTTATATCACCAGGCCCAGACTCGTACAGCTTAGAACCAGAATGTTTGTGCTCATTGTCATAATTTCGCGGCTTTTGTTAACTTTTTGAATATTTGATACGTTGGCTGAAGTGAGAGTAATCCTCATGCCAACGTATTTTATATTTTATTGTGAAGAAACAAATAAATAAGAGGAATAGCGCGAAATGTGTAGAATGTTTAGTAGAATATTGAATATTTAATAGTAAGACGAATTTGAAATTTAGTGAATTGAATTTGCCCACAGGGGGATAATCAGCGATGAACATTCTATTTGAGCTTTTATATAATCTGAGTATTTTAGTGTCAATAAGCATCATTTCTGGTTTTATTGGGTATCGTGGGAATAAGAACTGGACCAGTGTATTTTTACAAGGACTACTCTTTGGAAGCGCCTCCGTGATTGGAATGCTGCACCCGCTAATTGTATCACCCGGGTTAATATTTGACGGTCGTTCAGTAATGATCAGCTTATCTGGGCTTTTCTTTGGTCCGATAGCGGCTATCATATCTGGAACAATGGCGATGGTTCTCCGAATGCAGCAAGGTGGAGATGGCGCTATGATGGGCGTTCTTGTGATTATTTCGTCGGCACTCTGGGGGATTATTTGTCGTGCGCGGAGTAAACACAATGATAGTAAGGTGACTTTACGACAACTTCTATATATGGGAGTCAATGTTCATGTCACAATGCTCTTGCTGATGTTCACACTTCCTGCTAATGAAGGCATCAGTACAATCAAACTGATAGGCCTTCCCATTTTTATCACATATCCTCTGGCCACGGTTTTTATTGGCTGGATTCTTTCTGAATCAAATAAGCGGAGACGCATAGCAGAGGAACTACAAGATAGTCAAAAGAAACTTATTTCTACTAATTACAAATTGAACTCCTCCAATGAAGAACTACAAAAAACAAAAGAACAGTTAATTGAAGCCCAAACATTTGTACATTTAGGATACTGGGAACTTAATACAATAAGTGGGGAATATCCCTGGTCTGATGAGTTATTCCGCATGTATGGCTACGAGCCACAGAAATTCATACCCACCCTTCAGGATTTTATTGAGATAATTCATCCCGATGACAGAGATTTTATGATAAAAGCCATCGAAGAGCCATTTAACGGCAATGAACGCGAACTTGAATTTAGAGTAATCAAACAAGATTATGAGACAATATGGATTCGTGAAAAAGTTAAATATGAGTATAATTCATCTGGAAAGCAGGTTCGAAGGTACGGGGTTGTTCTGGACATAACAAAGCAAAAACTAAGCGAACTCAAACTAATGGAGAGTGAAGCAAAATTCAGGGAAGTTGCTGAAAACCTCGGCGAGGTTATTTGGGTCCGTCAGGCAGGGCAACTGGTTTATATCAGTTCAGCATACGAGAAAGTATGGGGGAAAACCTGCGAAAGTTTATATAACAATCCCCATTCATTTCTTGACTCCATACATCCTGATGATAAAGAAAGAATTGTTCAAATGTATTGGGGAGAGAACCATATTTTGAAAGGTTTGTTTGATGAACAGTTCAAGATTATCAGAGCTGATGGAACAATCCGATGGATTTGGAGAAGGACATTTCCGATTCTTGACAGAAATGAGAGAGCGATTAGACTTGTGGGTATCAGTGAGGATATAACGAAAATTAAAGAATATGAGGAATCCTTAAGACAAGCGAGAGAGGATGCAGAGACAGCCAATAGAGCAAAAAGCCAATTTCTCGCCAATATGAGCCATGAAATTAGGACACCCATGAATGGTATTCTTGGAATGGCTCAACTGCTGGTAATGGACCTGAATGATGAGCAGAAGGAAATGGCTATTATGATTAAGACCAGCGGTGATAACTTATTAACTATTATCAATGATATTCTTGATTTATCAAAAATTGAGGCAGGAAAAGTTAGGTTGAGCCAGGAAAATTTTACTATGATTAGCTTGATCAATGAAGTCGATAACCTAATTCAACCCTTAGTCGTCCGAAAAGGACTTGAGTATAAATCCCATATCGATAAAGAAATGAAAGGTCAGCTGATTGGTGATCCAGGCAGGCTTAAACAGATATTAACTAATCTGTTGGGAAATGCAATTAAGTTCACAGAACGTGGAAGCATCGAATTGTCCGTTTTCAAAGGAAAAACATATCAGGATAAGATACAATCGATTTTTTTCATAAAAGATACGGGGACTGGCATAGCATCTGATAAAATCGGACAGCTGTTTACCTACTTCACACAGGGCGATGATTATATTACTAAGAAATACGGAGGAACGGGATTGGGTTTGGCGATTTCAAAACAACTCATCAATATGATGGAAGGAGAAATATGCGTGGAAAGTCAGTTAGGCGTGGGGACTGACTTCACATTTACTGGCATTTTCATGCAGACAGAGGAAGCGAAGGAGATCTATAAAGCTAATAATGAAGGTGCTCAGAACATTACTATAACCGATTCCACAGCTTTACTCGTTGAAGACGATTGCGTGAGTGGAGAAGTTATGAAAATGCTCTGCGAAAGAAAAAATATCACCTTAAAAATAGCAACTAGAGGCAAGGAAACGTTAGATTTATTGAACGAAGAGAACTTCGATATGATATTTATGGATATCCAGATGCCTGATATAAGTGGCCTTGAGACCACTAAGATCATCAGAGATAGGGAAAAATTTCTTAATAGGCATACTCCTATTATTGCTACTACTGCTTTCGCGTTAGTTGGCGATAGGGAGAAATGTATGGATGCAGGGATGGATGATTATTTAGCAAAGCCTATCGATGCAGATGAATTCTATTCTATGGTAGCAAAGTATGTTCTGAAAAAATGAGAGTTATAATGACACATTACGGTCCTTTTGGGTTTACAGGCGCACATATTTATTTCAAGGTGAAGAATCAATTATTATAGCCCCCAGCATTGCCGAGGGCATATACCAACTAAGCTACAATTCAACTGGTTATCAAATATCTATCTGGTGATAATTGTCTTTGAACTCTCCTAATTTGCTGACTACCTTCATTTCGTAATACTCATCTTTAAGCTGTCTTAAATCGCTGACTACCTTAACATCGGCTTCTCTTTCAGACATATTATTATTGCTCAAAAAGAACACCTCCTTAATATTTAGCTCTTATAGTATTTCCTGAAACGCAGAAATGATGTTTGGAATTTGAGATGATTACTATCAAAATATTTATCGCTATCTATCGCCTTTGGAGTGACGAGTGATTAGGAAATGAATAGAAGAAATAAAAGACCCTACGCTTGATCACTTAATCATTGTTCCTGACTCTTCCTTATCTGTTAAGGCGATAATTTTCTCCGCTATATTAATGCCCAGAACTTCTAAACCCTCCGTATTGAGGTGCATGCTTGCAGTAGCATCGAAGAGGATGTTGGCCCGGGCAGGCCATTCTTCGTCTGCCAACCATAGAATGAAGGCAAGTTGCAGCCTAGGAAGAACTGGGAGGGCAAATGCCAAGTCTCCCATGGCCAGTTTTTTGCCGCCAAGATTTAGGCAGGCAAGCTCAAACTCGGCTGGGGAGGAACCAAAGCGTTTAGCCAAAGGATCCATTGCTTCCAGTTTAAAGGCTGCGTAGTGGTTGTTTCCCCACGGTAATTCCCGAAAAGAGATCCATCTACCACTTGGCGGCACTCCACAAACCTCAGTCAGGTATTGGAGAATAAGAATCCGATCGGTTATTTCGACCCAATCCCCGTATTCCTTTGATTCACAAGGGCTGATTTCGCCCACTGGATACTGGACTTGGTACAACCTTTCCCCGTAGCGGATGACCAACCCCGACTCGCCATGAGGTTCTGCTCCGGAAAGTTCCAGCACTTTTGACAAGCTACGTTTGGCGAATTCCCGTTTGGCATGTTCCAAAGCGTCACGGTATTTTTTCTGATCTTCTTTAGCCATATATAAGCCTCCAGTATTGAGTTTTCTTCATTACATACGGTGTTAATTATTACTCTATAAGAATAACCTTGAACTAGGCATCGTGCAAGGGAAAACTGTGGTCGAGGGGTTGATGGCAGAGGACGGAATGCCCATTACGAAATTAAAAGTAGGTAATTATCGAGGAGATGAGAAATAGGGCAAGGCGCCAGTATGAAATCGAGGGGCCCAATTATTGAATAGCTTTAGAAAAGCTATTCAATAATTGGGCCCCTCGTGTAAAATGTTATATAATAATCATGGTGGTGTAATTAGTGAAAGAATTCTTAACTAACCAAATTAGAGGTTGTTAGTAGTAACCTGCTAAGGCTACATAGCTTTCTCTGCAGACTAAAATTGATAGAATCAGAGCAGGGTTATTTAGCAAATAACCAAGTATTAGTGGATAGATACGCTTGATTTGAAGAAAGTTGGTTAGTGTGATGGCAGCAAAGAATTGGTCTATACAGGATTCAAAAAGAAAATCCGGTAATATTGTAGAATTCTGGTTAGCGTACAAACAGGATTCAGCGCCAGTAGTCGTAACCTTCACTAACGACAAGTTGGCAGATATGGGGGGAGTAGACAACTTACCTCAATATATTATGACAGAAATGCAAAGGTACCTCGCTAGCATATCTGTTTTTAGGTGTCGTTGCCTAGGGTTATGCAAGTACTGCGTTAAGCCAGAAGGTGAAGGAACTACTTTCTCCAGTTCAGGGGTCTGCAAACATTATTCTGGACTAGCTTGTAACGTATCTGCGGGGGATATAACAATAAAAAACAATCCTAAAGGGTACAAGGAAATGGACCATTGTAAAATTGCTGTTACTAAATAAAATTAGGGATCATAGAGCTCATCAAGATCAATTTGGACATAAAATGTATCAACTATCAAATGAAAAGTGAGGTAAAAAATTATGTATTTCGATTCAGTAGGTGTGCAAAATACAAACGACACGACCGCTTTGGCCTTACAAGTTGCTATAGAAAAAAATATTAAATACATTGTGGTTGCTTCTTCGACCGGTGAAACAGCTAAACTATTAAAAAACACGAATGATATTCTTATTATTTGTGTAACTCATGCATATGGCTATCCAGAACCGGGTAAAAGCGAAATGTCACGACAAATTCGCAGCGACCTTAAGGATTTAGGAATAGAGGTATTAACAACTACCCATGTTCTTAGTGGAGCAGAGAGAGGAATCAGTAAATCTTTTGGGGGAGCATATCCAGTTGAATTGATAGCGCATTCTTTGAGAATGCTTGGGCAAGGCACAAAAGTATGTGTTGAGGTATCGATTATGGCTTTGGACTCTGGTCTAATACCATATGGCGAACCGATTATTGCAATAGGAGGATCAGGGAAAGGGGCGGATACTGCGATAATCATAACTCCGTCACATGCAAGTAACATATTTGAAACGAAAATTCATGAAATAATTTGTAAGCCCTCTCGTTATTAAATAAGCCACTGATGAGAAATCCGAAACTGGTTTAGTGAATCAGAGTTTGATGCATTTTTATCCATGGAATTCCTCTAACAATATAACAATTATTCCGCTGAAGAAACCTCTTGTCATGCTATTAATATCACGTTTTGGTGTCATCCTGAGCGAAAGCGAAGGATCTTA
>Ga0209415_10015476_pt1 | contig 12356 bp, 15 predicted proteins | sample PeaSoiSIISIP2007_FD_187696 | JGI IMG/M metagenome (GOLD analysis project Ga0209415, IMG submission 187696) | Peat soil microbial communities from Weissenstadt, Germany - SII-SIP-2007 (SPAdes) (version 2) | ecosystem: Environmental > Terrestrial > Soil > Wetlands > Peat | place: Germany... | reverse complement strand
GCCTCCTCCTGGGGGCAGGAAGAACTCGACGCCATCCAGCGGGTGATCGCCGGCGGCCGCTTCACCATGGGCGAAAATGTGGCGGCCTTCGAGAAGGAGTTCGCCGCCTATTTCGGCATGCGCCACGGCGTGATGGTCAACTCGGGATCTTCCGCCAACCTGGTGGCCGTGGCCGCGCTGTTCTACAAATCCGAACGGCCGCTTGGGCGCGGAGACGAAGTCATCGTGCCCGCCATCTCCTGGAGCACCACCTATCACCCGCTCCAGCAGTACGGCCTCAAGCTGCGCTTCGTGGACGTGGATCTGCACACGCTGAACCTCGACACCTCCAAGCTGGAGCGCGCGCTCACTCCGCGCACGCGCATGATCGTGGCGGTCAGCATCCTGGGTAATCCGGCCGCCCTCGACGTCATCTCGGAATTCGCCGCCCGTCACGGCCTTTACCTTCTGGAAGACAACTGCGAATCCATGGACGCCGAGCTGAATGGCCGCAAGACCGGCACCTTCGGAATCCTGAATACCTTCAGCTTCTTCTTCTCACACCATATTTCGACCATGGAAGGCGGCATGGCGCTCACCAATCACGAGGAGCTGGATCACCTGCTGCGCTCGATCCGCGCGCACGGCTGGACCCGCGACCTGCCCGCCGGCTCACCCTTGTTTGAACGTAGCGGCGGCGATTTCGACGAAGCCTACCGCTTCATCCTCCCGGGCTATAACGTTCGCCCCATGGAGATGGCGGGCGCGGTGGGGCGCGAGCAGTTGAAGAAACTGCCGGCCATGACCGCCCAGCGCCGCCAGAATCACGAACTCTTCCAGCGGCTCTTCGCCGGGGACGGCCGTTTCATCCTGCAGCGCGAAAACGGCCAGAGCTCCAGCTTCTCGTTCACCATCGTGCTCGATCCCGGCCACCCCATCGACCGCGACAAGGTTTTCGACGCCCTGCGCGACGCCGATATCGGCTTCCGCATGATTACCGGCGGCTGCTTCCTGTGCCACGACGCCATCCGTTATTACGACTACGACGTGGTGGATGGCAGCGCTCCCAACGCCGAGCTGGCGCACCACCGCGGCTTCTTCGTGGGCAACTACCCGCAGGATCTGACGCCCCAGGTGACCCGCCTGCGCGAGGTGCTCGACCGTGCCTGCCGCTGATCCATTTTCCACGCTATGAGCCAACCACTCTCCATCCTGGTCACCGGCGGCGCCGGGTATCTCGGGTCCACCCTGGCGCCCGCGCTGCTCGCCGCCGGCCACCGCGTCACCGTGCTGGATAATTTCCTGTTCCAGCAGGCCTCGCTCAACCACCTGTGCGCCGACCCGAATTTCGATGTGCGCCGCGGCGACGCCCGCGATCCCGAGGTGCTCAAACCGCTGGTCCGCGAGGCCGATGTGATCATCCCTTTGGCCGCCCTGGTGGGCGCGCCCATGTGCAACCAGGACAAAATAGGCGCCGAGACCCTCAACCGCGATGCGGTGCTCACGCTGATGCGCCTGGCCGGCAGCCAGCAGCGGTTTCTGATGCCCATCACCAACAGCGGATACGGCCTCGGGGAAGCGGGCAAATTCTGCACCGAAGAGACCCCCTTGCGGCCCATCTCGCTCTACGGCCGCACCAAGGTGGAAGCCGAGCAGGCCGTGCTGGCCCGCGGCAACGCCATCAGCTTCCGCCTGGCCACCGTCTTCGGCATGTCCCCGCGCATGCGCATCGACCTGCTGGTGAACGACTTTGTCTACCGCGCCGTCAACGACCGCGCGGTGGTGCTCTTCGAAGCCCACTTCAAGCGCAACTACATCCACGTGCGCGATGTGGCCCGCGTGTTCCTGCACGGCATCGACCACTTCGACGCCATGAAGGACCAGCCCTACAACGTGGGCCTCTCCGACGCCAATCTCTCGAAGCTGGAGCTGTGCCAGGCCATCCAGCGGCATTTGCCGTCCTTCGTATTTCTGGAAGCGCCCATCGGCGAGGATGTGGACAAGCGCGATTACATCGTGTCCAACGAAAAAATCGAGCGCACCGGTTACCGGCCGGCCTACTCGCTGGACGACGGCATCCGCGAGCTGATCAAGGGCTACCGCATGCTGCGCAACTCCGTTTACGGCAATGTCTGACGTCGGCTGGCCGGTGGTTTATCCGCTCGCGGGACGGCGTGTCTGGGTGGCCGGACATGCGGGCATGGTGGGCAGCGCGCTGGTGCGGCGGCTGGCGGCCGCGGGCGCAGAGGTACTCACCGCCGGCCGCGCCGCGCTGGATCTGCGCGAACAGGCCGCGGTCTATGCCTGGTGCGCCGCGCGGCGTCCCGAAGCGGTGTTCATCGCCGCCGCTACGGTGGGCGGCATCGAAGCCAATCGCACCCGGCCGGCCGAGTTCCTTTACAACAATCTGCTGATCGCCGCCAATATCATCCACGCTGCGGCCGACACCCATGTTGGGAAGCTGCTGTTTCTGGGGTCGTCGTGTTTTTACCCGCGCGAAGCCGGGCAGCCCATTCGCGAGGACACCCTGCTCACCGGTCCCTTCGAGCCGACCAACGAATGGTACGCGGTGGCCAAAGTGGCGGGCGTGAAGCTGTGCCAGGCGTACCGCCGCCAGTACGGAAAGGATTTCATCGCCGCGGTCCCTACCAATCTATACGGCCCTGGCGATCGTTTCGATCTGGCTTCCAGCCACGTGATCCCCGCGCTGATCCGCAGGATTCACGAAGCCAAAATGGCCGAGGCCGGGCCGGTCACCCTATGGGGCAGCGGCCGGGCGCGCCGCGAGTTCCTCTACGTGGACGACGCCGCCGACGCCCTGGTGTTCCTCATGGAGCGCTACAGCCAGGAGGCCATCATCAACGTCGCCGGCGGCGAAGACCTGAGCATCGGCGAGCTGGCTGCGCGGATCGCCGATGTGATCGGCTACCGCGGCGGGTTCGCTTTCGATACCTCCAAACCCGATGGCATGCCCAGGAAGGCGCTCGACCCAAGCCGGCTGCAGGCGGCGGGCTGGGGGCCGGCCGTGGCGCTGCGCGAGGGGCTGGAGCGGACTTACCGGTGGTTTCAATCGGCGGTGGCGGCGCATCCGTAAGCCATGGAGGCCGCACCGCAGAGTATCTAGCGCCGTTTCAGGATGCGACGGATATTCCGACCTCCTGAGGTCGGCTCTCCATTTCAATCCCATGAGGAACGTGGATGAGCCGAAGACGTGGCGCAGAGACTCCTCTCTGCAGCGCCCCGACTCCTCGGGGCGGTCTGGCACACACGGGCGCAAGGCTCGGCAGGAGTGCCGAGCCGGCAAGCTGAGAGCTTGCGCCACATCAATGGCTCAGCGGTTTTCCACGACCTCAAGAGGTCAGATAACCTGAAGTGGGGCTGTCCGGCCGATAGACAATTTGTGTAGTTGGGATAGCGGGTCAACGTCCAGAACCGAAGCGGACGGGTTGTGAGGTCCGGCCGGGAATGACCTCGCAAGGGCGCTTCGGCAAGAAACGCGCACGGGTCATAGATCGCCTCCTCCACGCGGGTAGCCATGCCTACGTTGTCTTCCGCAATGAAGGATAAACGCTCATTGTTTGTGTGAGCGCTCTTCATGCCAGACACCTTTCATTACCTGAATCTCACGGCGGGCCTGGTCGCCGTCGATCAGCTCCCCGCGTTCGGCCTGTAAATAGCCTTCTTCGATGTGGGCCGAAAGCGCCCGGCGTTCCTCGTCGGTCCAGCTTTCTTCGGCATCCTGAGCCTCGAGAGCGCGGCGCAACACCTCTTCAGCGTTGGCGTAGGCGCCGCTGGAAAGGCGCTTGTTGATCAGCGACTCAAGATCTGGGGGGACGTTCAGTTGCATGGCCACCTCTTGCTCCTATCGTAACCTTTAGCCACTGCTCGGCGCTGCAGGTTTCCCACGCCAATCCGGGAGCCACCTAACGCGCCAATGGGCAGGACCGTCAGGCCCTGCCCACCCACGGCGCCGCGTGCGGAAGTCCCACGCCCTGTTTACGGGCAGACCCAGCGCTGGTTGCCGGTGACATCCACGGCCAACGTACACCCGCGAATGGCCCGATAGTCCCAACTGTTGACCGCGTTGTAGGTCCGGTTGGCATTGGCCATCGACGACTGATGGTAGGCGTTCATGGAGTTCTGCAACGCCTGAATCGAGTTCTGCAGCGATTGCGTCGTCACGCCGGTGGGCAGCGACGGTCCGGTATATCCCATCTGCCGCAGCCGCAGCATGTAGTTGTAATACGCCATGGCCGCGTTCCGGGCAGCCGCGTCGCCCTGTTGTTGCAGCCGGATCTGCTGGTTGATACCCCAGCTCATGTCCATGTTGAGGGTCTGAGCGAAGGCCGTGGCCGAGCTCAGGAGGACCATCAGGCCCAGCGTCGCGATCAGGTTCAGTATCTGCTTCTTCATATCATTCTCCCTTTTCGGAGCGGCACCGTGAGTTTCGGGTAGGCCCGATTGCCCGCTCTCAACCATTCATGGCGACAAACGGGGATTTTCGGGATCAACGAATCGAAGCAAATCGTCAACTCTTTCGGTAAGCGCCTTGTAAGCGTCTACCGAGCGGTGTACCGGCGGAGTTCCCGCATGAGGGTAATGTCGTCCAGAACGCGAATACCATGCGCCTGACACATGCGCCCTACGATTTCGTGGCGGAAGGCCTCGTCGCGGGTGCAAAGGACATCGGCATGGCCCGCAATGGCAGTTTGCAAAATCGGGTCGTCGTCCGGATCGCTGACAATGGCTACAGACGCCACAGAAGGTTCCACCATAATGGCAGCGGCCTCCAGGTAGAGAAGGTACTGCTCGACGGCCTCCTGTGTCAGGGGCCACCTGGCCTGAACGTGAGGATAGGCCAGCACGCGCCGCACTTCAATCAGAATTGCGGTCGAGAGGATCAGCGCGTGAGGCCCCGAGACGGTTGTCAGAAGAAGGTCACGGGCAAGACCCTGCGGTGAAACCGTGGGGTTGGCGCGGACGAGGATGTTGGTATCAAGTACAATCCTCAGGGGCGCCAGTCGCGATGCGGACGCACCTGTGCCAGAGCTTCTTCAAGAGCGGCTTCCATCTCTTCGGGTGTGGTCTCCGGAGCAACCTGGGATGCCATATGGTCCAGGTGATGGCCCAGATTCTCAGCATCGCGACGACGCTGGCGTTCGAGGGCGCGAGCGACGATGTGGGCCAGATAGCGCTCCGCGGGCATCTGCGCTGCGCGCGCCTGTGATTCAAGCACTGCGGCATTCTGGTCCGACAAGTCAATGGTCAGGTGCATAAGCTCCCCTACCCAAGGTTAGCGCGGTCGGTGTACCCGCGTTACGCATTGGTTTTAAAAACGCATGGGTGCGCCCTATCGCCCCGCGAACACCGCCGGCGCGTAGAGCGGGTCGCCGATCGCCACCATCACCCAGCGCGCCGCCGGTTCGGCGATATAAAAGCTCTCGGCGAAGTTGTAGCCGGCCCACAGGTGGTCGAACACGTTGCCTCCGGGCGCGTAGAGCGTGCCGTACGGCTCGGTCACCGCGCCCCAGGTGGCCGTGATGCCCTCTTCCAGCATGCGCGGCACCCAGTTCCCGCCCCAGCGTTTGTTGGACACGCTGGCCATGCGCGGGTCCGGGTCCAGCGGCGTGCGGATGGTCAAGGCGGTGAAGGAGGTGAGGTGCGCGCCCACCGCGCCGGGAACGAAGCGATAGGAGTCCCATGCCTGCGTGTACCAACCCCAGGCCCACAGCGCGTTGGGCGCGCCCACCGGCGGCATGTTCCAGGTGGGGTGAAGTTTGGCCGGAAAGCGAAGCTATCACCCCTGCAACTTGCCAAGGCCGCAAGCTGATCGACCGCGGCGAACCTGTGGCCGCCCCGGCCAGGCCGAGGAAACCGCCAGACCCTCGTCAATGGCCGCGACCTCATGCCGCGCAAGTTCACCGCCACTTTGTCCGCACGACTCTGTTCAGTCCTTCGCCCCATATACGATCTCGTCGATCGACTGGCTGGAGCGCGGATCGCCGGTGGCCACAAATCCCGCGTACTTCATCCACGCGGCCTTTTGCCCGAACCGGCAACCGTTCCCGGATAGCCCGGCGAATGAACTCGGCGAGCGAAATGCTCAGGGCCGCTGCCTGCGCTTTCGCTAAGTCGTATTCATGCTTGTCCAAGCTGATCTGGATTCGGATCATGTGATCACCTATCCGGTGGTATGCTGACATCCGGCGGCGGATTCTCACTTACACCCCTCCACCCAGCCCTCGCCGGGGATCCACCGAACCGGCTTACCAGCGCTGCTGTCGGCCAGTGCCTCGGTGTCCTCTACGGGCAATCCGTGCGTCCATTCTGTCAGCCCGAGCTTGGCGAGTTCACTACCTTCGGGGTGGGGATTCTGCAACGATTGACGAAGGTCTGCCCGGCGGAGCCGCTCGAGTTCGGCCTCCGCGACGAACTTGCCGCGGTTCTTCTCTCGCCGGTCAATGGCCATTGCATACTCCCGGTATGATCATACGCGTGGCGGTCCTTCGGCAGCAACCTTGAGCGGAAGCAGCGAAAGCCACCGCCCACGGCTTCGTCCCGCTGCTCATCGGAGCGGAAGATAGAGTACTCCGGCGGCCCAGTCCGCCGCGACCGCGCACTCATCGAGAAAGAGAAGCTCCTCGATCACGACGCCAACCGGAAGCGAATCCAGCACAAAGACGATGGGGGCGCATCGCGAAGCAATCCGAAGTTGTTCGAGCATGGCTGGCATCATGGTGGAAAGATCATGAGTCACCACGACCCGGCCTTCCCTGGTGGCGCATTGAAGTATCGCCAGATCGTCCTGGCCGGAGATTTCAGGGATGTCCTGCGCCCGCACGACATCGAATGCCGGGAACCGCCGCAGAATGCCCCGAATGATGGCGTTACGGAAGTTCTCGTCAGCCAGCCACTTCACCGGCTCTTGCGCCGGGCCAGCAAGCGCTCCCGGAGGCCGCGAGGAGACCACTCCTCTTCATGCGCCTCCAGTAACTCGCGCTCCTCCCGATGACGTTGCGCGAAGTAACTGGCGAGTTCGGAGCCGTGCTTCAAGTAATAGCCGATGACCTGGTAGACATCCGATAGTTGGAGGCTCGGGAAATCCTGTACGATTTCTTCCGCTGTGGCGCCGCGGTTGAATGCGTGGACGACCAGATCGAGGGTAACCCGGCTGCCGGCGACACGGTACACGCCGCGGGCGTCCTTGGCTAACGGAATTGCGTCGACTGTTTCCCCGGCCATAACTCGACTCTTACTGTACCAGATGCCGCGGTGGGGCGCCGGGGGCCGGGGTCGGCTGGCGCGGCCGAGCCAACTCCTTTAAGGTAAACTGGTTTATTCCCATGAAGTTGTCCATCCTCATGCCGGTCTACAATGAGCGGACCGTGGTGGAGCGCTGTATCTCCCAGGTGCTCACCGCGCCGCTGCCGGAAAACATGGAGCGCGAGCTGGTGATTGTGGACGACTGCTCGACCGATGGCACTTCCGAGATCCTCCGCCGGCTGGCCGATGGGTTTACCCAGATCCGCCTGTTCCGCCACGAGAAGAACCAGGGTAAGGGCGCGGCCATCCGCACTGCCATCGGCAAGGCCACCGGAGATTTCTCGCTGATCCAGGATGCCGATCTGGAGTACGATCCCTCCGAGTATCCCCGCCTGATGCGCCCCCTGCTCGACGGCCATGCCGACGCCGTATTCGGATCGCGTTACATGGCCGGCGAGCAGACCCAGGTCCTGCTCTTCTGGCATTCCATGATCAACAAGGGCCTCACCCTGGTTTCCAACATGTTCTGCAATCTGAATCTCACGGACATGGAAACCTGCTACAAGGTGTTCCGCACCGACCTGCTGAAGAGTATCCCGATCCGCTCGGATCGTTTCGGCTTCGAGCCCGAGATTGTCATGAAGAGCGCCAAGCGCAAGTTCCGCATCTACGAAGTGCCCATCAGCTATCACGGCCGCACTTACGAAGAGGGTAAGAAGATCGGCTGGCGCGACGGCCTGAAAGCCATGGGTGTGATCCTGCACTTCTGGCTGATCGACGATCTGTATGCGGCTCCTTACGGGCGCGGCGTGCTCAACAACCTCACGGGCACTCCGCAATACCTCAGTTGGCTGGCCCGCCGGCTGCGTCCCTACGTGGGCGACACGGTGCTGGAAGTGGGTGCGGGCATCGGCAACCTCACCGGCCGGCTGCTGGCGCGGCGGCTTCTCTACGTGGCCGCCGAAAAAGACCCGCTCCACCTGCACGCCCTGCGCAACCGCTTCCTGCGCACCCCCAACGTAGTCGTGCAGCGTCTGGATCCCGAGTCTCCCTCCGACATGGCGGGCCTGGAAAACTGCTTCGACACGGTCCTCTGCCTCAACCTGCTGGAGTACCTCGCGGACCCCGCGCCGGTGCTCCGTAGAATGCAGGCCGCCCTGGAGCCCAACGGCGTGCTGGTGGTGCTGGTGCCGCACCGCGAGGGCCTCTATGGGGCCCTCGACCGGAGCCTCGGCCACAAGCGCCGGTATGGCAAAAGCCGGGCCATCGAGTTGGTGGAAAGCCAGGGCTTCACAGTGGAAGTGGCCACCGATTTCAACAAGGCCGGCGCTCCGCCCTGGTGGGCCTACAGCAAGTTGTTCGGTTCGCACACCATCAACAAGCCGGTCCTGAAAATCTTCGATAAGACCGTGTGGATCTGGCGCCGTCTGGACCGCCTGATGCCGTGGCCGGGGCTTTCCCTGCTGCTGGTGGCCCGCAAAAGCTCCACCCCGGCGGCGGAGGGTCCCCAGGGACGCCCCACCGGGGCCCGCGAAGCCGTGCCGCAGCTTTCCTCACCCGATGCCCACTGATCTCCGTGCGCTCCTCAAGGGCTTCGCCTCGCTGCGCGTGCTGGTGGCCGGCGACCTGATGCTGGATGAGTTTGTCTGGGGCCGCGTGTCGCGCATCTCGCCCGAAGCCCCCGTCCCGGTGGTCAACGTGACCGGCGAATCGTATTACCCGGGCGGCGCGGCCAACGTGGCGCGCAATCTCCGCGAGTTCACCCCGCACGTGGCAGTCATGGGAACGGCCGGAACGGACGCCGCGGGCGACCGCTTGCTGGCCTTGCTTGAGGAGTCCGCCATCGACACCTCGGCGGTATTGCGCACGCCTTCCCCCACCACCGTGAAGACGCGCATCATCGCCCGCCACCAGCAGATCGTGCGGGTAGACCGCGAGCGCCGGGAGCCGCTCACCGCCGAACAGACCGCCGCCGCGCTGGCCGCCTTCGGCCGCCACCTCGAGAGCCTCGACGCGATCATCGTGGCCGACTACGGCAAGGGATTCATCACGCAACTCGTAGCCGACTCCATGGCCGCTGCCGCGCGGGCGCACGGCAAAATTCTGACCGTGGATCCGCACCCCCATACTTCGATCCTGTGGCAGGGCCCCAACGCCATCAAGCCCAACCGCACGGAAGCCTTCCTGGCGGCCGGCATGCCGCTCTCCGAGGCGCTGCTTCCGGTGTCCGAAGACCGCGCGCTGCTGGAAGCCGGCCGCCGCCTGCAGCGCCTCTGGAACGTGGAGACCCTGCTCATCACCCTGGGCGAACACGGCATGCTGCTGCTCGAAGGCCAGGCTCCGCCCGACCACATCCCCACGAGCGCCCAAGAGGTCTTCGATGTTTCCGGAGCCGGCGACACGGCCCTGGCCGTGCTCACCCTGGGACTGGCCGCCGGCGCCACTCCGGCCGAAGCCGCCCGGCTGGCCAATCGCGCCAGCGGGCTGGTAGTCGGCAAACTCGGCACCGCCACGGTCACCGCCGCCGAGCTCGAAGCGGGGCTGGCGTTGTGAAGCGGATTCTGTTCATCTTCGGCACGCGCCCGGAAGCCATCAAGCTGTGCCCAGTGATCCGCCATATGCGCCGTCATGCTCACGGCTTGGACGTGCGCGTCTCGGTCACCGCCCAGCATCGCGCCATGCTCGACCAGGTGCTGGACTGTTTCGAGATCCGTCCCGACCGCGATCTGGATCTCATGCAGCCCGGCCAAACCCTGGCCGAGACCACCGCCCGTGTGCTCGCCGCGCTGGACCCGGTGCTGGTGGAGGAAGCTCCCGCCATGGCAGTGGTGCAGGGCGATACCACCACCACGCTGGCCGGAGCCATGGCCGCTTTTTACCGCGGCGTGGCGGTGGCGCACGTGGAAGCGGGCCTCCGCACCGGCGACCTGACGCAGCCTTTTCCCGAGGAGTTCAACCGCGTGGTGACCTCGCGCGTGGCCGCCCTGCATTTCGCGCCCACCGAATGGGCCCGCCGCAACCTGCTGGCGGAAGGCGTTCCCGAAGAGCGCATCCTGGTGACCGGCAACTCGGGAATCGATGCCGTGTTGGAAGTGGCGCTGGCTCTCGAGCAGGGCCGCTTGAAGGCGCCTTCCTGGCCCTGGCTCGATCTGCGACGCAAGCTGATCGTGGTGACGGCGCACCGCCGCGAGAGCTTCGGCGCCGGCCTCGAGCGCATCTGCGACGCCCTGGCCCACTTGGCCGGCCGCCAGGACGTGCAGCTAGTCTATCCGGTGCACCGTAATCCCAACGTGCTCGACCCGGTCATGCGCCGCCTGGAGGGCCACGCCAATATGGTGCTCATCGAGCCGCTGGATTATGTCTCGTTCGTCGACCTGATGCGCCGCGCCCACCTGATCGTCACCGATTCCGGCGGCATCCAGGAAGAGGCGCCGTCGCTCGGCAAGCCCGTGCTGGTGCTGCGCGAGCGCACCGAGCGTCCCGAAGCGGTGGAAGCCGGCACGGTCAAACTGGTGGGCAGCGACCCCGCGAAGATCGTCCGCGAGGCCGCCTGGCTGCTGGACGACCACGCCGAATACCAGCGCCGCTCGCGCATCCACAATCCCTACGGCGATGGGCATGCCAGCGAGCGGATCGGGGCGGCCATTGAGAAGTACGTGGGGTAGCGGCCGGGTCGGCGTTGCGCGCACTCGGATCTTCCAGGGGGATGCCGGCGAGACCACCGGTACGGCCTCCGCCAACCTCAGCTACTCGATCCCCCTGCTGAAAGCCCGGGCCGCCAACGCCTGGGCCGTCTGCTTCCTCCTCAGATGCAACCCGCAGGTTTGGCGGCACGAGTCGAACGGAAGCTGGCTGCTGGGCCGTAGGGTCCGCGCTCGCTGTAAGTCCCTGTCAAATCGGCAGTAAGTTAGAAGCCGCACATAGCATCCTGGCGCTCGCGGCCGTCGTGTGCGCGCAGCGCCGGGTTGATCCTCGGTTCACTCACCACCGCGTGATCTGTGTGGTTCCGTATACCGGTCGGGAACAGCCACTGATCCCAAGCGCCCCGAATACGCGCCGTGGCCGGTCTCCCCAAGCCCCAGTGGAATCATCGCATTTTCCTATGTGCCAAGCGACGATGGCCGCTATGCGATAGCGGAGTTCGTGGCCTATAACCGCTCGGCCTTCCAAGCCATTTTCAACGACAAGAGCATTACTGTATTCGAGAAGGGCAGCGCCACCAAAGCCGCCATCGAGGCCGCCTTGCAGCAGTACCGGAAAAGCTTCAGCCTCGATCAATTCGGGACGGTGATGCCATGAAGACCCTCAAGCTCTCCGCCCTGTTGTTGTGCACCACTCCGGCATGGGGCGCTTACTCCTACTACTTCACGGACTCACTGCAGTCGATTGATGCCGCCAAGTGGAGCTCCACCGGGACTTCGGCGCCTGGCTCCGCCGGACTGGCCGCGCCGGATGCCAATGGCGCCACTCTGGTTTCGCGCATCCCCATTCCCGATGGCACGGCGGAAGCCGAGGTGGCGATCACGGTAACTTTGGCCAGGTCCGGCGGTGCCTACACCGCGTTTTTGCAGGCCTCGCCGGACGCGCGTACGGGCGCCAGCAGTTCCGGCACCTATCTCGCTTTTGAGATGCAGAATCCGACCTTCGACGCTACCGGCAAGCACTGCGCCGCGAACTTCATCGTTTTCCAGGCGGTAGCTGGCAAGGTCAGCGCGATCTCGACCTTTCAGCACTCCTGCCGCAGTGGGATGATCCTACGGTTGGTGATCCATGGCGCTACCGCGGCAGTCTACCCGGACCAGGCCGAATTCACGGTCGCCCCAGCCGGCTCCGGACAGCCGGCCATCGGAACCCATGGGACGCCGGCAGGTAACGCCATCTCCCTTGGTACAACTCGGCGCCATCGACCGCACGCCGCCGCCCGCGATCACCGCCACCAACCTCCAGATGTCCGTGTTCCGCAAGCATATCGACGTGCGATGGACCGCTGTAAGCAAGGCCGCTAACAGCGCGGCGGTGGCAGGGTATTGGGTATATCGCAACGGGGACTACCTCCTCCGCACCTCCGGTGCCGCCTTTCCGACGAGGCCATTCAGCCGGGCGGACAATACACC
>Ga0209415_10015475_pt1 | contig 12356 bp, 12 predicted proteins | sample PeaSoiSIISIP2007_FD_187696 | JGI IMG/M metagenome (GOLD analysis project Ga0209415, IMG submission 187696) | Peat soil microbial communities from Weissenstadt, Germany - SII-SIP-2007 (SPAdes) (version 2) | ecosystem: Environmental > Terrestrial > Soil > Wetlands > Peat | place: Germany... | reverse complement strand
GATCCGCCGACACCTGAACGTGTTCGTCAACGGCGAGCGTGGGAACGAGGCGACGGCGGTGCGGTCGGGGGACCGCGTCGAGGTGATACCGGCGATAACAGGAGGGTGAGAGGGTGACCGAGCTGCTGGTCGGAACGAAGAAGGGCCTGTTCCTGCTCGAAGGCGAGCCCGATGGTGGCTTTGAGATCAGAGCGCGCGCGTTCGCCGGTCAGCCGGTCGACTTCGCGACCCGCGATCACCGCAGCGGGCGGCTGCTCGCGACCGTGACCTCGCCGTTCTTCGGGCCGAAGATCTTCTTCACCGACGACGGCCCGGACGCGGAGTGGGAGCAGGCCGACGGCGTCGCACTGCCCGAAGGCGGCGAGCAGGCGCTCGAGCGGATCTGGGTGATCGTCCGCGGCGAGGCCGAGGGGACCCTGTACGCCGGCGGCGACCCCGGCGTCCTGTTCGAGAGCCGTGACGGGGGAGCGAGCTGGGCGATCAACGCGGGACTGTGGGAGCAGCCCTCTCGCCCGCACTGGCAGCCGGGCGGCGGTGGGCTCTGCGTGCACTCGATCTGCACCTGGCCCGGAGATCCCGACAGACTCGCCGTTGCCGTCTCGGCCGCCGGGATGTGGCTGACCGAGGACGGCGGCCGCAGCTGGCGGCGGGGAAACGACGGGCTGAACCCGCGGTATCTGCCGGAGGAGGCGCTGGCGGACGAGAACGCGGGCCGCTGCGTCCACCACGTCGAGCGCGCGCCCGGACGACCCGAGCGGCTGTTCATGCAGTTCCACGGCGGCGTGTACCGCTCCGACGACGCCGGCGCCAGCTGGTCCGACATCGGTGGCGGTGGACTGCCGTCGGACTTCGGCTTCCCGCTGATGGTCGACCCCGACGATCCCGACAGCGCCTACGTGATCCCGCTCGTCGCCGACGTCGATCGCGTCACGCCCGAAGGCCGTGTGCGCGTGTACGAGACGCGCGACGGCGGCTCGCACTGGACGGCCCGCGGCGACGGCCTGCCGGCCAAGCACGCCTACCTGACGGTGCTGCGCCAGGCGTTCAGCCGCGCCGGCGGCGGCGAGCGACTGCAGCTGTACTTCGGATCCACCTCCGGCGAGTTGTTCGGCTCGGGCGACGCCGGCGCCACCTGGTCGACGGTCGCGACGCGGCTGCCGCCGGTGTTCTCGGTCGTCGCCATCTAGCGCCTCCGCGCGTCGATTGGGGGCGGGCTAGGCGGGGCCGACCGTGATTGCGCAGCGCGTTCCGGGTGCGCGCGTGACTTCAGGCGTCGGCCGGGCGCGCGGGCCGCCGCCGTCGCGGCTCAGGCCGCAGCGGCTCCGGCGATCACGCTCTCGCTCCAGTCGATCACCGAGCTCGGCTTGACGATGTGGCGCGCGAAGCCGAGCTGCTTGGGCTCGAGGCCGAGCGCGAGGCCGACCAGCTGCGGCAGGTGCAGCACCGGCATCTTCAGCTCGCGCCCGACGACGGCCTCGGCGATCGGCTGCTGCAGGTCGAGGTTGAGGTGGCACAGCGGGCACGGCGTGACCACGCAGTCCGCCTGCGCGTCGACGGCATCGCCGAGGTGGCGGCCCGCCTGCTTCAGCGAGGCCGTCTTGTTCATCGTGATGATCGGGAAGCCGCAGCACTTGTGCGAGCCGGCGTAGTCGATCACGGTGCCGCCGAGCGCGTCGATCACCTGCTCGAGGTAGGTGTGGCGCGGGTGCTCCTCGTCGATCCCGATCCGCTCCGCCGGGCGGACGATGTAGCAGCCGTAGAAGGGGCCGACGCGCAGGTTCGTGAGCGGCTTGCGGACCTTGCGGGCAAGCGTGTCGAGCCCGATCTCCTCGACCAGCAGCCAGAGGAAGTTCTTGTTGGTCACGCCCGCCTCGTAGTGGAGGCCCTCGGAGGACAGCGTGACGTTGATCTGCGCGCGGTACTCGGCGCTCGCATCGAGGCGCTCCTGGCACTCCGACTGCGCCCCCTGGCAGGTCGAGCAGATGTTCATCATCAGCTCGCCGTCGGTCTGCTGGGCCATCGCGAAAGTGCGGGCGTTGAGGGTGTCGGCGAGCTCCTGGTTGTGCTCGGCGATCACGCCGGCGCCGCAGCAGTTCGCGCGATCGAGCTCGATCAGCTCGATGTCGAGCAGCGGCGCGATCGCCGCCATCGCCCCGTGCAGCTCAGGCGTGAAGCCGCGGCTCACGCAGCCCGGCCAGTAGGCGACCTTCATGCCGATCCCTCGGCGTTCGTCGTTGCCGCCTCGGGGGCCGGATCGTCGTTGTCCGCGTCGGTGCCGCTGACGTAGAGGTTGAGCTCGTAGCGCTGCGACTTGCCCTCGACCTTCTCGAAGATCGCGCGCAGCTCCTTGGAGGCCTTGTGCGGGTGCAGCAGCGCCTTGGGCAGGGTGATCTTGCCGCGCAGCATGCCGCGGATCGCGACCGGCATCGACGCGATCAGCTCGGGCACCGCGCGCGGGTGGAACTTGCCGCCGTAGGAGTCCGGCAGCAGGTCGGCCTCGTGCAGCAGGCCGTTGCGGCGGATGTTCTCGACGAACGCGTGCTCGTGGCGGTAGCCGTTGTTGCGATCCTCGATGTGGTGGTCGGAGCCGGCGATGCGTCGCAGGCGCATGATCTGCCCCATCGGGTTGACGCCCTTGGGGCAGGCGTCGACGCACTTGAAGCAGTGCGTGCAGGTGTAGAGGCCGTGGGGATCCTCGGCGAGGTAGCGCAGGCGCTCCTCGTGCTCGGAGTCGCGCGGGTCGCCGACGAAGCGGTAGGCCTTGGCCAGCGCCGCCGGGCCGGTGAACTCGGGGTCGACCTCCATCGCGAGGCAGTCGGAGACGCAGGCGCCGCACTGGATGCACGCCATCGACTGGGTCACGTCCACCATCGCCTCGCGATCGACGAGGTACTCGCGCTCAGGTACGGGCTCCTTGCCGAGCAGCCACGGCGTGACCGAATGGACCTTCTTCCAGTGGACGGCGTCCATGTCCACGATCAGGTCCTTGATCACCGGCATGTTGCCCATCGGCTCGACGACGATCGTGCCGTCCTTGGAGCGTGCCAGCGCCTCGTCGAGGTGGGTGTGGCAGGCGAGGCCGGGTTGGCCGTTGATGCGGACGCCGCAGGAGCCGCAGATCGCCGAGCGGCAGGAGCAGCGGATCCCGATCGAGCCGTCGAAGCGCCCCCTGGCCTGGAGGATCGCCTCCAGCACGGAGCGGTGCGGCTCGAGCTCGATCGTGTGCTCGTCCCAGTAGGGAGGCTCGCCGGACTCCGGGTCGAACCGGCGCAGGCGCAGAGTGAACTCGGCCACTAGTACTTGCGCTCCTCGGGCTGCCACTGGGTGATCGTCACGGGGGAGTAGGACACCTTGGGCCGATCGTCGCCGCCCCGGCTGATGTCGATGTGCTTGAGCCACTCGGCGTCGTTGCGCTCCGGGTAGTCGGTGCGGTACTGCGCGCCGCGCGACTCCTTGCGCTCGAGCGCTGCGACGACGATCGTCTCTGCGCAGTCGAGCATGTAGCCGAGCTCGATCGCGCCGAGCACGTCCTGGTTGAAGACCGTCCCGCGGTCGTCGATCGCGGCCGTCTGCGCCTCCTCGCGCAGGCGCAGGACGACCTCGTGGGCGCGCGTCAGGCCCTGCTCGTCGCGGAACACCGCGACGTGGTCGTTCATCGTCGTGCCGAGCTCGAGCTTGATCTCGCCGATGCGCCGGCCCGTGTGCGGGCGGGCGACGATCTCCTCGATCATCTCGGTGTCGCGGTGCAGCGCGGCGTCGGAGACGGCGGGCATCGCGATCGCGCGCGCCCGCGCGGCGGCGTGCTCGCCGGAGCGGCGGCCGAAGATCAGCGTGTCCAGCAGCGAGTTGGCGCCGAGGCGGTTGCCACCGTGGACAGACACGCAGGCGACCTCGCCGGCCGCGTAGAGGCCCGTGACCGGCGTGCGTCCGTCGGCGTCCGTCTTGACCCCGCCCATGATGTAGTGCTGGCCGGGGCGGATGACGATCGGCTCGCGCGTGATGTCGACGCCGGCGAAGTCCCGGCCGATGTTGACGATTTCGCGCAGCGCCTCGAGCGTGCGTTTGCGCGGGACGACAGTGATGTCGAGGTAGACGCCGCGGCCGCCGGGTCCGACGCCGCGGCCCTCGTTGATCTCGGTCTGCTCAGCGCGCGAGACGACGTCACGTGACGCCAGTTCCAGCTTGTTGGGGGCGTAGCGGCCCATGAAGCGCTCGCCTTCCTTGTTGACCAGGTGTGCGCCCTCGCCGCGCGCACCCTCGGTGATCAGGAAGCCATGGTCGACCAGGCAGGTCGGGTGGTACTGAACCATCTCCATGTCCATCAAGGGCGCGCCCGCCCGGTACGCGAGCGCCATGCCGTCGCCGGTCACGATCAGCCCGTTCGTGGTCGGCAGGTAGGCCTGTCCGCAGCCGCCGGTGGCCAAGATCACGTTCTTTGCGATGAACGTCTCCATCCGGCCGCTGCGCACATCGCGTGCCACGGCACCGACGCAGGCACCGTCGTCGTCGATGATCAGCGAGGTCGTGAACCACTCCTCGAAGCGCTCGACCGTCGAGGAGTGCTTCATCAGCTGCTCGTAGAGGACGTGCAGCATCGCCTGGCCGGTGATGTCGGCGACGTAGGCGGTGCGATTCATCGACGCGCCGCCAAACGGGCGCAGGTCGAGCTCACCATGCTCGTTGCGATGGAAGGTGACGCCGATGTGCTCGAGGTGCATGACCTCGCCCGGCGCCTCTTTGCACATGATCTCGATCGCGTCCTGATCGCCGAGGTAGTCGGAGCCCTTGACGGTGTCAAAGGCGTGCGAGCGCCAGTCATCCTGAGGGCTGATCGCGGCGTTGATGCCGCCCGCGGCGGCCACCGAATGCGAGCGCACGGGGTGGACCTTGCTCATGATCGCGACCGACACGCCCTCGCGCGCGGCGGCGACGGCGGCGCGCTGTCCAGCGAGGCCGGCGCCGATGATGAGGACGTCGTGTTCGGGCATCGGAGGCCGGACTCTATAGGGCGGCCGACGGATTCATCGCTCGGCGGATCCGCGAGAGCGTGAGCACGCCGCGCAGGATCCCGTCGGAATCGACGGCGATGATCGCGCCGAGACGACGCAGCCCGTCGGAGCGCAGCGCGGTCTCGAGCGTGGCCGAGGCGTCGATCCGCCAGGGCGGCGAGTCGACGCTGATTTCGGCCGCGGTCAGCGCCGGCCGGCCGTCGCTCAACTCGTGCGCGACGCGCTCGTGGATCAGCAGTCCGCGGTAGCGCCCGTCGTCGTCGGTGACCGCGAACCACGGCGCGTGCTCGCGTTGGAAGTAGCGCTCCTCCGCCTCGAGCAGCGTCGTCTGCGACGGCACGGTCAGCGGCTCGCGATCCATGATGTCGGCGACCGTGACATCGCGGATCAGTCTGCCGACGGAGGCCGCCGACGCGGCCTGCCGCGCCGTCTGCGCGAGGAACAGCCCGATCAGGACGAACCACAGCCCGCTCGCGAGGTAGCCGTCGAGGACCAGCGCCAGCCCGCCGACGATCACGACGACGCCGAACGCCTGGCCGATGCGCGCGCACGCCAGCGTGGCGCGGTTGGGGTCGCCGGTGACCCGCCAGACGACCGCGCGCGCCATGCGGCCGCCGTCGAGCGGGAATGCCGGCAGCAGGTTGAAGGCGAGCAGGACCGCGTTGATCAGCGCCAGCCAGCCGAGCAGCACCAGCGGCGCGCTGACGTGGACTCCGGATGTCAGCAGGGCGACGTCCAGGAAGTGCTTGAAGCTGCCGAAAGCGAGCCCGGCCACGACGCAGGCGCCGATCACCAGCGCATTCACCGCCGGCCCGGCCGCAGCCAGCCGGAACTCCGCTCCGGGCGATTGCGACTCACCGCGGGTGCGCGTGAAACCGCCGAGCGCCCACAGGTCGACGCCCTCGATGGCCATTCCCTGGTGGCGGGCCACGAGCGCGTGGCCCAGCTCGTGCGCGACGACGGTTGCGAAGAACAACAGCGCGCCGGCGACCGCCACCACGAACGCTTGGGTGCTGTTGGGGAGGATGCCGGCGAAATAGCGGTCGAGCGCGTAAATGACGAAAAAGAGGACCAGGAACCACCATCGGCTGACGCCGATGCGGATGCCGAAAAGCTGCCCGAGCCTGAGCGTGTCGGAGCCGCGCATTGCTCAATCCTACGGTGAGGAGCGGTAGCATCGCGCTCCCCACCGCTAGCGAAAGGACCCCCTGTTGGCCCGCGACGTGACTTTGACCGCATGAGCGACGTAACGAAGGTGGCCGTAACCGGTGCCGCCGGCCAGATCGGCTACGCGCTGCTGTTTCGGATCGCGAGCGGTGCAATGCTCGGCGCCGACAGGCCGGTCGCACTACGACTGCTCGAGATCCCGCAGGCCGTGAAGGCGGCGGAGGGAACTGCGATGGAGCTCGACGACTGCGCATTCCCACTGCTTGCCGGGATCGAGATCACCGACGACCCGGCGGTCGCCTTCGACGGAGTCAACGTCGCGCTGCTGGTCGGGGCGCGCCCGCGCGGCCCGGGCATGGAGCGCGCCGACCTGCTCGAGGCCAACGGCGGCATCTTCAAGCCGCAGGGCGAGGCGATAAACGCGCGCGCTGCGAGTGACGTCAGGGTGTTGGTGGTGGGGAACCCCGCGAACACCAACGCCCTGATCGCCATGTCACACGCTCCCGACGTGCCGCGCGAGCGCTTCAGCGCGATGATGCGCCTCGACCACAACCGCGCCAAGGGCCAGCTCGCCGCAAAGGCGGGTGTGAGCGTCGCGGAGGTGACAAACATGACGGTTTGGGGAAACCACTCGGCGACCCAGTACCCGGATTTGTTCAACGCCAAGGTCGCCGGCCGCAATGCGGCGGAGGTCGTCTCCGACCAGGCCTGGCTGGCGGACGAGTTCATCCCGACGGTGCAGAAGCGCGGCGCGGCGATCATCGAGGCGCGCGGCGCCTCGAGCGCCGCGTCGGCGGCCAACGCGGCGATCGACCACGTGCGCGACTGGGTGGCGGGCACGCCGGCCGGCGACTGGGTCTCGATGGCAGTGCCTTCGGACGGCTCCTACGGCGTGCCTGACGGGCTGATCTGCGGCTTCCCGGTCAGCACCGCCGGCGGTGACTATGCGATCGTCGAGGGCCTCGAGCTCAACGACTTCGCGCGCGCGCGCATCGACGCCACGGTCACGGAGCTCGGCGAGGAGCGAAACGCCGTGCGCGAGCTCGGGCTGATCGGCTGAGCGCAGCTCCGGGGAGCCGGCGGCGCGGCGGCGCGGCCGGCTCCCGCGCCGCCTATCGAGCGGGCGCGGGCGCGGGAGGGTGCGCCCGTGTGCACCCGCCCGTGTGACCCCGCGACGCGGTCGCGCGGTCACACGGGCGACGCGGTCGCCGGGTCAGGCCGCGGCGTGCCAGCCGCGGTCGCGCTTGACGACCTTGCCGTCCTTCTCGAGACCTGGCAACACGCGGTAGAGATAGTTCTGCTTGATGCCCATGGCGCTCGCGATCTCCGGGATCGTGATGCCCGGCTTCGACTTCACGAGCTCGAGCGTCTGGATCGCGCGGGTGCCCGAGCCGCGCGGGCGGCCGCGGCGGCCGCTGGTGCTCGCGCGAGTAGTCGCGCGGGTGGTCGCGCGGGTGGTTGAGCGAGTGCTCGCGCGACGCGCGCGCGTCGTCGTCCGAGCAGGGGTCGCGCGCGCACGGCGCGCGGTGCGCGCTGGGCGGGCAGCCGCCCCGGGCAGCCCGGCGAGCGCGGCAGAAGCCGCCTCGAGCTGGCGGTACTCCTCGACGAGAGGCTCGAGCTCGCGTAGGCGGGCAGCGATCTCGTCGCGCTTCGTCTTGAGAAAATCACTCACAGATAATCCTCGCTGTCTACGTCGGTTATTGGCAGCATCATCTCGCGCATTGCCACGCGTGAATAATGCCAGCTGCGGCGGCAACGTGAGTCGCGATGACCAAAACGTTGCGAAAATCCGGCTACACGGAAGTCGCTGCGGGTGTGTCAGAGTCCGTCGGCGGCTCCTGGCGGCCACGTGTGTAGAACCAGACGCCCCCGCCGATCAACAGCAGCACGGCGACTACTCCGGCGGCCACGTAGCGGAGCGTGTGATGCACAGCCGGCTTCTTGGCGTAGACCACCGGGATGTGGTGGTGGAGCAGGTTGTCGACAAGCTGCTTGTCTGCGGTCGCGGGATAGGACACAAGCGGCCGCGAGCCATTTGCGAGAGTGACCCTGACATGGTGCTTGGCCTTGTCGACCGTGGCGCGTACGACGCGGTCCGGGCTGCCTTTCTTGGCAGCGATTTGAGTCAGCAGGGTGGCGTAGCTCTCGCTCGGAGTGTCGCTGGCCGCCAGGGCAGCGGGAGCGCTCGCGAGCGCCACGGCGAGCATCAGCGCGAGCAGGGGTGAGCGGAAGCGTCGTATGCGCGGACACTATCGTTGCGGGCGCGGCTGCGTCGTGTCAGCCGTCAGAGTGCTCAATCAGCTCGCGCAGCGCGGCGAGCGAGCGGTCGGCCTCGCGCTGTGCCATGTGGCCCATCACGCGACGGCTCGCAAACGCACCGAGCGGGCCGAGCGGTGTCTCGAAGTGGTTCTGATAGTCAAAGCGCGTGCCTTCCGGGACGGCCGTCAGGCGGTACTCGATGCGCGCGCTGGTACGGGCGGGCCCGCGGCCGTGCCAGCACGCATAACTGGGCGGCTCGCACTCGACCAGCAACCAGCGCACGTGGATGTCGGCGCCGCGCAGGTGGAGGATCTGCTCCATGCGCGAGCCCTCGCGCGGCGGCCCTGGCGAGAGGTCGCGGAGGCCGCGGTGGATCGTGACCCACTCGCCGAAGCGCTCTGCGTCCATCACAACCGCCCACACAGTCTGCGGCGACGCTGCGATCACGATCGAGCTCTCGATCGCGCTCATCGCCCACCCAAGGGCTCGATTTCCTCCCACTCGCGCAGCGCGTGCTCGACCGCGGCGTCGAAGCTGTGGAGGCGAACGGCGAAGGCGGCGCGGGCGGGCGCGTCATCGGCCACGAGGTCGGTGCCGAGGCTTCCCATCAGCGGCCCGAGCAACTCGTGCTCCACGCCGCTGACGCGGGCGGCGAAAGCACCCGAGACGCGGGTGAGGGCGAACGGCATCGGCAGCAGCGCACGCCGCAGCAGCAGCAGCGCCGCGATCCGCTCGATCATCTCGCCGTAGGAGACCAGATCGGGCCCGGCGATGTCGAACGCGCGCCCGCCAACGCCGGCAGCCTCGGCGGCGGCGGCGAGGTAGGAGACAGCGTCGCGCTCATCGATCGGCTGCGTGCGGTTGCGCCGCCAGGGCGGGAGCGGGATCACCGGCAGGCGCTCGAGCAGTCGCACGACGGCACGGAACGAGCGAGAGCGCGCGCCGATCACCAGCGACGCCCGCAGCGCGACGCTGTCGGGAACCGCCGCGAGCAGGATCTGCTCCACCTCGCCTCGGCTCGCGAGGTGCTCAGAGGCACGACCCACGCTCTGGCGCAGCCCGCCGAGGTAGACGATCCGCCGCACACCGGCGCGGGCGGCAGCCGCGGCGAAGCGCTGCGCGGCGGCACGGTCGCGCTGGGCGAAGCTGTCCGCAAGCGCGGGCTCCATCGAATGGATCAGGTAGTAGGCGACCTCGACGCCATCGAGCGCGCGGGCGAGGCCGGCGCCGCTGAGAGCGTCGCCGCGGACCAGCTCGAGCGGGAGGTCGCCGGCCACGCGCGCCGGATCGCGCGCCAATCCGCGCAGCTCGTGCCTGCCGGCCAGAGCGCGCGCGAGTGCATGGCCGACGGCTCCGCTCGGGCCAGTTATCAGGATCCGCATGATCCGCACTGTAGAGGCGCGCGGACCGTTTGGAGCGCCTCATATCGCACCGCCGCGGGCACGTCCAGGGGTGCTTCCGCAAACTGCGCCGATTGTTCTAGCTGACGCTGTAAGCTTACGTCAGTATCAAAAAGAAAGAGCCTCTTTGCAGGGCTTTGTCAGTGTATCGGAGGTTTTTCGCGGGTATTGCGAGAAGCCTCCCCGCGGCTCGCTGCAGCGCTTGCTTTGATCATCACGGTCGCAGCATCGACGCCGGAGGACGCATCCGTGGTTCGCACCCCTGCACGCACACCTCGCTGTGAGGACTGCTTCTTCATGCGCAACCTGCTCTGCGCGTTGCCCGAGCCGCAGCCGTGCGCGACCTTCCGGCCTGACCACCCCGAAGGCCTGCGTCCGCCGCAGCAGTTGCGCTTCGTCTTTCGCACCGAGCGGCGCACGCGCGCGGCCTGGGCCTTCCCGACGGCCCAGGAGCAGGCCGCCCTGCACGCCTAGCCGCACGCGCCGGGGTCGGCGCCGCGGCGCATTTGACGCTGAGACGGACAGCGTGATTTGATGCGCGACGCCGTCGCGCGAGCCTCCGCCCGAGAGCGGGTCGCCGACCGCGCTACGGCCACCGCGAGCTCCTGTGTCCATCCGCCTCACAATTCTGGGCAAGAGCCCGTCGTGGCAGGACCGCGATGGCGCCTGCAGCGGCTACGAGGTGGAGGTCGACGGCGGGCGCCGCCTGCTGATCGACTGCGGCAACGGCGTCTTCGGCAAGCTGCGCCGCTACGGCGAGTACGAGCGCATCGATGCCGTGCTGATCTCGCACCTGCACGCCGATCACCTGCTCGACCTCGTGCCGTTCGCCTACGCGTTGACGTACGGGCCGAAGCTGCGCTCGCAGCGGCCGGCGCTTCACGCCCCGCCGGGGGCGCGCGCCGCGCTGCGCCGGCTTTGCGGGGCATGGGGCAGCGAGACGCTGATCGAGAACGCTTTCGAGCTGACCGAGTACGACCCGGCCGCCGAGCTCGAGCTGGAGGGCCTGCGCGCGAACTTCCGCCTCGTCCCGCACTATGTCCCCAGCTACGCGGTGAGCCTCGACGGCGGCGGCGGCCGGCTCGTCTTCAGCGCAGACTGCGGGCCCAACGAAGCGCTCGTCGAGCTCGCCCGTGACGCCGAGCTGCTCCTCATCGAGGCGACATTGGCACAGCCGGATCTCGAGGACCGCGCCCACCTCACGGCCGCCGAGGCGGGCGAGATTGGCCGCCGCGCGGGCGTCAAGCGGCTCGTCCTCACGCACTTCTCGGACGTGCTCGACCCGGCCGTCGTGAGAGCCGCGGGCGAGCGGGCGTTCGGCAACGCGGTCGCACTGGCCGTCGAGGGCGAGTCTCACGAGATCTGACAATGCCGGCGCTGGCGTCGGTGGCACGTTGTAACAGGGGTTTCGCTCGCGTATGCTGGCGGCGGTGACGGGCGGCACCCCCCGCTTCCCGCCACCACTCGGGCGTGCCGGCCCTATCTCTCTCCTGGGCCGGGCCGGTCGCGGCACGCGGGTCGGACGGATGGCCTTGTCGCGACCGGCGCCCGATTCCTCGTCGGCGCCGCCGGAGCGTCCCGCACCCACACTGACGCGGGCGCCAGCGCACGCCCAGACGCGGCGGGCGACGTCAGCGCTACGGCTATAGTGAGGGTCGATGGCGCGTCGCGCGCAACGCCTGGAGGAACAACTCGCTGCCGCCGGAGAAGCCGGTCGTGCGGGCGGGTCCAAGCGCAGGTCGAAGCGGCGCTTCGCCAAGGTGCTCCTGCTCGGCGGCGTCGTCGCGGTCGCGGTCAGGCCGCAGGTCCGAAACCGGGTCCTCGATGCTCTGTTCGGCCCCGAGGAGCAGTTCGAGTACGACTCGCTGACCGAGCCGATCGCCCACGGGATCGACACCGATCAGCCCGAGGTGGCCTGGCCGCACGAGCCGGCCGAGCCGGCCGAGCGTTCTGCGGCCGAAGCCGACGCCGATGACGGGCCGTCGTGGACCTTCTCGAACGAGACCGACTGGGCAGCCCTCGCCCCGTTCGCACGCGAGGGCTCGGCTGCGCAGGTGAACGAGGAAGCAGGCGATTCTTCGCGCGAGCCGGAGGCCGGTGAGCGCGAGCCGGAGGCCGGTGAGCACGAGCCGGAGGCGGCGTCCTACGAGCCGACGCCACCCAGCCACGGCGCTCCGAGCTTCGAGGCCGAGCCGCCGGCTCGCGACCCCGAACCGCCGTCGTTCGGCGTATCGGCGGTCTACGAGGCAGGGCACGACCTGCCCTCGCTCGCCGATGAGTCGACGTCCGTGGCGTTCAACGTTGCCCCGGGCTACGACACCGAGCCCGCGACCACTGTGAGCCACAGCTTCGGAGAGGCCTCGCACGAGGACACCGAAGGCTCCTACCCGCCGCCGTTGCGTGACGAGCCAGAGCCCTCGGCCGAGGAGCTCGAGCCGCCCGCCTACGGGTCGGTGACGCCGCTGCCCGATCTGGAGCCGCCCGTCCACGAAGCGCCGGCCTACGAGCCGGAGGCGCACGA
>Ga0209415_10015474_pt1 | contig 12357 bp, 8 predicted proteins | sample PeaSoiSIISIP2007_FD_187696 | JGI IMG/M metagenome (GOLD analysis project Ga0209415, IMG submission 187696) | Peat soil microbial communities from Weissenstadt, Germany - SII-SIP-2007 (SPAdes) (version 2) | ecosystem: Environmental > Terrestrial > Soil > Wetlands > Peat | place: Germany... | reverse complement strand
CACGTGTCCGTAGAATCCTTGCAGTTCGTGCTCTCCACCGCTCAGCAGATGGAAAAGTAACCCGATCGCTGTTCCCGGCTGATACGGCCCGCCATGTTTGCCATAAACGTTGTTGGCAAGAAACATCGTCTTTATCTTTTCCGATTCGTAGTTCTGGTCGAGAAATTCGCCCAGGCTGCCGGTCAGAAAAGATACCAACTGCGCGACCTCCGCGTTCGAAATGCCGCGAAAACGACGGCCCGCGCGAAACATGCTCATCCAGCCTTTCAGCGTGGAGGCATCGATTTCGGGCGGAGGCTCCATGAAAAACGGCTGCAAATAGCGTGCCAGCTTCTTGAGTTGATCGTCGACCTGCACGAAGCGTGCTGCATCTTTCGCGGAAATCTTGGCGAACTCCTGCCTGGCCCGTTCCCGCTCCGCCCACCAGGGCACGACCTGGCCATCGGGGAAGGGAACCTGAATCGCAGGGTCACACGGGATCATGCGCAGCCCGTGGTCGGCCAGGCGCAGTTCGGAAATCACCTCCGGACGCAGCATGCTGGCAATGTAAGATGTTGTGGAAACGCGGCAGCCCGGCGCAATCTCTTCGGTGACGCAGCAACCGCCCACGATTTCGCGCCGCTCCAGCACGAGCACGGAAAGTCCGGCGCGCGCCAGATAAGCCGCCGCGGTTAATCCATTGTGGCCGGCGCCGACTACAATCGCGTCGTAGACTGTTTTGGAACTTTGCATCTCTGTGACCTGCAGTCAAAGCACGTGCTGGTGGCTCGATCACATTACCGGAATCGGTAATGAAAATGAAGTTGAAATTCAATAGTGCCTCGTATATGCTTTTGTGACTTCAGGTCATCCGATGCCAGGAATCGCCAGCAACCGCGTTGCTCCTCCGATCTATCAGCCGGCTGTGCCCGCCCGCCCGCGGTCCAACGCAAAGCGCTCGCGCATCATCGAAGCCGCGATGCAGCATTTTGCCGAGCACGGCTACCACGCCGCTCGTGTGGGAGATATCGCCTCCGGCCTGGGCATTGCCAAGGGATCGGTCTTCCAGCACTTCGGCAGCAAAGATGGTTTATTTTTCGAGGTTTATAAGCGTGCCGTCCGTTCCTTCCCCAAGTATCTGGACGCGCCCCCGGAAATTCGCGCCAGCGGCTTCTTCGCGGTTTTGCATTATTGGCTCACGCGTACCGAGCATCTGGTGCGGGAGGATTGGATTCCCTACCGCATCGGTCTATTGGGGAACTACGGTACTGATTTGAACCTAAGGCGCGAGATCAATCGCTTCCTGATCACGGAGGACCCCTATGGCACGGTGTCGTTTGTCCGCTTCGGCCTGGAACGCCGCGAACTGCGCAAAGACATCGACTTGGAAATGATTGTCTCGATCCTGGACTGGACTGTGGAACGCTTTCAGGATGCGCTGTTGACCGCGGAACTGGATCCCGGACTGTTCCGCCGCCAGGGCGAACTGGCGGAAAAGAAGGAAGCCAGAATTCAGCAGTTCTTGTCGGTGCTGCAACGCGCGATTGGCGCGGCTCCGGCCACTGCTTCACGACGGGCGCGCTGACCTTTTTCTCGTAGGATCCAGGATTAGGTTAGGCTTCTGCCTGCGGTCTGAGAAGATCGACGGACAGGGAAGGCGACAATAAGGATCGAATCGAGATCAGAACATGCCATTGACGCTAGAGAAGATTCTCGCCAGTTACGACGACCGTGCACCACTCTCCGAGGCGTCTACCATCCCCGCGCCCTGGTACGTTGACCCTCGTATCGCGGAACTCGAACGTCTCAACGTATTCAGCAAGACCTGGCAACTGGTGGCGCGCACCGATCAAGTCGCCGCCGAAGGCAGGTTCATCGCGACCACCGTGGCGGGAGAGCCTATCGTCGTGGTGCGAGGCAATGATGGCGAACTGCGCGCGTTCTACAACGTCTGCCGCCATCACGCTGCCGCAGTTGTAACTCAACCATGTGGGCAGGCCCCGATGCTGCAATGTCCCTATCACGGCTGGAAGTACGGGCTGGACGGATCCCTGAAAGGTATGCCCGAGTTCGATGGCGTGCAGAATTTTGACCGTGCGCAAAACGGCCTGGTTCCCATCCGGGTCGAAACGTGGGAGTGCTTTGTCTTCGTGAACCTCGATCCGCAATCAGCCCCGCTGCACCAATTCCTCGGCGGACTAGTCAAACGCGTCGCGCCGCTCGGCATCAGCAAGCTGCATTTCTTCGACCGCCGCACCTACAACATCCATTGCAACTGGAAAGTATTCGTCGATAACTATCTGGACGGTGGCTACCATGTGCCTCATCTGCACAAAGGCCTGAGTTCCGTGCTCGATTACAAGCAGTACACCATCGAAAACGAAGATCGCTACTGTTTGCAGTCGAGTCCCATGGTGGCTTCGGATGAAGACGCCGCCACCGGAGCCACGCGCAAGGGCGACCGCGCCTGGTATTTCTGGCAATATCCCAATCTGATGATCAACTGCTATGAAGGATACATGGATACGAACTATGTCATCCCGGTTGACGCGGACCATTGCAGTGTCATTTTCGATTTCTACTTCAGCGATGTAAGCGAATCGCAGCGCGCATACAACACTGAGTCAGTCAACGTGGGTAACCGGGTGCAAGACGAAGATCTGGGCATTTGCGAAGACGTGCAGCGGGGATTGAAGTCGCGCGCCTACGGCGCAGGACGTCTTTCTGTCCGCCGCGAGGCCGGAGAGCAGCTGTTCCACCGCCTGCTGGCGGCAGACTTGAGGAGTAACTCCGCTCCTTCGACGGCAGCCGCAGACTGAAACCGAGGAGATTATGAGAAGAATAGTTCTGTTCAGTGCAGTCGTGTGCCTCGTGACCGCAGCCGCCGCTCAGGTCACAGTCATCCGCGCGGGACATTTGATCGACACTGATACCGGCGTTGTCCTCGTCGACCAGGTCATCCTCATTCGCGACGGCAGGATCGAAAAAGTCGGCAGGCAGAAAGATGTCGAGACTCCGTCCGACGCCAAAATTATCGATCTTAGTAAGATGACCGTCGTCCCCGGACTGATCGACTGTCATACGCACGTGGCGGATGGTGCGCACGACGGCGAACCCATGGGCCAGTTTCGCAAGACGGGCGCGCAGATAGCGCTGGAGTCCGTGACCAACGCGCGGGCCATGCTCGAATCGGGATTTACCACGGTGCGGGACGTGGGAACCTACCGGGCACTCGGCGACATCGCATTGCGTGATGCCATCAATCGCGGCGATATCATCGGTCCCCACATGTTTGTGGCCGGCGCCTATTTGACCATCAGCGGCGGCGCCGGAGCCCTGACCGGGCTGGCCCCGGATATTACACTCCCCTGGGATCTTCACTACGGCGAGGCCAACAGCCCATGGGAAGTGCGAAAGGTAATTCGTCAGCTCGCGCATGACGGAGTCGACCACATCAAACTTCTTTCCAGTGGAGCCGTGCTCACACATGGCAGCAATCCCCACTCGCAGGAGTTCACCTCGGAAGAGCTTCAAGCAGCCGTCGACGAAGCCAGCCATTTTGGCCTGCGCGTGGAAGCCCACGCCCATTCCGCCGTGGGAATCAAGAACGCAATTCGCGCGGGTGTGGCTTCCGTGGAACACGCGAGCATGATCGACGATGAAGGCATCGCCCTGGCCAAGCAACGTGGAACCTATCTAGACATGGATATCTACGACGAAGAATGCATTCAGGAAGGAGGGAAGAACGGAAAGGTCCCCAAAGATTTTCTCGAGCACGACGCCCAACTCGGCCAGATTCAGCGCGACAACTTTCGCAAGGCGGTGGCCGCGGGCGCAAAAATGTCATTCGGCACCGATGCCGGCGTCTGCCCCTATGGCACTAGCGGCAGGCAATTCGCCTTTATGGTGAAATACGGCATGACGCCGATGCAGGCCATTCAGTCGGCCACTCACAATGCCGCTGATCTGCTTGGCCATTCCGATGAGTTTGGGTCGATCAAGCCGGGAAAACATGCCGATATCATCGCCGTAGCGGGCGACCCGCTGACCGATATCCGCCTGCTGGAGAACATCCAGTTCGTGATGAAAGACGGCAAAGTCTACAAACAGTGACTGATTGTATTCATGGGGACGTTGCTTGCAGCGTCTCTGCGTGCCTCGGCACGCACGCGGGCTATGTACGGAAGTCCGCCGGCAAGAGGCGTTGCTAGCAACGTCTCTACACAGAACTCACTGATGATCGCGCGGAATCGTTTCCTGCCAGGTTTTTGATTTCATCATCTGGCCGTCCTTCAAGAGTTCCCGTGTGTACTTGTAATAGAAATTCTTCTGATCGGTTGTCACCAGAAGATGTCCCCGCCAAATCAGGGTGCGTCCTTTAAGCGCAAAAATGCTCTCGGCCTCGCCTCGAACCGAGCAAGACTCGGGGTGAGCGTCGTCGACGTCGTAAGTCAAACTCTCAAAGTCGTCTTGTTTGCCCCACGGATATTCATATCCATCTTTGCCCTTCCAGCGGACGGTAGTTTTCTGCCGGGCTTCGTCGCGCTCCAGGGTCCATTCGCCCGGCCACGGAAAGCCCTCACTCTTGATATCGGTGCGCTCCTCGGAGGGTTCGGGTGGCGAGAACGCCGGCGGAACTGCCCCGCGCTCCGGCACCACAGGAAGAACCAGCCTAGAACCATTGTTTCCGCCCAATTCAAGCGTCGTAATCATGGAATAGGGTGTGGGCAGCATCATCGGCCAGAGCGCGTTTGAAATCGCCACGCGGATGCGATGTCCTTTGGGAAAGACCCACGAGGTCAAATGCATCTCGATATCGAGCGGATAGACTCTGCCCGGCTCCAGATCGCGCGGATCGCTCATGGAATCCCGCTGCGCCCCATTCAGTCCCGCTCCGGTGATCTGCGTCACTGTGCCGTCGGGCGCCACATCCGAAAGCCGAGCAAACCAATCAGCCTGTGCAGCAGTCGCCGAAGCCCGCAGTAGTGCGTGCGGCTGCCCGAGAATCGCTACAGCCTCCCGCAGCGGCGAGGAATCATATACCAGGCTGAACGCGTCCACTGGCCGGGGATCGGTCAGCAATTCGCCCCACCAAAATCCCGCTTCCACGCCGATCGAAGGAACGTATTTCAACTCGTGGTGGTCTGGAGCTGCCGCCGCCTCGACCAGCGTGTGATTCGTGTGCATAAAGAACGTGGTGGCCCTCGCCTCCCGCGGCGGCCAAGCATCCTCGCGCCGCCACTCCCCTGGAACGTTCTGCAGATTCGGATCGGGCGGATGCCAGTGCTGCATATAGATCACAAGCCGAGGGTCGTTCTGCACCCCCGTGTCGCGCCCTTTGAGCCAGTGGTCGAACCAGCGCACGGCCTGATCGCGCCACTCCACCCGCGGACCGAAATCAGCCTCATTGGGAAACGTATGGTTCCACGGCCCGACGATGGCCTTGACCGGTCCCTTGGCTTGCATGAGCATGTCGGGAATATTGTCGCGGTAGCCGTCCTGCATGCCGCCGATGAGAAAACTCGGAATCGTGATCTCGCCCAGCGGCCGCACCCGATCCCGCCAGAACGGCCCATCGTGCTGATGCTTGAGGTAAAGCAGTGACCACGGCGGCGAATCGAAGCGCGGGCCCAGTGTCTTCTCATCGAGCGAATAATCCGGTGCGCCCACCCAGCCCTCCGCCATATCCATGTTCAATTCGAATTCGTCGATGTGGGCAATACCATCGACGTAGTGAACATCGTCGTGAAACAGCTCGGCGGTCGCGCAGACCGCAATAATCGCCTTGAGCGCAGGAGGATGTCGCATAGCCAACTGCAGTGCCGTGAACCCTCCCCAGGAAATGCCGAACATGCCGACGTTTCCGTTCGACCAGGTCTGGTGCGCCAGCCATTCGATGACCTGCTCGCCGTCAACCTGCTCCTGTTCGGAATATTCGCGCTCGGGCGGCACGCCTTCACTTGCACCGAAACCACGAATATCCACGCGCACACTGACATATCCACGCCGCGCGAAATACGCATGCTTCGGATAGTCGCCCGCCGCCGTCCCGTCATCTTTGCGATACGGCAGGTATTCGAGCAGGGCAGGGAACTTCTCCGTGGGCTTGGCGCCATCGGGCATGTACAGCGTCGCGGCCAGTCGCACGCCGTCTTTCATTGGAATCCACGCCTGCACCATGCGGACGCCGTAGGTTGGCGGCGTAGGGGGCTCGATGGCGAACACCTCCGGCGCCAAAGTGAAGAGGAGAAGAGCGAAAAGAGGAGAAATTCCGGCGAAGGCCTTGCGAATCCAAATAGTGGTCATTCTCGCCAAAGCGGTCTCCAGACATGCTAAAAGCGCAGTAGAAGTTAGATGGATTCTGACCGACTCAATCCTGCGGATCTTGTTCGCGGCGCAGGGCTCGCAGGTCGATCCCCAGCTGCTCCGCTTTCTTATACAGGTGACTGCGTTCCAGGCCAAGCGTTTTTGCGGCCACGCTTACGTTATGCTGGCTGCGCTTCAATTCCGCCAGAATCACTTCGCGTTCGAACGACTGTACACGACTGGCGAGCGAACCAGCTGATGCCGAAATGATCGGCAAGCCTACGGCTGCCGTCTTGGGCAGTGCCAACTGCACCGTCGTCAAATCCACCTCGCCTGCCGTCGCCAGCAACATCAGGCGCTCCACCATATTCCTCAACTCCCGAACGTTGCCCGGCCAGGAATAAGTTTGCAACGCTTCCATGGCATCGGGAGCAAAGGGAATCGGCTTCCATCCGTTTTGTACGCTCACTTGCTCTGCAAAATGCTCCACCAACGCGGGAATGTCGTCTCTCCGCTCGCGCAGCGGCGGCAACACCAGCGGGAAAACATAGATGCGGTGAAACAGATCCTGCCGAAACTTTTCTTCCCGCACTCTTGCTTCCAGATCTCGATGAGTTGCGACCAACACTCGAACATTCACAGATACCGGTTTATCGCCGCCGATGCGCTCCACCTCTCCTTCTTCCAGCACGCGCAACAGCTTGGCCTGCATGTTCAGTGGCATGTCGCCGATCTCATCCAGAAAAATCGTGCCCCGGTCGGCTTGCTCAAATTTTCCGATGTGCCGTCCCCCCGCGCCTGTGAACGACCCCTTCTCGTGCCCAAACAGTTCCGACTCGATCAGTTCGGCCGGCACCGCCGCGCAATTCAACGTGACAAAAGGCCCGCCCGTCCGGGCGCTTCGCTCATGGATTGTTCTCGCCACCAGTTCTTTTCCGGTCCCGGTCTCGCCCAGGATGCAAACGCGTGCCTCGCTCGCCGCTACGCGCTCCAGTTGCGACATGACCCGCCGCATGGCCTCGCCCTTCCACACGATTTCATGTTTGCCAAGCCGCTGCCGCAACTGCCGATTTTCGTTTTCGAGTCGCTGCAGCCTCAGCGCGTTCTCCACGGTGAGCAGCAACTTATCGCTGGAGATCGGTTTTTCGAGAAAATCCAGCGCGCCCAGACGCGTGGCCCGCACCGCCATCTCAATGTGCGCCTGGCCTGACATCATGACCACGGGAGCCGTCACACCTTGGGCTTTCAGCTCTTCGAGGAGAGTAAGACCGTCTTTGCCGGGCATGACGACGTCGGAGAAGATCAAGTCGAAGTGCTGGCTCTTCGCCAGTTCCAGCGCTTTGGCCGGATTGTCGCAAACGGTAGCCTCGTGCCCGGCCAGCCGGAAAGCTCGCGACAACGATGCCAGCGTGTTGGCCTCGTCGTCCACAATCAGCAAATGCGCTTTTGCTGCCAACTGTCCTCCTCCGAGATGCGGTAATCGACCTTAGCGCGCAATCGCAGCACGTTGCATCACGCCCGCTGCGCTATTCCATGCCCCGGCAACTCAATCACAAATGTCGTTCCCTGGCCGGATTCACTTTGCACGCTGATTCTGCCCCCATGATCGCTTACCACTGATTGCACAATGGCCAAGCCCAGCCCGGTCCCGTGCTGCTTGCTGGTGTAATAAGGGGTGAAAATTCGCTCGCACTCCTCCGGCGTTAGTCCGGACCCAGTGTCCGAGACTTCGATCACAGTCTTACCGTCATCGCCCCGAGTTCGCAGCGTCAGCGCACCACCCTGAGGCATCGCGTCCATTGCGTTCAGTACAAGATTGGATACCGCACGATGCAAAAGCTCCGCATCCGCTGCGATCGGCGCTAGACGTTCATCGAGCTCCAGGGTACACGTAATCGGCGGTCGTCCGGCGGCCTGCAACTGCGCCTGAAAAAGCTGGGCTACTCCGCGCACCACGTCATTCAGTTGCACTGGTTGCAGCTGCGGATGCGGCATTTTGGAAAAATCGCTGAAACGTCCAACAATCCCCTTCAGATTTGCCAACTCGCTGAGCAGCGTGGCCGCACTCTCCCGGAAAACTTCATCGAACTGTTCCGGGCTCTGCTCGCGGGCGCGCACCAGATTCTCCACTGTAAGCTGCAAGGGGAACAGCGGATTCTTCAATTCATGCGCTAGACGCCGCGCGAGTTCGCGCCAGGCGGCAACCCGCTCGGCCTGCACCAGCCGCTCTTTCTGCGTGAGCAGCTCCGTGGTCATGCGATTGAAAGATGTGGCCAGCTCCGCCATCTCATCCTTGCCTGAAACGACCACCTTCGTGTTCCAGTTTCCTGCCGCGACTTCGCGCGCCGCCCGCGCCAGTTCCACCACCGGACGCGTAGCTCGCGCTGCCGCCCAACTGCTCAGCAGGATGGCCAACACGATTCCCCCGCTTCCTACGAGCAATGCGGATGACCGAATGTGCCGCTTCAACTCCACATAAGATCGCAGGGAATTCCCCACCAGCAATATCCCCACCAGCGGCCGGTCCTTACCGATGCCGCGCAGAGGGATGGCCTGGAATTGTTCGTCATCAGCCTGATCGGACGACCAGTGCACCACCGAAGTCATCCCTTGGTTGGACTGACGCACCGCTTCAATCAGCGGAGCTAACAGGCTCGCAGGGTGCGCCACGCTCGCGGCGTTGTTGCCTGGATCGATCAGCAACTCCGGACTAAAGCGATCTCCTCGATTCTGGTAAAGCAGCGTGCGCATGTCCGCAGTCAGATTCAGAGCAGCCAAAAAGCCCTTGTCCAGCCGGCGGCCTCCGATCACAAACACCGGACGCTCGCCCACCCGCGATGTCCGCACCGCGAAGAGCCCCAGCGCGGGGGAATCCTCCAGTTCCTCCTGCTTGAGGAACGCTGGCTGCCCCACAGCCGCGGCAAGACTTTCAAATCCGCTGTCGGCGTAGCCAAACTTCGTCGGCCACTGGGCGGACGAAATAATGATTCCGCGTTTATCCACGAATTCCAGAAAATCAAGCTGATAGTTCTCCGCCATCGACTTGGCAAGCTCAAAGTAGCCGCTGGTATCGGAATTCTGATTCAATGTTAAGGCCAACCGGGTGACGGGTTCGGATACAGCAATCGCCTCCACTCTCCTCGCCGCGTCATTGCCCTGACGCTCAAATTCGCGCTGAAACTGCGTGACCAGCGCCGCGGTTCGCACACTTTCCGTTTGCTCAAACGCCCGCCGGGTCAGCCACGAGACCAGCAGGGCCACGCTGGCTACCACAAGAAACACTGTGAGAGCGAACACGGCCAGAAGTTTGCGTCGAAAAATCATGGCTTTCCGTTCCCGGGCCCGAGCCAAACGTCGGCCAGATCCCAGCTTCCGTCCGCACCGGGCTTCCAGTCTCGAACCGCCGCGCTCGCCGCGAAGGCTGCGGGCAGGTGGAACAACGGAATCAGTCTCTGCGTCGCCAGCAAGCTCTGTTCCGCCGTGTAGAGTTCCTCCACTGACGCGCCCTCCGAAGTCGGGCGGGCCAACCCCGTCGCCGCCGCGACTTCCACTAATGCAATCCAAGGATCGCTGCTCACCAGGGCAATGCGCCTCACTTGCAAGTCCGCCGTTGCCGCCGTTGTCGGTTGCAGCGCCAGTCCCGCATCCCTCGCGTTCAATGCGATGCGTTCCGCCAGAAGATGCGAAATCGAATCCCCAGCGTCGTATCCAACCGTAAACATCGGAGCAACTTTCACGGTTTCGCGCTCGTGGCGAGCGGCCACCAAATCCGCTTCCGCCGAAAATACAAAAGCGTATCCTGTCATCCATTCCGGCAGGATGCTACCCGCGGGCTGTCCCGTCCCCTGCAACAGAACGGACCGAATCGATCCCCGGTCCACGCTTAGGGCCAGCGCTTCACGCAGCGATTTTTCGGCTGGAGTCTGCGGGTCGCGGGCGAACACCAGCGCGATCAGTTCCATCGGCTCTGAAGTGACCACCGGACGCCCCTCCATCGCCACTCGGTGAGATTGTTCTGGCGGCACTTCCACCAGATCCGCTTTACTGAGCTCCAACGCCATCAGTTGATCATGAGGGTTTCTTCCCAACTCAATCTCAACCGCGTCCAGATATGGACGTCCCTTCCAGTAGTTCTCCTCCGCGGCTAAAGCAAGTCTCTTTCCAGGTTGCCAATCCGCAACGTGAAAAGGCCCGGTCCCGCTCAACCTGCCATCTGGCTCCCGTTTGACGATTGCGTTGTGAGGCAAAGCCAGTTCGGCGGGCAGTCTTGGATCACTTCGGTCGAGTTCGATGACTACTAAGTCGGCTTCCGACGTCACCTTCCAGGCCAGATTGGCGACACGCAGAGAAGCAGCCACACCCTCCGCAGTGAGCGCAGCTCCGTCATGAAACTTAACTCCGTGCCGCAGTCGGAATTGCCAGTGCTGATTGTCCGTGGTCGCCCACGTCGTTGCCAGCCCTGGATGAAGCCGTCCGCCGGCATCCGCCGTGACCAGCGTTTCAAACATCAGAGACGTAAGATTGCGCCCCGCAAGCAAATCAATCTGGCCGCTAGCCGTCGGATCGAGCGACACCGGCGCAGCGTGCATGGCAACCCGCAGCGTGCCTCCGTATTGCGGACGCGTCTCTGCAACCGCCGCCGCCACTCCAACCACCAGACTACTGATTACAAGCCACTGCCACGCGAAATGCTTCATAGGTTCCCGATGCACCATTCCTGGTCACAACAATCGCAGAATCGCCTTTAGTCTCGGCCCAGAGCGCCGTCATCGTCCCGGCAAGGTCCACGGCTGCACTCACCGGCACCGCGTCGCGATCGGGAAACTCATACGCCCGAATCGAGTCGCTGCCAGGAGCACCCGTGCTCGTAGCCAGCACCTGCCAACCCGCGCCGCATGCGGTTCTCAGGCTGACCAGGTCACTTCCCCAATTGAGCCTGGCCGGTTGATCGCTTACCCCGTCCACCAGATGAATCTGCCCATCCAGCGCCGCGAAAAGCCAGAGCACATAGTTCCCGCGAGGCAGGAACGCGGCCGAGTAGAACTTGGGCACGGTTGCGAACCTTCCCACTCCAGGCGTGAGCGCTCCGGTAAAGAAATTCCGTGCGGAGGCAAAGAACGCTCCCACTGGCGCGACGGCCGGCGTGGGGCTCGCTCCAAAACTGGGGAAATTCGCAGGCGGGCCGCTTCCCACCAATCCCGCCACCAACGGCCACGGATCGTCACTTTCCTGGCAGTTCAGCGTCAGCGGCATGGCATTCGTGCTGTGGCAGATCACGCCGGGCAAGTAAGCATCCAGCAGATGGTTCTTGCCCGGAATCAATCGTCCGCGGAGATCTCTCGGCCACGGACGGGCGTGGGTTACTGCCAGCGCTTGTTCCCGCTGCCATTTTCCTCCCTGCAGGCGATAAAGCGAAACGTCCTCAGAACCGAGCACTGCGATGTGCGTCGGCGCGGTATTTTCTTCCAGCACAGCCACGTCGAGAATCCGCTCGTCCTGCGCCCACAGCGGGATCTTGCGAATACTCAGCGGCACCGAGTCGCGGCCCGATGCCACGCTTTCCGCGCGTGGCGTCGAAACCATCTCGACCACGGTCTTACCGTTCCCCTGGCGAATCTCGGCCACCCATACGTAGGCATTCGGATTTTCGGAAAGTGAAATCGCGACTATGGCTGCGGCCTGCTCGGGCGCCACGAACCGCAGGCCCAACGACTCCAGGGCCGAGTGCAGTCCGTTGCTGACGATCTCGCTCTCCCGCTTGCTCAGCGAAGATCGGTTTTCCACCGTCAACGCGACGGCGCCCGGCCCAGTCGCCGCAACAATCTTTCGCGCCAGTTGTTGCTCGGGCACACTCCAGTCTTCTGCGCGCGCGGCGCCCGGGACTAGAAGCATAAGAAGAAAAAAACACAGAACGATGCGGAAGCGGAATGCTACGCGTGACGCAGAATTCACCGTGTTCAGGTTCGCCTTTGAGATAGTCGAATTATAAACCGCGGTGCGCATCGCGCTGGCTCCTGGCCCTGTACTACTTTGGACACCACTGCGTATGGTGAATTACGTGGATACGGCGGG
>Ga0209415_10015473_pt1 | contig 12358 bp, 10 predicted proteins | sample PeaSoiSIISIP2007_FD_187696 | JGI IMG/M metagenome (GOLD analysis project Ga0209415, IMG submission 187696) | Peat soil microbial communities from Weissenstadt, Germany - SII-SIP-2007 (SPAdes) (version 2) | ecosystem: Environmental > Terrestrial > Soil > Wetlands > Peat | place: Germany... | reverse complement strand
TTTGGTCGTCACGGGCGGCCCGCCGCCCGCCATGTGCCAGGCCGCGTAGGCCTCGCGGAAAGCGCTTTCCGACGGCAAACAATCGACCGGATAGATCACGGTATAGCCGCGCTGAACCGCGCTCGAGCCGGTGCCAAGGCCTACTCCCTGCGCGGAGGTCCCGCAGAGGATCACCGTCTTGATGCCGTGAGCCTTGAGCCGTTGGTCAAGATCATCACCAAGGAACTTGTCGGGTCCGCCCGGCGTTTGGTTGAGCACTTCACCCTCACGCGGAGCGATGCCCGGGTCGATGATTTTGCCCCCGCCCGGCAGGGTATAGACGACCATTATGTCGGTGGCGCGCGCTCGGTCGTGGATGGCCTTGAGCGTGGGAACCGCCGCAACGCAGCGCGGACGCTGCCCGCAGTTGTCGGTCATGAAGTCGAACAAGAGGAGCGCGGTTGTCTTGGGATCGACGGTGACCGCTTTCAGTACGGGCGCCGGCGGCATCTGAATTGAGGGCCATTCGCTGAGCACATCCGCTGCGCGCGCTGGGTTCGCGCTGTAGCCGAATGCGCCGGCCGCCACAGATGCTGCCCATAAGGTGACGATCAGGTGAAATCTCAACTTACAGACCTCTCTCGACGTACCCGCACCTAAATGGTGCTTTGCATACTCGCCAGACACTTTTCCCGCTTTGACGGGTTAGTCTTCTTCGTAATACGCTGTTGAGATCTATTTCAGGTAGGGCGCGGCTGCTGTGACGATGTCGTTTGTATCGAACGGAACTTTGATCGCGCCGTAGCGATACGCGACGTCGATACCGGGTTGGAGCAGCGCGCGGGTAAGCTGATCCGTGTACGAGCTGCGTTCCATGTGATCGAACGTCGCGAGCGGCACCCCCGCGAGCGGTGCGAGGATCTTGGCGGTGTCCGCGCGGTGCGCGTTTGCCCAACGGGCGGTTTCATGCATTGCGGCGACAAACCGCCGCGCGGCGTCCGGGTTGGCGGTTACCCACGCTTTCGAGGCGATGAAGACCGCAGCGACCCACTGCGGCGCGATCGCGGCGAACGCGTCGCCGAGTTCTTCGACGTCGGCGCCCTGTTCGGTGAGGAACGGTTCGGACATCATCGCGGCGTCGATTCGGCCTTGTTTCAACGCCGCTCCCATGTCGGAGGTTGGGATTTCTACGAAGTGCACGGTTTTCGAATCGCCGCCGTTCTTGTCGATCCACGCCTCCGCACCGAGCTGCAGCGTGCCGCCGAGCGTCGTGACGGAGATCGTCTTGCCGTTGAGGTCGGCGCCGGTCTTGAGTTTCGATCCCCGCACTTTCATCAGCAAGGCATCCGCCTTCCCGGCCTCAGTGAGGTTCGCCGCGCTCAGGACGACGATCGGGATGCCGCGCTGAATCGCGAGCACTGCCGAGGTGATGTTGGAGAACCCTGCGTCGAGCGAGCCTCCTGCGACCGCGGCGATGATCGCGCCGCCGCCGTTGAGGGTCGATATCGTGGCGTCGATGCCATACTTCTTGAAAATCCCAGCTTTATCAGCATATACCGGCAGCGCGCTGGCGTCGGAAAAGCCCAGATTGGCGATGCGCATCGTGGTGGGCGGCGCCGTTTGCGCGAAGCTTGCAGCGGGCAGCAGCGCAGCGGTGACCAGCGCGAGCGCGCGCACGAACCAGCGAACGTGATTCATCGACCAGCTCCTTGCAGATAACGATGGGCGGCTACGGCGGCCGTCGCGCCGTCACCGGCGGACGCCGCCAGCAGGGCGACGGAGTGCCGGCGAATATCGCCCGCAGCAAAGACGCCGGCTAGCGACGTCTGCATCATGAGATCGGTTTCGATGTGGCCGCTCGCGTCACGCACGACGTGGCCGTCGAGAAACGCGGTATTGGGCACGAGGCCGACGAACACGAAGACCGCGGCGAGCTCTTCCACGCGCGAGACGCCGTTCTGCGTCAGGCGAACTCCCGTAACAGCATCGCCGCCGAGGACTTCGTCGATCACGCTTTCGAGCAACACTTCGATCTTCGCGTTCGCAGTAACACGGCCGATCAGCGTCGCTTGGGCGTCGAGCGCGTGGCCGCGATGAATGACCAGCACCTCCGTTGCAAACTCGGTCAGCACGAGTGCCTCCTCGAGCGCCGAGTCGCCGCCGCCGGCGACGGCCACGCGCCGGCCGCGAAAGAACGGCCCGTCGCACGAAGCACAGTGTGAGACGCCGCGGCCGCTCAACGCCGCTTCACCCGGTACGCCGAGCTCGCGCAACCTGGACCCGGCGGCGACGATCACCGCCCCGGCCCGCAATTCCTCGCTCGCGCACCGGAGGATGCGTGCATCGCCCTCGACGGCAAATGCCTCTACCGTATCGAGCACGAACTCCGCGCCCGCGCTTTCCGCTTGCTCGTGAAGCAGCGGCCCGAGCTCGATGCCGCTGATGCCTTGCGGAAAACCCGGCATGTTCTCGATGTGCGCCGCGTTGATGATCTGCCCGCCCGGCCCGAGCTGCTCGATGACCGCGACATGACGCCCGAGCCGAGCCGCACATAACGCTGCCGTCATTCCGGCCACTCCCGCTCCGATGACGACCACGTCGAACTCCCGCATCTTCAACGCGCCGGCGTGTAGATGAGTTCTTGAGCCGGAAAGGTACTGAACCCGTTATACTGCGCGGTTACGTCGATCAACGGCTGCATCAACGCCGGCGTCAGTTGATCGGTATACCGCACGCGTTGCATGGTGGCGATGACGGCGGGATCGAGCTTGAGGTAGGTTGCGAGAATCGCGCCGCTCTGCTGCGGATTCTTGTTCGCCCAGGCAACGGTCTCGTGCATCGCGGCCACGAACCGATTCACGAGGAGCGGATGATCCTTGGCCCACTGCGGTGTGCTGCACCACCCGGTCGTAATGAAATCTTTGGAGATGCTGTCGAAACCGTACGCCAGGACGCGACCTACCTTTTTCGCTGCGCCGATGAACGGTTCCGCGACCTCGGCTGCGTCGACGCGATTCGTCTCAAGCGCCCCAGCCATCGCGGCAGGAGGGATCTCCACAAACTTGACCGTCGACGAGTCGCCACCATTTTTATCGACCCAGGCACGTACGGCGGTGTTGGTGAGGCTGTTGAGGGAAATGACCGCAACGACCTTGCCGTTGAGATCTTGCCCTTTCTGAACCGGCGAGTTCACCGGAAGCATAAGGGCTACCGTCTGTGTCGTGAACGGGGAAATATACTCGGTCCCGGGCGCCAGCGCGACGAGCTGGACGCCTTTTCGATGGACGGCGGTTAGAGCATCGAGCGCAATAAACCCGATATCCATTGCACCCGATACCAGCGCCGCCGCGATCGCCGCGCCGCCTTGCATCGGCTCGATGTCGGCATCGAGACCGGCCTTGGCGAAGAATCCCATGTCCTTGGCGAAGTACACCTCAGCGCCGGGCTCGATCGGGATGGTGGCGATGCGTACCGTCGCCTGCGACTGCGCTTCACTGCGCAGGGTGCCGGCCCAGAGCGCGGCACCAGCGGAAAGCAGCGCCACTGCGCGGGCACGACTCATCATCCTCAGTACGTGCCCTTGGGTTCGAGACCCAGCAGGTATTGGCCGGTCATGGTGCTGACGGCGTCCCAGTTGAGCACGATGTGCTTCGAAATCGCGTGAACGTCGCGCCAGGCGCGCTGAACGGTGTTGTCGAGGTAGAGACCGCGGCCGCCGGTCGACTCGTAGAGCGCGTCCGCGGCCTGCACGGCCAGCTTGACCGCAAAGCCGTGATTGCGGCGATTGCGGATGCGCATATCGACGCTGACGCTTTCGCCGTTGCTCACCGCCGCGAGCAGCTCCGAGCAGTCGCGGTAGAGCAGCAGGCGCGCGGCATCGAGGCAGGCCGTCGCTTCGGCCATGCGCGACTGCACCGCCGCGAATTCCGCGACCAGGTTGCCGGCACCGCCGGCCGCACCGCGCGTGCGCTGTTTGCCGATCGACGCCAGCGCGTCGTCGATTGCGCCTTGCACGATGCCGAACGCCGGTGACGCCAGCGCGCACGGCATGCCGGCCATGAATGAGACCTTGTAGAGGGGGTTCGCATGCACGAGCGTGCCCGGCGCGCTCCCGGAGACCGCCTGGGGGAAGGTGAGCTTGCGGTGCTCCGGCACGAACGCGTCCGTGATGACGATCGACTTGCTGCCGGTCCCGCACAAGCCGCTGGTGTACCAGTCGTCTTCGAGCGCGTAGTCCGTCGACGGCACGAGCAGCAGTCCACGCGCAGGCGCCGTCTCGTCCTTGCCCGGCGGGAACATCACGCCGATGAGCGACCACTTCGAGTGATCGACGCCGCTCGAAAACGACCACTTGCCGGCCGGAATCCGGTATCCGCCCTTCTCCGGCTGCGCCACTCCCTGCGGTGCGTAAGACCCGCTGATGATCCCGTCCGGATCGCCGGCCCAGACGTCGAGCTGGGCTTCGAGCGGAAACAGTGAGAGCAGCCAGCGATGAATGATTCCGAGGCCGCACAGCCACGCGGACGAGCCGCAGCCGCGTCCGATTTCCGAGATCACGTCCATCATCGTGTTGAAGTCGTATTCGAGCCCGCCGAAGCGCGACGGCGCAAGCGTGCGGAAGAAACCCGCCTCGCAAAACATCGCCATCGTGGCGGCCGAGATCTGCCGCTCGCGTTCGGCTCGGGCAGCCTGTTCGCGCAGATACGGTACCATCGCTCGAGCGCGCGCTATGAGTTCGCCGCGCTCGAGCGCCGGGCGCGGTGGCGTAAGCGGGGCCGTGTCCGGCATGACGTAACCTCCGTAAGCGCCAGTAGTCTGAACCGCTCCGCCTCTCCTTCGGCGCGATCGGTAGGGCAACCGTTCCCCTCGAGACGAAAGCAACCCGACGATGATCGACCTGACCTCTTCCAAGGACGGCCGGCCGCAGATCAGTCCCAAGCGAAGTCTGGCCGCCTTTGACAGCCCAAAAGATCTGTCCGGCAACGCCGTGATGAAGCGCGACGAGTGAGTCGCGCGCGCTTTCTCGGCGCGACGGCAGCCGCTGTACTAGGCGGCACGTCGCGAGCCGCGTTCGCGCAGCAAGCACCGGCACTCACCACGCTGCGCGGGACCGTCGTCCCCAACGACGACCTTGCACCGATCCTCTACGCCGAGCAGAACGGGATGTTCCGCAAGATTGGCTTAGACATTCAACTCCAGCGGAGCACTTCAGGCGCGGCGGTTGCTGCTGCCGTTGCCGGCGGGAGCTTCGACTTCGGCGTGTCGAGCGTGATCGGGCTGATCAGCGGCCACGCCCGTGGGTTGCCGTTCGTGCTGATCGCACCTTCGCACGTCATCGTGGCGGGCGATGGGACGCAAGGCATGGTCGTCCTCAAGGATTCGCCGATTCGCCGCGGAGTCGACCTAAACGGAAAGGTGCTCGCGGTCCCCGGGATCGCCGACGCAAATTGGATTTCCTCGCATGCCTTCGTCGATGCCGACGGCGGCGACTCCGGCAGCATCAAGTTCGTCGAGCTTCCGCAGACCGCGATCCCCCCGGCGCTGCAACAGAGGCGCGTCGACGCGGCGATGCTCCAAGAGCCGGTCATCGATCAAGCCATGGCGACCGGCCTGTTTCGTTCCCTGGGCGATCCGACGCAAACGATCGCCAAGCGCTGGATGGTCACGGCCGTTTTCATGCTCGCCGACTTCGCCGCCAAGAACCACGACCTCGTCGCACGGTTCGCCGAGGTGATGCGCGCGGCGGACGTTTTCGCCAATACCCATCACGCCGACACCGCGCCGCTCGTGGCGGCGTTCAACGGGATCGATCCCTCATTCGCACTGCAGATGCACCGCAACGTATTCGCCGAGTACCTCGACCCGCGGGAGCTCCAGCCCGCCATCGACGCCGCGGCGCGCTACAAGATCATCGACCACGCCTTCCCGGCGCAGGAACTCATCAGTACCTACGCGATCAAGCCACCGTCGTAACTACCAGGAGAGCCAGCATGTTGGAAACCGCCACCAGTCCCCGGTTCAACATCGATTCGTACGCCGAATGGGTCAAGCGCGAGGGGATCCGCGTTGCCTACGGTCTGTCGCTCGATCTCTTCGAGGTCGAGACCGCATATTGGCCGCGTTACGGCGTGAAGGCGGCGGCGGCGCATTTCCCCGGCAGCGGTGATTACTGCAACATGTTCGTCATCGACATCCCGGCGGGCGGATCGTCGCTGCCGCAGCAACACCTCTACGAAGAAGCGTATTACATTCTCGAAGGCCGCGGCAGCACGCAGCTCGAGTTCGCCGACGGCCGCAAACGCAGCTTCGAATGGGGGCCGGGCAGCTTCTTCGGGATTCCGTTGAATGCCAAATACCAGCACTTCAACGCGAGCGGCACGCAACGCGCGCTGATGGTGGAGACCACCACCCTGCCGCTGGTCATGAACATCTTTCACAACGACGAGTTCATCTTCAACACGCCGGGAGCGTTCCAAGACCGCTACGGCCAGGACAAGTTTTACGTCGGCGACGGCGACCTCTATCGCGGGCGCCCCGGCAACGACGTGTGGGAGACGAACTTCGTCCCCGATCTCAGCAAGCTCGACCTTCTGCCCTGGGAAGACCGCGGCCAGGGATCTTCAAACATCAAGATCCTGCTCGCCGACGGCATCATGCACGTCCACATCTCCGAGATCGCCCCGGCGACGTACAAGAAAGGTCACAAGCATCCCGCCGGCACCCACGTGCTGACCCTCACCGGCGGCGGCTACTCGCTCTTATGGGATGAGGGCAGCACCGATTACACGCGCGTCGAGTGGAAGCACGGCGTGGTGTTCCCACCGAGCGAGGACCAATTCCATCAACATTTCGTCACCAGCAACTTTCCTTCGCGCTATGTAGCGACCGGGTTGGGAAACCTGCGCTACCCGCTCACCGCGAAGAAGCGCGTGCAGTCCTTCGCCACCGCCGACCGCAAACAGATTACGTCACGGAGCATCAAAGACGGCGGGAATCAAATCGAATACGAAGACCAAGACCCGCGCATCCATCAGATCTGGCTCGAGGAGATGCGCAAACACGGCATCACGCCGCAGCTGACGCTCCCATAAATGCGGCGGCTCAGTGCAGCCGCCCGATCTTGTTCCCGTTCTTTTCCGTAAACCATAAGGCCCCGTCCGGACCGGTCACTAAACCGTTGGGCCCACTGCCAACGGTCGGGATAGCGTATTCGCTGAACGCTCCGCCCAGTGTGAGCCGCCCGATCTTGTTTGCGCTATATTCGTCGAACCACAGTTCGCCGTCGGGACCGATCACGAGACCGTTGGGCTGACTGCCGACCGTCGGCACGGTATATTCGGTGAAGGCTCCACCAGTCGTGATCCGCCCGATCTTGTTTCCGTTGAATTCGGTAAACCACAGGGCGCCGTCCGGACCGACGATGAGCGTATCGGGGGTGCTTCCCGACGTCGGGATGGGGTATTCGGAAAAGACTCCGCCCGTCGTGACCCGCCCGATCTTGTTCCCGTTCCACTCCACGAACCACAACGCGCCGTCGGGACCGGTCACGATCCCCGTCGGCTCGCTGCCGCCGGTCGGAACGGGGAATTCGCTGATCGATCCGCCCGTGGTGATGCGCCCGATATTGTTCCCGTTGAATTCCGTGAACCAAAGCGCGCCGTCCGGACCGGAGGTGATTGGATTGGGATCGCTCGCCACCGTCGGGATCAAGTATTCGGTGAAGGCTCCACCGGTGGTGACCCGCCCGATCCTGTTTCCGTTCGACTCAGCGAACCAGAGCGCACCGTCGGGCCCCGTAACGATCCCCTCCGGCTCGCGTCCCCCCACCGGAATGGCGTATTCGGTCAAAGCACCGCCCGTAGTAATGCGCCCGATGTTGTTTCCGTTGAATTCGGTGAACCAGAGCGCGCCGTCCGGGCCGTTGGTGAGCCCCCACGGCGCCGAACCCGAAGTGGGGACGGGATATTCGTTAAACGTGCCCGCCACGCAGCCGTTATTGGCCAAGATGCCGATCGTCGCCGAGATCGTCGGTCCGACGTCGGTCGTGATCCCGACCACGTCGCTGTGAAACGTCGGATCCAAATTATGTTGGTAGAGGAAGTCGGCGCCTGGGTAAGAGCTCAAGTTATAGTACGCGTCGTTGGTGATCGCGTAGGCTGGATTAGCGGCGGTGAGATTGACGTTAACCTGCCCGCCGGCGCAGCCGAAACTCACGGGATAGCCGCCATTGACGCCGGGCGTTTGCGCGATGATCCCCGGCTTGCTCACGTTCGTCACGACCGGTTGAAACACGCCACCGACGCCGGCGACATCGACGAAGCCGTAATCGATGTCGGTTGCGAAAAAGTAGACCGTCGAGCAGCACCCCACCGTGAAGGGAGATGCCGGAGGCGCATTGATGGTCGCTGCGCTGTCGGTATTGTTCGGATTGTCCGCAATGCCGATGTTATTCGCAGCCATGAGCATGGTTAGCGAAATTTGCGGCGCCGTTCCCGCCGTGAAACTCGTGATGTCTGTTTCCCCGACCGCGAGGATGTAGCCCCCGGTCGCGAAGGCGCGGTCGGTCTCGTAGGCGACGATCTCACTGGCGGCCGTCGCAAAGAGTGGGATTTGATATGTTTGCGATCCGTCGGCGGTGAGACTCACGTTTGAACCGCCACTGGAGTTGACGACGTGGGTCGCGACTCCGCCGGAGATGACCCACACGTCGAGATACTTCGGGTTTGAATTGACGTAGGCTGGACGGCGGCGCAACGCGCTTGTCTGCTGCCCGCCGCTCGCGGTGTGGAAGCCGAGCGATCCCTTCAGCGTAAGGGTGACCAGCGTGGGGCTCTGGACCGGATTGCTCGCGCCCGCCGTCGCCCGAGCCGCCGGGGGCGCGACGGCGCTAGCACTTCCCCCTCCGCATGCGCTCAGAATGGCAGCGGCGAGCGCCAGGGCCAGAGTTCGACACGGTCCCCGCATCAGCACCTGACGCAATTCTGCGCCCGTTTACTTCCTTCCGGCGTGATTTAGAGCACGTAGAGTTCGAACGGCCGCGTGCCCAGGCGTTGGCCGCCGTTCTTCGTCACGGCGACCGTGTCGCCCCAACGGAAGACCTCCGCCCGGTCGTCGATCGAAACGCCCGGTTTTATCGCGAAGCAGCAGTTTTCGTCGAGCGTCATCGCGCGCAGTTCCGGCGAGAGCTTGCGGCGCGCGGTGACCAGCGGGCCGTCATCGCCGGTGCCGCGGCCGTGGGCGCCGAGACCGGAGGCGAGCCGTCCGCCCATCGCCGTGCGTTCGGCGCAGTCGGTCAGTTCGCCGAACGTGACGCCCGGCTTCATCCGTGCCAGCACGTTTTCGAAGGCTTCCTCGAGCAGCTTGACCGACGTTTCGGTGAACGGCTCGGCGTGCCCCATCACGCTGGTGGCGTCGATTTGCGCGATGTGTCCGGCCCAGCGCCCCTCGATCTCGATGCACAGCATATCGCCCGGCTGCAAGATGCGCAGCGTCGGCATCTCGATGCGGTGATAGGGCGCGCCCTGCGGTCCGCTGACCCAACCGAACATCGGCATCCAACTGCCGTCGGCGTTCGCAGCGGCGTGGACCATCGCGGCAAACACCGCACGCTCGCGCACGCCCGCCCGGGCGGTATCCCGTTGGGCTTGCAACGTAATCTCAGCGATCTCGGTGGCGCGCCGGAGAAACGCGATCTCCTCATCGCTCTTCACCCAGCGCGCCTCACCCAGCACGGTTGAGGCGGTGACGAACTCGGCGTCCGGAAACGTCGCCTTGAGCAGCTCGACCGATTGCCAGTTCACCTCGCCCTCGGCCGAGCGAATGTGAATCAGATTGTTGGAGGTCAGCCCGGAGATCGCGATGCGTGATTTCGCAAATTGGGGGTGTTCGCGGATCCACTCGACCAGCACGCCGCCGCCGGTTCCGCGCTGCGCCGAACGGATGTCCTCGAACCAATTCGACGACGGCCAGACACCCGGGCGCGAGTGCCAGGCCGTAACCCCGCCTTCAACGGGAAATGCGACCGTCGACTCGTCGCCGTTTTCACCGAGCTGCGTCAGGTAGCGCGCGTCAGCCGCACCGCGCTCGTGCGCCCGGCCGCCCGGCAAGCAGACGATCAGATCGATGCCGTCGCGCCGCATCAAACGGCGGACCTTGGCCCAGCGTGCGTCGCGTTCCGCAAGCGAGAACACGGGGTTACTCCAGGCGGGAGTCCACTTCTCTGAGGAGGGACCGCGCGGGTCGGTCGATCGTGCCGTCATGCGGGCACTGATGCAGGATTCCCACTCGTGCTCCCTCCTAAGATGGCCTGCATGTCGCAATCGTTTGCCCGGCGTATCGCGGCACTCGCCGCTGCAGCTCTCCTCGCCGCGATCGCAGCGCCCGGCAGCGCCGCACCCGCGTCCACAACGCAAGCCCCGTTCACGATCGACGTTATCATCTCGGAGACCGGCTCGGCGGCCTTCTTCGGTGCCCAGGGCGTCGTGGCTATGAAAGTCGTCGAAACGGCGATCAATGCCGACGGCGGGATTCACGGCCAGCCCGTGCATTTCGAGATCCACGACGACGGCTCTAAGCCGCAAGTGACGGTCGAACTCGGAACGCAAATCCTCGCCAAGCACCCGGCGATCGTGCTCGGCCCGAGCGTGCAGGCGACCTGCAACGCGCTGGCGCCGATTGCCGCCACCGCAGCGGTCGAATATTGCCTCTCTCCGGGTCTCGTACCCGAAGCGCGCAGCTACGTCTTCTCTTCCTCCGCTTCGCTGGTGCACGTGATGCCGGCGCAGTTCCGCTTCGTGCGCACCTCGAATAAGTTGCGCGTCGGAATCCTCGTGTCGACCGATGCCACGGGACAGCGTTCCGACAAAATGATCGATTACACGCTCCATCTGCCGGAGAACAAACCGATCGTTCCGGTCGCCTACGAGCATTTCAATGACGACGACATCAGCGTTGCCGCACAGCTCGCCCGCATCAAGGCCGCCGATCCGCAATTCTTGTACGTTTCGGCGTCGGGGACGCCGTTTCTGACGGTCTTGCGTGGGATTCTCGATGCCGGGATGGGCAAGCTGCCGATCCTCACCTCGGCCGCCAACATGTCGAGCTCGATGCTCGCGCCATGGGCCAAGACGCCGCCCGATCAGTTGACGTTCAACGGTCCGCGTTTCTGGGGCACGGTGACCGATCCCGATCCGCGCGTGAAAGCGGCAATCGCCGAGTACCGCGCCGCCTACCAGCGGGTCGGCGCGGACCCGACGCCTAACGATGAGTTCTACTGGGATCCCGCGCAAATCGCCGTCGACGCCTACCGTCACCTTGGAACCGGAGCGACCGCGGCGCAGGTTCACGACTATATCGAGAATCTGCACGACTTCGCGGGCATCGCCGGTATCTACGATTTCCGCAGCGGCGATCAGCACGGCCTCGGTGACGAGGCCACGGTGATCTTGCAGTGGGATCCCCTCAAATCAACGTTCTTCCCCGTCAGTGCGCCCGGCGGCATTGCCCTGCACAAGGTATCGAACTAGCGAACAGGAGTACGGTCGTGTATTACGCTGAAGTGAACGTCGCCGAACCGCTCGAGAAGTTGCTCGGAGATTGGGACCTTCTCGACGAGCGCGTGATCAAGAAGCTCTCGGCCTTCAAGGAACTCAACGATACGCTGATCGGCGTGCGCCGCCGGCTCTTTACCAGCGATAATACGGTCGTCGACCCGATTAAGGGAATTCTGCCCGAATCGCTCGAGCTCGGCCCCAAGGGGGTCGCAAACACGAAACACGAGATGCTGACGTTGTCGATGACCGTCGGCGGCACGCCGCACCGCGTCCCGTACAGCTTCGGCTACTGGCACATCAACGACGCCGACGAGTTGTATCTCACGTTGCCCCCGCCGGCGCCGGGCGAAAATGCGTACTTCCTGGTGATCATGGGCCTCCCCGGAAAGTCGAGCAACGAGGGCGAGAGCTGGGCGCAGTACTGCCAGGTCTGTCTCACCATGCTCCACGAGCGGTATTACAAGAATTCGCAGTTCGGCCTCGAGGGGCACTACAAAGCGAATCTCGAGGCGATTCGCGAGTACAACGGCGACGTGCGCCGGCGGACGTGTCCGGAATGCGGGCACGTCAACCCGCTTGCGTACGCGTGGAATACGGTCAAGGATACGCCCGAGGAAGCCGCCGCCCGTAAAACCTGGTGAAACGCCCGGCGTTTCTGGCCGCGAGCGCGGCCGGTCTGATTGCGTTTCCGGCCCGCGCCCGCAGCCAAGGACTGACCAAGATCCGGATCGGGGCGTCGGCCAACGGCGACGCGATCGGTGCGGTGTGGGGCGCGCAGAGCGGGATCTTCCAGAAGTACGGCTTGGACGTCGAGGTCGAGCGCATGA
>Ga0209415_10015472_pt1 | contig 12359 bp, 4 predicted proteins | sample PeaSoiSIISIP2007_FD_187696 | JGI IMG/M metagenome (GOLD analysis project Ga0209415, IMG submission 187696) | Peat soil microbial communities from Weissenstadt, Germany - SII-SIP-2007 (SPAdes) (version 2) | ecosystem: Environmental > Terrestrial > Soil > Wetlands > Peat | place: Germany... | reverse complement strand
TGTCGCCATCGGGTGGCTGGTGCGTCGCGCCATCCGCGTCGTCGGGTTGTCGCACGCGGTCGGCGCCGGCCAGCGGGCGGACGCGACGGTGAACCTCGCCGCGGCGATGGAAGAGGCGGTCGACCAGGGCGCGTCCCTGCTGTTTCCCCTGCCCGGCGGCGAGGCGCTGTCGAGTCGCGCGCTGCACGCGAGGCTGGCGGCGCAGGGTGGCGGGCCGCATGTGCTGACGGTGCCGCTGACGATCCATGGCCGCATCGCGGGGGCGATCACGGTGGAGCGCGACCAGCCGATCGACCAGGCGGCGATCGACCTGACCGAGGCGATCGCGGCGCTGGTGGGGCCCGTTCTCGGCCAGCTGCACCAGGGCGAGCGATGGCTGAGCACGATCGCGCTGCACATCGCCGCACGCACCGCGCGCCAGCTGGTCGGGCCGGAGCACCACGTCCTGAAGCTCGGGGTCGGCCTCCTCGTCGGCGTGGTCGCGTTCTTCGCGCTGTTCCACACGGAGTATCACGTCAGCGCGGCGGCGGTGGTGGAGGGCGAGGTACGGCGGTCGATCGCCGCGGGCCTCGACGGCTACATCTCCGGCGAGCAGGCCCGCGCCGGGCAGGTGGTGCACCAGGGCGACCTGCTCGCGACACTGGACGATTCCGAGCTCAACCTGCAGCGGCTGCGCTGGATGGCGACACGCCAACAGCACCAGTTGGAACTCAACCGGGCGCTCGCGACCGGGCCGCGCGCGGACGTCAACATCAACGGCGCGCAGATCGCCGCGGCCGCCGCCGAGATCGCGCTGCTCGACGAACAATTGTCGCGCACGAAAATCGTCGCGCCGTTCGACGGACTGATCACCAACGGCGACCTGAGCCAGTCGGTCGGGATGCCGGTGCAGCGCGCGCAGGTGCTGTTCGAGATCGCGCCACTGGACAGCTATCGGGTGATCATTCGTGTGCCGGACGGCGACATCGCACGGGTGGCATCGGGGCGCGTCGGCACGCTGGTACTGTCCGCGCTGCCGGATCGCCGCTTCGGCCTGCATGTGGTTCGGCTGACGCCGATCGCCGAACAGAGCGACGGCGACAACACATTCCGCGTGGAGGCGCGGCTCGACGAGACATCGCCGCAGCTGCGGCCCAACATGGAGGGGGTGGCGAAGCTCGACGCCGGGCGGCACCTGCTGATCTGGGTCTGGACGCATCATCTGATCGATGCGATCCGGCTGCGGCTGTGGTCGTGGTGGCCATGAGCATCGGGTCATGAGCACCGCGGGCAAGCCGCTGCTGAGCGGCAACTGGTTCCGCGTCGCCGCGGTGCGGCCGCGGCTGCGCGACCATGTGCGCATCACCCGCCAGCACTTTCGCGGCGACCGCTGGTTTGTGCTGGAAGACCTGGTGGAGAACCGCGTGCATCGCTACGCGCCCGCGGCGCAGCAGGCGATCGGGCTGATGGACGGCACGCATACGCTGGATGAGATCTGGACGGCGCTCGGTGAACTCGGAGAAGAGCGGCCGACGCAGGACGAACTAATCCACCTTCTGGCGCAACTCGACGGCGCCAACCTGCTGGCGACGGAGCGGCTGCCGGATCTTGCCGAGCTTTCCGACCGGGCGCGGCGCATGGCGTCGGGCAAGCTGTGGCGGCGGCTCGCCAATCCACTCTATCTGCGGATTCCGCTGTGCGACCCGGACCGCTTCCTTGACGCGACTGTCGGGTTGGTGCGGCCGCTGTGCTCGGTGTGGGGGCTGCTGCTGTGGCTCGGCGTCGTCGGCTGGGGTGCGGCGCACGCGGCGCTGCATTGGAGCGAGTTGACGCACGATCTGGCCGACCGCGTGCTGGCACGCGACAACCTGCTGATCCTGGCAGCCACGTTCCCCGTGCTGAAGCTGCTGCACGAGCTCGGCCATTGCTACGCGGCGAAGATCGGCGGCGCCTCGGTCCACGAGGCTGGCATCATGACGCTGGTGGTGATGCCGGTGCCGTATGTCGATGTGACTGGCGCCAGCGCGTTCGCGAGCAAGTGGCGGCGCGCGCTGGTGGGCGCCGCCGGAATGCTGACGGAACTGTTCTGCGCCGGCCTCGCCATGATGGTGTGGACGAACGCGGAGCCGGGGCTGGCGCGCGCGGCTTCATTCAACTGCCTGCTGATCGCGGGCGTCTCCACGCTGCTGTTCAACGGCAACCCGCTGCTGCGGTTCGACGCCTACTTCATCCTGTCGGACCTGATCGAGATTCCCAACCTCGGCGCCCGCGCCACCCGCTTCTACGGCTATCTGCTGAACCGCTACGCCTTCGGCGTGCGCGGCCAGACCTCGCCCGTGCAGGCGCGCGGGGAGGCGGCGTGGTTCGCGTGTTACGCGCCCGTCTCCTACGCTTACCGGCTATGGGTGATGCTGTCGATCGCGGTGTTCGTGGCAACGCAACTGCACGGGGTCGGCGCGGTGCTGGCGGTGTGGACCATCGCGTCCGGCATCCTCTATCCGCTGGCGCGCGGCGTCTGGCACATCGCGCGCGGCCCGGCGCTGCGCCAGCACCGGCTGCGCGCGGTGCTGGTGAGCGGCGCCGCGGTCGGGTTTGCCGCCCTGCTGCTGTTTGCCGTGAAGCTGCCGTACGGGACGGTGACGCAGGGCGTCGTGTGGGCGCCGGCCGGAGCCGATCTGCGCGCCGGCGCGGAAGGCAGGCTCACGGAACTGCTCGTCGCGCCTGGCGCGTCGCTGGCGGCCGGCCAACCGGTCGCCCGGCTGACGGATGCGGTGCTGGATGAACGCGTGCAGTTGCTGCGGGCACAGTTGCGCGAGGTAGAGCTGCGCCTCACCGCGGCCGAGCAGTCCGACCGGGTGCAGGCGCAGATGCTGCGCCAGCAGATAGCGTATTTCCAGTCGGAGCTGAACGACGCGCGCGCGCGCCGGCAGGCGCTCGTGGTGGCGACGCCTGTCGCCGGCCGCTTCCTCGTCTCCATGCCGCGCGACCTCGACGGCAAGTATCTGCGCCGCGGCGAGCTGATCGGCTACGCGCTCGACGAGGCCGCGGCTAGCGTGCGCGTCATCGTGCCGCAGTCGGAGATCGAGCTGGTGCGCGACGACACGCGCGGCGTCGACCTGCGCTTCGCGAGCCGCCCGATGCGCGTCCTGCATGTCGACCAGGTGACGCGCGAGGTGCCGACGGCGACGCGCGAGTTGCCCAGCGTCGCGTTGTCCAGCGTCGGCGGCGGCCCGATCGCCGTCGATCCCAGCGACGAGAAGCATCTGCGCGCGCTGGAAGTGGTGTTCCAGATGGACGTGAAGCTGCCGGAGGGCGTGCACGAGGATCGTATCGGCGAGCGGGTCTATGTGCGCTTCCGCCACGGCGACCACACGCTGGCGTGGCGCATCTCGCGCACCGCGCGGCAGCTTTTCCTGCGGCGGTTCGATCTGTGAGCGCGCTTGCCGCCCTGCGTCCCGCGGCCGAGCGTGCGGCGGCAGCCGAGCCTCCCGCCACGTTGCGGCTGGCGCAGGCGGTGCCGTATCCGGAGCGTCGGACGCGCAGGCGCGGCGTGGTGGAGGAGCACCTGCGCGCCGCGGCCGCGCTGCTGCCGCGCCCGCCGCAAGCCTGGAGCCGCCTCGGCGCGGCGCGTGTGGCACGGCTGGCGGCGATGCACGCCGAGGAAGCGGCGCGGTCGGCCGACGCGCCGGGAGCGGCGGCGGCCGCGCTGCGCGCGATCCTGCGTGGCGGCATCACACCGGCAACAGCCGCGCGCAGCTTCGCGCTGATCCGCGCCGTCGCCGCGCGGCAGCTCGGCCTGACGCCATACGACGTTCAGCTGATGGCGGCATGGTCGATGCTGCGCGGCCGGATGGCGGAACTCGCGACCGGCGAGGGCAAGACGCTGGCGGCGTCGCTCACCGCGGCGACGGCAGCGCTGGCCGGCCGGATGGTGCACGTGGTGACGGTGAACGACTATCTCGCCGGACGCGACCACGCGCTGCTTTCGCCGCTCTACCAGGCGTTGGGACTGACCGCGGGCCTGGTGGTGCACGGGCAGACGCCGGCGGAGCGGCGCGCGGCGTACGCGTGCGACATCGTCTATGCCAGCAACAAGGAGCTGGTGTTCGACTACCTGCGCGACCAGATGCGCCGGCGCCAGACGCCGACCGTGCTGCACGGCCGCGTGGCACGACTCGACGGAAGGCGGGCGCACGAGGATGCGCTGGTGCTGCGTGGCCTCGACTTCGCTATCGTTGACGAAGCCGACAGCGTGCTGATCGACGAGGCGCGCACGCCGCTCATCATCAGCGACACGGCACAAGCCGGCGCCGGGGACAATGCGTGCGTCGAGGCGCTGGAGCTGGTGGCGGGACTGGTCGAGGGGGCGGACTACAGCATCGATCGCAGCGAGCGCAGGATCGACCTGACGCCGGCGGGGCGCCGCCGCGTGGATGCGCTGGCGGCCGCGCTCGGCAGCCACTGGGGCAGCACGCTGGTGCGCGCCGAACTGGTGCAGAAGGCGCTGACCGCGCGGCTGCTGTTCGAGCGCGACGTGCATTACCTCGTGCGCGACGAACGCGTGTGCATCATCGACGAATACACCGGCCGCGTGATGCCCGACCGCTTCTGGAACGACGGCCTGCACCAGATGATCGAGGCGAAGGAAGGCTGCGCGCCGAGCGGGCTGCGCACCTCCGTCGCGCGCATCACCTATCAGCGCTTCTTCACCCGCTACCGCCATCTCTGCGGCATGAGCGGCACGCTGGCGGAGGTCGCGCGCGAGCTGCGGGCGGTCTACGGCGTCGGCGTCGCGCGTATTCCCACGCATCACCCCTGCCGCCGACGAACCGAGCCGACGGTGATCGCGCCGACCGCGACGGCGAAATGGCGCACCATCGCCGACCATGCGGTGGCGCTGTCGGGGGCCGGGCGGGCGGTGCTGATCGGCACGCGCTCGGTCGCCGCGTCGGAACTGGCGAGCGAGCTGCTGCGTCGGCAGGGCGTCGCGCACAGCCTGCTGAACGCGGCGCAGGACGCGGCGGAGGCGGCTATCGTCGCCCGCGCGGGCGGTGCCGGCTGCGTCACCATCGCCACCAACATGGCCGGCCGCGGCACCGACATCCGGCTGGCACAAGGCGTCTCCGACCGCGGCGGCCTCGCGGTGATCCTCAGCGACCGGCACGACGCGGCGCGGATCGACCGTCAGCTCGCCGGGCGTGGGGCACGGCAGGGCGATGCGGGGTCGTTCATGCAGGTGCTGTCGCTGGAGGATGCGCTGATGGATCCGCTGCGCTGCAATGCCGCCGGACAGCTGCTGCTGGCCGCGGCGCGCGCCAACCGCATCGTCGCCTGTGCGCTGTTCGCCTTGATGCAGCGCCGTGCCGAGCGGCGGCACCGCCTCGTGCGCCGCGAGTTGATGCGCTTCGAAGCGCGGCTGCAGGGCTCATTGTCCTTCGCCGGCAGGCCCGACTAGTGACCAGAATCATGGAGCAGAGAAACATCCATACGGTCATTGCGGCCGTAAGGCGGAACGGCGCAGCCGGTTCCGCCGGCGGGCAAGGCGGCGGAACCGGCTGCGCCGTTCCGCCCTACCAAGAAAACGCCAGGTTTCATTCAGGGCGGGCGCGCCATCTCGGCCGGCATCCGCTGCACGGTGGAGTGGCGCGACGAGAAACAGGTGCTGCGATGATCCGACCGCGCCGAGCGAGGACCTGATGGGCCAGACCAGCTTCAGCGTCGGCAACGGCGGCAGCCTCAGCGCGGTCCTTGCGGACATCGGCAGCGGCGCGGATGCGGCGCAGGGCACCGCATACACGATCACAGTGACGGCAGCGATCGACCTGTCGAGCGCCAGCGTCAGCCTCCTGCCAGGTTCCAGCGTGACGCTGGAAGGGCCGTCCGTGTTCATCATCGACGCGTTCGCGGTGAGCGGCACGGTCACCACCGACCTCGATTTCACCGGCACGGTCACGCTGCAGGATAGCGTGCTTGACAACGTCGCGCTGGCGATGAATGTCGGTGGGACCGTTGTCGCGGGGCAGTACACCGGTGCCGTCCAAGGCACCCCGGGGGATGCCGGCGACAGCGCGGTCAATGACGGCACCATCCAATACGGCGGTTCGTTCGCCGCCATAAAGTTCGCCATCGGAACGGTCCAGAACGGCTGGAACGGGCCGGCGTCGGCGCTGGTATCGGGCGTCGCGGGTGGCGTTCTGCTCACCACCTCCGGCCTCGTGCAGAACGGCGGCACAATCGTCGCCAGCGGGACCGCGAGCGCCAGCGTGTTCCTGGGCGCGGGCACCGTCGATAACGGGCAGATCGGCGACACCGGCGCGGAGATTTCCGGCGGCCTCAACGGCGTGGAGGTGACCGGCGCCGGCCTCGTCAACAACGACGGCACGATCACCGGCGTCGCCTCCGACGCCGTCTATCTCGGCTCCGGCACCGTGCAGAATGGCGAGAGCGGCGACGTCACGGCGCTGATCAATGGCGGTCCCGCCGATAATGGCGTGTGGATCGGCGCCGGCGGCGGCACCGTGGCCAATTTCGGCACCATTACCGGCGGCGGTGCGAGCGGGGTCTATCTCCAGGGCGGCGGCGTGCTGACCAACGGCGCATCCTCCGATACCACCGCCCTGGTCAGCGGCGCTGTCCAGGGCGTGCTGCTCCGCCAGTCGGGAGCGGTGTTCAACGACGGCACCATCCTGGCCAACGGCAGCAACACGCTGCAGAAGGTAATCGGCGCCTTCCTCGTGGACGGCGGCACGATCGAGAATCTCGGTGCCTCGTCCATGATCGGCGGGGTGGATTGGGGTGCCATTGTCGAGGGCGCCAGCGGCACCGTCACGAATCTCGGCACCATCCAGGCCTCCGGCACAGCGGGACTGGGTGTCGATCTCACCGCCGGCGGCACCGTCGTCAATGGTCTCACCGCCGGATCGGCCGCGACGATTACGGGCGTCTTCGATGGCGTGCGGATTTCTGCGGGTGCCCCCGGCGCGGGCGTCGAGGTGCTGAATGCCGGGACGATAGAGGGTGGCGTCGGCGTCGACTTTGCCAGCGGCGCGACAGCCTCCGTTGGGACCCTGACGAATGACGGCCTGATCGAAAGCACCAGCGGTACAAACGGCTACGCGGTTGTGTTCGGCACCGGCGCGGAGACCCTGGTGCTGCAATCCGCCGGCGCCTTCGTCGGCCGCGTGCTCGGCAACAACGCCGCCGGCAGCAGCACGACGCTGGAGCTTGTCGTCGGAACGCAGGGCACGCTGAGCGGCCTCGCCAGCGACGGCGGGACAGTGGCCGACACCGCCGGCAGCTTCGTGTTCGGCGCGTTCGGCACGGTTGCACTGGACGCCGGCGCGTCATGGACCGTCAGCGCGCCCGGCACGCTGGACACGCTCGACAACGTGGGCACGCTCATCGTCTCCGGCGGTGCCGCGACCGTGACCGGTACGCTGACTAACAGCGGCACCGTGATGGTCGATCCCAGCACGCTGACGCTGGACGGCGCGCTTGTGTCGAACGGCCCGATGAGGGGCATCATCGATATCGGGACCGGCAGCACGGTGACGCTGCAAGCCGGCGCCGACAGTGGGCAGACGCTGCAATTCACCGCCGGCGGCACGGCCGAGACTCTGGCGCTGGGCGCCTCGTCCAGCGTGCAGGCCGTGATCGGCAATTTCGGCACCGGGACCGCGATCGACCTGCTGAATACGGCGGTAACCGGGTTGCTTTACTCGGGCGGCACGCTCGACGTGCTGAACAACGGCACGATGGTGGCGGCGCTCGATCTGCCGGGATCGTTCGTCACCAGCAGCTTCGCCTATCGCTCGGATGCCGGCACGGGCACATTCATCACCCCGGCTGTGCCCTGCTTCGCCGTTGGCACCCGCATCCGCACCTGCGCGGGCGAGATGGCGGTCGAGGCGCTGCGGATCGGCGACAGGCTGCCCACGCTGTTTGGCGACGAGGGGCGGGAGATCGTCTGGATCGGCCATCGCCGCGTGGACTGCCGGTGCCATCCCGACCCGCGCAAGGTCTGGCCGGTGCGGATTGCTGCGCACGCCTTCGGCCCCGGCCTGCCCTGCCGCGACCTGCTTCTGTCGCCCGACCACGCGGTCCTGGTGGGCGACGTGCTGATCCCCGTGAAGTATCTCATCAACCGCCGCACCATCGAGCAGCTGCCGGCGGACGAAATCACCTACTACCATGTCGAGCTGGCACGGCATGACGTGCTGTGGGCCGAGGGCTTGCCGGCGGAATCCTATCTGGACACCGGCACCCGGTTGCACTTCGCGAATGGCGGCGGCCCCACCGCGCTGCACCCTGATTTCGCCGGCCTGTGGGAGGCGTATGGTTGCGCGCCGCTCATCGCCACCGGCCCGGCGCTTGCGGCGGCCCGGGCGCTGGTGGATGCGCGGGCGGCGACGGCAAGGCCGATGCGGCGGCGGAAGGCGCGCGGGCCGGCATTGTCGGTCTCCCGCCGCGCCGTCGCCTGAGCGGACGGACCGCCGCCATGCAAGTCGTCTTTCTGGCCGGCGGCCGTGGTACGCGGTTGACGGAGGATACGGCGGCGATCCCGAAGCCGAACCGGCGCGCGCGCCGGTGGTGATCACGGATCGCGACGCCGCGTGGCTGGATTTCGCGCCGTGAGCGCACCCCGCGTGCTGCTGACCGGTGCCTCGGGCTTCGTCGGGCGTCAGGCGATCGGGCCGCTGCTCGATCTGTCGTACGAGGTGCACGCCGTCGGCAACACGGTGACGGACGCGCGCGCGCGCTGGTATCGCGCCGATCTGCTGGATCAGGTGACGCGGCGGCAGTTGGTGGCGGCCGTGCGGCCGCAGGCGCTGCTGCATTGCGCATGGGTGACGCAGCACGGCGCGTTCTGGAGCTCGCCGGCGAATCTCGACTGGGTCGCGGCCTCCCTCGATCTGGCGCGGGCGGCGGCGGAGCAGGGGGCGCGGCGGATGCTGATGGTGGGGAGCTGCGCCGAATACGACTGGCGCACGCCGCCCGCGCGGCCGTGGCGGGAAGACGACACGTGCCGTCCGGCGTCGCTCTACGGCATCGCGAAGGACGCGTTGCATCGGCTCATGGCGGCGTTCGCGGCGGAGGCGGGGATCGGCCTGGTCTGGGCGCGGCTGTTCCATCTGTACGGGCCGCACGAGGCGCCGGCGCGGCTGGTGCCGGGGCTGCTGGCGGCGCTGCTTGAGGGGCGGCGGGCCGAGACCGGGCCAGGCGACGCGGTGCGGGATTTCATGCATGTCGCCGATGCCGGGCGGGCGCTCGCGCATCTGCTGGCGGCCGACGTGCGCGGCGCGGTCAACGTTGCATTCGGCCAGCCGGTAACGATTGGTGCGCTCGCCGGCATCGTGGCGCGGCTGGCGGGCAGGCCCGATCTGCTGGCCGTGGGTGCGCGCGGTGGCAGCGAGCCGCAGGCGATGGTGGCCGACACCGCGCGGCTGCGCGCGACGGGGTTCGTGCCGTCGATCGCGCTGAAGGACGGGCTGGCGGCGCTGTGGTCGGCGGCCGGCGGCAAGACCCAGCCCGCGCCGGCGGCGGAGTACGAACATGCCGCGCGGCTGTTCCGGGCCGGCCGGCGGGAGGAAGCGCGCGCGGCGGCCGAGGCCGTGCTGGCGCTGAAGCCAGACGAACCGGCGGCACTGAACCTGCTGGGCGTGCTACACCGCCAGCGCGGCGATCTCGCCAGTGCGCGCGCCTGCCTGAAGCGTGCCGCCGCGCTCGACCCGGACCAGGAAACCGCGTGGGTCAACCTGGGCAACGTCCATCTCGACCTGGAGGAAGCGGACGCGGCGGTGGAGGCCTACGCGCGTGCGCTGGCCGCTTCACCCATGCGAACCGACACGCTGCGCCTGCTCGGCAACGCGCTCGCGCGCGCTGGGCGCGACGCGGAGGCGATGATCCGGCTCGACGCGGCGGTTGCGGCGCTGCCCGACTCTGCGGCGGTGCTGCGCGACCGCGCGAGGGCGCATTTCATGGCGGGGCGCGTCGAGCCGGCGCTGGCGGACCTCGACGCCGCGCTCGGTCTGCAGCCCGACGAGGTGGACCTGCTGCTGGTGAAGGCGCAGATGCTGCGCCTGTCGGCGCGCGGCGAGGAGGCCGGCGCGCTGCTGCGCGAACTTCTGGCGCGCGCGCCGGAGCACGCCGACGTGCATCTGGCGCTCGCCGACGCGTTGCTGTCGGAAGAGCGGCGGGAGCAGGCGAACGCGCATTACCGCCGCGCCGTCGCGCTGCGCCCGGACGATGACAATGCGCTTGGCAAGCTGTGCTGGAGCCTGCTGAACAGCCGCTATGGCAACGAGGCGGCGCATATCGCGGAAGCCGCGGCCATCGCGCGCCGGATGGTCGCGCGCGGCGTGCTGCATCCGGCGAGCGCGCACGCGGTGCAGAGCGCGCTGCTGCGGGTTGCTGATCTGGACGCGCTCGCCGCGTTCGACGCGCTGTTCCCGGATCGTCGGATGCTGCTGGACTACTGGGTGCGCCGCAACGTGATCGGCGCGCTGCACGCGCAGCTCGGCCGCGTGCGGACGCTGGAGGACCGGCTGATCCTGATGGAGTGCCATCGGCAATGGGGCGCGCGGTACGAGGCAAAGTGGGTGAAGCTGCGCCCGCACCGCGCGCCGCCGGGTCCGCGCATCCGCGTGGGCTTCGTGTCGTCTGACCTGCGGCACCACCCGGTGAGCTACTTCGCACTGCCGATCTTCGATCACTACGACCGCGATCGGTTCAAGCTGTTCGCCTATTCGTTCCATCCCGGCGCGCCCGACGCGGTGCAGCGGGAGATCGCCGGGCGGATCGCGGGGTTCCGGCGGATGCCGAACATGCCGGAACAGGATATCGCCCGGCGCATCGCCGACGACAGGCTCGACATCCTGTTCGAGCTCGGCGGATCGACCCATCTCAACCGACTCGAAGTCATGGCGCACCAGCCGGCGCCGGTGCAGGTGAGCTGGCTTGGCTATCCGCACTCGTCTGGGCTGAGCCGGATCGGCTACATCCTGGTCGACCCTTATCTGCGGCCGCCCGATCCGCGGCTGCTGCTGGAGCGCCCGTTCGAGATGCCGTCGAGCTGGGTGAGCCTCGGCCGGCTCGGCTTCGCCGACCAGCCGATCCTGCCAGGACTGCCGGAGGAGCGTGCCGGCCGGCTGACCTTCGGCACCATGAACAATCCCTATAAGTACGCGCCGGAAGCGATCGCGCTGTGGGCGCGCGTGCTGCGACGCGTGCCGGGCAGCCGGTTCCTGATGGTGCGGCCGGAGGCGGGGGTCGCAACGTTCCGCGACGGCATGGCGCGCGCCTTCGCGCGGCACGGGATCGCGGCCGACCGGCTTGCCTATGCGGCGGTGCGCGGCCAGCACATGGCGCATTACAACGACATCGACATCGCCCTCGACACGCTGCCGCAGACCGGCGGCACGACGACGTGCGAGTGCCTGTGGATGGGCGTGCCGACCGTAAGCCTGGTGGGCCCCGCGTTCTTCGAACGGCTGAGCTTCAGCAACCTGGTGAACGCCGGCCTGCGCGATCTCGCGGTCGATACGCCGGATGCGTATGTCGAGGCGGTGGTCGCGTTGGCGGCGGACGCGGAACGGCGGCGGGCGCTGCGGCACGGCCTGCGCGAAACGATCCGTCGCTCGCCGCTGGGCGACACGCGCGGGTGGGTGCGGGATTTCGAGGCGCTGACGCTGCGCACGCTGGAGCACACCGATGCCGGGGCGCTGGAGCCGAGCGTGGCGGAAGATCGTGTTGCCTGAGGTGGCGAGGGAAGGCGGGAGATGCCTGGATCTGGTCCCTGCCGCGCCAGCGCCGTTTCGTCCGACGCTGCGATCTTGCTGTCAAACGTGCCTGCCTCTGCTTCGTCATGGCCGGTCCTCGGGTCGAGCCCGAGGACATGGCTTGACCCGGCCATCTACCCCCCAGCCAGTGGGGCGAAGTGGCGCCTCCTATAGCCATCAGGCCCTTGTATGCACGCCGACGGCGCCGAGCTATCGTCGCCTGCGACAGCGCGATCGGTGCGTCCGCGCCGCCAAGGGGAAACGCCCTCTCATGATCCTGGTTCCTACTCGCCGCGTGGTGCTGCGCCTTGCCGCGATCGCCCTCGCCCTGATGCTGCACCCTCCACTTGCCAGCGCCGATACGCAGGCGATCTACGAAGCGGCCCGCAAGGAAGGGCCGATGACCTGGTATATCAGCTTCTATTCGCAGGACCTGCCCGCCAAGGCGGCGGCGGCGTTCGCCAAGGCCTGGCCCGGGCTGACCGTCACGCCGGTGCGGCTGACCTCGGGCGGCATCTTCCAGCGGCTGAACCAGGACCTGCGCAACCATGTCGCCATCGCCAGTGTGTTCACCACCACCGGCATCGGCGGCCAGTACGAGAT
>Ga0209415_10015471_pt1 | contig 12359 bp, 12 predicted proteins | sample PeaSoiSIISIP2007_FD_187696 | JGI IMG/M metagenome (GOLD analysis project Ga0209415, IMG submission 187696) | Peat soil microbial communities from Weissenstadt, Germany - SII-SIP-2007 (SPAdes) (version 2) | ecosystem: Environmental > Terrestrial > Soil > Wetlands > Peat | place: Germany... | reverse complement strand
CTATTGGGATGGCGGCCAGCCCGGTGTTGGCGTCCGCTCCGAAGGTGCCACCGGATTGTGCGTGGATCGGAACGGCGCAGATGTACGTGCACACGCTCCCGAATCCCACAGGCGAGAAGTGCCCGATCGTGCTCCGGTCCGGCACCCTGGTCCCGATGGCGGGGAGCGGCACCGGGGGCACGCCGCAGGCCCTTGGGACGGGCGGCGGCACGACGGTGGAAGTTAACGTCACCGGCGACGGTAAGGGCGGAATCGGCAACGGCAACGGCAATAACGACTCGGGGAGCGGCAACGGGAACGGGAACGGCAACAACAACTCGATCAACGGCTCGAACGATTGCATCTGCAACGTCGGGAACGGCAACGGGAATGGCAACGGGGGCGACGGCAACGGGAACGGCAACGGGTCGAACAACACGATCAACGGCAACAATGATGCGATCACCGGTGGGTCAAACGTCACGATCAACGGCAACAATGACGTCGTGTACGGTGGCCCAGGTGGCGGGCCGGGTGGGAACGGACATGATCACCACGATGGCGGTAAGGGTGGTGAGCACGGGGGCGAGCACGGCGGGCACCACTAGGTGAGGCCGGGGTCCGGCGGGAGGGCCGGGCCCCGGCGCGCAGGCGAAGGAGGCAGACATGCGGTACGTGATGTGGTTCATGATCGGGTTCGTCAGCGGTCTCGACGCCCTGCTACTGGTCGCGAAAGTAGCGATGCGGTGAGCGAGCCCTACGTCGTGCTCGGCAAGCGGCCTGGCGTAGTGTCGTCCGCGAGATCCCCGGCCCCGGGTGGGAGGTCCGCTGGATCCCGGCCCCGGGCGGCCGGCCCGTCACGGTCTCGGAGCACGCCTCCGAGGCCGATGCCCACGCGGCCGCGTGGCGCGAGGTCGCGTTCCGGCAGAGATAGCAGAACCGGCTCCCGCGCGGGTTACGGGAGCCGGGTACTTTTCCGCAGATCAAATCATTACCGACAAACGGTAAGGCCCCGCGGAGTTTCAGGATCAGCCCGTCACCGCCGCGAGGTCGGTCTGCAGTTGCGCGAGGTTGAACCCCGGCGCGAAGGCTGGGTCCGTAGCTTCCGGGGGCAAAATGCAATAAGCCTCGTCGACCACCGCGTCCCACCATCCCCACGTCGCGAGCTGCGAGGAGCCCCAGGTCAGGACCCGCAGGCCGACCGGCTCGCCGGCCACCGCGTTGTAGGCGAGCGCGAACACGCAATGCCCGTCCCCGGTCAGGGCCCCGCCGCCGTCCGCGGGCGACGTCCACGGCTGTCCGGCGTCGAACTGCGCGATGCAATTCGCCGGCACCTGGAATCCGAGATAGACGCCGCCGAACAGCAGGCAGGCCAGCATCACGTCCGTGTGGTGCGCCGGGTTCAGTTCCGCGAACGCCAGGATCTTTTTGCCGTTCAGCCCGGTCTGGCGCCACCAGTTCAAGACCGTGAGACAGTCCAGGCCCGTGTCCTGGCCGCCCGTGAGGCCGAGATAGTCCGACAGCACGACGTCGGCCGGCGTGATCGACTTGACGGCCACGAGGCCGTTGAACACGGTGTCGGCGTGCGCGGCGCCCGCGAGCGTGCAATCGCCCTCGGTGTCGTTGTGGTCCATCGGGAACAGGGCCCCGACGTTCGTGGTCGCAAGCGCCATCTCGACGCGCGTGAGCGAGCTGTGCCCGGGCGGCGGGGTCGGGAGCGCGGGCGTCCGGTAGGTGTCGAACAGCAGCGTCCGCGTGTCGAGCCGCTTGGCCTTCTTGCCGAAGCGGTAGACGCCCATCAGGACACCCGCGTCGCCGTGACCGCGATCTGGAACACGAACCCGTTCGGGAGCGTGAGGTTCGCCGACTCGGGCGACGTCACGGTCTGGCCCACGGCGGCGGTCTGCAGCTCGACGATCACGAACCCCACATCACCGAGCACGGCCCAGATCGCGGGCCAGTCGAGCGAGACGCCGTCGGCCTTGAGCGGGACGGCCCGCATCCCGCCGGACGTCGAGACGATGACGTGCCCTGCCTGCGGTGCCCCTGCCGGTACCATAGTGCCACCTCCGTGGTGCGGATCGCCGCGTGCGGCGCGGCGTCGTGCCGAATCCCTTAGGGCAGGTGCGAGTTACAGCGCAGCGGCGCCTGTAGCTCGCCGTAATAGCAGCGGTTCGCCGCGGCCGGCGCGCGGAGCACCGGCGGGTACAGGGTCATCCAGATCTGGGCGAGTGTCAGCAGCATGGACAGGATCGCCGCGGCGGTCGTCATGGCGCGGGCCGGCCGGCCGTCGTCCAGGCCTGGAGATCGGCGAGCAGGCGGGCGAGCGGGAAGGTCGGACCCGGGCAGCCGGCATGTAGCGCATTGATCGCGTGGTGCGGGATCAGCTCGTCCGCCGTCACGGCGGTGATCGCCACCACGGGCGGGCCCTCGAGGAGAACCTGCTGGTGGACCCACAGGGTCGCGGCATACTGGTCCTCGCCGAAGGGGTCGCCCGAGTAGCCCTCATGCTCGACACCGACCGTCAGATAGTTTGGGTTCACGTCGGGGTAGCGGAGCACAAACGGCGCCGTCGGCTGATCGACGACGCCGGCGTGCCAGGCCGTGTTCCGGATGTCGACGTACTTGTGGACCTGCGGCGCCGCGGGCGTACCGACCAGCTTGCCGATCCCGTAGTGGGCCGAGACGTCCGAGCTCTTCTTCTCGAACCAGGCGTCGGTGCCGACGAGCGTGCCCTGCATGACGTGCTCCACAAAGGCCAGCACCCGGTAGCCCGAGCGGCCGACCCAGAAGTTCGGCTCCTCGGCCGTGCGGTCCAGTACGTCGAAGGGGGCGGTCATCGCGGGGCCCCACACGTCCGTGCGACCCGCAGGAGCGTCCCGGCGTTCCGCGACACGGCGGCCTCGAGGCCGGGGAGAGCCCGCAGGAGCGCGCCGTTCGCGGCCAGCGCCGCCTCGATCTTGGCGAAGTCGAGGTTGTGCTGCTGGAGGAGCTGCTGGTTCCCCTCGAGCCGCTGCAGGATCACGGTGTTGCGGGCCGGGCCCTGTTCCAGCACGCCGACCGCCCACACGGTCACGACGGCGTTTGCCGTGAGGGCGAGGGCGACCAGGAACAGGGCGATCGAGACGTTCCGTGTCATGGGTGGAGTTTCTGGTCGAGCTGGTGCTGGATGTTCGCGAGGCCGGCGGCGCAGCGGTCGAGCCCGGTCTCGAGGTGGGTGCGGGAGGCGGCATCTGCCTGCCACTCCCAGACCAGGGCCCCGGACTCGAGGCACAGCACGACGGCCATCACGAAGATCGCGGCCCACAGGCGGTGGATCACGGGAGCGGGCCCCCGCCGCCGAGCCGGAGCAGGCGCGCCGTCAGGTCGAGGTTCATGGCCCGTAGCCGTCCGATCTCGGCGGTCGCATCGTCACGTTCCTTGGTCCGCGTGGCGAGGTCGGTCGCCGCGAGCGCGAGCCGGTGCTCGAGTTCGGAGATGTAGTCGTCCCGCTGTCCGCGCCGAAGATTGAGCGCCGAGAACAGAAGCGCGATGCCCGCAAAGAACAGCGACAGGTAGGGGAGCAAAGGTCCCAAGGCTGCGGCCGCTCACCACACCGTGACGTTGGCGCGCATATGCGCTACGTCCTCCCGGGCCCCGCCGGGAGCCCCATGTCAGTGTACCACGAACCGTTCTCGGCTCTGGACCCGATTCCCTGTCGGTGCCCGGTCGCGTTACCCGTAGGCCGCCGCCGGGATATTGACGCCGTCGCCGCCGAGGTACACGCCTGGCCACTTCATCGGGAGCACGGTCCAGGTCGCGCCGCTGTCGTAGGAGGCCAGCATCCGGGTGTCGCCGCCCTCGAACCCGAGCCCGACGGCCGACAGGATCAGCACCGTCCCGTTCACGGCGCCGTACAGGCCGAGGCAGGCCACGCCGGAGGATGACACCACCTTTCTGATCGCGGCGGACACGGTCGGGTCGAGGGTCCAGGTCAGGCCGCCGTCGCGGGAGCGGTAGAACCCGGGGGCGGTCCCGTCCGTCAGCTGGACGAGGTAGTCGCCGTTCGGGCACCGGGCCAGCCAATCGCGCCCATCGATCCCGAGCAGGCCGAACTCGTTCGCGTCGAGCGGCAGCACCGACGTCCACGTCGTGCCGTCGGTCGACCGCAGAAGCGCGCTCCCCGGCAGGGCCACGAACCCGACCGAATCGCCCTCGCGCCAGTGGAGGAACACTTCCCCGGTGCTGGCCGTGCTGGTGAAGACCTGCGTCCAGCTCTGGCCGTCGTCGAGCGTCCGGTAGATCGCGACCGCGGCATCCGGGCCCCCGACGGTCACGATCAGCGTGGCGCCGTTCTGGAACGAGGTCCGCCACGCGAGTTCGGTCTCGGCCGCCACCGGCACGATCACGGTCTGCCACGCGCCGCCCAGCGGGAGCCGGTACACCGTGACGCCGATGGTCCGGGGCCCGAGCGGCCGGTACCCGCTGATGCACAGCACGGTCTTCGCAGCCGTGACCCCGAGCAGGGTGGGTCGGTACTGCTCGACGTCCGGCCATGCGCTCGACGGCCACGGGCCCGTGGGCGCCGCGGCCCAGGTCGTGCCGTCCGTCGAGGTCTCGATCTGCCCGCTCGCGAGGCGCACCTGCGCCCAGAACGCGGGGAGCGCGTCCTCCTCACTCGGGAGCGTAGCGCCGATGTAGACGTCGTCGCCGATCACGCCGCCCCAGGTCTTGCCCTTCGCGTCGGACTGCACCCAGTTCGTATTCGCCGCCCGCGCGCCGCTCCCGAGGTTCGGCAGGAGGGCCGACCCGGTCCCGACCGGATACGCGGTCGCGCTGGTCGCGACCTCCGACCCCGTCGCCGGCGGCCCGACCGAGTAGGCCGAGTGCGAGGCGATGGGCGTGCCGTTGTAGCCGCGCACGACGGTGTAGTCGCTCCCGCCCAGGTAGGCGGTCACCAGCACTTGCTCGTGGTCGATCGTCAGCACTGAACCGACGAGCGCGGCACCGGAAGCGAAGCTCCCGTACCCGGCAAACGTCAGCGTCGTGTCGCCCGCCGATCCCGACAGCCCGGCCCCGAGCCCGGCCTCGAGATTGTAGAGGAACTGGTTGCCGTTGGCGGCCGAGATCAGTTCCAGCGGGGGAGGCCCAGGATACCAGCCGGTCGTCAGGAACATCTCGACGTAAGGGTCGGCCGGGTCGTAGATCGGCCACGCCCGCAGGCCAGTGATCGCGTACGTGGACTCCGTCACGGTCGGCGGGTACCCGCGGCCGAAGCTGAAGTGCGGATCGAACAGGAGCGTACACCCCGGCGCGTAGAACCGCGGGTCCAGGTAGTCGAACGCCGCGATCGACCCGGGCGCATACGAGAGGGACCACAGGTACATCCACCATTGGAGCGTGAACCCGACCGGCGGGTAACCGCCCCACGGGACGGTGAGCGTCCCGCCGACCTGCTCGGTGCGGTAGACGCCCGTGTAGGGTTGCGGCACGAGGTTCGGTCCCTGGATCCCGCCCGGCGTCATGGTGTAGATCTGTGTCAGCTCGTAGGGGCTCGGGCCATCGGGAATCGGGACGTCCTGGTACACGACGGTGCCGGGGTCATCAGTCTCGGTGAACACGAACCCGGCGGACAGCAGGGTCACGGGTTTGGGCGCGCCCCGGAGGATGGCCCCGCCGAGGGCGGGTTTCATCCCGAAGACGATGATCGGGCCGCCCACCTCGCCCCGGAGGCGCCGGTGCCAGCGGAGCGGCGAGTCCGTGCCGGCGAGCGCGCCCGGGTTCAGCATCAGGCGAGGGCGAACATCAGAATGCCGTCGCGCTCGATGATCACCTGGTCGCCCACCCCGAGCGGGTAGCTGGTCGGACCGTTGCCCCGGAGCTCGATCGACGGGTACGTGACGCCCTCCTCCTGGACGAACGCCTGGATGGTGCCGTCGGCGTTCACGGCCGTCACGATCCCGTGCTCGAACTCCAGTTCCCGCCCGGTCGGGGTCTGGAACACGGCGGTGGGGCCGGTAAAGATCGCGCCCTCGAACGCGAACCCACCGCGGGAGGTCAGGATCCCGTACTCGCCCTCCGAGGGGGCGGCGGTCCAGACCTCTCCCGTCGCGCGCTGTAGGCCGGTCCCGCTGTCCTCGACGTGGACGTGCGTGACGAAGAACGCCGACACGTCCATCAGCGTCCCGCCCGTACATTGGATCACGGTGTGCGGTTGAATCGTCGGGTCGATCGGCATCTCGACCTCGAGTTCGGTGAGCCACTGCCCGCCCTGAGCCTGCGCCCAATCGGCCACCATGTCGGCGGTGGCGGGATCCCCGATCAGCGGTTCGTGGGCGGCGAACACCCCGAGCCCGGCCTGGCCGGCCGTCGCGGTGAAGACCCCCGCCCCCGTGGCATCGATGCCGTGGTCGCCGGACGCCACCGCCTGGCGGACAAGTGACTGCGTCCCCTGGCGACCGACGGCCCGCATATCGCCCGGCTGGATCGCGGTCTGGCTGTCGACCATGTAGAGCGTGCCGTCGGACCCCATCTCCCAATGCTCGGTCTGCTTGATCGTCGCCCCGCCGGTCGTGGGCCGCAGCCACGTGGTCGTGAGGCGCGAGGTCAGGAACGCGCCGACGGGTGGCGGGGGTGGGGCGGTCACGACCTTCGTGTAACCGATCACGTTTCCCATAGTGTCGAGGTCCACCCCCCACCCGGTCTGCCCGGGCGCGGGCGGGGTCGGCATCGACAACGTCGGGGCCGGCGGTAGTGCGAGTGGCAGCGGCATGTAGGGCTGGTTCGTCGGCGAGGTCGGCTGGTTCGGATCATACTTCGGGTTCGCGACCTGGGTGTAGGGGTCGGTGGTCAGCGGTGCCTGCGTGATGGGGTCGGTGAACACGAGTTGCTCCTCGGTCTCGACCACCATCGTTTCTTTGCCGAGCGGTGGCGGGGCGTCGTAGTAGGTCGTCGACGTCTTCCGGTGGACGAGCCCGTTGCCGATCAGCTGCGCGAGCACCGTAGCCGGGTAATCGGCCTTCGACTTCCCGGGTGGCGGTTGGTACATGTCGGCGCCGTAGTCGGAATCGAGCTGGCCGATATGACGGCCGTACTGGTCGATCTGTGGCGCGCTGAGCGTGCGGCACACCTTCGTGAGCCCCGCCGCCTGCCGGGGGTCCCATGGCCCGTAGGTCGCGGCGTCGTAGTCGCCCGGCGGGGTCACGGGGTAGACGGTGACGGTCCCCTCCTTGAGCACCTGGATCACCTGCGCGCCCACGGAGGTCGTGTAGATGGTGCCCTCGGACGTCACCCGGCCGTACTGGTCATAGGCGCTGTAGGGCGCGGCGGTGGTGGTCTCGTACTGGACCACGATCTCGCACGGGTCCGTGACCGGCAGCGGGTTCGCGGTCAGCGTCCCGTTCGACGACACGCGGGCCGACAGGAGGTCGCGGGCGGCGCGGGAGGGGAAGCAGGTGTTGTACCCGAGCCCGCCGGTGCCCGTCACGCGCGTGGCCGTCACGCGCGGCACGTAGGACTTGTGGTAGTGGGCGAGCCGCATCGCGGCGCGCGGGACCGAGATCGCGCCCGAGAGGTCGAGCGGGACCGGCCGCTGGCGGAGCGCGTACGAGTTCGGCCCGGTCCGGATGAAGTCGACCCGCGCCTGGCGGACGAACTGGTAGAGCCGCATCACGCGCGTGATGGCCGACGCGATGGTCGTGCGACCGCTCCCCGAGACCGCCCGCGCAAGCGGATAGTCCGGCACCCCCGAGACGTCAATCGCCAATCCGGCAAGGGCCCCCAACACCTGAATCGCCTGCAGGGCCGTAACCCGAAACTGCTGGCGACCCGTCACCGGGTCCTGCTCGATCCCGTAGGCGAATAGGCCGCCGGGGATGTAGGTGTCGAGCAACAACACGCGCTGGTCCATCACCGTGACGGCCATCTTGGTCTTGCCGTCCGGGCCCTCGACCATGTCCCAGTCCCGCACGAGGCCGGAGAACAGCAGCGTCTGGACGCCGTCGACCGTCACGTAGACGTCGGCCGTATCGGTCGTGGTCGGGCCCGTGATCGAGGTCGCGCGCGCCGCAAGTGTGGCGGCGTCGGCCTCCGTGTACTCGAGCGTGGCCGAATCGACCAGGAACCCGGCGGCGTGGGTGTTGGCGTCGTAGCTCCACCGGGTCGGCAGCAGGTTCTCCAGCACCCCGCCCGCCATCGCGCATCCCCCCCTCAGAAGTTCGTCGCCGTGAAGTCGCCCGCACCGAGCGAGGCCCGCACGGCGCCGATCACGCCCTCGCCGATGGTGACGTTGTCGTCGACGTAGAAGGTGATCGTCGGCGTCGTCACGCTCGTCACGAGGTCGCCGTTCGAGTTGTAATACGGCACCGCAAGCACGATGGTGTTGGTCCCGTACTGGGCCCCGATCTGGACCTCCAGCACGCGCGCCCACACGGTCGTGGTGTACTGCACGGTCGTGCCGTTCAGCTGGATCTGCTCGACCACAAAGGCGCCGGTATCATCGACGCCGATCACGTTCATCAATCGGGTGTCGCCGTCCTGGTCGGCACGGGCGGCGAGCACGTTCGGTGCCTCCCAGTCGGCGAGCGAGGTATCGTTCGAGCGCGTGATCACGATCTCGCTCGTCAGGCTGTGGACCGTGCCCGGGGCCCAGTCCCGCGGGGCGGGCTCGAGGGCGAACGGCCAGTACCCGTCCAGGTCGACCGTCGCGGTGGCCCCCCATGGCCACGCGCCCTCGAGCCCGACCGTGCCGGCCACCGACCACGCCCACGCGCCCTCGAGCATCGCGCGCGGCAGGGCCTCGGCGGCGGTGTCGGCCTCGACCGCGAGGCCCTGCAGGGCTTCGTAGGGGGTGTCGACCGCCGTGGCCTGGACCAACACGAACGTCTCATAGTCCGTGTCCATCGCGGCGGACGCTACGTGGGCGAGCGATTCCGTCGGGGTCTGGGCGGTCGCCGACACCGGGCCCGGCGCGCCGCTCCACTGCAGGGCCAGCAGCGCGACGGCCGCCGCGGTGCCGCCGAACCCGGAGAAGTCGGGCGTGTAGGCGTTGGCCGGGCCGACGACCTGGTAGGCGCACCCCATGATCGCGCCGCCGCCGGCGAGGGACGTCCACGGCGCGCTCGGGGCCGTCACGGGCATGGGCCAGTTCTGCTCCGCACACCCCGCGAGCACGAGGTCGCCCGCCAGCATGGTCGTGATCGGGTAGTCGGCCGGGTCGTCGTTCCCAGATCCCACGGCCGTCGCGTCGACCGCGTGGTTGACCTCGGTCCACTCGTCGACCCACAAACCGGCCCAGAAGATGGTGTTGCCCGGATTGTCGTCGAACGTGACCGTGAGGGTCGGGCCGCCGCTTACGCAGCCGAGCCCGGACCACCACTGCACCGTCAGGTCGCCCGCCCCGGTGCCGTAGGTCGCAACCGGCCCCGGGACCCACGTCACGCCGCCGCCCGCCACGGCCGTGATGGTCGGGGCTGTGTACCCGTGCCCAGTCAACGTGGCGAAGCAGAGGGTCAGGCTGTCGGTGTCGGCCGGGGCCGCGATGGTCACCAGGATCGGCGAGGCCGGTTCGAGTGCCGGGTAGGCGTAGTCGATCTCGACGTTCTGGACGTTCGTGATCGCCATCGGCTCGGCCCCCCCTACACCGGCTGGAGCGTCAGCGTCGCGCGCACGTAGATCGCGCCCGCGTGCCGCTTCGATTCCACGGCCGCGACCACCACGGTCACCCGCCGGCCCATCTGGGCGTTCCGCCACCCGAATTCGGCGCCGCCATCCCGCATGGCCTGCAGGGTCGCGAGATCGGCGTCGTCGAGGAGTGGCACCTCGAGCAGGATCGGCCGGTCGCTCGGGATCTGGGCCGGTGGGATGGTCCGGTACTCGACCACTAGGGTGTCGAGCGTGCGGTGGAGCGTGAGCCGGATCGGGGCGTCGTAGTCGCCCGACTCCTCGCCGAGCCGGATATTGGCCCGGACGGTCAGCACCAGGTCGCCGGCGCCGTTATAGAACTGGTTCCAGGCCAGCGGGAGCGAGACCGAGCCCTTGGCCTCGTAGGGCGTCTCGATCTCGGCCAGGATCCGGGCCAGGACCTCGTAGGGCGTGGTCGCCGAGTTCGAGACCGGGCTCGTCACCGGTGCTAAGGCCTCGTAGGGCGTGGTGCCGGTTTCCGCCACGCCGGCCAGGGCCTCGAACGCGGTCGCGACCGCGGACGCCAGGCTGGCCAGCGCCTCGTAGTCCGTCGCCCGGCCCGTGGCGTGGATCCCCTTGAACGCCTCGAAGCACGTCGCGGCCGCGGACGTCACGGCACTCGACAGCGCCTCGAAATCGGTCGCCGCGCCGGCCACGATCCGGGCCAGGGCCTCGTAGTCCGTCGCCCGGCCGGTCGCCAGGATATGCTTGAGCGATTCGTCGGACGTGACGGCCACGGCGTGGATCCCCTTGAGGGCTTCGTAGTCCGTCACCCGGCCGGTGGCCGCCGCGTGGGCCAGGGCCTCGTAGTCCGTCGCCCGCGTGGCGGCGATCCCCTTCCGGGCCTCGTAGTCGGTGGCCGTGGTCTGCGTGACGTGGCCCTTGGCCTCGTAGGGCGTCGTCCGCGTGGCGGAGACCGGCAGATACAGCAGCTCGATATCGACCGTGCCGTCCGGGGTCCAGAGGTTCATCACGCTGCCGGGCGTGCCGGTCGCCAGTACACACGGCGTGCCGTCCGGGCTCCAGAAGTCGAACTGCGCGGTCGAGGCCATCAGGTCAGCGCGATATTGTCCCAGGCCGCCCAGCAGCGCAGCCAATCGGGATTCACGCCAGGCCCGCCGAAGGTCGGCGCATACACCTGGGTCCGGACGCGAAGCACGCCCGTTTTCGCCACCGTCACCGTGAGGGTGAGGGTCTGCCAGTCGCCATGCGAGGTCGCGGTCAGCTGCTGGCGCGTCACCCCCATCTGGGGCTCGTCCATGAGGGTGAGGGTCGGGTAGGGCGCCGTGCCCGGGTGCTTGACCGCGATGCTGAACGTCCGCGTGCCGGCGTAGACGGGCCACAGGTACTCGCGGTACTGGCCTGCGCTGCCGTACTGGATCGCCGCCGGCTTGGTCGGGTAGCCCTCGATCAGGCTTTCGGTCAGGAGCGCGAGCTGCCGGGCGTCATGGCTCGCGGCGAGCGATGCGCGGTTCACGCCCGCGAAGGCCCGTCGCCCGTCGTACTTGTACGCCGCGAGCCCGCCCTTGGGGCTCTCGCCGGTCCACGTCTCGGGAGGAGCCGCCGCGACGTCGCACCCGACCATCAGGAAGTTCGAGGCGGTCAGGGAAATCTCGATCTCATAGGTCGTGCTCCCTGCGGGCGAGAAGCAGTAGCCCGTTAGGATCAGCTGCGCGGCCGCGACGCCGGACGTCTGGTTGAAGACGTTGGTCCCCTCAAAGGCGGGAACGAACCCGGCGTTGACGTAGAAGTTCGTCGAGCCGACGATGGTCGAGTAGCCGACCGCCATGTCGCCGCTACTGGCCGTGATCGCCATCGACTGCGTCGTGTTCGCCCCGCTCGTGGTCCCGGTGAACGTCGTGCCGTTGATGAACGGCCCGCTCTGCAGCGCCCCGTTGAACGACACGAGCGACAGCCACCCCGAGGCCGAGCCGGTCCACGACGCCGTGACGGTCACGCTCCCGGCGGCGAACCCGCTTGCGCCCCACATCACCTGCCGCATGGTGGCGAACGCCGTGCCAGTGTCGGCGTTCGCGATCGCCGCCCATGCGGTGCCGCCCGAGGGTGCCGGGCTCGACGAGACCGAGATCGACGACGGCGCGTCGGTGTTGAAGTTCAGCACCGCGAGGATCGCGCGGTTCCCGGCCGCGCCGAGCGTGATCGACGTCGCCTTCGTCGTGGCGGCGGCGAAGATGATGGACGCCGTGGTGTCGAGGCCGACCGTGAGACCGGGCCGCGCAAGCGGCGGGTCCCAGACGCCCACGGTCACGAGGGCGGCGAATGCCAGCAGCCACGCAAGCTGCCGCCGCCGACTCGCCTGAACCTGCGCCGCCTGCCGTCTCATCGGTGGCCGCACCGATCAGTTCGTGTCGAGCGTGTCCGAGATTTCGAGGATCGCGGCGGTCTGGCCGTAGGTGTGGGCGGCGCCGTTCGCGTCCTCGACGTACTTGAACACGGTAAACGTCCGGTTCACGATCGAATCCGCGCCGGTGATCGTATCCTGGTCGACGAGCCCGGCAATCTGCACGAGTGGGGCCCACAGACCGCGCAGATAACCGCGCACCGTCTGTTGCGCGATCTCGTGAATCCACAGGGTCCCGACCCACGCCCGGCTGTCGACCGTGTTCGGGAGCGGGAGCGCGCCGCTGGAACCGAGTGCGGCCGAGACGTTGCCGGCCTTCACGACGTCGACGTGCTTGCCCACCAGCAGGGCCCCCGCC
>Ga0209415_10015470_pt1 | contig 12360 bp, 13 predicted proteins | sample PeaSoiSIISIP2007_FD_187696 | JGI IMG/M metagenome (GOLD analysis project Ga0209415, IMG submission 187696) | Peat soil microbial communities from Weissenstadt, Germany - SII-SIP-2007 (SPAdes) (version 2) | ecosystem: Environmental > Terrestrial > Soil > Wetlands > Peat | place: Germany... | reverse complement strand
TCGCCGTTCCCCAGGTTGAAATTGTAGGTGAGATTGAAAATGGTTGGGAGCCCGATGAATTGATGGAGGGCACCGACACCCACGTCTCGAAAACCGTGAGACGTGGGGCACCCGGCTGGAGCATTGCACACCGACAGGGTTGGGTGTACGTTATCAGTCGGCACGGAAGTCAAAATGGAAATTCCGGGTTAGAGATTGACCGTTTAATTAATTAACTAAAAAACAAAACTATGGATGCAGAAAGCCTAGATTTCGAAACCATAAAGCCCATTGACCTTAACGGCGAAGCATTAAAGCCGCGATCAAAAGCGACCCCCTTCTCCACTTTCATTTGGGCGGTCGTATCGGGAGATATTGCCACCGCTGAGGCGCAGATCACGGACGATATCGAATGGGGAATGATGCCTTACAACAAGGTAATCAAAGGCAAAGACAAAGTTATGTCATGGCTCAAGGCCGGATCAGCGGACAAGAAAGAGCCTATCACCATAACGAATGCCGTCGCCAAGAACTGGGGCGTCTTCGAGTACTTGAATGTCGGCACGCTAAGTGAAGAGGTTATCAAATTCGGCAACGAACAAAAATGGCCCTGGCCGAAAGACCCGAATAGTTTATTGGGCCAGAAATACAGGGTTGCTCAATGTTTTGTGTACCACATCAATCCGGAAGGAAAGATAGACTTCATGAGACAGTATCTGGATGCGGGAAGCGTATGGGCGCAATTTAAGTAACGATTATTTTCGACAATTGAAAGAATTTGCCGCCAAAGAAAAACTTGAAATTGTCCTTTCGGCTCCAATTCAAGGCGAGGCGGGCGGACGGCCCACCTTTGCGTTTTTTGCAAAGGTGGGATCCTGCAGCATGCGACGACCGACTTCAGTTTCTTGATCGTTTCCATCAGGGCGAGTGAGAAGGCCGCGCATGTGCCGCAGTCTAACATCGCAGGACAAGGAAGACGGTGCCCTTTGCACCCGCGCCTCCCACCTTTGCAAACCCCGCAAAGGTGGGCCACCTGTGATCTTTCAAGACGTTGTCCATTCGAACGGGACCAGAGAAGCTGATTGTGACGAGCAATCCAGTTTCCGAGGTGCGATCGAATGGACATCCACAAGAATGCCCGACTGAGCTTCCGCAGTCGAGAGCTTTTGGTGCAACGTGTAGTCGAACGGGCGGTGCAACTGCGCCGCAGCTACACTCCCGGCTACGAGATCGCGCGTTGTACCGCCGTCAGTCCCGCCTCCATCAGCCGCATTCTGCGCCGTGCTCGTCTCAGTCGCTGGCGCGATCTGCATCCCGCCCCGCCCGTCGTGCGCTACGAACACGCCGCTCCCGGCGACCTGCTCCATCTCGATATCAAAGGCCTAACCCGCTTCCAGCAAGTGTCTTGGCGGGGCGACGGCCGCCGCCGCGGCCAACACAAGCATCCCGGATGGCAGGCTCTGGCGGGTGGCCCGCTTTTGGTGGAAAGTATAACCTCCCCCGCCGTCACTTGGGGTGCCCCGCGTCTCGCGGTTTCGAGACGCGGGCGGGTGCCGGGCCCCATCCGTCATGTTCAGGTATCACAGACTTCCTTACTCCCCTCGCCTTTTCCCAAATCCCATGCTCGACATTATGCTCATCGCAGCGAAGCCCGCGAAGAAAACGACAAGCGCAGCGTAGCCTCCGCTCGAAACCTTCCCCACCCGAAACAGGATGTAGCCCACAACCAAATTGAACAGCGCCCAGGCAACATTCATCGTGGGCGACGACAATCCTTTCCCGGGAGGGTGAGCGAATGGCGTCGGGAAGCGGTCCCCAGAAACGCCTTGCACGAAATGAGGCACTGCATTAGCGAGAAACACTCCGGCAAAGAAACCGGCGAGGTAGTCATTCCACTTCACTGCGAATCCTCCTGCCGCGCCACTGCGTAGTACCCCGACCGCGCCTGAATCTTGTAGTTATTGTTCTTCGGCCGGATTTCCACCTTGCGGAAACTGCCGTCCTTGGCGCGATTCGTCGAGACATACCCAACGTTGTATTGGCTGCGCAGCTCCCGCGCAATCTCGTCAAAGGCGTCTCTCAGCTTGTCGATCTTGTTGCCCACGTCAATCACCCGCCCGCCGGTTTGTTCGGTCAGCTTCTTCATGTCGCTCGCGCCCGTGTAGCCTCCCATCATGCCGCCATAAGAGCCCCGGTCGGCGCACAGCAGCACATAGATGATACTGTCCGACTTTTGCGCCGCTTCCACCGCGTCCTTGATCTTGTACTGACTGCCTTGATCTTCTCCGTCGGTCAGCAGGATCATCGCCTTGCGCCCAACCTCCTTAGCCAGCTCGTCGTGCGAGGCCAGGTACACCGCGTCGTACAGCAGGGTTCCCTTGGGCGTTCCGTGGCACGGCAGCGGGCCGCCTCCTTGCCCCGGCATGCCGCTGCAGTTGTCCGGCGGCGCGTTGATTTTCGTGCTATTCAGCGCCTCGCGCAGCCGGCGGGCGGAGTTGGTGAAGTCCTGCAGCAGATTCACATCCACGTCGAAGTCGATGACGAACGCTTCGTCCTTGTCGCGCAGAATCTGGTTCAGAAACGTGCCGCCCACTTCCTGCTCCATACCCAATACCCGCTGCTGGCTGCCGCTGGTGTCAATCAGAATTCCCAGCGTTAGCGGCAGGTCCGACTCGGCCGTGAAGTACTTGATGGTCTGCGGCTGCCCGTCCTCGAAAATCTGCAGATCGTCCTTGGCAAGGCCGGGGATCAGCGCGCCCTTCTTGTCCTTGACGTTGAAGAACAGCTGCACCACGTCCACGTTGACCTTCAATGTTTCCATGGACTGGTCTTGCGGCTGATCTGAGCTGGGCGCGGGAGCCGGCTCCTGCCCCCTGGCTACCGTCCCTGCAATTGCCACCATCCAACCTGCAAGACATAAAACTCGCAAAACGCCGGGCTTGGCCATGAAGGTCATTCTCGCATTCTTTTGGTAGTCTATTCCCTGGTGAGGTTAGATGCACCGATTGGGGTGACGAAAGCATCCCACAAGTGGGCAGTTTCGGAAAGTGGAAAGGTCGCGTTTCTATGCCGCGTGGACTTTGTCGAACAGTCTGGCTAAGCGTGCTGGTCTTCTGCCTTGCCGTGGCCGGAGGCCGGGGACAAACCCAGCCCGCCCAGGCCCCGCCCGCCCAAAAAGCCCAGCCCCAACAGGATATTCCGGACGCTCCCTCCGCCGTTCGCCCACCCCCGGTTTTTCCCACCGTGCCGCCTACGTCTGAGAGTGCCGCGCCGCCGGTTTCAAACCCGGCAAACCCCGAAAATGCGCCCACCTCCCAATCCCGCCCCGCGACTCCACCGGGGCCGCTGCCCGAAGCCCCGCCCACCAATACCGACACCACGTTCCCCGGCGACGCCGTTCCAGACGCCGCCGGCACCGGCTTCACTATTCCGGTCAGGGTGAACGACGTAATGATTCCAGTTCGTGTGACCGATGACTCCGGCCGCCTGGTTTATGGCCTACAGGCCAAAGACTTTGCCGTATACGACGACGGCCAGAAACAGAAGCTGGACGTTTTTTATAGTTCCCCGGTTGTTTTGTCCGCCGCCGTGATCATCGATCTGGGTATGCCGGATGAAGCGGTGCAGAAGGTGAACCGCACATTCTCGGCACTGCAAGGTGCGTTCAGCCCCTATGACGAAGTGGCCATCTACACCTACAGTTCGACCGTGGCCAAAATGGCGGATTTTGACCAGGCCGGCAAAAAGCTTACCGCTGTCCTGGATGGCTTGCAGACGGTTACCGGCAGACCCAACGGCCCACCCATCTTGGACGGTCCTATCGGGCCCGGCGGACCGGTGATCAACGGCATTCCCATCGATCCCAACCAACCCCACGTGAGCACTCCGCCGCAGGAATCGCACGTGCTCAATGACGCCATCCTGCGGGCGGCTCTCGACCTCAATAAAAGAGACCGCGGCCGGCGCAAGATTATCTTCGTGATCAGCGACGGGCGGGAAATTCACAGCAGCGCCAGCTATAGCGCGGTGCTCAAAGTCCTGCTCACCAACGGCGTCGCGGTGTACGGCGTCGGTGTCGGCGGAGCCGCCATACCGGGATACAAAACCGTCGAGAGACTGCATTTGCCGCGCCTCGGCTACAGCGACATTCTCCCCAAGTACGTCAATGCCACCGCCGGCGAATTCTTCTCCGAGGCTTCGCGCAATTCCATTGAAACCGCCTACGCTCACGCCATCGGCGACGCCCGCAATCAGTACACCCTGGGCTATGCCGCTCATCTAACCCCCAGCGAGGCCTACCACGAAATCGAAGTGACGGTCGCCCGCCCCGGCTTAAACGTCTACGCCAAACACGGCTACTATCCGGCGCCGGGGGGTCAGTAGTTTTCTTGGGGGGGGCGGCGATTTGGGGGTTTCGACGACAAGTAACTGGCGTAACCTGCCGGTAACAATCGGGGCTGTGATATAAGACATCCAGTACCAAAAGCCAAAATTTTGACGACGGGGGGACGTTTTGGCCTGCGCGTTCGCCTGTGCCTGAATATCCCGCCGCCAATTCCGAGGAAAGTCTTTGAGCTTCATCAACTTCGCAGCCCGCGAGATCAACTGCAAAATCGTGTATTACGGTGCCGGGCTGGGCGGCAAGACCACCAATCTGCAGTGCATCTACCAGAAGACCGCCGAGCAGCAGAAGGGCAAGATGATTTCGCTGGCGACGGAGACGGAGCGCACCCTGTTCTTCGATTTCCTGCCGCTGGATCTGGGTTCGGTGCGTGGCTTCAAGACTCGCATCCATCTCTACACTGTCCCTGGGCAGGTGTTCTACGATGCCAGCCGCAAGCTGATTCTGCGCGGCGTGGATGGCGTGGTTTTCGTCGCCGACTCGCAGCAAGAGCGCATGGACGCCAACATCGAAGCGCTCGACAATCTCTCCGACAACCTGAAGGAACACGGCTACGACTTCAAGAAGATTCCCTACGTGCTGCAACTGAACAAGCGCGACCTGCCCAATATTCTTCCCGTAGAAACCCTGGTCAAAGAACTGAAGCGGAAAGACGAGCCGGTGATCGAGGCGATCGCGTTCCAGGGCAATGGCGTGTTCGAGACGCTAAAGGAAATCGCCCGCCAAGTGTTGGTGGAATTGAAGCAGGGCGGTTAGCGGCCCCCGATTCACTCGCAGGGCAAGTGTAGAGCGGACACTCCGGTCCGCTGCCGTTGAATTTGGTTTTGTGGGCGTCCCAGCAACAGTCGGTTTCCACTGAAAAGAGCAACACCAACATCAAAGGCAGCGGACAGGAGTGTCCGCTCTACACGGTCAACTCCGTCGAGCATTCCCGAATCGGGAACTTGATCTGAGCAAGGTTCATCCGTCACATCCCCACGACAGCGCAAGTCGTAAAATCCATAGCAGCGGACGATGTTTGGAGGGTGTTGCCAGTGGGTACTGGACGCTGTTCGCCAAACAGTCGAGTGGCTTTTCAGCCGCTAGGGTTCGACTCCCTTGCCCTCCTCTGTCACTCGACACTGAAAGTCAGCTTGACAAAGTCTCTGGCCGCACTATCATTGAAGGTGTTTGGCGAACAGCGTTCGGTTCCAGAATCAAGCCCCGGTTGATTGCCGGGGCTTTCGTATTTTAGGCGTGGATCACATTCAGTCCGAGGACTTTCTCGAAGGGATTGAAATCGCGGTCGCGGTGCAGCAAACTGTGCTGCCCTTGCAGACAGAATGTCGCGATCAGGCAGTCTACGGTTTTGCGAACCGTATGACCTTGTTGGCGTAGCGTTCTGTAGTTCTCGGCGGCGGCGATGGCCAAATCGATGCCGCCTGTGGCGAACACGTGGAACTTCAACAGCTCGCGCCGAACCCTAGTAAAGCTCGCCTGACTCGGAATACCCTGTAAGACCTCACACAAGATCAGATCGGTCAGCCCGAGTCTCTGCCCGGTCAGCCTCTCGTCGAGCCACTGGGTTTCGGGATTCCTAGCGCCGCGCAGGTAGTCGATCCAGACGGTTGTGTCGACGATGACCATCGTCAGTTGCGTTGATTTCTTCCCTGGCGCGACTGTTCAAGATCGCCCTCCCAGCGCACCTTGCCGCGCAGCCGCCGGATGGAGCCTTGGGCGTGAGTGAGGGTCAGGAGTTTCAGGCCGGCGTCCACCGTGGCCTTCTTGGTGCGCGCCCCGCTGCAGCGCATGGCTTGGCGCATCAGGCGGTCGTCAATTTCAATATTGGTGCGCATGGGAGTCTATGTGTAATGTTAGCACGTTTATGTGTATTGGGTTTCTCTTTCCCGGACGAGATGCAAGCCTCGGCCCTCGCATTCTCTAACCGAAATTCCGGGAAGGGCACGAGTTCGACTCGTGCCGCTTTGGCGGTCTGTGGTCCGGCTTTAGCCACCGCGGGACTCTCGCCACAAACGCAACCCTCAGTGGCTAAAGCCAGTCCTGAGTGCGACGGCTTACGGCACGACTGGAAAGTCGTGCCCTTCCCCAACGGAGGGACTAAGAGGCTAATCCCGGGATCGATAACTCCATTCGACGTTTTTTTGCCTAAGGGCTGCGTCCGGGAAGGGCACGAGTTCGACTCGTGCCGATTCACGCTCTACGCGACTGCGGCTTGAGCCGCCGCGGGCCACGCATCCAGTTTGAATCCAGGGTACGCCGAGCAATAGCGATACTCCGCGCCCTCCGCCAATCTCGCGGCCACCGGATTCCGATGGATGTACTCCCGATGCCGCTCAAAATCCGCGCCGTCGCGAATACGATGATCCGTGAATCCTCTCTGCCAGACTTCTTTATGTTTGCCGAATTCCTGCCCGAACGCGTGCGAATATCCGCCCTTGATAAGTTGGACAGCTCGCTCCAGCGTGACATCGTTGGCGGGCGTAAACAGTAGATGAACATGCTCGGGCATCAGGACAAAAGCATGCAGCTGGAACTTGCCCGCTCGCCGGTAGCCGTAGATGGTCTTCAACAACAGCCGCGCGTAAGGCTCGACGACGAACAGCCTCCTGCGTTGCCAGGTAGAGAAGGTTACGAAGTAAGTGCCAGCCGGGGAGATCAGACGAGTAGGTTTCACGAGCAAACCTCAGCGGCTGGAAGCCGCCATTCCGTCTAGCCTAGTTCGGCACGAGTGAAACTCGTGCCCTTCCCGGTAAAAATAGTTTCGGATCGTCCTGTTTTGGAAATGGAATCGGCGAGTTTGGGGAAGAGCGCGAGTTCGGCAGCGGTGTCTCGGGGAGGGGCACGAGTTTGATAAGCGTGGTTGTTGGGGAAGGGCACGAGTTCGCGCAATCGTGAGTTCTTTTTGGGGAAGGGCACGAGTCTCCGCAATCGTGACTGCTCTTGGGGAAGGGCACGAGTTCCACTCGTGCCGAGCGCCCCCTGCAGAGCGCAGGCTTTAGCCGCTGGGGGCTACCGCGGCAAACCCAACCCCGGCAACGCCCGAACGATCTGCACGGTTTCGAGGCTTACGGTGGTCACTTGCCCGATGAGCCGGACGACATATTGCGGGTCGTCCTCGCGGTTGGGGTCGTTGGTGATGCCGCTGCGCTTGTCGGTTGAGACCTGATATTGATCGATCACCCATTCCAGGGCGGAGCGGTTGCCTAGGCGGTATTCGTAGATTTCGGGCGGGATGCCGCTTAGGGTCAGGAATTGGTTGTAGATGAGCGACGTTTTGTCCTTGCTGAGCTTCACCTTGGTAACACGCCAGTCCAGTTTTTCCCCGGCCTTCTCGACCTTTGTGAGCGGATACTCGGGTTGCTGCTCGTAGTGAACGTGGATTTCGGCTAGGCGTTGCCCGGCGGCAGCCAACGTTCTAAATACGGCTTTGTCATCCTTCAATTTGTCATCCTGAGGCCCGTGTTCTTTGCGGGCCGAAGGATCTATGGATTCGTCGGCAGCGCCGGTGACGCCGGCGGAATGCATAGGTCCTTCGTTGGGGGTCGCCCGCTTCGCGAGCGACTCCGCTGCCTCAGGATGACAGGTGGCGAAGGGAACCCCCAGCGCCTGAAGGCGAGTTCATGTCCAACCAACTTTGCGGCATCGCTGAAGCGATGCCCTGATACGAAGCCGCAAACCTGCGGGCGAGGGCGCCCGCGCCACACGACCCTCAGCGGCTAAAGCCGGAAAACCGTTTCGGCCTCTGACGGCACGGCTGAAGCCGTGCCCTTCCCGTTCGCGCTTACGCATGTTGGAGACGGGAGACTGTCAGCGGCGGGGTTTGAAGCTGGGATGAGCTAGGAGGCGCTCGCGGATTTCTTGGAATCGGGCTTCGGCGTGGCTTGGGGGTTCAACTGCGCGGCTTTCTATGGCGATTTCAGATTCGGGGCGATTCTCTGTGGTGGCGATTTCTTCATCTTTGACGGTATCGAAGAGGAGATGCCAGGCTTCCTTGTACGGGGCGTGCTTTGAACGCCCTAGCCGAGGATGCAGAGTCAGGCCACGCGCCCCTCCCAGTGCTTCGACCGGGAATATGTACCAAACGTCGCACGGGATGATGTAGACAGCCAGAAAGTCAACTTGATCTTTCGTGTAGGCCTTGCCATCGGCCCGCCCTATCCCGCAGAGGTAAGAATCAGACTGTCCCCGCCGGTCCTCGCTTGGCTTGCGAAGAAACCCGCTCGACTTAATCTGCACCCGATGAAAGACGCCCCCGTGTTCGACGGTGGCGTCGTAGGGGGCGCAGTCTCCGAAGGGCTTGCTGACGCGGAGGCCGTGCTCGGCGGCGCGGGCCATGAAACGGAGTTCGGCCCATTCTCCGCGGAGTTTGGGGTGTTGGATGTCGATGCCTTGGTTGGCCATGGGGGCTCCCTGCGAATCGGAATCTAGGCACAAAAAAAGCGGCCCTTGCGGGCCGCTTTTTGTATTTCTCCTACATCTATTGTTTCACATTCGACAGGGAAAATGAGACATGGTTGGCAAGTATTTATTTGCTTTGGGGACATGGGTTTATGGGAAATTGGGTGGGTTTGGGGGCTTGACAAGAATCGGGCGGGGGCGCTCGCTCTGGACGAAAACCCCAGCCCTGAGAGGACGAGGATTATTTGGTGTCGACGGCGGGAGTGGCGCCGGGGGTGGCGGCGATCTCGCGGCGGATGGGAACGGGTCTGGCGGTGCGGGCGGCTTGCGAGGCGGCGCCGATGGCGGCGGTTCCGTAACGCTCCAGAAGCATGGGGGCCATGGTGCCTTCGGCTTCCTTGGTGAAAACGAGCTGGCCGTCGGAGTTGAGGTCGACGCGGATGAAATCTCCCAGGCGGACCTGGCCGGTGGCGACCAGATTAGCCAGCGGGAAAACCAGATTGCGCTCGATGGCGCGCTTGAGATGGCGCGCGCCGTAGCGGGGGTCGGTGCCTTCGTGCAGCAGAAAGCTCTTGACCTTGGAGGTGCAATTGAAGACGAACTGGTTGCCGGGTGAGGCCATCAGGACGCGTTGTTGTACCATGCCCAGCTCGATTTCGAGGATCTGCTCGAGGTGCTCGCCGCGCAGGGTGCGGAACACGACCGACTTATCGATGCGGTTCATGAACTCGGGGGAAAACTTGCGGCGGGCGGCTTCGATGGCGGTGCGGTTAATTTTGTCGTCGAGGGATTCGTCGATGACCGTGACTTTGCTGGCGAAACCGAGGCCGCCGTCGACCAGGCCGCTCATTTCTGAGGCGCCGAGATTCGAAGTCATAATGATGATGCATTGCGAGAGATCGACGCGGCGGTTGTCGCCGAGCGTGAGCGTGGCTTTGTCGAGGATGCCGAGCAGCAGTTGCCAGAGGGCGTCCGATGCCTTTTCAATTTCGTCGAAGAGCAGGATGGAGAGCTTCAGCTTTTCGGTGTGCCACTGATTGAGGGCTTCTTGCGTCAGCAAGGGGTGGGTCTCGCGGTGGCCGAGGTATCCGGGAGGCGAGCCGATGAGCTTGGCGATTTCGTGGGAGTGCTGGAACTCGGCGCAATCGATCTTGATGCAGGCGCGCGAGTCGCCGAACAGGGACTCGGCAACGGCTTCGACGACGCGGGTTTTGCCGGAACCGGTGGGCCCAAGAAAAAGGAGATTGCCGACGGGGCGGCCGGGAGGGTTCAGGCCGGCCAGGAACATCTGGTAGATCTCGGCAACCTTTTCAATGGCGGCATCCTGGCCGACAATTTTGCGGCGGAGGGCGTTCTCAAACTCCCGGGCATCGTTGCTACGGCGGGTAGGGTCGAGCACTGCGTTGAGCACCGTCTTCATAAAAATCTGGCCCCATTTCCGTGGCCTGTGTGCGGTCCCCGGGAAAGTGTTCAAAGTCGCTTACGTTATCGGGATGCTAAATAGTGTCATCCCCATTTTTTCGTGGCGCACGTCCCTTAGTGCAAATGGCTGGCCATCTCCTGCCGAACCAGCCCATCTCCCACTCCTTGTAAGTGTTAGATGCTAAATGGCGTGAGCCGGGAAGCAGCGGCATACTACCAGCGCGGTCGGGGAAAAGGGAAATAGTTTGCGCATGCGGGAAGTTTCGTAGCATGTGGGCAAGCGGCGGAGAGCTACCCTTCCGGCATGGTCCGACGTAACTGGCGAGGCAATTTGCCGGCGGGTAGCATCCATGGGAGAGTATGTGGAGGGGAACCTTGCGTCGTCTCGGCTCAATACTGTTGGTCACCGCAGCTTGCCTGGCTTTGGGCTTGCTGGTATGGCATATGGGAGTTTTGGTGCCGCGGGCGGCGGCGCAGTCGGCGGCGGCGCTGCCGGTGAGCGCGGCCAAGGCTTCGATTCCTACTCCCAAAGCGGCGGATTTGGTGTCGCCGGCCGGGCAAGCCGCGCCGGCGGGCAGCGTTTTCTATGTGGCCAAGCGCGGGGACAGCGTGGTCTCGGTGGCGCATCACTTTATTGGGCAGACGTCTTTTCTGACTTCGAGCGAGCTGACGGAGGCCATGCGGAAAGCTAATGGCGATTTCCAAGGGACGTTCCTCAAGGCCGGGCAGCAACTGGTGGTGCCGGGGATTCTGGATGCGCCGATTGTGGAGAAGCCGGTTCCGCTTTCGCGGGATTTTGAAGTGCGGGCGGTGTATTTGACGGGGCTGATGGCGGCAAGCGACCGGGGGATGAAGATTATCCGGCGATGGCGCGAGGTGGGCGGCAACGCGGTGGTATTCGACGTGAAAGACAGCGATGGGACGGTCAACATTCCCTATGACGGTCCCCTGGCGAGCGACAAGCGGCCGGCGATTCGCGATTTGCCGAAGTTCACGCACTTTTTGCATTCGCTGGGACTGCATGCGATTGCGCGGGTGGCGATTTTTCGCGATGAACGGCTGGTGGTGGCGCATCCGGAGCTGGCGGTGAAGTCACGCAAGACGGGGCAGCCGTGGCGGGAAAATGGAAAATTGGTTTGGACCGATCCTTCGCAGCCTAAGGTGCAGGAGTATGACATTGCGCTGGCCAAGAAGGCGGCGGACGCGGGCGCGGACGAAATCCAGTTTGACTATGTGCGCTTTCCGGCCGAGGGCGACCAGAAAGATGCCAGCTTCGTTTTTCAGACGGCGCATCCGGAATGGAAACGGGCGGACGTGATTGCCGACTTTCTGAAACATGCTTATGCGGAGCTGCATCCGAAGGGCGTTTTGTTCTCGCTGGATGTGTTTGGGATTATGGCGTGGCAGCGGGATGTGGATTTGAACCACACCGGGCAGGACATTGTGCGCATGGCGAAATATTGCGACGTGCTTTCGCCGATGATTTATCCTTCGCACTTTTTTGGCATGGATGGGGTTGCGCGTCCTGGGGATGAGCCGGAACATTTTATTGGGGAGTCGATGGACCGGTTCGAGAAGATCACGGCGGGCAGCGGGGTAGTGATTCGTCCGTGGCTGCAGGCGTTTGCGTGGCGCACCAAAACTTACTCGCCGAAATATATCGAGACGCAGGTGCTGACGGCGAAGAACAAGGGCGGAATCGGGTTCTTGTTCTGGAACGCGAATAACGATTACAGCAAACCCTACACGGCCATGCCGGAGATGAAGGCGGCTGCGGGAAAGTATTTTCGCGGGGATGAAGTGGCGGATGTGAGGGCGGGGTTAGCTGCGCAGGCGCGGTAACTCCTCAACCCAGGTTAGCGTCCAAAGAACGGACGCGAACCCTTCGGCTTCGCTCAGGGCAGGCTCTGGGGCACCAGGCTCAATCGGTACGCACAAGCCGACATATCATTAACCAATCCGGGCCGCCGGCGAGAGAAAGTTATAGCTTCTGCTTGCCGATGGCCTTCAGGCGCGGCAGGAGCACCAAGTCGGCCGCTTCCTCAGCATCTTTGAGGAGCGTCTTGCGCGGCGTGCCTATCAGCGCACGCATGGTCAGGGCACGAGCAAAATCCGTGACTTGGATCGCGCGCACGGCTACCGGAAAGTCAGGCGGGATG
>Ga0209415_10015469_pt1 | contig 12360 bp, 8 predicted proteins | sample PeaSoiSIISIP2007_FD_187696 | JGI IMG/M metagenome (GOLD analysis project Ga0209415, IMG submission 187696) | Peat soil microbial communities from Weissenstadt, Germany - SII-SIP-2007 (SPAdes) (version 2) | ecosystem: Environmental > Terrestrial > Soil > Wetlands > Peat | place: Germany... | reverse complement strand
AGCGAATGATCCAGCAGCGTGCCATCGCCATCCGGCGTGGAATGCAGTTTCTCGATGAAGTAAGCCAGCAGGCTCGTGTGATAGCGGTTGATCAGCGCGAATCGATCCATGTTGGCGCGACTGTTCGAGTGATGCGATGCCACATGGAAGCCTTCCCGGACGCCGCTCTGCGGATACACGGCGCCGCTGGTGTCCCGCGCATACATCATAGTCGCCACGCGCGTGATGTTCGCCTGGAACGCGAGCGCCTGCAGGTCGAACATGATCTTGAAGTGATCGTCGAAAGCCTCGGGAATGCCGACGGGTGCGTCGGGCACTTTCACGTCGTTGGACACCTGGTCCTGCGCTTTCCGGATGCGGCGCTCGATCTCGCGAACGTCGTCGAGGAAGTCCCCCATGCGCGCGCGATCTGAAGGGGGCAGCTCTTTATTCAGGGAAGCGATCTCCTGGGTGACCGAATCCAGCAGGCTGCGGGATTGCTGCTTGCGCGCCACTCTCTGTTCGGCCGTGCTGCCCTGGCCGAACAACTTCTCGAACAGCACTTGCGGATTGTGCTCCATCGGCAGGGGCAGAGTGGGCGTCTTCCAGGAGATGGTGTTGGTGTACGCGCACCCGTAACCCGCGCCGCAGTTCAGCCCGTTCTCCTCGATCGCTACCTCCATCGACGGAAGCGGCGTATCCTGGCCAAGTTTTTCCGCCACGATCTGATCGATCGTTGTTCCAACATGCACGCTGTCTTTCTCGGGATGAGCGCCGCTGAGGAAGACAGCGGCCGAACGTGCGTGGTCCGCGCCCGCGTCGCTGCCGACACCCGCAGCCTGGGGATGCGCCAGGTTGCTCACGACCACAAGACGGTCGCGGTATTTCTCCAACGGCTTGAGCGTCTCGGTGAACTCGAAGCCCTTGCCTTCCTGAGCGGGCGTCCATTTGTCCATCGTGGCGCCGTGCGGCACGTAGATGCACCCCAGCCGGCTGCGGGGATTCGCGGCCGTCTGTCCCAGTGCCGTCTGCGCCGGAACCATGGAGTCCAGCAGCGGCAGGGCAATCGCAACTCCGGCTCCGCGCAGGAAGGTCCGACGTGGAAGATGCTTTTTCGTTATGAAGTTCATGACTACTCTCTCCTTGGCCTTTTTTGGCGGGGTTTACCGCAATGCGGCCCTCTCTACTTCGGTCCCGCTGTCTTCGACCGGTTTCATTTTCATTTGAAAGGGCGTGCTCCCGACTATCCCGAGCACGATGGACGAGAAACGATCGTCCTTGCGGCCTGCCTCGCGCGCGATCGTGCGCACGGCCGGCATGTCGTAGTATTTCAATCCCCGGCCGAGCGCATAAGTCATCAGTTTCTCGGTCAGCGTGGAGACAAAGACGTCTGAGCGGCTCAACAACGCTTGGCGCAGGCCGGCGGGCCCGGACAGTTTCGTCCCATCCACCATCTGGCTCGAAGAATCGATCGGCAATCCTCCGTCGGTCGAGCGCCATTTGCCGGTCAGATCGAAATTCTCGAGAGAGAATCCGATAGGGTCCATGATCTTGTGGCATGACGCGCACACGGGATTCTTTCGATGGGCTTCCATACGCTCCCGAACGGACACGACTTTCGCCGAAGAGGCGTCCTCGGGCAAAGCCGGCACGTTCGGCGGCGGAAGAGGCGCGGGGCTGCCAAGAATATTTTCGAGAACCCATTTGCCCCGGGCCACGGGAGATGTTCTGGTGGCTACCGACGTGACCAGCAGAATACTGCCCTGCCCCAGCAATCCGCGCCGCGAATCGTCCGGCAGTTTCACCCGGCGGAAGCGGCTGCCGTACACGCCCGGAATGCCATAGTGCTTCGCCAGGCGCTCGTCGACAAAGGTGTAGTCGGCATCCAGCAGATCGACCACGCTGCGGTCTTCGCGGACGACGCTGTCGAAGAACATTTCCGTTTCCCGCCGGAAGGATTGACGAAGATTGTCGTTGAACTCGCGGGTTTCGGGCCGGGCGCTCTTCAATTCGCGAAGGTAAAGCCACTGGCCGGCAAAGTTGGCGGCCAGTGCGGAAGCCTTCGGGTCGGCGAGCATACGGCGCGTCTGCTGCGCCAGAATCTGCGGTTGATGCAGTTTGTTCTGCTCCGCCAGACGCAGCAGTTCCTCATCCGGGATGCTGCTCCAGAGGAAGAAGGAAAGCCGGGAAGCCAGCTCGATATCGCCGACCGCATAGACTCCACCCGGCGCCGTGCCGGCCGGTTCTTTCTCAATGCGGAAGATGAACCAGGGGTCCATGAGGATGCGGGCCACGGATGCTTCGATTCCCTGCTCGAATCCACCCGCGTTCTTACCCTCCTGATAGAAGCCGAGCAAAGTCTCGAGATCCGAATCGCGAACCGGCCGCCGGAAAGCCTTTTCCGCGAGCGAACTCAGAATCCGTTTGGCGCAGGCTGTCTCGTCCCCACCTGAGGCGGGGCGGCAAATGAAAATCTTCCGCCGGCTCGGCGTGTCGCCGGAGCCCGTGGCATTCGTCGGTCCGGTAATTGCCACGCTGGTGACACCGGCATTGTCCGCATAGGTGCCATAAACGTCATCCACACCAGCCGAACTGTGCTGCGGCATCGCGACGCCGATGCTATGCGGCCCGGCTGTTACCTTGAGGCGAAAATCGATCGCGCCCTTGCCGGGGTCGATGCGGGCTCCATCGAGAGTGATCTCGAGGGGCACGGCGCCGCCGCCTGCGCCAACACCGATCCCTGCACTGCGCGCGCGAACCTTAAAGGCGTACTCCGCATCGAGAGGGAACGTGTATTTTAAAAGCATTCCGCCCCGAGTGCCGACGGGCAGCCCTTCGATGTGAGCAGTCTGCGAAAGGTCGCCCGGAACCCGCCAGGTGTTTGTCGACGGACTCGTAGCGGGATCGCCGACCGCGAGGCGGCTGATACTTGTCGCCGCCGAGACGTAACGTTCCAGCAGCGCCGGCGAAACTCCGAGCGCCGCGGCAATGTTGTCGAACCCTTCGCTTGAATCATCCGAAGGCAGGAGCGTTGAAAAGTCGGCGTCCACCGCCAGCAGATCGCGCACCGCGTTGGCATACTCGGCGCGGTTAAGCCGATGCAGTCCTACAGTGCCCGGATTGGGATGATGGGCCGCGTTTTGATCGAGAGTGCTCTCCAGGTGCGCCACGAATTGATCGATCGCGGCTCTTTCCGGACGAGGCGCGCCGCTGGGCGGCATCATGCCGGCGCGCAGCTTTCGCACCACCTTTTCCCAAGTCTCGGGGCTTTGCGACACCTGCCCGGGATCCATTTGTTCCAGCGAAAGCCCGCCCGTTTTCAGCCGGCCGTTATGGCATCCCTGACAGTACTGCGCAAGAAACTGTTCATCGGACTCAGCCGCCTTTTGCGCGGCGGCCGGGCGGTACGAGCTCAGCAGGAACGTCAAAGTCGCGGCAAGACGAAATTTGTTCATCGGGCGCGGGCCACCGGGGACGCCGCGGGCGCATCCTTCTTCATGAGCTTTTCGATCAGCGCAATGGTTGAAGGCTTCCGTTCCGGTGCGTTCGTTGCCAGGAACACACCTTCGGCCCACACCATCGGGGTTCTTCCTTCTTTGTCTTTGACGTCCAGGCGCGCGCCATGCTCCACCAGGAACGCCACAATATCGTTCGCGCCGCTGTTGGCCGCCCCGAATACGGGCGTCAAACCCATCGAGTTCGCGGCATTAATGTCCGCGCCCTTTTCGAGGCACAACTTCAGGGCTTCGATCTGCGTCGCCGATTCTTCGGTGAACGTCTGATTGATCACCCAATTGATGCCGGCCGCGGCCATCAACGCCGTAGTGCCCGAAAACGTCGGGATACTGGGATCGGCCCCCTTTTCCAACAGCAACTTCATGACAGTGAGATCGCCGGAGAGCGCCGCGCGCAGAAACGGGGTCTGTCCGGTAAAGTCGACCCAAGACAGATCGCCGAGCCCCATCAGGAATCTTCTGGTGGGGGGAACTTCCGCTGTGCGGGCGTTGGGACTGGCGCCTCGATCGAGCAGAGTGCGAATCAACTGCAGCAGGCGCTCTCTGTCGACATTATGCTCGCCGCTGCGGCTGTATTCGATATCGCGTATCTCAACCGCGGCCCACAGAGGCGTTCTGCCCCAGAAATCGGAGCTGTTGATCTCCGCGCCGTTCTGGATCAGAAGATCGGCTGTGTCCGGCTGGTTGTTCGTGATCGCCATCAGCAGAGGCGTGATTTTGTTGGCGTCCTGCAGATTCACCTTCGCCCCCGCGCCAATCAGCATCCGGACAATTTCCATCCGGCCGTCTCTCGCAGCGTAAAGGAGCGGCGTCATTCCTCCCGGTGTGGCCTCCTGATAGCCTTGTTCCGGCCAGCCGCTGCGCACAATGCCGACGCCATGGGACCCACCGCCTGCGCCCGGTGGCCGGCGAGCGGGCGCTTTACCCACCCGCGTTGCCGCATTCACATCGGCTCCGCGTTCCAGCAGAAGGCGGACGGCCGCCGCGTTATCTTCTCTGACGGCCATCATGAGGGCGGTTGCCTGCGCTCCGCTTTCCCGTGCGTCAGCCTTTGCGCCCGCCTCGAGCAGAATGCGGACGTTCTCGGATTTCGGTCGGCTGACAGCCAGCATGAGCGGCGTGAATCCCGCGCGATCGGCCAGCTCGGGGTTGGCTCCGGCCGCAAGCAGCTTGCGAATGACCTCCGTATTGGCATTCGCGCAGGCCATCGCCAGGGGAGTGACGCCGTCCGGGTCGGCGGCATTCGCGTCGGCTTTGGCCTGGAGCAGAAGCGAAACCAGTTCCGAATCGTCGGACCGGACTGCCCAGTGCAAAGCGGAGGTGCCATCCTCCAGTTTTGCGTTTGGATCCTCCGTGCCTTTGCGCACGAGGGATATGGCGGTCGTGCGATCGCCGTCGCGCGCGGCCCCGGCAATCTTCGCGGCATTCCCCGCATCCGCCGCGGCCACTGGCGGCGGCAACAGAGAAACCAGGCAAGTGAGCAGGAATCCAGCGAATCGAGCTTTCATGGAGCGTCCTCCAGACTGGCACCGAGGAGCGGCCAGCGCGTAACGAATCTTACCAGCCGACAGGTATAAACGCAAGCCCGGCCGTCTTTGACAGAGAGCTCTGAAACATTGTAGAATCGCGGTCCAGAAGTGTTTTCATGCGGCTCGTGTCAGCTGAAATTTTTAGGATAATTTACAAAACCAGAACAGGATGGAACCTCAATGAGAATAAATGCCGCTTTTGCCACCGTCGCACTCGGCACAGCTCTGTTCGCGACGAACGCTGCGGCGCAGTCGCACCTCGAGCTCAAAGTGCATACCGGCCACGGCCAGACGGGCTATGACGTGAACTCGACCATGATTTCCGGCGAAAAGGACATGATCCTGATCGATCCGCAATTCAGCCTCAGCGAGGCGCACCGTCTCGCGGCTGAAATTCTGGAATCGAAAAAGAACCTCACCACAATCTACATCACCCATCCGCATCCCGATCATCTGTTCGGACTGGCGGTTCTCAGGCAGGCATTCCCCGGCGCGCGGATAGTCGCATTGCCCGCAACGGCAAATGCGGCGAAAACAGCCTGGCCGGCGCGCCAGAAGTTCTGGTTCCCGACTTATGGCAACAACATTCCGGGGCCGGAACCGGTGGTGCCGGAAGAACTCACGACGCCGGTGCTGACGCTCGAAGGCGAGCAGTTTCCGATTACCGGGCCGGTGGCGGGCAGCGATGGCGCAGGAAACAGCTACGTCTATATCCCTTCGCTCAAGGCGGTCGTGACAGGAGATATCGTCTTCGATCACGTTTATTTTGGAGTGACGCGGGATAAGGCTCGCGAGGATTGGAACAAGACCATCGATCAGATCATCGCTCTGCAGCCGGCCATCATCGTGCCCGGACACGAGGGACCGGGAGCAACACGAGACATGCGATCCATTCAGTTCATGAAGAAATACATGGCCGATTGGGATGCGAACTTTGCAGCATCGAAGAACGCGGCCGAAATGAAAGCGAAGGTGCTGGCTCAGTATCCCGGCCTTGGAATGGAGTTCACGCTGAACGACCGCATCGCGACGTATTTCCCCGCCCCGAAACCGTAGAATCTGTTCGCGTACCCGAGCTTGGGGGCGGAGGGGAATTTCCATTCGTGCGTGAACCCGGTTCATAGCGCTCCGCTGCGTTATGATGTGGACTGTTCGGCGTAGTCTCCCTAAACCTTTGAATGCCTGACCCTTCACGCGTGAATTCGCGCCGCGCGCAGACGCTGGTCGCCGTTCGCGAAATGGTTCTGCGTGGTGAACTCACGTCCCGAAGAACCATCGAGGAAGTGGAACTCTCGAAAGCGCTTGGCGCCTCCCGGCCGATCATTCGCGCGACTCTGGAAAAACTGCACGAGGAAGGCCTGCTGGAAGAGTTATCCGCCGGTGGGTATGTGCCTCGTGTTTTCAGCGATGAGGACATCGCGGACGCCATCGAGGCGCGCGGCGCCCTGGAAAGTCTTGCGGCGAGTCTGGCCGCACAGCGCGGCGTCGATTCCGCGCAACTCGACCGCGCTCGGGGCATCAATGCCGCACTGGTTCAAACGACGGCTTCCTTCAGCACAACGGAGTCGCCGAGTGTCGACCAGATGGCGCGTTTCGGCGAGTTGAATCTGGCTTTTCACAAAGCACTCATCGCCCTCTCGAAGAGCCCGATGCTGCAGCTTTCGCTCGAGCGGGTTCAGTCCATTGCGTTCGCCTCCCCCGCCGCGGTTGTGACCCCGGCGGTACCGGGAGGTTTTGCGCAGGCGATCCGGGAGCATGAAGCGATTCTCGACGCTATTGAGGCGGGCGATGCTGTGCGCGCGGAAACACTCGTGCGCGAGCACGCGCGGTTTGCGCTGCGGGGCGTTAAGAACGCGATTGACAGGCCGCGGCGCGCCACAAAAGCAAGAGCCGCCGCCTCAAAAGAAGTCTCCGCGGTAAGATCCACCCCGCACCGTACCCGCGATGCCGAAACGGCCGGCCCCACGTCTCAGCTGGTACTCGGGGCGGCTGCGGCCTTGTTCTGTGAAAAAGGATTCAGCGGAACCACCACGCGAGAGATCGCGGCCCGTCTGAATATTCATCAGGCATCGCTTTACTACCACGTCTCCGGGAAAGAGGAGCTGCTGTATCGCATCAGCAGACTTACTCTCGAAGCCGTGGAGAGACAGGTGGCCGCGTCACTCCAACCCCGTGGAAACGGGCGCGCCTGCCTGAGCGCCTTCATCCGCGGACATCTCCGGGGACTGTTTGAAAACCCGAATCGGGCGCTTGCTTCTATCAGCGAATTCCGGTCGCTCTCGCGCCACCGCCGGGAGCTGACCGGGCTACGCAGGAAGTATTCCGATCTGGTCAACCGAGAGCTGGCATCCGCCTTGAAAGCCGGCCTCCTGCGCCAGGACATTCCTGTCTCAATCCTTCGGCTCGCACTTTTCAACTATCTCAACTGGACGCCGCGCTGGTATCAGCCCTCGGGCCGGTTGACTCCGGACGATCTCGCCGGAATCTACGACCGGGTGTTTTTCGAAGGCATTGTCACTCCGGGCCACGGAAGACCTTCCTTACCCCAATTGCAAAACCTGAGCAGGAGACGGTCCGGCTCGACGCTCAGCGGCACTCTCGGCAAGTTCGTCCGCACCGCTGCGGAACTGTTTTCGAAACAGGGTTACGCATCCACCACCACGCGGTCCCTCTCGGCGTTGATCGGCATGGAGAAGGCCACCCTGTACTACCACGTCAAGGGCAAAGAGGACCTTCTGTACCTGATCACCAAGTCCTCGGTCGAAACGCTGCAGGACGAGGTGGAGAAAGCGGTCGAGGGGATCACTTCCCCTTTTGAGCACCTCGCCGTGCTCATCCGGGCACATTGCATGAGCCTGCTGCGTGATCAGACTCAGCACGCGACCTCGCTGGCCGAGGTGAGAGCCCTGTCACCGGAGCGCCTTGCTGAAATTGTCAGTCTGCGGAAGACTTACCAGACGGGAATTCGCCGGATCATCGAGGCAGGGCAGAAGAACGGATCCATCCGCGGCGATGTGGAGCCGCGCTATCTCGCTTCCATGCTGCGGGGACTGCTCGACCGCACGGTCGAGTGGTACCAGAAAGGCGGATCGCTTGGACCGGCCGAGTTGGCGGACTGCTTCTGCGAGATTTATCTGTTCGGAGCACAGAGGCGTCCGCGCTGAGAGCGCGTTCCTCGGGACGGCTACTGAACGCCGATGGGTCTGTCCTGCTTCTGCATGTGTTGGAAGTCTTTTTCGTTATCGAGGCAGTAATAGTCGATGAGTTCGCTGTCGAGAATGAGTGGCTGATTGATCTTTACGGTCCACGGCGCCAGTGTAGGCTTTCGGGTCGTCGATCGTGATCTTGACTTCGAGGTTCCCGTAGTTGGTCCGGCGAATCTTTTCGGTCATCTTGCCCTGTTCGGTCAGCGGATTCCCGGCCGCATCCAGCCAAAGATCGTCGCGGAAACCCGTGGTCTCCACTACAAACGTGTCGTCATCCCAATGGCCCACCGAATAGCCATTCCAGGTGGGATTCGGATCGGCCGGGTATTTACGGCCATCGGTGAAGATCTGCCGGTACTGCATGTTGCGCTCCATCAAAATGATCACGCGGCCAGGAACCTCGAAGATGCGTTTGTAATAGTCGTCGGTCCAGATGCGCGGGGCTCCGCGCGGCATGCAATGAACATTCGGGTCCGAACCTTGTTCAACACTGCGCTTCTTGACCAGCGCAGCCGCCCACGGCTGGTAAGGCACGGGGCTCTTCAGCGTGGAAGCGATATTGATGAACTCGCGCGAGATTTGCGTATCGTTGCACTCAGCCCCACACGGTTTTCCGATGTTGACCCATCCCCACATGCCCGACAGATCGGGTTTCCCGTCGGCAGTGCGGGGTGCGGGCGCGGCAAGATCGGGAGTGCCGTCCTGTTTCTTCGGGACGTTCGGAGTGGCGTAACCGAGCCATTGCGCCCCCAGAGAAGGCGCGAGCGTCAGTGCAAGCAGCAGCGTCGCGGAAAATGTGTTTCGTCTGGTCAGCGGGATTCTGATCTGCACGGTGGTAGTCGTCTCCGGGAATCGATAGAATGCGGACCAGTTCGGCCCTGGTCGGCAAGATACAGTTTAGCGTGACACAATGTTTTACGTCAACGCGTGTTAATACCGGTTGACTGGTATAAAATCGACACTGACTGGCAGAAATGGAGTAGCCCATGAAATTACTGAGATTCCCGACACTGTCCGCCTCCGTGCTATTTGCAATTGGCGGAATCGCTTCCGGCCAGACGCCGCCCCGCACCCTGGACAGTTATATAGGCACTGCCAAGGTGGCCGCGGGGACTGACTGGGCGGGAACTTTTCTTCGGCTTTGTATTCCGCCGCCCGCCGCCGCCGGCACGCCAGTTGGAAACCGGACAACTCCGGCACGCGAGACCTGGTACGCGGAGCCGGCAAAAGTCGCCGACAATTTCTACTTTATCGGCACAAAGGTCCACAGCGCATGGGCGCTCGTCGGAGACCAGGGCATCGTCGTCATCGAGGCACTGTTCGACTACGCCGCCAAAGACGAGATCCTCGGTGGTCTGAAGAAGCTGGGACTGGATTCCAACAAGGTCAAATACGTAATCCTTTCTCACGCTCACGGCGACCATGATGGCGGCGCCAAAATGCTGCAGGACGCTATCCCGTCGGTGCACCTTGTATACGGCGCGGAAGATTGGGACGCGATCGACAAAGCGCAGACGCATATGGGCGGGAAACCCAAGCGCGACGTCACCGGCGATGACGGAATGACGATTTCCGTCGGCGACGCTTCGCTGCTGATCGGGAGTTTCTGCCCACGCAGGGCTGCCAGTTCTTTAGGTCGGTAGACCGTGTGTGTAGGCAGGCCCGGATCCTGCTCCATCACCGCAGGGAAAGGGCCGGTGCCTTCCTGAGCCCAAACGCCACAGGAGAGGCACATCAAAGCGAACAGTGTTTTCGTCATTTTCAGCTCCATATGGCTTTCGCCTCAATTACGGGGTTTGAACAGCGGCACATGATGCCGCCGGCCATTCTCGCCCTCCTCACACTCGTCTTCCACGATCTGAGTTCCCTTTTGCAGGCGCAGCGGCATACGGATTTTCCACGGACGCGTAAAGACCTTCGGATCCTCGATGGTGGCTTCGTACGTCAGCGTGTCCGGACTCGTGCGCGTGTAGCGCTCGATCACGCGCAGTTCGTCGCTGTGGTAATCGCCGGCGGCGTCGAGCCAGGTGGCGTCGCTGAAGCTGGTGACGTCGGCGACGAGCGTGTCGCCGTCCCAGCGGCCGCGCGAGTCGCCCATCGCATACCCGAGGCCCTCGTTGTGCTTACTGCCGTCGAGATAAATGATGCGGTAGGCGTGAACGTCCTGATAAACGATATACACTGCGCGCTCGTTCTGAAAAATCTGAAAGGGCGACCGCAGGTAAGCGGCGCGCGGAACCCCGGGTTGAAAGCATCTGCTTTCCGGATCGGCCGTGGCGCGATTCTCGAAATTCCGCTTCTGCCCGGCCATTGCTTCGGGCCGATACGGAATTTTCCCGTCGGGCGGATCGACGATCACGTGCGCGCGTTCGAGGCTGGTGTCCGCGTTGTTTTCAGCCATCCAGACGCCACGCAGATCGGCGGCCCACCCGCTTGCCGCAGCGAGGAAGACGGCGAGAATGAGGTGATTACTTCTTCGCGCCCGGATAGTGCGTCTCACTCCGCTCTCCCTCGATGCAGTCATATTCAATCAACTCGGTCCCGGCGGGTTGGCGTCGAAGCGAAATGCTCAGCGTCCACGGCCGCGAATAAACCGTCGGATCGTCGACGCGCGCTTCATAAGCAATCGTGTCCGGCGTCGTCATCGTGTAACGCTCCACGACGTGCTCGTTTTCATCCACGATATTTCCCGCCTGATCCAGCCAGGTTCTGCCGTTGAAACCGGCCACATCCACCACCAGCGTGTCGCCCTCCCAATGACCCCGCGAGTCGCCGTTCCAGGAGCGATAGTTCTTCGGATGCGGACTGCCGTCGAGAGGAATGATGCGCAGGCTGTGCTCAGTCTCGGAGAGCAGGACGACATCCCTGCTGTCTTCGACAATATGAATCGGAAACGGAGGCACCAGCAGGCGCGGCACGCCATGCGTGTGACAGTGCCCGGTGGGATCGCGTTCGCGGTGCACGTGGTTGTCGTTCGCCTGTTTGAGCGCAGCCGGCAGATATGGCAGTTTCCCGTCGGGCGGATCCACGATCACGGACTTACCGCCCGGCTCGTTATAGAACGCCTCCTGCCCCTCGATGTTGAATGCCGCCACGATCGCGGAGTTGCGCCAGACACCCTGCAGGTCCGGATGCCCGTCGGCCTGCCGTGGCGGGTCGAACTTGGTGGATTGCCCGAACGCTGCCAGCGAAATCAGAATCAGGGAAAATCTCATCTCAAACCTCTGCCAGCATATCTTGGCCAAATGTCCTTTCATCGAAACAGCCTCGGCGCAAAGTCGGCCAGGTACTTGCGCCACACCGTCCACGTATGCGCGCCGTCGCTTTCGAGCCAGATGTGGCGAATACCCGCTCTCTCCAGAACTTCGTGAGATTTCTGAACGCCCGGAAAAAAGCTGGTGTCGTCCCTGCCGATGCCGACCCACAGCAGCCGGAGTTGCTTGTTCGCATCCGCAAGCTTCCCGTCGTAGTCGCGCGCGGGGTCGACATTGCCGATGGCGGGGCTGAAGAGTCCGATGGATGCAAACAGGTCGAGATGATGGAGCCCGATTCGCATCGCTTCCGCGCCACCCATGGAGAGTCCTGCGATCGCCCGATGCTCGCGGTCCGCAATCGTCCGAAACCTGGAATCGATGATGGGGATCAGGTCCCTGGCGACCACGCCGTCGAACTCGGGAAATGGATTGTCAAGCATCCACCGTTGGTGATCCGCCAAAGCCGTTGCCGGATCGAGCACAGTGCCATGCTCGTTCACCACGATCATCGGCGCCGCCTTCCCCGCCGCGATCAGGTTATCGAGGATGAAATTCTCGTAACCCTGATTGCTCCATCCGCTCTCGTCTTCACCCATGCCGTGCTGCAGATAGAGGACCGGGTAGCGCGCATCGGGCTTCTTGTCGTAGTCGGGCGGAGTATAAACGAAAATGCGCCGCCACTTGTTCGTGCTTTTCGAGAAGTACCACTCGATGCGCACCGCGCCGTGCGGGACTTCTTTGATCGCGAAGAAGTCCGAATCCGGACCGGGTATTTCGATTCCGCTGCTCTGCCGAAGCGCACCGAAAAACGTCTGGCTTCCCGGATCGGTGGTGGTGAAGCCATCGACCGCAACCGCGTAGTAGTGGAAGCCGGGCG
>Ga0209415_10015468_pt1 | contig 12360 bp, 2 predicted proteins | sample PeaSoiSIISIP2007_FD_187696 | JGI IMG/M metagenome (GOLD analysis project Ga0209415, IMG submission 187696) | Peat soil microbial communities from Weissenstadt, Germany - SII-SIP-2007 (SPAdes) (version 2) | ecosystem: Environmental > Terrestrial > Soil > Wetlands > Peat | place: Germany... | reverse complement strand
CTTCCACCAGACAGAGGATACCGTTCAGGAGGGCGGCCGAGCGGTCCTGATTCATGATGCCCTCTTTCAAGGCCATGTCTGCTACCTGATCGAACGTCTCCTTCGCGTGCATATAATCGCCGCTCATGCGCAGGGCGGAGGCGAGTCCCCTGAGCAATCCGGCGGTGGCGGCCGGTTTTCCAACAGTCTGGTACACATCGATGGCGCGACGATACTGGGTGACGGCCATCGCGTAGTTCTTTTGCTGGAAGTAGGAATCGGCCAGGGCACCCAGCACGGTGGCAGATTCATCGCTCTTCTCCCCCTTGAGCCGAACAAACAACTCCAAAGCGCGTTCGTAATAGTTCTGCCCGTCCGCGAATCTGCGTTGGTGAGCGTAGAAGTCCCCGATGGCGTAAAGGTTCCAGGCCGCTTCCGGGCTGCTATCGCCAAATGTGCGCTCGCTCTCGTGCAGGCGGCGCTGATTGATTTCCTCTATGATATCGATCCGCCCGCTGAGCGAGAAAGCACGAGCTGCCTCGGCCAGGGGGTCGAGAAGCGGCAGCGTCTGCAAGGATCCCGCTCGCGCTTCCATTGCCAGGAACTTCCGATACAACTCCAAAGCTTCGTCACGCTTTCCGGACGCCAGCGACAAAGCAGCTTCGGTGGAAACCAGCGAGGCCTCGATGGTGGCATCCACATCACCAGCTTGTGGGAGCAGCCGCTTCGCTTCGTCGATGTACTTCCCCGCCTGCTCGTAGTCCTTGCGGTTGATGGCAAGGCGGGCGAGCCCGTTTAGGCAGATCAGGCGCGAAGGTGTGTCCGTCTTCACGATGGGCAGAGCGCGCAGGAACAGATTCTGGGCCTCGTCGTATTTCCTTTCACAGGTGCGGGTCTCAGCCAGCACGATCAGCGCTTCGCCGCCGCGGAGCGAGTTCGGCTGTGACGAGCACAGATCCTGTGCCTGCGCGGCGAAGGTTCCGGCTTCAACCCAGGCGCCCCGAGTAAGGCTGATGCGCGCACGGTCGATCAGCAACTTCGCGGCATCGTCCGGCCGGCCGGCGCCGGCCAACGCAGCCGCCAGCGTCTCCAGCATCAAAGGCCGGTTCTCCGCGCCCGGCCCGCGATTCTCCCGCGCCGCTTCGTACACACGACTCAACGACGCCACCGCGCTCGCATATTCGCGCTGGTCCAGTTCCACGCTGCCGAGAGCGCTGGCTATTCGCAGGGTCTGATCGTCCTTTTCCTTATGCTGGCTGTCGAGGAGCTGCAGTTCCCTGACGAGAATCTCCTCAGCCTCTTTTTTTCGTCCCGCCGCAGTCAGGTTCTCGCTTGCTTCACCTGAAAGCCGTGCCAGTCGTGGATCCCCAGCCGGGGCGCTGCCGGCCAGCAATTGCCTCGCCTTCAGAAGCGCGTCAGCGGCGTTGCCGGGCTGGCTCGCCGCCTGATCCCACGAGCCCAATCGCTCGTACGCCGTAATGCGCTGCTCCAGCGGGATCGCCTCAGGTGGAAAGGCGGCCAGAGTTGCCGAGAGCGCCTGAGCGGCATCGGCCTGGCGGCCCTGCCCGGCTCTGATGTCCCCGAGCTGGAGCGCGATTTCCAGCGCGGTTACTGCGGGGCCGGCGCCCTGACGGATGGTGAGTGCGCCGGCGAGACAGCGCTCGGCCATGGCTGAGTCGTTGCCGGCCCTGGCAGCGCCGGCACGCCACTCCAGCGCCATGGCCTCGGTCAGATCGGGCTCGGCCTGTGGCCAACGCCGCTCCCGCCAGTCCTGATAAGCCCGCTCCACTGCCGGCCAGTTCTTCTGTTGGTTGTACATGCTTAGCAGACCGAACTCCGCCCGTGAGGCGATCGCGTGATGCGAGTCGAGCGGGGCGCGCACGCCGGCCAGCAGACGCTGAAACATGGGTTCCGTGTCCTGATAGCGGCCAGCAGAGACAGCGGCTTCGGCCAGGTCCAGGGCGGCAAAGCGGGCATCCAGCGACGATTCCCCAAACAGGCCTTTGAACGCAGCCTGCGCGGATTCGTAATGGGCCGCCGATTCCGCGTACTTGCCTTCTGCCCGGGAGGCCTGTCCCTCAGCCAGGGCCCTCAGCGCCCCCAACGGCTGATTGGCACGCCAGGAGTCCAGCCGGCGCACCGCGTCCCAGAACAGTGGCGCGGCACGCAGCCCTTCGCGGTTCGCAAGCAGAGCCTCTGCGGCGTCGATTCTGGCGATTGCGGCCAGTGGGTGATGCGCGGGAAGAGCTTTATCGAAGAGCTCCGGAAGCGGCGATAATTCCTCCACAGCCGCGCGAGGCCGTCCCTGGGCGAGTTCTACCCGGCCGCGCCACAAACGCAACTGGAGGACGGCTGAATGGCCGGGCGCCTCGGAGTATTTATCGAGCGCTTTTGAGATCGCTTCGAACGCCTGGTCGTAGCGCCCGATTCCGTAGTCGAGTTCAATCACTGCCAGAGTGCGCGCGACCTCGATCTCCGAAGTTGCGCCGGTGCAGGCAGTGCCGCAGCTACTCAGGACCTTGCCGCTCTCCTCCCAGGCGCCGGTGAGATTCAGCAGGTGCGCGTGCTGCGCGAGCGCCGAGATGCTTCGCGGATCGTTGGCCTGGCGCAGAGCCAGCAAGGCCTCCTGGGCGTCGTGGAGCGCCCCCGGCATATCCCCGTCGACCTCCCTGGCCTTTGACAGCAGGAGCTGAATCCGGGCGTGTTGAACGACGTCGGGCTGGTTGAGGTCGATTCTTCGCGCCAGTTGTTCCGCTGCCCTGTACTCGCTGTTCAACAGGCGGACCTCGGCCAGGCGCAGTAAGACGTCCATTCCTTCGTGCGGATTCACTTCCACAGAACGCACCACGTTCCCGGCAATCTCGAACTCCGCCAGCGCCGATGCGTAGTTGCCGCTGGCGAGCATCTGCTCGCCGGCCGCGACCCTTTGCCGGAAGTCCTGCTGCGCGCGAACCGTCAGCCCGATCACCAGCAGCAAACAAATGAGCCGTCTCGCTCGCATTCTTTTCCTCACTCAAATGCCCGAATCACCAGCGTCACTGGCAGCGTGATTGATTCTTCCTCGCGGTTCTCGGGCGTGATAACGACGGATCCCTGGTGCGTCCCTACGCGCTGGTTCATGACGTGAAAGGTAAGTTCGATCCTCGCCGGCGTGGTGGGGGAAGATGAAGTGACCGACAGCCAATCGCGCCCCAGCTCAACGCGAGCGGCGAATGGCACGGCGCCGTTGGTCCCCTGAACGTCGATGGTGCGCGGCTTCGGCGGGGGCGACAGGTTCTGGTGCGTTACGCTGACGTTCTCCACGGAGAGGCGGATCGCGGCCGCCGGCTTCTGATAGTCGATCCTCACCGGCACCTTCGCGGCGGCCGAACCGCTGGTGATGGTGAGGGTGGCGGAATTACTGCCGGCGCTGAGAAGCGAGGTCTGGATTCTGACGCCGATTTCACGCGGCAAGGCTCCGCTGGGCGGATCGGCTCTGAGCCACGGCCGATCGGGCGACGCGGCGTAAGAACCAGATACGCCGGAAACCCGTAGCGTCAGAGTCGGCGCCGAGGGTCCCGCGATCCGCGAGTTAAGGGCCGCGGGCTCGATTTTGAGTCCATTGGCTGCTCCACCTCTGCCGAATGCAAACCAGCCCAGCCCAATCGCCAGAATGGCTGCGGCGGCGACTCCGATCCACAGCATCCGGCGCGATGGAACAACTGCGGGCGGGGTCTCTCCGAGCCCGGCTTCGGCGCGCGGGGCCTCCAGCCGCGTCGGCGGAGCCGGAGCGATTGGCGCGGCAACCGCGCCGGCCGCCACCGGTGGAGGAACCTCGATCTTCTCAGCGGGGCCCACCGCGGCCGCCGCTTCACCCGAGGCACGCTCTATCTCGTCCAGCAACGCCAGGACGGACGGGTCATCGCCGTGTTCTGCGCTGAGCCGCGCCAGCCGCTCGCGTGCCCTGTCCAGGTCGCCGGCACGAAGGTCCAAACGAGCGGCCTCCACTCCGGCCTGAATGGCACTTCGCTTCCATTCGGCCTGCCGAGCTTCGTCCACAGGGGAGCGAAGCTGCACCAGCTCGGCCTCATCGGGGAAAGCGCGCAGGGCTTCGACCAGTGCCCGTTCGGCGCCGGTCCCCTGACCCCGCGCGATCAGCGCTCGTATCTCGCCGACGGCCGTGGCGATGCGGTCGCGCCGCTCGACTGCGGCGGCGATCTCGTCGAGCAAAGCGGTGAGTCTGATCTCGCGGGCGAACTCCGAAAGGGCACTTTGAACGTGGTCGCGCGCCTCCGCAAGCCGTCCGGACTGAACAAGCGTGTCCGCGGTTCGTTGGATCTCGCTTAGGCGCTCGGCGCGTTTCCAGTCTGCCAACTGCCGTTGCGCTCCGGCCAGCAACGCGCTCAGGGGCTCTACTTCCGGCGCGGCGGCGATACGCGTCTGCAAGAGTTCAATCGCGCGGGCGGGGTCTCCGGCCTGCAGCAGAGCTTTCGCTTCCTGGCGGGCATGTTCATTGGCTGCTTCAAAAGCCTTGCGCTCTTCTTCGATGTCCTCGGCGAGGCGCGCGGCGCGATCCGCCGTGTGCACATCGGCGCGGAATGGATCGAGGGCCGCTAGAGCCGCGCGCCATCGGTGGCCGCCGCGTGCGGACTGAACCTGTTCCAGACAATCCCGCCAACGGCGTTCCAGAGCCTCGACGGGAGCTGCCTCGGTCGCCAGGCGCGCTTTCTCGGCTTCAGCTTCGCACGCCGCTCGTTCCTGTCCGATCTGCTCGGCGAGTGCGTGGGCACTGGCGGCCGTGGCGGCGTCTTCCTGAAAAGGAGAGAGCGCCTCAATGGCCACCGTCCAGTTCTTTGCAGCGCGTTCTCTGGCGACGCGAACGCACGCCTCCTGCCAGCGCTGTTCCCATTCCTCGGCTCGAGCAAGAAAGTCCTGGGCTTTTTCGAGGAGGTCTCGGGCTGCGGCATTTCCCGGATCTGCGGCGGCACGCTTTTGCAGAAGTTCGATCGCTCCCCGGTACTGTCGGGTCTCGATAAGCTGCCACGCTTGCTGGCATATTCGTTCCGTCTCGGCTTCGAAGTCCGCCCGTTGCTTCCGGATCTGCGCGGCGAGGCGCTCCGGGCGCAGATCTGCAGGATGGTCGCGATGGAAGGCGGTGATTGCATCGAGCGCGGCGTCCCAGTTCTTCGCGGCGCCGGCAGCTTCGGCGCGGGCCTGCGCATCCTGCCAAGCGTGTTCCAGCTCCTGGGCGCGCAGCAACTGGGCGTGCGCCTCCGCGAGTAAAGCGCCGAGCACCGAGGCGACGGGTGCCACGGCAATTCGCGCCTCCAGCATGGCGACCGCTTCGGCATGCTTCCCGGAATCGATGAGTTTGCGCGCGCTGCGGCGTGTTTTCTCGTTTGCGACATCGAACTGGACGCGCTCCTGCTCGAGTTCCTCCGCCAGACGCTTCGCTCGCGCCGCAGTGAGTTGATCGTCCCGGAAGGGGCGCATCGTTTCCAGCGCCAGGGTCCAGTCGCCCGCCCGCCGCGCCGATTCGACTCGCGTCTGCGCCTCGTTCCATTGTCTTTCCAGTTCCCGGGCGCGCTGCACGCGCTGTTCGGCCTCGTCCAGTAACTCACGCAACTGTGTCGCGCCGTGCGCGACATCCAGCCGGTTAGCCAAAAGCCCGATCGCCTGTTCATCCTTCTTCGCGTCAAGGAGCTGCCGGGCGGCGCGAAGAACGCGATCGTTTTCGGCTTCGAAAGCGGCTCGCTCCTTCGCGATCTCCGCCGCCAGACTCCCCGCGCGCGCAGCCGTGGTCTCTTCCACATGAAAAGGCTGCACGATGGCAGTGGCTCGATCCCACTCGCGCAAGCGGCGGGCCTCGCCGATCTGCTCGAGCGCTTCCCGCCAACTGGCTTCCACGTTCGCAATGTGTTCGATCTGCTGACGGGCTTCGGCAAGCAGGGCGGTGAGTTCGCTGGTGCCCGGTGCTGCCGACAGCCGCTCGTCGAGAATCCGCGCGGCTTCATCATACCTGGCTGAGCCGATGAGTTCGCGCGCCCTGCGGCGGACTCGTTCGTTTTCCGCTTCGAAGGCCGACCGTTCCTTCTTGGTCTCGGCTGCCAGAGAGTCGGCGCGTTCCGCGGTGATACGCTCGGAGCGAAAGGGTTGAATGATCCCGCTGGCTCGCTCCCAGTCGCGCAGGCGGCGGGCCTCGCCAATCTGCTCGAGCGCTTCCCGCCAACTGCGTTCCAGAGTCACAATGCGTTCGAGCTGCTGACGGGCTGCAGCAAGCAGGTCGGCGAGTTCGGCGGCATTGGGCGCCACCGACAGCCGTTCCTGGAGAATCCGCGCGGCTTCGTCATACTTGTCTGCGGAGATGAGGTTGCGCGCTCTGCGACGGATCTGCTCGGTTTCCGCTTCGAAAGCCGACCGTTCCTTCTCGATCTCGACGGCGAGAGTGGCCGTGCGATCGCGCGTGACGGGCTCGGCGTGAAAGGGCTGCAGGATCTCGCTGGCGCGGTTCCATTCCCGGGCCTGGCGCGCTGCGGCAATCCGGCCCAGCGCCTCCTGCCAGCTCGCCTCGAGATTAGCGACGCGCTTCATCTGCTGGCGGGCCTCGGCGAGCTGTTGGGCAAGTTCGGCGGCACCCGGAGCGACCGACAGGCGATTCTCGATAAGTTGGGCGGCTTCGCTGTATTTGCCGGCGTCGATCAACTGGCGCGCGTCTCGGCGGATACGGTCAGTCTCGGCCTCGAAAGCGGTCCGCTCCGCCTCGATTTCCGCGATGAGGTCCGTGGCGCGCTGGGCGGTTGCTTCCTCGCCTCGGAAATGGGCAACCGATTCAAGAGCGGCATTCCAGTCTCGTTCCTGGCGGGCCCGTCCCGATCGCTCGCGAGCCTCGTTCCAGTGGCGCTCCAGTTCCTCGAGGCGCGAGTGTTGCTGCTGACTCTGAACAAGCAGCTCACGTAACAAGACGGCCTCCGGCGCGAGGGCCAGCCGGCGATTGAGGAATTCGCATGCTTCGGCATACTTCCGCGCCGCCACCATCCCCCTGGCTTCCTCACGAACTCTTTCGTTCTCCTCCTCGAAGGCCGCCCACTCAGCCTCAATCTCCGCGGTGAGGGCACGAGCCCGCTCCGCCGTCACCGGGTCTTCGCCGAACTTAGCCAATTCGTCGATAGCGCTTGCCCAGTTCCGCCCGTTTCGCGCGGCGAGAATGCAGGGCTCAGCTTCGCGCCATTGCCGCTCCAGGGACTCGGCGTGCTGCGCCTCTTCCAAACGCGCGCCGAGCTTTTCGAACACCTCCTCGCCTAGGAAGTCCTGGCGGGCGACACGTAACAGGACTCCGGCGTCAGCGTAGTTGCGCCCTTCCAACAGGACCTCAATCTGGTCCGCATTGGAGGCGATCTGCCGCCGCCGTGCTTCCGCCTTCCGATCGGCCTCGACTCCGGCCCGCAGATCCCGGAATTCCCGCTCTTCCGGGAACCGGGCGATGACCCTGTCCAGCGCTTCCAGCGCGCCGCGCCAGTCATGCTGCGCGAGAAGCGTCCCGATTTGTTGATGGGCGGCGGCGATGGCCCGCGCGCGATCCCCCTCGCCGACTTCAATTCTCTGCAGTAGACTGGTGAAGCGTGGCTCCGGTCCGGTCTGTTTTTCTGCTTCGGCAAGGACCGTGCGCGCCCTGGCAAAGTCGTCCGCGGCCAGGGCCACGCGTGCGGCATCAAGGGCCGCGAGAACCGCTTGCTCGCGCAGGCGCTGCTGAGAGATCCGGGACATGCGCCGGCCCAGCTCCTGCAGAGCGGAATCGTCGCCAAACTCGGCTCGCGCGCGGCCGAGGATTTCGGCGGCTTCATCCAACCGGCCCGCTTCGAGAAACTCGGTAATGTCACGGAGGGTTTGGCTGCGACGGCGAAGCCGCTCGAACTCGACTCTGCGTCCGGCAACCTCCTGGCGAAATGCCGTCAGTTCCCGGGAGGCCTCGGGATAGCGGTGGAGGGCCTCGTCGAGAACCGCGAGGGCTTCCTGCCAGGCGTTGCTCTCCTGGTATTTCGTGGCTCTGAGGCGAGCCTCGGCCACGCCGCTTTTCACCTCCGCAGCGCGGCGGGCGGTTTCCACGGAGGCGCGCAACTCCACCAGCCGGGATTCGGCGGGGTAATCCCTGAGGGCTTCGTCTATCGAGGCGAGCGCCGCGACGAAATCGCACTGTTCCATCAGCTTCGGCGCCGAAAGATCAAGGGCGGCGATGCGTTGGCGTTTCCTGCGCTCGTCCAGCTCGGCTCTGTAGCGAGCCCTGAGGTTGCGCAGACTCTGGTCAGCCGGATACTGCTCGATGCCGCGGTCGAGCGTTGCGAGGGCCGCCCCGAGATCGCCTTCGGCGCAAAAGTGCTCGGCCGACTCCTTTGCGGCGGCAACCGCCGTCTGCACGGCATGTTCGCGCTGCGCGTGAATCGCGTTTCCGAGCTGCGTGTTGAGCGCCGGCTCATCGGGATACTGCGAGACCGCCTCGATCAGAACGCGCACCGCCTCATCGAACTCCTTCTTTGCGAGAAGGGCGTCCGCTCTGGCGGTAATCTCTCGAATCTGCTGCTGGCGCCACCGGGCCGCCAGCGCAAGCTGCGCCTGCTGCAGAAAGTCGGCCAAGACCGATTCGCCGGGAAAATCGCGGGTGGCGGCGGTGAGATATACGATAGCCTCTTCCCACGAACTGGCGTCGAGAAGTTTGCGTGCGTGCGCAACCGCCCGCTGCACCTGCGCCTGATGGGCCTTGAGCTTCGCCGCGGCAACCTCGCGCAGATCCGACAAGACCCTGTCGGCGCCTTCACTGGCGATGGCGGCATCGAGGCGATTCACCGCCTCCGCCCAGAGCCGCTGGTCGAGTAACGTTCTGGCGCACGCGGCCGCCTCGCTTCGCTTCTCCTTTCGGCGCTGTTCTTCAATGGCGGCGTCGATGGCCGCCAGACGCTCGCTCAGCCGTTCTTCCGCCGGATAAAGGGCGAGCGCGGCTGCCAGCGTTGCGCGAGCATCCTGAAGACTGGTCTGCGCCTGGTGAGATGCGGTATCCAAAGCTCCCGCAACGTCGCTCTCCTGTCGGGTTCGTGCCTGCAACTCAAGCAGAGCCGCTTCCTGCGGGAACTTCCGGAGACCCGCCGCGATGGTGTCCAGGGCCTCATGCCACGCCATGGTTGCAGCCTGCTGCCCGGCGAGATCGACAATCTCGCTGATCTTTGCCCGGCGTTCCTGATCCTTGCGGAGCTGGAGCGTTCGGGTGAGCAGGGAGTTGAACTCCGGCACGGAAGGCAGGCGGGCTACCGCATCGAGGATCGCATCGACAGCCTCTTGGAACTGCCCCGCCGCGACCAACTCGTTAACACGGGTTTCCACACCGCTGACTTCCTGCGACTGCTGCTTGCGGAGTTCGTCCTGCCGCCGCGCTTCGCGCAGGAGATCCTGCAATGCCGGCTCCCGTGGATAGCGCTGGGTGCTCCACTCGAGGCTACTGAGCGCAGCATCCACAAGCCCCTTCTTCAGGAACTCGCGGCCGTCGTCGATCGCTTTCTTCACGTTTTCGTCGTAGAGTTTGTGATCGCGCTCGATGCGGGTGCGCAGTTCCACAAAATAGGGTTCGCCCGGGTATTCGCGAAGCGAGCTCTCGACAACGCGCAAAGCCTCCTGCCAGCGGTGTTCGTTGAGCAGTTCATCAACCCGACGGGTCACCGTTGAAACCGCGGAGCGGCGTTTCTCTTCGAGCAGGACACCGGCGTCCGGTTGTCCCCGGACGGGTATGTCCGTCGGAACGATTCCCGTCTGCGGACCTCCGCCGCCGAACAAAGACAGCCGCCACCGGGACATTGTCCCCTCAACCTGCCTGTGTTGCGCGCTGTCAAGACAAGCCTGCAGCGCTCCGCCCATTTCGCCCGCTGACCTGAAGCGCTGACGCGGGTTCTTGGCCATGGCTCGCAGCACTACCGCCTCGACGTCCCGCGGGACCTCCGGCACCAGCCTTCGCAGAGGGGGCGGTGGCGTCTCTACGTGCATTCGCGCCAGCTCATACTCGTTGGTACTGGCAAAGGGCAGCCTGCCCGAAAGCAGCTCAAAGAGAACGACACCAGTAGAGTACAGATCCGAGAGCTCGCTGGTATCATTCCCCTGAACGGCTTCCGGCGAAATGTACTCGAACGTGCCGATGATGCTCCCGATCTTGGTGGCGCGCTCTGCGCCCAATACGCGGGCGATGCCAAAATCGGTGACCTTTACGTGCTTATCGCGGGTGAGCATCAGATTCGCCGGCTTCACGTCGCGGTGAATAATCATGTTGCGGTGAGCGTGCTCCAAACCCTGCAGGGCCTCGATGATCCACCGCGATGCCTCGCCCCAGGGAATTCGCTGGCGCTGCCGGAGCACGGAAGAGAGCGTCGGGCCATCGACGAATTCCATGGCCATGAAGAATTCACCGCGATCCTGGAAGTATTCGTAGAGCTGCGCAATGTAGGGGCTGTTGAGCCGCGCCTGAGTCTGCGCTTCGCTCTGGAACCTGGAGACGACCTCAGGGCGCGAAGCCAGCTCCGGCCGCAGGGACTTCAGAGCCGAATATCGCTTGAGGGCAACGTGAACCGCATAATACACCGTGCCCATGCCGCCCTCGCCCAGCACGGAGAGGATCTCGTAATTGCCAGCGATCCGCTTCATTCGGCTGCGACAGAGAACTCCCTCGTACCACGCGGCTCAGGTGGCTCGTCCGCCGCGCCGCTCACTTTGACAACTGCCACGGTAATGTTATCGTATCCTCCGGCCTCTTTGGCCAGACGAATCAACTGGGCCACGGCATCGGACGGCTCGCTGCTCTGAGCCACCGCAAGAATGTCGTCGTCCGACACCAGGTCGTGAAGTCCGTCGGAACATAGCAGGAAGAGGTCTCCGCAGTCCACGGTCATCGATTGATCGGAGCCCGCCGCGCGCACATCGGGACGCCCGCCGAGCGAGAGCGACAGGAGGTTCCGGTCCTCGTGATTGCGCGCCTGCTCCCGCGTGATGATTCCCTGCTTCACCATCTCGTAGACCACGGAGTGGTCTTCCGATAACTGGTAGATGCCGCCTTGGCGAACCAGATAAATGCGGCTGTCGCCGACATAGGCGAGGAACGCCTCGTTATCGCGAATGACCAGAGCGACGCAGGTGGTGCCCATGCCTTCCAGTTCCGGCCGGCTTTTGGCGGCTTCATGGATGTCGCGGCTGGCGCGCTCGAGCGCGGCGCGCAGAGCTTTGCCGGGCGATGGCTCTCTGGATTCGTAGTAGAGACGCGGAATGCACTCGACAGCCATCGTGCTGGCAATTTCCCCCGCCTGCGCCCCGCCCATGCCATCGGCGACCATGACCAGGGTGCCCTTGTTTCGCAGCACCTCCGGGTCGCCGGGCTGCGAACAAACCCCGTTGTCCTCGTTATTCAGGCGCACCACCCCCCGGTCGGTCTGCAGGCAGATGGCGAGGCGGGGAGCGCCGGGCGGCGCAGCCGCGGGGACTTCCTCGACGCTTGCGGCGGCGATCGCGGCTTTGTCTTCAATCTCTTTTCGCCGTCTGGCGAGGCGTTCCTTCAAACTGGCCCAGGACATGACGTTGGCTGGTCCCTCTCAGTCCTTGTTGAGCACGTAACTGTACACCGGTTTCGTGCCGATCTCCACTTCTATCGGGCGTGGCTGGTAACCGGGTCTGCTGAGAACCAGTTCAAACCGCTTACCGATTGGACCACTAAGCGTCAGCGGGGTGGTTCCAATCCGCTCGTCTCCGCGGAATACGTCCGCCGGACCATCGACCGTCGCAACGACGACGGTACGCGTCTCAGCGGTGGCGGGTACCGCAGGGGCCACTCCAGCCACGCTGGGCGGCTCTGAAGCCTGAGGTTCCGCCACGGTTGCCGGGCGGGCCGGCGCAACTTTAGCGTTGCTTCTCGGTGCAGCCGGCGGGGTGTTCGCGGGCGGGGCGGGCTTTGAAGTTTCGGGCGCAGGTTGAACCACCATGGCGCCGGTATCCGCCGCAGGCGCCGCAGGGTTCGGCGGGCCTTCCATCAACCAGACCAGCGCCCAGATGATGGCTGTGGCTGTGGCCGCGGTGATAATCTGAACCCGGTAACGGGTCACGATCCCGCCAACCAGTCCCAGCAGATTCAACGCGGCATAACGTCCCGTTTGTGGCCCCACCCTATCCGCCGCGGCAAGCACCTGCTTTGCGTTCTGAAAACGCGCTTCAGGCTTGACCTTCAAACAGGCTCCGATCAAAGCATCCAGTTTCGCGGGAACTCCCGGTCGGCGCGCCGAGGCGGGCACATAGTTCCCGGCGAGGATCTTGCGGGCGAAGTCAACCTCGTCAGGGGCGTCAAACGGACGCTCGAACGTGACCAGTTCGTACAGAAGCACGCCGAGC
>Ga0209415_10015467_pt1 | contig 12361 bp, 9 predicted proteins | sample PeaSoiSIISIP2007_FD_187696 | JGI IMG/M metagenome (GOLD analysis project Ga0209415, IMG submission 187696) | Peat soil microbial communities from Weissenstadt, Germany - SII-SIP-2007 (SPAdes) (version 2) | ecosystem: Environmental > Terrestrial > Soil > Wetlands > Peat | place: Germany... | reverse complement strand
TCTCGCCCGTTCCGGCTGGGGCCAAGGTCCATGCGCGCGCGCGCGTGGTCGCGGTTGAAGCGAAGCCGCAGGGAACGCAGGTCACGACAGAGACCCAGGTCCAGGTGGTGGGACAGGAAAAGCCGGCGCTCATCTACGAGGGGATTTTCCTTTATGTCAAGTAAGCGCCAATTCCCGGTGCCGTCCGTACAATAGGGGGACGGCACCGACTTTCAAGCCCGGCCCAGATTTGGGTTTGCAAACCGCACGGTGTTGGTGGAAGCCTGCTCCGTACCCTCGAGTGAATTTTGAGTAGCGACAGCTTCTCGTCGTAGCGAATCAATCTAGTGGTGAATCAATTGGGAGCAAGACGAAAATGAATCGAGCCGAATATCTCAGTGGTGTGAACGAATTCTTCTACCAGGGTGAGGTATTGGGCGAAGCGGTTTTTGATAATTTCGTCCGCCTCGAAGAGAACGCGGAGCGCCGATACAAGTGGGGAACGCTGCTTCAGCTTGAAACGGAAACCAAGGCCAGATTGCGGCCCTTCCTGACTCAGCTTGGCTTGAGCATCGCCCAGGAAGATGTGCGCAAGAAGGTTGCGGAGTTCTCCAAGGACTATGCTTCGAAGTCCTGGCACCAACATATGGAAGGAATTGCGGCCGTCACCAGTTGGTATCTCGAAAAATTTCGCGCTATCGAGAGCGCCGCTCCGGATAGCGAGCGCGCGGTCGCTCATTCGATGGTGGTTCATGAGGCGGCGCTGAACAAATTTGCACAACTGGAACTGGCGGGCGACGCAAATAACTCTCTGAGCGATGTCATCGCACAGCTCCAGTATCCCCTGGTAAACCCGGAAACGCCGAAGGTTGCTCGCGCGAGCTGAGTTGCGGAATCGGCCGCCCCCGCTAAACGCCTTACCCGCCAGCGGGCGCCACAGGAGAAATCGGCATATGGCGGGACAGGAAAAGCCGGCGCTCATCTACGAGGGGATTTTCCTTTACGTCAAGTAAGCGCCGCTTTTGGCCGAGGCCCCAGGAACCGCGATGAGCCAGGCAGAGTACGATATCGTTACCGTGGGTGGCGGACTCGGCGGCGCCGCCGTAGCGGTCGCGATGGCGAAGGCTGGCGCGCATGTGCTGGTGGTCGAGCGCGAGACGCACTTTCAGGATCGCGTTCGCGGTGAATTCATGGAGCCGTGGGGAGTCGCGGAGACGCGCCGGCTCGACATTTACGATGCGATCCGCGCCGCCGCCCACGATAGTCCTTTCTGGCAAATCTATTTGAGCGGAATGAAGCTCGACCGCCGCGACTGCGTCGCCACCACGCCGCACAACTTGCCCAATCTAGCGATCTACCATCCCGTGCTGCAGGAACTCGTCCTCGCCGAGGCCGCGAAGGCGGGCGCCGAGGTTCGCCGCGGCGCCGCAGTCCGCGAGCTAAAGCCCGGCAATCCTCCCACGGTCGCGGTCGAATCAAATGGCCGTCTGCAGGAACTGACGCCGCGGCTGGTGGTCGGCGCGGACGGGCGCAGCTCGATGGTGCGGAAGTGGTGCGGCTTCGCGACTCGACGTGAACCCGATCGCTACTACATCGCGGGGCTCCTGTTCGAGGAGATGTCCGTGCCGCCGCCGGACACCGCGATCGGTGCGTACAATCCGGCGATCGGACAGGTGGCCTATCTTTTTCCTCAAGGCGGCGAACGCGTGCGCGCTTACAACGTCTATCCGATCGACGCGGATTTCCGCTTACAAGGCGAAGCCTCGACCGCACGATTCGTGGCCGAGGCGCTGCGCTGCGGAGTTCCGCCCGAGTACTACCAAGGCGCGCGAGCGAGCGGACCGCTTGCATCATTCATCAGCGCGGATCACTGGGTCGAAAATCCATATCGCGATGGCGTGGTATTGATCGGTGACGCGGCCGGCGCGAGCGATCCGATTTGGGGCCAGGGACTGAGCCTCACCTGCCGCGATGCGCGAGTGCTGACGGATTTGCTGCGCGAGAGCCAGGATTGGACCGCGGCGTGTCGCGCCTACGCCGCGGCTCACGACCAATACTTCACGAATCTGCGGGAAGCGGACAACTGCATGCGCGAGCTAATGGTCGATCGCGGATCCGAAGCGGACGCGCGCCGCGCGCAGGCGTTGCCGCGGGTGGCACAGGGTATCGCGCAAATGCCCGACCAGGGATTTTGCGGACCCGACAAGCCGTTCGACGAAGCCGATCGCCGCCGCCTTTTCGGCGACTGATACGGCGGCTGGCGGCGGTCAAGCGGGCTCTTCGTCGGACTCCTGGAGCGAAGCGGTCGGCAGCACCTCGCCCGGAATGTCCTCCAAAAAACGCGACACGTGTCCCATCGTGTAGCCCAGCGCGCGGTCGAACATGTGGATCGGATATGAGATGTACAGTTCGTCGCGCGCGCGCGTGCTGGCGACATACATCAGGCGGCGCTCCTCTTCCACTTCCTCCGCACCAACGCTCTGAGGGCCGGGAAACCGCCCGTCAGCGGCCCAGATCAAAAACACCACGCGCCACTCCAGGCCCTTGGCCGAGTGGATGGTGCTGAGCGTCAGGTAACCCTCCTCGGGCTCGACCGCGAGCACGTCGCCCAACGAATCGTTGGGCGGCTCGAGCGCCACGTCGGCCAGCATCGATTCGAGGCTCCGGTAGCGCTCGGTGATGGTCTGAAAATGCTCGAGGTCGCGCTCGCGCTTGGGATAGTCGTCCGGATAGGTCTCGCGCATCAGCGGCAGATAGTACTCGAGCGTTCGTGCGATCTGATCGGCGGGACGCGCATCAGCGCCGCGCCGCAAGTCTGCCAGCAGCGCGGCCAGACGCGCCGCGGCGGCGGCCGTTCCACCGGAGCTCGAGCCGGGGCCACCGCCGGAGCGCGTAGCCGAGCCGATCGACTCGGCGGCGCGCGCCAGCGCCTGCTCGGGCTCGGACGCGGCGACGATTTCCTCGATCAGGCGCTCGGCGCGGCGATGGCCGACCCCGGGCACCAGCATCAGCGCGCGCAGCCATGACACGGCGTCGGCGGGATTGACGACGACGCGCAGGTGCGCGAGCACGTCTTTTATATGGGCGGTCTCGATAAACTTGAAGCCGCCGCGCTTGATGAACGGGATGTCGCGGCGCTGGAGTTCCAGCTCGAGGTCGAAGGAGTGGAAGCCGGAGCGGAACAGCACAGCGATTTCGCCCAGCTCGACGCCCTGCTCGCGCAACTCCAGGATGCGCTCGGCGACGAAGCGCGACTGCATGTGCTCGTCCTGGGCGCGCACCAGCAGCGGACGGAATTCGCCGAGGCGCTCGGCGGTGAGCACCTTGGTGTATTTGTCGGCGGCGCGCGAGATGACCTCGTTAGCGACGTCGAGGATGCCTTGCAGCGAGCGATAGTTCTGTTCGAGCTTGATCACGCGCGCGCCGGGAAAGATCTCTGGAAAGTCCATGATGTTGCGGAAGTTGGCGCCGCGAAACGAATAGATCGACTGCGCGTCGTCGCCCACCGCCATCACGTTGCGATGGGTCGCGGCGAGCAGCCGTACCAGCTCGGCCTGGATCAGGTTGGTGTCCTGGTACTCGTCGATCATGACGTAGCGATAGGTGTCGCTCAGACGCCGGCGGACGTTGTCGTGCTGCTCGAGCAGGTCGGCCAGGCGATATAGCAAGTCGTCGTAGTCGAGCAATCCGTGCTCACGCTTGTAGGCGTCGTAAGCGGCGGCCAGCCGCACGAGGTCGTCGCGATGCTCGGCGAGATGCGGGAAATCGAACTCGATCTCTTCGCCCAGCTCGCGGCGCTTGTTGCGCGCCATGCTGATCGCCTCGGTGATCGCGCCCTTCTTGGGAAAGCGCCGATCGCGCGAGCCCAGGCCCATCCGCGTCCGCAGCAGGTTGACCACGTCCTCCATGTCGGAGCGGTCGAGAATGGTGAAGTTGGGCTTAAGGCCGATCGCGGAGCCGAACTGGCGCAGCGTCAGGTTGGCGAAGGAATGAAAGGTGCCGCCGGCCACCGCGCGCGTGCGATCGCCCACCAGGTGCTCGACCCGCCGCAGCATCTCTTGCGACGCGCGCCGGGTGAAGGTCAGCAACAGGATCGCGCCGGGCGGAACGCCGCTTTCGATGAGCCGTGCGACGCGGTAAATCAGCGTGCGAGTCTTGCCCGAGCCCGCGCCGGCGATAACCAGGATAGGACCGTCGCGATGAGTTACCGCGGCGAGCTGCGAGGAATTGAGCAGCTCGGCGTACTTGATGCGGAAGCTGCGCTCGTCAACCTCCTTGCGCGCGGGGCGCAGTACGATCACTTTGTCGGCCACGGCGCATCGATCTTACCACGACGCGCCGCGATGTACTCGACGCGGCGGGGTGGGCCGCCGTATCAAACTCACTAGCGACCTGCCCAAAGACGCCAGCGATCCGGCGGCGCACGCTGGCCCGCGACGTAGATGAGGTCAGTACAGGAACGGGCCCGGCCACAGCATCATGTTCATCTGTTCCTGCTCCGCCGCGTCTTCGTTCAGCCGCGCCGCCTCCACCTGCTGCTGGGCGGCCTGCTGGCTCAACCTGATCTGTTCATACTGCTGGTAGTTCTTTTCGCCGCCGACGTACACGCAATGACAATTCACCGGGTCGTTGAACCAGTAGCGCGGCTTGCCGTTGTCGATGAAGTAACGAACCTTGAGCTGCGTCAGCCGCTGAGTCTCGGCGATCCGGCTGGGCGTGTCGGCCGGCAGCATATGGAAACCGGCCGCCGACAGCATCGGTTCGATCCGCTCGGCACGCTGCTGCGGCGTCTCCTGCGTGGCGCATCCGGCGAGCAGCGCGACGATTGCGATCGCGAAGGGCGCAGCGAACCGATATGGCAACCGCTGCCCTGATCGGAGTGTGGAGACTGCCTCGGCGGTTGAACTCCGCGTTGGCGAAACCGAGGCGCGGGTCACGCGCCACCATACCAGGAGAGATTCCCAACCTTGGGACGAGCCGTAGGTGTTGTACATGTTTTGGGTAATTTTGTGCATGTTTGGGTTATTCGGATGACGTCGAATTGCTCGACCGAGTCCCATAGAGCTCGGTGCCGGTGTAGACCTTACCGTCCGGGCAGGCGTACCGGCTGGGCGACGACATCGCGACGATCGCGCAGTCCTGCACCCGTATCCACGACGGCGGTTTCACTTCCTCTTCCTTCGGCGTCAGCCTCATCCCGGTAGTCTGGACGAACCGCGGAGCCCCTTGCTGCGCCGAGACAGGCGCACCGGTCATTGGCGGCGGCGGCCCCCATCCGGCCGTCGAGCATCCTGTAACTATCGTCAGCGCTCCGCCGACGATCAATCGCAACCCGAGTCGGCAAACCGTTCCGAATTTCATCTGACACCCCTGACCAGCGCCGCGACTGACGCGTTGGTTCTCGAGACACACAAGTTACGCCATCACTATATACTGTGGAATTCACCCGCGTGCGCGTCCGTAACCGAAGCCTATGTCTTCGGGTACTTGCACGCGCCGGCCGCCTCGTGATGAATTTCGACTGCGCGCTGTCCCGCGAAGCCGGCTTCGCGCGGAGCTTACCTCGATGAATAAGGCTCTCGACGGCATCAACCTGGTCGAATTCAGCTCCAACCTGGGCGCCGCCTACGCCGCGATGCTGCTCGCCGAGCAGGGCGCGCGCGCCGTCAACGTGGAACTGCCGGGTGGCGCTCGCGAACGCGGCACGGCGCATTTTCACGCGCTCAATCGCAGCAAGCGCGCGCTCTTCCTCGACCTTCAAGGCGAGCGCGCGCGGGTCGAGCGGCTGATTCGATGGGCCGACGTCGCGGTGCTCGGATGGACCGGGGCGCGGATGCGCAAGCTCGGACTTGACTACGCGGCGCTCAGCGGCATCAATCCGCGCCTGGTCGTGCTGCACGTTCCGCCGCTCGGAAACCGCGGCCCACTCGCCGATTTCGACGCCAGCGACGAACTGGTCTCCGCGCTCGGCGGCATCTACGGCAGCCAATGGGCGCTCAGCGGAAATCCGGTGGCGCTGCATTTCCCCGCCGCCAGCTATTCAGCCGGCGTGCTCGGCGCGACCGCGACGGTCGCGGCGCTGTGTGCGCGGGACTCCCGCGGCGGTGATGGCCAGCCGCGCGGACAATTGCAGGGACAACTAGTTGAAGTCTCGCTCCTGGCCGGCGCCTTTTCGCTCCAGACCGGCGGCATCATGCGCCACGAAAAGATGACCCGCATGTACGAAGGGCCGCTGGATCCGCTCGGCCCGATTCCCTGCTACCGGCTGTTTCGCGCCGCCGATGGCGAGTACCTGTTCGTGGCCTGCGGCAACGTGACGTTCTGGAACAAGCTGGCGCTGGCGATCGAGCGGCCCGAGTTGGTTTCCGACCCCCGCTTCGAGGGCGCGCCCTGGGGCGTCTCGAGCCAGCATCGCCAGGCCCTCAAGGACCTGCTGCAAGAAATAATCGCGGCCCGCCCGCGTGAAGAGTGGCTCCGCATCCTGCGCGAGAACGACATCCCCTGCGCGCCCGTACTCTCGCGCACGGATTTCATCAACCATCCGCAGGTGGAGGCGCTCGGGATGCGCCGCGCGATCGACGATCCCACGCTCGGCGCGACGATCCAGCCCGGTATCGCAGTGGGGCTCGAACTCACGCCCGGCGAAATCGCCGGGCCTGCGCCGGCGGTCAGCCACAATCATATCGACGACCGCATAGTCGAGGGATGGCTCGCCGAGCCGCCGCAGCACTCGCACAACGGCGCCGCGCGCAGCTCATTTGCCAGAGGGCCACTCGACGGCCTCCTGGTACTCGACTTTTGCAGCTACATCGCCGGCTCATACGGCCCGATGATCCTCAGCCAGATGGGCGCCGACGTGATCAAGATCGAAAGCCTCGAAGGCGACTCGTTCCGCCACTTCGGCTTCGGCTTTCTGGGATGGAACCAGGGCAAGCGCGCGCTTTCACTCGACCTCGCCTCGCCCGAGGGGCGCGAGATAATCCATGGCCTGGTGCGCCGCGCCGACATCGTAGTCGAGAACCTGCGGCCGGGGCGGATGCGCCGCTTCGGGCTGGACTACCAATCGCTCGCGGCGGTCAATCAACGTCTCATCTATATGTCGGTCAACGGCTTCGGCAATCGGGGCCCGGAACACGACCAGCCCGGCTTCGATCCACTGCTGCAGGCGCGTTCGGGCCTGATGGCGGCCGAGGGCGGCCATCATCAGCCGCCGCTCTATCTCACTTGCGCGATTTGCGACTACGGGGCCGCGATGCTTTCGGCGTTCGGATGCGCGCTGGCGCTGCGCGCCCGCGAGCGTCTCGGCCGCGGCCAGCTCTGTGAGACCTCGCTGTTGCAGTCCGCGATGGCTTTCCAGGCGGGCGAGTTTATTTTTTACGCCGGCCGGCCCGACATGGAAAACGGCCGGCCGGAATCACGTGGCCGCTCAGCGCTCTGCCGCGCCTACCAGTGTCGCGATCGAGCGTGGCTGTTCGTCCATGCCGCGGAGCCGGCGCAATGGGAAGGGCTGCGACACGTGTGCAAACTCGCCACCGACACGGCGTTTGCGGAGGCCGCACGTGCGCCGGAGGACAGCGCGCTCGCGCAGGCCATCGCCGCGGCTTTCGCGGGCGTCGACCGTGCCCAGGCGCTGGCGTCGCTGAACGCGGCCGGCGTACCGGCGCTCAGCACGCATCGCACGGCCGACCTCTTCGGCGACCCGCAGGTCAATGCCAATGAGTTGCTCGCCGAGCTGCATCATTCGCAATGGGGCGGCGTCGTGCAGACTGGCATCCTGGCGAAGTTTTCCGCGACGCCAGGTAGGGCCGAGCATGCCGCGCCGCTTTTGGGCGAGCATACCGACGAGCTGCTCGCGCGCCATCTCGGCTACGATCGCGAACGGATGGCCGGGCTGCGCCGCCGCGGGATCGTGAAGTAAAACGACCCCTCACGATGTTATGCGGCGCTCACTCCTTCGCCGAAAATTGCGCTAGGCTGACGCGCGTGGACAGTGGAACCGCGGGCGGCCCGCTGCCGCGCCCGCCAATCCGCGAGACATCCATCCGCACCCGAGGTGACCGATGGCCAATCCAAGCCCATTGCTCGATTTCGACGTGGCCGCGCTGTCGCAAAAGCTGCGCGCCAAGGAAATTTCGCCGGTCGAACTTACCCAGGCTTATCTCGACCGCATCGAGGCGGTCGACGAGCGCATCATCTCCTACATCACGGTGACCGCCGACGTGGCGCGCGAGCTGGCGCGCAAGGCCGAGACGGAAATAACCGCGGGGCGATGGCGTGGGCCGTTTCACGGCGTGCCGATCGGGCTCAAGGATCTCTGTTACACCAAGGGCATCCTGACCACTGGCGGCTCGAAAATCCTTGGCGAGTTCGTTCCCAACTACGACTCGACCGTATGGACGCGGCTGCGCGAGGCGGGCGCGGTGCTGCTCGGCAAGCTCAACCTGCACGAGTTTGCCTACGGCGCGACCTCCAGCAATCCGCACTGGGGCACCTGCCGCAATCCCTACGACCTCGACCGCATCCCCGGCGGCTCCAGCGGCGGTTCAGGCGCGGCGATCGTCGCACGCACCGCCGCGGCGACTATCGGCACCGACACCGGCGGCTCGATCCGGATACCCGCGGCGTGCTGTGGATGCGTCGGACTCAAACAGACCTGGAGCCGCGTGAGCCGCTACGGCGTGATGCCGCTTTCCGACTCGCTCGATCACACCGGACCGATCACCCGCACGGCGCGTGACGCCGCGCTGATGCTCAACATCATCGCCGGCCACGACCCCAACGACGCGACTTCCAGCCGCGAGCCGGTGCCCGACTACACCAGCCGGCTTGGCGGCGACCTCAAGGGGATGCGGGTCGGCGTGATCCGGGAACTCAATACCGGGATTTCGGAGCCGGTGTCGCGAGCATTCAACGCGGCGCTCAAACAGCTCGGATCGCTGGGCGCGACGGTCGAGGAAGTTTCGATACCGTCGTTCACCGAAGGTTCGCTGGTCGCGATGGTGGTGCTGATGGCCGAGGCGCTGGAATTTCACGAACAATGGATGCGCGAGCGGCCTGACGACTACGGCGCCGACGTCCGCTCGCTCATCGAGACCTCGATGACGATTACGGCGGTCAACTACGTCCGCGCGCAGCGCGAGCGCAACCTGATGCTGGCCGAGGCGCTTACGGCACTACAGGACCATGCCGTCCTGCTCGCGCCGTCGCAGACGACCGCCGCGCCGAGGATCGACGACAGCTCGTACGACATAATCGCCAACATGGTGCGCTTCACCGGACCGTCCAATGCCACCGGACAGCCGGCGGTCTCGATTCCGACCGGGCTCTCGAATGAGGGGCTGCCGCTCTCGATGCAGATCGTCGGCAAGCCGTTCGACGAAGTCATGGTGTTGCAGGTGGCCGACGCCTACGAACGCGCGCGCGGCCCGCTGCCGCTGCCAAAGCTTTAGTCAAGCGCGGCGAACGGCAGCTTCTGAACGACGACACTTCGAACCTCTGGAGGACTCACGATGGCAAAGCTGACACCGCAGACGGCTAAGGCGATGGCGCAGGAGTTGTACGGCTACGAGCTGACCGACGAGGCCGCGGTCGCGGTGGCCAATGCGGCGGGTGCGATGATCACGCACTCGCGGCGTCTCGGCAACCTCGATTTGAACGGCGTTCAACCGCCGTTCGGCTACCCAACGTTGCTGGCCGAAGCCGAACGAATTCGCAAGCGCGGCTGAGCGGCGGCTCTTTCAGCCGTGTGGATGGCGGTGAATCGGATCGACCCAGAACACCGCCTCGGGGTGCTCGGCCGACTGGATATCGAGATTGATCACCACCGCCTCCTGGCCACTGCGCACCACCACGCAGGACAAGGGCGAATCGGTCGACGCGTTGATTTCCTGATGCGGCACGAAGGGCGGGACGAAGATGAAATCACCAGGCCCGGCTTCGGCGACGAATTCGAGATGTTCGCCCCAACGCATCCGTGCGCGGCCCGCGACGACGTAGATGACGCTTTCGAGTTCGCCGTGATGGTGCGCGCCGGTTTTCGCGTTCGCTTCGATCTTCACGGTCCCAGCCCAGATTTTCTGCGCTCCGGCGCGGGCGTTGTTGATCGCCGCCGCGCGTGACATCCCCGGCGTCTGTGCCGTATCCGGGTCGAGCTGGTCGCCGGGAATCACTTTAACGCCGTGGTCGCGCCAATGATCGGCTGAATTGCCGGACGCGGTACGGGAATCCCTCATCAGACGGTTACTCCTTGAGACAATTTCATCGAAGACAATCCCATGATTTTACCGGACCACGGCCTGGAGGCGAACCGGGGCCCCTTTTTGATCTTTTCTCGCGAACCTTGCGAAGATTTAACGAACTCGGAGCAGCGCTCAGTGCCGGAGAATTTTCTGTTAGCGGCGGAATTCGCAGAGCACGAAATCGTGGTCGGAGATCCGGCGTCCAAGGATCGAAGTGCGGGCGGGCACGACCGCAGCCGATCCGCTCACCGGTTGTATTCCACGCGCCGCGATCCAATCGAGCTTCGGACGCCATCGCGGCGGCACCAGACGGCTGATGGTAAACGTCGGCACGGCCGGAACGTTCGCCGCTTCGATCGAAAATCCATGCTCCTTGATCCGATCGAAAAGCGGCTCGTGCGGCTGCGGCTCGCGGAAGCGACTCGGACGCAAGACTATCGCGGCGGCGGCGCGCAACAATGCCCAGCGGCGGTCCATGTTCATGGTGGTCGTATTGAAGTCGCCGCCGATAATGACCGGCGCCTCATTGCCGATCCCGCTAAGGAAGCATTCCATCTGCAAACTGCGCCCCTGGGGATCCCATAGCCGCTCCAGATGCGCGACCCCTACCGTGACGCGGCGGCCGCCAACGTTGATGCTCGCGAGCAAGCCCTGGTTCATGCCAGGGAGATGGCGCCGCCGAAACTTGAACGGCGACTTGGGCAGCGGGACAACGCGGAGGTTGTCGAGCGGTTGCGCACACAGGAGCGCGTTGCCGATAGCCCGAAACGTGCCGCCGCCTTCGACGCGTCCGAACGACGGCAGGAACGCGAAACTCATCTTGAGCGCGGCGGCGAGCGCGGGCGCGAATTCGATCATCCCACTCCCCGGCATCCGCCAGCTCGCCTCGCACAGCAGCAAGGTGCCCGCGTCGGCCAGGGGCGAGCGCTTGAGGCAGTCGAGGATCGCGTCGAAGTCCGCTCCGCCGGCGGCGTTCAGGACCGCGACCTTAAGCGCCGAGCGCGCGCCTACGGCCGCCCGGTTGAGCGCCATCGGCGCGAACGGCGGTCCCGAAGATACCGCTGTTGCGGCTCGTCGCGCCGGGTCGTGAATCGCCATCCAGCCCGCTCAGCCGGCGCAAGCCCCGGTCAACCGACGAGCTCTCCTCTGAGCGCGTCGAACGACGTTATCGGCGCGGTGCAAGTCCGCTCGCGGCACACGTAAGCCGTAAGCCGGCCGCCAACCTGCGATTTGCCCCGCAGCGGCTCCGGCACAAAGCCGCCGGCCGAGACGCGCGGGTCGGCAAGGAACAGCGCGCGGTTCGGCAGGTAGAGCAGGCCCAGCCGCTCGATCCATTCCTCGGCCGTGCCGCGCTCGCCCACGATCACTATCTCGCTGGCGCCGCGCTGATAGAGATCGATCGCTTCGAGCATGTGCGAGAACGCGAACGGCTGCTGCTCGACGAAGCTGCGCAGCAGGCTGAGCGCGCGCCGCGCCTCGACGAAGTAGCGCTCTTCGCCGGTGTAACCGTGAAGCCTCAGCAGCGCGATTACCGCCGCGCTATTGCCCGAGGGAGTCGAGCCGTCGAAGACCGCCTTCGAGCGCGTGATCAACCGCTCATGGTCGGCCGAGGTGAAGAAGAACCCGCCCTTTTCGGCGTCGAGGAAACGCTCCAGGATCGCGTCGGCCATCGTGCGCGCCAGTTCAAGATAGCGGCCCTCGAGCGAAGCTTCGTAGAGATCGATCAGACTGCCCGCGAACAGCGCGTAGTCCTCCAAGTAGGCGTTGAAACGGGCAACGCCGTCCTTGTACGAGCGCTTGAGCGCGTGGCCGTCCCACAGCCGGGCCATCACGAACTCCACGCCGCGTGCGGCGGCCTTTAAATAGCGCTCGTCACCGAGCGCCCGGAAACCCTCGGCCAGCGCGCCGATCATCATCCCATTCCAGGCGGCCAGGATTTTTTCGTCGCGCGCCGGCTTGACCCGCCGCTCGCGGGCCTCGAACAGGCGGTGGCGAATCTCGCCGATCGCGCGCTCCATCTCGTCCGGGGTTTTTTTGAACAGCCGGGCCGCCTCGTCGGTACTGATGGTGCGATGCAGGATGTTGGCGCCCTCGAAGTTGCCCTCGGCGCTGATGTCGAAGTAGCGCTCGGCGATCGCGCTCAG
>Ga0209415_10015465_pt1 | contig 12361 bp, 13 predicted proteins | sample PeaSoiSIISIP2007_FD_187696 | JGI IMG/M metagenome (GOLD analysis project Ga0209415, IMG submission 187696) | Peat soil microbial communities from Weissenstadt, Germany - SII-SIP-2007 (SPAdes) (version 2) | ecosystem: Environmental > Terrestrial > Soil > Wetlands > Peat | place: Germany... | reverse complement strand
GAGCAAGACCCTCGTCGGCTACTAGGGCGCTGGCTGCGCACACACGCGGTTGCGCCCCGTCGCCTTTGCACGCAGGAGCCGCTCGTCGGCCCGCGAGAGCAGCGCGTCGGCGTCGTCGGCTCCCTCTTCGCCTTCATCCTCACCGATCGCCGCAACGCCGATGCTCACGGTCACGGCGACCTTGTCCCCGCCCGCTCCGAAGCGCACTTCCTCGATCTCCCGCCGCATGCGTTCCGCGAGTCGCCTGCCGTCGGAGAGAGTCATCCCCGTCGCGAGCACGACGAACTCGTCTCCGCCGAAGCGCGCGACCAGGTCCTCGACGCGCGTGAGGGCGGCCAGGCGAGCGGCGACCGTGGCGAGGGCGCGATCACCCGCCAGGTGACCGTGGCAGTCGTTGAGCTTCTTGAACCGATCGACGTCGATCATGAGGAGCACGGCGTCTTCATGATTGCTGCGAGCGTGGTCGAGCTGAGCGACGAGGCGCCCGGCGAGGTACCCGCGGTTGTAGACGTGGGTCAGTCCGTCGTGCACGGACGACTCGTACAGGCGCTGGTGGACCGATTCGTCCGCGGCGTCGATGAGGGCGAAGCGCAACCGATAGCGGGGACCGAGCTGGAGGCGATCACCCGAGGCGAGCGGCGCGCAGGAAATGCGCCTATCCCCGACGAACGTGCCGTTCGCAGAGCAGAGGTCCTCCACGAAGAAGCTGCCATCGGGCGCCGGAGCGATCCGCGCGTGGTGGCGACTGACGGCCACGTCGTCCACGACGAGATCGGCGTCCGTCGCACGGCCGAGGATCACGCCTCTGCGTCCGACGGCGAGCATGAGACCCGCGTCGGCGCCGCTGAGCACGGTGACGGTTGCCTTCGACACACCAGCCGGGATCGGACGCGACGGCAGCAGGGGAGTATTCCGGCGCGGGATGTCGTCCGTGGCCTCGTCCGGTGGTGCGGCGACCACACTGCCCATCGTGGTGCATCTGTGGAGAGCGCTCAGCATGACGACCTTCCTCGTCCGTCGAAGGAGCACGTCGTATGCCGAACGGCCCTTCGGATGCACCCTTTCCGCCCTGGGCCTTCTCGCCACACGCCCTCTCGCACGCGTGCAGTTCTTTCCGTCCGCCGCCGGATTTGCACCGAGGCGACGGCCCCATGTCTCGACGATTTCGGACTGACAGCGTCGATCGTGCGGCTTACATTTTCTGGGTCGGATGAATGAAACGAAGAGTCGGCCTCTGATCGCCGACGCCGACGCGGAGCTCGCCGCATCGCTCGGTTCAGCCGGATTGGTCGTCGGCACGAGCGGGGCGATGCGCGACCTCATGGATCAGGTCGGGCGGGTGGCAGCCGCGAACGCTCCGGTGCTCATCCTCGGCGAGAGCGGCACCGGCAAGGAGCTGATCGCGCATGCGATCCACGCGGCCAGTCCGAGACGCGCGCGGTCGTTCGTCGCGGTCAACGCGTCGGCCATCCCCGAGCAGCTCCTGGAGAGCGAGGTGTTCGGTCACGTGCGCGGCGCGTTCACGGGAGCCACGCAGACGCGGCAGGGGCTGTTCGCCGAGGCCGACGGGGGCACCCTGCTGCTCGACGAGATCGGCGACATGCCGCTCCCTCTGCAGGCGAAGCTGCTGCGCGTGCTCCAGCTCGGCGAAGTGCGCGCAGTGGGAGGCGACAGGGTCAGGTACGTCGACGTGCGCATCATCGCTGCGACCCATCGTGACCTGCCGACGCTCATTCGCGAAGGGCGCTTCCGCGAGGATCTGTACTTCCGCTTGAACGTCATCCCGCTCGTCGTGCCGCCGTTGCGCGAGCGTCGCGAGGACATCCCGCACCTGGCGCAGCACTTCCTCGCGCAGGCCCGGTGCCGAACGCCGGAGTCGCCCGTGCGCTCGATCGACGCCGAGACGCTGGAGTCACTCTCCCGCGCCCCGTGGCCGGGCAACGTGCGCGAGCTCGAGAGCGTCGTGGAGCGCTTCGTCGTTCTCGGGCGAAACGATGTGGTCAGGCCACGAGATCTCGCAAGGTCGTCCCCGCGTCCCGCCGCCATCTGGCCCGAGCAGCACGGGTTCCTGACGCTTCGACGCTTGACTCGAAACTACGTGGCCTGGGTGCTCGAGCAGACCGGCGGCGACAAGACGAGGACGGCCGAGATCCTGGGCGTGAATCTGTCGACCTTGTATCGATGGCTGCGGGACGACCACGCCTGAGAGCACCCGCTTTGCATCTTGCGAATTGCGAATCCTGAGTGCGCGCGTCGGGCGCAGCGTTGCCCGCGTCTGTCACGGGTCGACTTGGCGCGACGCGGCTCGATGCGCTGAGCATCGCGCCGATGAAACGACTGACCGTTGGTGCGCACCTTGCACAAGTGTTCCTCGCCGACTCGAGGAGGCGCGTACAATGACCACGATAGAGGACGTGCTAGTCGACAAGGGCCGAGCCGTCTACGCGATCGACCGTGCGGCGTCCGTGCTCGACGCCGTGGAGGAGATGTGCCGGCTCCAGATCGGGGCGCTCCTCGCGGTGGACGATGACGGGATGATGGCCGGCATCATCTCGGAGCGCGACGTCATGGCGAGGGTGGTGCTGACCCAGCTCGATCCGGCCTCCACGCGTGTGGCCGACGTGATGACCCGCGAGTTCGTATCGGTCGAGCCGGACACGCCCGTTCCCACGGCGATGGGGCTCATGACCGAACATCGGTGCCGCCACCTCCCCGTCCTCGACGGGCGCGCCATCCTCGGGGTCGTGTCCATCGGAGACCTTCTTCGCTGGGCCCACCAGGAGCGGCGCGAGGAGGTCCGCCTCCTCCACGAATACGTCACCAGCGCCTACGTCCACTAGAGCACATCGGCTTGCGACCCGGAGGCAGCGCCATGAACAATCTACTGAAGCTCGCCCGCACACCGCCGGTCGTGGTGTCGCAGGAGACGAGCGTCGCCAATGCCATGCGAAAGATGGTGCGTTGCGGCGTCGGTGCCGCGGCCGTCGTGGACCGGGGCCGCGCCATCGGGATCTTCACGGAACGGGACGCGGTCGCACGGGTCCTCCTGGAGGAACGTTCGCCCTGGACGACGCCCGTCGGCGAGGTGATGACGGCCCCTCTTCTGTTCGTCGGACCCGACGCCGATCTGCACGAGGCGCGCAGCATCATGATCATCAAGGGCATCCGACATCTCCCCGTCGTCGACCGCGATGGCAAGGTGCTGGGCATGCTCTCCTTGCGACACCTGATGGCCGAGGAGATCGACGACCTCGAACACGAGGTGGAAACTCTGGCAGCCTACGAGGCGAGGGACAGCATCGGAGGTTGAGACCTCAGTGATGCCTGTGATGCAGGTCCGCCCCGTGCGGGTGCACGTGCGACTGCGGCTCGTGGCGGTGCGCATGCGAGTGCTCCCCCTCGGGGACCACGTCGTGCGTGTGCGTGTGGTGCCCGTCGTCGTGCCGGTGGGCGTGCTCGTGCTCCACGACGTCGTGCGTGTGCGCGTGGTCGTGCGACTCCGTCAGGTGCAGCGCCACGCCGACCGCGCAGAGCGCCCCCGCGCCGAGCGTCGCCAGACCGCCGACGCGTTCGCCCATGGCCCACGCCATCGCGGCTCCCAGGAACGGCGCGACGGCGAAGATCGAGCCCGTCCGCGCCGCGCCGACGACCCGCTGCGCGCGCAGGTACAGACGCAGGCTGAGCCCGTAACCCACCGCGCCGCACGCGCCGAGCGCCGCCGCGTTCTGCCACGACGGCAGGGGCTCCGAGAGCGCGAGCGCGATGGCCAGCGACAGCGCCGAGCCGAGAGCGCCCTTCGCGAGCACGACCCGGGTCGGATCGCGGTCGGCGAGCGGGCGCCCCACGACGTTGTCTCCGGCCCAGGCGAGTGTCGCCCCCGCCACGGCCAGCGCGCCCCAGCCCGCCGTGATGGACGCTGCCCGCCCGTCGAAGACGAGGAGCGCTCCGCCGGTCACCATGGCGGAGACGGCGAGGCCCACCCGCGCGCCCAGCGGCTCGTGCCAGAGAAGGCGGGCGAGCAGGACCGTGAAGACGGCCTCGAGGTTGAGCAGGAGCGCGGCCGTCACGCCGCTCGTCCGCTGCAGCCCCCAAACGAACGCCATCGGCGCCGCCACCGCCCCGAGCACGGCGACCGCGACGATTCGCCCTGCGTCGCCCCGTCGCAGCGGCGCTTCCCGTGCCCCCGCGGGCACGGCCGACACGAGGGCGGCGCCGCCGTACAGCAGGGCCGCCGTGGCGAAGGGGCCCGCGCCGTGGACGAAGCGCTGGACGAGCGGCGTCGTCGCGCCGAACGTGACGGCCGAGGCGACGGCCAGCACACCGCCGGAGACGATGGGGCTGGGGCGCACCCGGGGAGCGTAGCGCCGAATGCGCCCGGGTCAGCGGGCGGGCTTCGCGAGGGCGCTGCGGAGCCTCGCCGCGACGAGATCCACGATCCGGGCCCCGTCCCGGATCGCGGCCGCCATCACCAGGAAGCCGTGCATCTGCCCCTCGACGCACACGAGCTCCACCTCGACGCCCGCCTCGCGCATCCGGTCCGCGTAGGCCTTGCCCTCGTCGCGCAGAGGGTCGAACCCCGCGGTGATCAGGAGCGCCGGGGGAAGGCGGGAGAGGTCGTCGACGAAGAGGGGCGAGGCCAGGGGCTTCGTCGCGTCGGCGGGCGCGCGCAGGTAGTGGCCGAGGTACCAGTCCCCGGCGGCCTTGCTGAGGAAGTAGCTGTCGCCGAAGAGGGCGTGCGACGGCAGGGCGCGCGTCAGATCGGTCGCCGGGTAGATGAGAAGCTGAAACGCGGGACGTCGCGCGTCGTCGCGGAGAGCGAGCGAGACGACCGCGGAGAGATTGCCGCCGGCGCTGTCGCCTCCGACCGCGACGCGGGCGGCGTCGATGCCGAGCAGCGCGGCGTTCTCGAGCACCCAGCGCGTGGCGGCGATGGCATCGTCGGGTGCAGCGGGGAACGGGTGCTCGGGGGCGAGGCGGTAGTCGACCGACACGACGACCACGGCGGCCCGGTGCGCCAGCGCGCGGCACAGCCGGTCGTGCGACTCGATGGATCCCACCACCCAGCCGCCTCCGTGAAAGAAGACGAGACCCGGCGCGCCCGACGACGGAGCCGACGCCGGCACGTAGACGCGCGCCCTCCGCGGGCCGGAGGCGCCCGGGACGGTGCGGTCGTAGACGGCGACGTCGGGGGTCACGAGGTCGAGCGTCGGAGCCGCCCGGTCGAGCGAGGCCCGCGCGACGGCGACGTCGCCCCCCGAGAGGGCAGGCACCTTCGTCAGGGCGATGAGCCAGAGCAGCGCCTGGAGCTGGAGGTCCAGCGTCAGCCCATCGGGCGAGCGTCGCGGTGGCCCCACGATGCGGCGCAACACCGGCGCGGGGAGGGACAGAAATGCCCTCGCGGCGGCGCGCTCGACCGGCACGGGAATGCGAAGCGCCATCGACGCCCCCCCGCTCAGCTCGGGCGAACCGAGTCGACGAGCGCGTCGAGCTCCTTGCCGGCGGCCTTCACCGTCGCGTCGGGCCCGGTCATCTTGAAGAACCAGAGTCCGCTGGGCGCCTCGACGATGTCGCCCACGAGGCGCCACCCCGGACGCGGCGGACCGCTGGACGGCATGGACGGCATGGCCATCGGCGTGAAGGTGCCGGCGACCTCGACGCGGGTCACGCTCATGCCGTTCACCGTGCGCTTGGTACGCTCCACGGCCGAGGCGGTCGGCTCGAGCTGCTTCACCCAGCGCTGGATGTTGTCCTCGATCGAGCCCCCCTGCCCTTGCCCGAACGTGACGACGAAGCACTCCGCGTCCTCGGCGTCACTCCCCGTCCGGGGCACGCGGTACTCCTTCGAGCGCATCGGCGTCGACGGTAGGCGGGACTGCCAGCGCGGAGGGTCGTCCCACTGCAGGGCGAGTGGACCGCCGGGGTGCGCGGCCGAGCCGGCGGGGAGCGGGGGGTGCGGCATCCCGTGCCCGTTCATCCCGTGCGGCAGGACCATCGACCCGACGGGCGCCGGCGCGGAGGCGGGCGGTTCGGGGCTGGCGCTGAGCTCGGAGGGAGAGCGCGAGCAGGCGGAAGCGGCGAGCACGAGCAGGAAGAAGAGGGTGCGGCCCATCGTCGGGCGAGCTTAGTCTAAACCCCGCCATGCGCGAGCTGTCGCCTGCGCCCGAATCCATCGTCGACCCGACCACGGGGTCCCCGCGCCTCGGCTCGTTCCGGGGCGGGCTGCCGCGCGTGGACTGGACACCCCTCGGCGTCGGTCGCACGGCGCGCGCGCTCAGGCACAAGCGCTGGCTGTACGTGGCCGTCGCGACCGACGAGGTCTACGTGGCGCTCGCGGTCGTCCGCATGGGATACGCGTCGAACGCGTTCGTCTACGCCTACGACGCCGCCCAGCGCCGGATGCTGGCCCGCCGCTCGTGGCTCGCCTCTCCTCTCGCGGCCAGCGTGGGCGACACCGGCGGCGAGGGGTGCCATGCCCGGTTCCGCGCGCGCGGCGCGTCCATCGTCGTCGAGCGCGCCCGACGGGAGCCGTACTATGGCGTGCACGTCGAAGCTCGCGGTCTGTCGCTCAACGCGTCGCTCGACGCGAGCGAGGCACCGCCGGCCATCGGAGCCGTGGCGGAGGTGGCGCCGGGACGGTTCGACGCCACGGAGAAGAGAGCGCTCCTGACCACGCGCGGGGCCCTCCGCGTCGAAGGCCGCACAGTGTCCCTCGACGGCGCGCTCGCGGGGTACGACTTCACGAGCGGCATGCTGGCGCGGCACACGACGTGGCGCTGGGGCTTCGCGCTGGGGCGCGTCGCAGGCGGCGCGCCGTTCGCGCTGAACCTGGTCGAGGGGTTCGTGGGAGAGGCCGAGTGCGCGGCGTGGGTGGGGCGCGAGCTCATCGGGCTGGGCGAGGGGCGGTTCGCGTTCGATCGCGAGCACCCGGCCGAGCCCTGGCGCGTGGGCACCGCCGACGGCGCGGCCGAGCTCACGATGACGCCCGGCGCAGTCCACGAAGAGCGGCGCGACCTCGTCGTCGTGGGCTCCCGCTTCGTGCAGCCCTGCGGAGCATGGTCGGGCCGCCTGACGGTTCCCGGTCGCCCACCCATCGTCATCGAGCGCGCGCTCGGCGTCACTGAGGACCAGGACGTGACGTGGTGAGGTCCCCGAGGTCGCCTGGGGCCGCCATCCGCGGGTCGTGCCGCACGGTGCCCGTGGGGATGCCCCCGGTGACCTCCGCCGTCGGGACGATGCCGCGCGACCACAGCGTCCGCTCGACCATCGCGCGAAAGACGAGATCGAGCGCGCTCCGGACATGGTCGCCCTCCAGCACACCCATCGCCCGCCCGATCGCCTCGATCGTGGAGAGCCCCGCCACGTGCGCCTCGGCGCGGAGCCGATAGATCGACGGCTCGCCGGCGGGCAAGCAGACGCACGGCACGTCGCGCAGCCCCGGCACGCGCTGTCGCACCTTCGAGGCCTGCCGCCAGTTGCCATCGGGCACGATCAGCGTGACCGGACGCTCCGGCTCGAGGCGCACGTCGGCGAGGGGCGTCGCACCCTCGTGGGGGAAGAGCAGGAGCGGCTGCGTACCGGGGTCGCTCGCGAACGGGAGCGTCGGCTGCGACTCGTGGCCACGCACGACGACGACGCTGTTGGCGAGGCATTCGGCTGCGAGGCGGCCGGTGTTGGTCGGCTTGCGGTCCTCGAAGCGGTGGATGAGGAGCACCAGGCGGGTGCGCGTCTCGATGCGCGGGCTGGGCATGAGGGCGCAGACGCACAGGCCGCCGAGCATGCGGCAACGGCGACAGCGATGGCGGGCGTTGTCCCGACGGCTCATCCCGCGGCTGCCCCGTCGCACGCGCTCTCGAGAAGACCGAGGAGCGCCAGGGCGGACGCCAGATCGTCCGGCACGGGCGCCGAGACCTCGACCCGCCCCGCCGTGACCGGGTGCTCGAACGCGAGGAAGCTCGCGTGGAGGGCGAGGCGATGGAGCGCATACACGGCGCGGTAGCGCCGGTTGATCTCGCCGGAGCCGTGCGTCACGTCGCCGATCAGCGGGTGATCGATGTGACGCAGGTGCCGCCGGACCTGATGAAGCCTGCCCGTCTCGGGGATGGCCAGGACGAGCGAGCAGCGGTCGACCGTAGAGCGCGCGATGCGGCGGAAGCGTGTGACCGCCCGGACCCGCGGGCCTCCGTCGTCCTTGGGGATCGCATAGTCGATGGTGCCGGAGTCGGGCGGCGTGCCGCGGACGAGCGCGAGGTAGCGCTTTTCGACGCGGCCCTCCTCGAAGGCCCGGGACAGGGTGGCGGCCGCGGAGCGGGTGCGCGCGAAGAGGAGCGCGCCGCTCGTCCCGCGGTCGAGGCGGTGGAGCGGGTGGACGTGCTCGCCGATGGCATCGCGCACGCGGAACATCGCGACGTCGTCGTCCCTGTCGAGGCCGCGGTGGACCAGCAGGCCCGAGGGTTTGTTGGCCACGACGACGTGGGCGTCGACGAAGAGGATCTCGATGGCGGGCAAGCGCCCGGACACTACACCCGTTTGTTGGCCCTGCCGCACCTCCACCTCTTACGATCGTCCCATGCGGCCCGTCCTTCATGCCCACTGCCCCCGCGCTCGCCTCCGGCGCACCGTCGAGACCCGGTGCGAGGTCGTCCGCGCGCGCGACTACTCGCTCGTCGGAACGCGCATCGTGGACCTGTCGACGCGGGGCATGCTCCTCCAGACGGAAGCGCCGGTGATGACCGGCGAGGAGCTGCTGGTGCTCTTCCGCGGCCCGACCGGAGACTGGTACGACTGCGACGCCACCGTCGCCCGCGTGCTGCACGCGCGCCGCCGCAGCGACGCACGCCGCGCGATCGGCATCGCCTTCGAGCCGCTCGACCCGTGGCGGGACATCCTGCTCTGCGATTCGCTGAAGAACGCGCCGGTCGCGGCGCGCGGGGCCGGACGCACCGTCTAGCGAGGGCTACGCCGCCGCGGCGTCGGTCCGGATCAGCGCGGTGTCGAGGATGGCCAGGCATCCCTCGAGCGAGTCGCACAGGTTGAGCTGCTGGCGAAGCGACGCGGCCCCGTGCAGGCCCTTGAGGTAGCCGGCGAGGTGGCGGCGGGTGCAGTGCACGCCGTAGGGCTCCCCGCGCTGCGCCACGTTGGCCACGAGGTGCTCGCGGCAAAGCGCGACGCGCTCCTCGGGGGTCGGCAGTGCCAGCTCGACCCCCTCGTCGAGCAACGCCCGCGCCTCGCGGAAGATCCAGGGGTGCTCGATGGCTCGCCGCCCGACCATGACCCCGGCGCACCCGGTCTCGTCGATGGCTCGCCGGGCGTCGTGCGCGCTCCGGATGTCGCCGTTGACGAGCACGGGGATGGAGACGGATGCCCGCGCCTTCGCGGCCCACGACCAGTCCGCGGCGCCCGAGTGGCCCATCTGCGCGGTGCGGCAGTGGATGGTGATCGCCGCGACGCCCGCGTCTTCCAGGCGGCGCGCGAGGTCGACGATGGGCATGTGCGACTCCGGCCCGAGGCCGATGCGCGTCTTGACCGTGACCGGTAAGGCCACGCTCTCGACGACCATGCGCGCCATCGCCACCATCGCCGCAGGATCCCGCAGCCAGCCAGCGCCTGCTCCGCGGCCCGCGATCTTCGGCACCCAGCAACCGCAGTTGACGTCGATGAACAGAGGCCCGGCGCTCTCGGCGAAGCGCGCCGCCTCGGCGAGCCGCTGCGGGTCGGCGCCGTAGATCTGGATGGCAGTGAGCTCGTCGTCGTCGCAGAGCTGGATCTTGCGGCGGGCGTTGCGGCAGCCGCGCAGCAGACCCTCGACGTTCACGAACTCCGTCATCGCGAGGGAGGCCCCGTGCCTGCGGCACAGGCGACGGAACACGGCGTCCGTCACGTCCTCCATGGGGGCGAGGACGACGGGCTTCTGCGCGTAGAGGGCGCGGAGGCGATCGCGAGCCGCGGTCATTCGGCCGGAGGTGTAGCACACGGCAAGGGCTAGTCCTCGGGGTCCTCTTCGACCGACGGGGCCTGAGTCGCCGGCGGCACGCCGGCTGGCGCTCCGAGCGCGTCGAGGGCTCGCCGTGCCCACTCGCGCACCAGCGGGTACTCGTTGCCGAGCTGACGGGCGATGAGGGGCGCGGCGTCCCGGGCGTGCGCCTCGGCGAGGGTCCCTATCGCGACCGCTTGCTCGTGGGCCTTGCCTCGCTCCAGGGTCGCCCGCATCACGTTCGCGTCGAGCGAGCCGTAGAGCTCCTCCAGGCGCTGCCGGGGGTAGCGCTGCGGCCACCAGGCCTCCATCGCGTCGACCAGGTGGCGCACGCTCGCGTCCGCGTGGCAGAGGGCGCACTCGAGGGGCCGGTCCCCGAGCACCCGAGCAGGCTCCGTCGGCGACCCGATGCGGTGGTAGCGCGTGAGCACGCCGTCGAGCCCCATGTTCTTGCGGGGCATGTGGCAGGCCACGCAAGACCCGCCGGCGCCCGCGGGATCGTGATGAGCGTGGCGACGCAGGCGCTCGGGATCCGCGAGCTCCGCGTGGCACGGCGTGCAGGTCTTGTTGCCGGCGGGTGTAGCCAGGACGCGCGTCGCCGCGAGGTCGTCGGCCCCGTGGGGATCGTGGCAGGCCGTGCACGCCATCGCGCTCGCGCAGCCGCCGAGGAGGAAGTCCCTGGCCTCGCCGGAGTTGATGTGACTGCCGCCGGCGGTGGCGTCGCGGCGACCTCCCTCCCAGGTATAGGGGTAACGGGAGAAGAGGACCTGGTGGCATCGCGCGCAGGCGCGGTTGATGGCCTGGGCGGGACCGGGGCGCGGAAGGGCAACGTCGAGCCATGGAGCGGTCGGGGCGAAGCTCGGCCGGACGCCGGGATCGCGCGCGTGCTCCACGGAGCCGCCGTGACAGGCTTCGCAACCGATCCCCACCTCGACGAGGCCGGCGCCGTCGAAGCCCGCGCGCACGACGTCGATCGCACGCCGGGCGACGCTCCCCGCGTCCTGCCCGGGAGGCGTCGCCCCGCCGAGGCGCGCGATCTCCTCGCCGGCGACCCGTTCGAAGGAGACGTCGTCGGTCACGCGCGTCCTCGCGCGCCGGTCCGGGGGAAGCCAGCGGTCGACCTGCTCACCCTGGTACGGGCGAGCGCCGCCGCCTGCGACCGCGCCGAGCAGGCGGTCCATCTCGGGGATCGTGTTGTGACAGAAGATGCACGTCCGGCTCCACACGGGCCCGGCCCGCAGCGTCGAGCGCTGGTGGACCATGACCGAGTACCCCTTGTAGCGGAGCGCCCGCGTCGCGTAGACGAACGAGATGGGCAGCACCATCTCTTCGCTGCCCCCCGCGACGTCGACACCGGCGAAGTCCTCGCGCGTGCGGCCGCCGATGACGCGCGTCACCCGGTAGGTCTTCGCCGGGCCGCCGCCGCCCAACTCGATGCGGACGAAGCGCTCTCCGCCCCTCTGTTCCAGTGTCACGGTGTCTGCCTCGAACGGCCAGCGCGTTCCGTCGAACGGCGCCCGCACCTCCGCGCCTCGGGCCTCGCGGGTCATGCGGTGCATGGGGGACCGCGCCCAGGCCGAGGCGATGTCGGTGTGGCACCCCGTGCAGACGGCGGATCCCGCGTAGTCCGCGCGGCTGACGTTGCTGCGAACCGCACGCGGGCCGGCCGAGGCGGCGATTCTTGCGGGGGTGGGCATGGCAGCCACCCCGCCACAGCTGGCCACGAAACCGGCCGCCAGGGCCGCGAAGAGCGCCAGGTGCGCGAGGCGTGGCACCGCGCGATTGTAGGCCCCCTCGCGGCCGACTTGCCCCTCCGCGTCGGACTGCCGTTCACTTGGTGTGTGGACAAGCCTCGCGTCCCCCCGCCGAGCGGCCTCGACGAGGTCGAACGCGCCCTCTCGGTCCTGGAGGGGCGCCACCCGGAGCACGAGCGCATCCGCCGCGAGACCATGGCCGCCGCCGAGGAGCGACGCCACGTCCTGGACAAGGATCTGGCGGCGAGCGCGCGCCGCAGGCGACGGCGCGTCGTGGTGCTCGTGGCGAACGGGCTGGCGCTGATCGCGGCCGGACTCGTCGGCTGGAGGGTCGTGAGTCGGGCGCGCGCCATCCGCGCCGGGCTCGAGCACGCGGAGGCCCCCTTCGTCTCCCGCGGCATGACCGAGACCGCCTCCAACGAGCTCTCCGCGAGCAGCACGCTCGAGGCCGACACGCAGGGGTCGAGCTGCTTCGTCGCGGTCGCCACCGCGGGGATCGTCCGGGCGCGGCAAGGCGCGATGTCGGTCGAGGCTCCGGGCTCCGTCGGATGGTGCGCATGCACGGGAGGACACGTGGTCATCGAGGCCACGGCCGGGGGGGGGCTCGGTCTCCTGCGCGTGGACGCGCGCAACCTGG
>Ga0209415_10015463_pt1 | contig 12362 bp, 12 predicted proteins | sample PeaSoiSIISIP2007_FD_187696 | JGI IMG/M metagenome (GOLD analysis project Ga0209415, IMG submission 187696) | Peat soil microbial communities from Weissenstadt, Germany - SII-SIP-2007 (SPAdes) (version 2) | ecosystem: Environmental > Terrestrial > Soil > Wetlands > Peat | place: Germany... | reverse complement strand
AGCGAGCAGTCCTACTTCGACTTCGCCCAGACCGAGGCATTCAAGCACTCGACGGTGCCATCGATCACCTTTCCCAGGCCGTCCCTGAATTTTTCCTGATCGACGATCTGCCGATCAGCAACCGCGCTGCTCATGGATAATGCCGCCTGCAAGAATGACAATGCGGCGTCTTTTTTTTCCGCTCCGGTCCGGTGGTTGAACAAGTCTTCAATGCCGTTGACCACTGCGGGGACGAAAGCAATCGTCTGTAGGAGTGTGGCGAGAAAGTTCATTAATTATATCTCCTGAATCGAAGGAAAACTTGGGACGTGTAGGAATGAAACACTGAAGTGGTTCAGACAACCGACGAAAAAAGAGGGGAAAATCTATTTCGGAAAGCCGTTTAACACCGCTTTGGCGAGGTACATTATCATCGCGAACAGGGCGCTCAGGGCCAACCCTCCAACCGCCCCCGCAACTCCAGAGGTCACCGAGGATCTGCCTTGCCGAGTGGACAGCGCAGAGTTCACGTCGTCCCGCCACTTGTTATTTTCCTTTACTTGACTCTCATACACCTCGCGACCCACGAAACTCGCTTCTTTCTGCCGGGCATCCTCATGCGCGTGATTCAAGAGATCCAGACGCCGAAGCATTTCAATATGGTCGAGTTCCAGCGCTCTTTCGGCCAACTCAAAACGCAAGTCGATGAAGGCTTTTTGCTGGGACCCCATTTCCCGCTCGGCGGCGAGCATGGTAAGCAGGTGTTCCTTCAGCGACACCGAATTGTTGTGCTCATTCAGCTCCACAGTAACCTCTGCATTGAAGACTATTGTTTGCAAGTCGCGCTGCCAGTTGTTTTTCCGGTGGTCGGGCTGTGCGCCACGCATGTTTGAACGTTTCCTTCCGGTTCCGCTCATAGCGGATAGTCCACGTGAAGGGCCGCGGTGTACCTGGAATATTTTGGTGGCACCGACGCATCGTATTGTTGCAAGTAACAGTCTTGCACCCGAGATAGACGAGGTATGGTGAAGGCTTGGGTCGCGAATCGTCCAACCAGATTGCGGTCATTGCCTGGACCCCAGCCGGCATCGCTCCACCGAACCTCAATTCCGCCACCACTCACCGGCGCCACCCCAGCATCGACGCTGACAGTCGTCGAAGTTACCTGCGTGATCACCGCTGCCGTCAAATCGGGCAGGTACGTCACTCCGACCTGTGCATTAGTTAGCTGATTCACAAACAGAGAAGTTGTAGCTTTGCTCGCTTCGAATTCAAAGGCCAAGGGTTTTGCCGCATCGTTCGCAAACTTGATCTTGTACCCGAGGTGCTCTTCTTCCAAATTCTTTACCGTAATCTCGACCTCGCTCACGATGGCGGGAAATACCGCGCCTCGCGAAGGAACATCTATGTTCAATGCGTCCCCAGGAAAGATGTCATCGGCGCTTTCCGGTAAAAAGTCGCTCCAGACGTCATACTCGCCTGTCCATGCCGGGCCCGTAGCGTCATCCAGCAACGCTAGAGCGGCTATTTCGCAATCCGCGGCGGTGCGCGCCGGCGGCTCCTTCGGATGGCGTACCGCTCCATGCAAACCGTTATCGATTCCGCGTTGTTGGGCGGCGATGCTTGCCGGATTTGTGACCCGTGCCAGAGCGTGGCCAAGGCTCCGATAGTGAACCTCGATATATTGGTTGGCCGCGGGCGCATATTGCGGATAAAACTCCAGGGCTGAACTCGATGTGATCTCGCACTCCGCCCCTTCTTCCAACGATCCGACGAGCTCCGTAATGTAACCCTGCCCCGGAAGAGCGCTGCGTACCTCTGCATCTACCGCTTGAATCAGTCGCGTGAATGCAATCGCACACTGCAGGTTGGCCGAGTTGGCCAAAACGCAGGTGCAGAAATCCGGCGCGCCAGAAATGACTCCGTCGTAAAGTACAGTGGGCGGTGCGACCAGCGTCGCCGGATTCGCCGGATCAACGTCCTGCAACTCCAGCACGACGCGCACGTCCGCGGCGATCTCAGCCCCTCCAATTCCGCTGCCTGAAGGATGGACGGATGAATGAAATATCTGCTGCCTCCGATAGATTTCCGGGGAGTACAAACGAGTGGTAATAAGATAATGATGCCCCGCGACTGTAGTGACTGGCGCACCGCTGATCCCTCCGCTCACCAAAGCTTGGATATTCGATTGGGTTCCATTTGGTGTGATCTGAAACCCGGCGAGGCAGCCCGCGATAGAGACCGCGCCGGGGTAAAGTCCGCCCAGCACTCCGGTGGACGCGGCACTGAATATGACGTCGCCGTGCTGAATCACTAACGAGGCGCCAAGCTCGACCTTCTCAGCGAACTGTACCATGGTGGCGCCATCCACTCCCGTGCCACCCGCAATCTGCAGTTGGCCTCCGCTGACCGAGATCACATTCGACGGATCGGTCACGCTCCAGAGCGTTGGCTCGAGCGGTGAAATTGTGTATTCTTCGTCGAAAAGAGTTTTGCTGGTCTTAGTAAACGGCGTTTGAGAAAGGTAAAACTTAAGAGTCAGCCCATCACCTACAAAATAATCCTTCACATACGCTTGTGGTTCGCTCTGTCCGATCACCGTAACATCGTTAAGCAGTGCATTCACCGGTTGCAACTTCAAACCTTCCGGGCAGAACGTGGGGTCTGTTTCATTCAGGGAGTATGCCGTTGCTCCCAGCGGTGCGAAGATCAGTGCCCCATTCATAATGCGGTGGCTGGCCCGCGCCTGAGTTGCGATTTCCGCTGCCTGTTGTGACCATGTCTTGCGTGGATCAGGCGCATACCATGCCAGCGTATCCAGATCCTGGACAGCGCTGGTGTCGAAAACACCGGGCAACAAGTCCTGAGTTAACTGCCGGAGCGCCTCGCCCGCGCTCCGGTCAAGGAAAGGGCAACGGTCAGGGAGTCGTTTCTCGTCGAGTAGCCCCTCGTCGCTCTGGGCAACCAAGTCGTAGCGGTAAACGGGACCTCGTTCTCCCCATCCCAAGTACTCAAAGGAAGGAGATTGCATCAGATATCCGGTGAACACGTCCTGCCCATTGGTGAGTCCGAACGTAACCCGCGCTCCGTTTGTGGGCACTACAAAGTCAGGTGAGTCCGCCACCAAGCTGAGCTTGAGTTCAGAAGGCTGGTTCAGTTTGCGGAATACCTGTGGGGAATGCGACCCGTCAATTGAAGAGGTATAGTCCACGGGCCCGAGACCATCGAGATTATCGATTTGTAATTTCATTTTGGATTTGAATGAGAATGACTGTTCGACTTCGACTACACCGACGTGAATTCGGCTTGTTGTTGCGCTGGCGTGACGGAAAAAACGCGGAGAGCCCACAAACTTCCCGCGCTCGCACCCGAAACCAGCGGGTATCTTCTTTTGCCCGAGAGGGAGCGAGCTCCAAAAAAGCAGAGTGGTCGTGGGTTGTTTTTGGCCACAGCCGGCCGCGGAGTCCTAACGCATATTAGGCATGACTGAAGTCTCGACGCAAGGATACCCGCGTGGGTATTGTCAACCTGGTTGTAGATCCCTAGTAAACCGCGGCCATGGCTGCGGGAAAATAGCTGCGATAGCACACCACAGTCTGCCCGTCATTCTCATCTACGTGCGGCATCGCCTGAAACGCAGCGTGCAACGCGAGGGAAGCAATTGGCTTTGTAATCTCCATCCGTTCCTCCCTCTGAAACGCCTTGACCGCCCTTGGCAGGGCTGTGGGACTCAACGGCATGGACATCTCGATTGCAGTAGTCGGACTGAGCCTCGGATAGTGAAAGCATACTCGGCCTCCCGACTCTTCCTCCGCTACGAACAGCGCCGACCATTCCTGAAAAAACGATCCGCCCTCGCGATCTACGAACGCAACTACTTTCTGGACGGAAGCTCCAGTGGACGGTTCTCCGCCCAGTAAGGGCTGAGCCAGCAGCAATGAAGTGACTGTTTCTTGTGCAACCCGCCCCACATTGAACGTCACTCGACGAACGTAGTTAGCGTCGCGGTTAACATCCGCGGGATCGCTAACGTAAGCAGCTGCAATTCCCGTTCCCACATAGCCGATCTGCTGCTGGTAGTCGGCGTCTACGGCAACCACGTCCCCGGCCGAAAACGCGTTCACCGCTCCCACTCCCAGAACAATCTGGCTCGCCGTCGATCCTGGAAGCACGGCAACCGCCGGCAGTGGTGTTCCGCCGGAGGGTTGAGCGTTGGCATTGGGATCGGACGCCAGCACATTCATGTGCTCCGATCCGCACGCAAGCGCCATCTGGAGCTTGCCCCACTCGCGGAAATCAAATTCAATCCGTGCGTCAATCGGGCCACGAAACTGTGTAGCCGGTGCTCCCGGAATGCCCGCGCGCAATGGTTCGGTGAGGGTTGTGCACCAACGTTGGAAGTTGTCCACCCACCCCAGGTCGAGCCATGGTGCAGGAGGCGCATCCAGCAGGAAAGCGCCATACTTACCTGGATCGAAGATCGATGGTGTTCCTGCAGTGCGGTTCATCGGCGCAAAGTATGCGCGGATTTGCCGTGTTACGGGAACCATCGGGGCGCGAAGCGGCGACGTACTCATAGGAAGTTCACCTCGGGGAAAAACAAAACTTTCAAGCTGGCACTACGCTCCAGTCGCACTCCTTCACTTCCTCGGGGAAGACCCTCGTTCCTCGCCGCTTCGCTGCCAAGAACCTTGCCGAGGTTTGGCGTCGTCCATAGAATGCTGGTGCCCAAATCGACGCTGGGCGCCTGTGTGTAATCACGCTTGGAAGTCCGGGGCGGTTCACAAATGCTCAGGAGTTCCATGTCCAGAGCCGCCAGCGCCCGGCCACGATCCACACCGCTCTGCACCGTCCCGAAGGTATGGTAGGAAATTACGCATTCCATTTCCATCAGACCCCTATCGCCGACCTCACCTTGCACCATTTGTGCCGTGCCCCATTCGATGTAAAACGCGTCCGACACAGGCTGGGCAGAAATCACCAATTCGTTTTCCGCCACGATAATCGCGGGCCGTGTGGTCCCGTCCAGCGTAACGGTCTGAAGCGGGTTCAACGACACCAACCGCTGCAGCAGCGCCATATAAAAACTATCTTTTGTGAATTGCATAAAAGCAACTTAAGCTCCTGGCTTCTAGCTTCTAGCTCCTAGCTTTTCGCTCGATCTGGTTTCGTAAATGCTCACTAGGGGAGGGCACGGCTTCAGCCATGCCGGTCGAGCCGTGAAAAATGTGGGCTTCAGCCCCTGGGGTAAAGACTTTCCTGTCCAAGCCAACAGCTAGGAGCCAAGAGCAAGGAGCTTCCTTTTATTCGACAGCCAGCACTCGGTAGAGATAAGCAATTCCCGCGAAGTACTCCGTCGTCACATTCTCGATGTGAAAAAGATCGTTGTCGTACAAGAGCCCGAGCGCGCCATCGAAGAGGGCTTCAGCCGATGCCACATTTCGCGACGCCAACTCCATTGCTACCGCCGCGCCCGACAACAGAAATTCCAGACGTCTTCGAGGTCCCGTCGCTGGAGTAATCAAAGTCCGCACTACCACGGGAGAAAAAATCACTTCTTCCACCCCTGGATCCGCTAAGCCAAGTTGAGCGCTGGGATCATTAGGCATCGTGACCAGCGGGAATAGCATGCTGACCTCGGCGCCACCTAGCGCCTGCAGCATCGCATCCGCCGCCCGCACCACCGCCGATGAACTCATCCCGGTTTCAGTCATGCTTAGCTCACCTTCTGTGCTACGTACGGCGCCAGCATTGCCTGTACGTTTTGATCTATCAGTGAGTCAGAGAAGTAATCCATACGCATAACATCAACCCTACCTGTCTTCACATTCAAAGCGGGCGTTGCTTGCGCGTTGCGGACAATTTGCGCGCATGCAAACTTTACCGGGTCGGAAATAACTGCCAGCCCCGCCGTGTATACGATGTCCACCTCGCTGAACCACAGACCCACGATGTTCAGTGGCAGTGTCAACTCACCCGTGTTGGCGAAAAAATCGATTGCGGCGGCGTTGATGGCCGTCCAGATTCCCGGCAATCCGAACATGAGAGCAGCATCCAGTCGAAGATCATCGAATGGCCAATCGCCCCGGCGCGGGATCGTGTAGCGTCCCTGGGCTGAGACAATCGGTGTGACCGCCGGCGGCACAACCGCCAGTGGAATGTAGGTCAGGCGCACCGTATTGCGATCCGCAGCGATACGCAAACGTTCCTCATACTGCGCCACCGCCAGCGTAGCGCGTCGACAATGTGCATCAATAAGGGATGATGCCGCAGCTACAAATGCGGCGGGCGTTGTTGCATCCAGCCCGTAAAGCTCGTATTCCGAAGGAGCGAGATAAATCATAAGAGTTCCAAATTCCCCGGTTGCCAGTCATCAGTGGACTCGTCGCCTGATCGACGAACTCGCGACGAGCCACTGAGCACCGGTAACCCCTTTACCGGTTTACCTTCACTTCGTAGTGCGCATAGGCTGCGCCTTTGACGACGATGGCGCCGAACTTCACAACTACCATCTGCGAAGCCAGTGCCCCCAGTAGCCCCAACTGGAAGACCCGCGGATTCGGGTCTGTCAACCAGTGGTACTCGATCAGGTCTTCGGTCACGATGTAGGCGGGAAGCACCGCCGTGCCAGTTCCGGGTGTTCCGGTATAGGGCACCGCCCACTCCGGAATCAGTGGCAATTCTCCAGCTTGCGTCGAAAGAGTCTTAACGGTTAGCCCGCCAGTGATCTCAGTGGTCGAAAGCACGACGTTGAACTCAGCTTTCATCTCCCGGTCAATCAGGTCAAGCAGCACTGGGTTCGCATAGATCGCCGTGGGACGAACTTCATAGCCGGCACTCGCCACCATCCCAGCGATCACCCCCTTGATTCCGTCCACGATGCTCTCGGTAGTCGTGATGGTGGTTGTGTTGCCCCCAGCCTCGATCTGGCCGATCGCCCCCATGTATTGGAAGGTGGTTGGCGTCGTCAACGAAGTGTCATTGCCATTCCAAAGTGCAACGTCGTGAGTCCGCAACAGCCCTTCCACCGAGTCGGTCAGGTCTTTCGCTTGCAAGTAAGCGAACTGGCTTTGCTGAGCACCCACCTCCAGGTCAAACAGGTTGTAGTTGATCTGCGACACCAGCGCTTTCAACGGCACCGTACGCTCGACGCGGGTCGGTGCACCGACGGTGGCCACGATATTTCGCGGGTCGACGAATGCCTGCGCCGCCGTCGGAGAATTGATCAGAGTTTCTTCGAAATATCGCGAAGGATGCCCTGTTGCCGGCACCTGCCGTACGCGTTGCCCAAATACGCCCCGCCGGCGTACGATGTCGAAAATCTCGGTTTGATAACGGTTGATCTCAATCGCGCCTGGCCCAAGAAAATCGGCCGCCGCGTTCAGATCAATAAATTGTGTGTGCATGTGTTCTCCTGATGATGAATTTTGTTGCCTGCATTGAAATTGTGGCGACCGCTCGCTCGTCACGGAAGTCTCGGCCAAACAAGAAAAGGCGCGACCGTTGTCGCGCCTTCTGCGACCTTAAGACTGCGAGATAGGAACTCGGCTACTCGATCATCCCCGCCCGCGCCATCTCCGCCTTCACTGCGATACGCTGCTCCACGCTGAGCGACTGCAGAGTTTTGTCCAACATCCCGGGATCCAGTTTGTCCCCGACTTCCACGCTGCTCTTGCTCAGCAATGCCGTGACCAGCGGAGACAGAGTTTTCCTCGTCAGACGTGCTGCCTGCCCCCTGAGATCGTTATTTGCCTTTTCCAGTTCAGCGATGCGTTCCTTCAGCTTCCGTGGCCAGTTAGTTCCATCCGCGGTTTCGGAAGTGTCGGACACTCTCTCTTCGACCGCCGCCGCAATACGGTCCACCTTGGCATTCAGGGCTGCCTGTTGTGCATCGAGCTTTTCGAGAACCCGGTCCAGAGTCTCGGCCGCACTTGCCAGCCGTTCCGCCGTGGCGAGTAATTGTTGCGTAGTTTCTGTGTCCATCTTTTCTCCTTTTTGGTATTGTTTCGCTTACCCGACGCTGCTGTTTCTCGCCAGCGCGGTTTTACAGTTTTGCCTCTGGCTTATTCCAATTCAATCCAAGTGTCCCGATAAGCCGCTTTATCTCGTCGTAAAATTGCGGCTCCGGTGAAAGTAACTTGTGTCAGTGTCCAGATCTTCGCCTTAACATCCGCCACGCGCGCATCGGCAATTTCGTAGGACATTGCCAGGCATGCGTGGTGCTGCGAACTCGCCGCCTCGACGCCCCTTTGGCAATCACGCCCCCGCCCAATCTGCTTCACAATTTCTGGAAAGTCCTTGGCGAAGAGGTATCCGCCGAGCTCGAGTTTCTTTCCCACGATGTCCGCGCGAGTAATAACTCCAACTTTGCGGCGCGTATCGTGACGGTCGAGCGACAAGGAATAATCCAATGCCATGCCCAACAACGAGGCCAGCGCGGTCTCAGCGGCGGTTCGCGTCAGTACGACCCTATGCCCCCGCGCTCCCGCCGGTGCCTTATCGGAAGCCACATCGACCAGCGTCAACACGCCACGAAACGGCTCGCGGTTCGGATGCCCCACGACTGCCGGCATCGCAATTGCCATCGATTCCAATTCAATACTCATCATTTGCAGTCATCCTCAGCGAGTAGCATTCGCTTGTGAAAGGCGAGTGAAAGGAAAATTGGGAAGTCTGGAGCCCGAAGCCTGGTGCCTGAGGCGCCTTACAGTGGCGGCAATCCTCGCATCCGTCGGACCTCCCCAACGGTGAGCACGCCGTTCTGCAGCAGCAGTGCCTGGATTTGTGCTTCTTCCATCACATCTCCACCGGAATCCACATCCGTGAAAACGAATTCCAGGTCATTCCATCCCAGCTTTTTGCAGATTCCATCCCGCGTCAGATATTCGGCGAGCAATCGCGCAGTGGGCACAATTGCCTGCAGAAACGCTTCATCTGCCATTTCTGTCGCGGTCGAGCGGTTCAGATCCCGCTCAACCCCGAGGCACTGCGGAGGAAGATCAAACGCGTCAGCAATGATCCGCAGCAAGAATTCCTGCCACTGCAGCCGCAAGTCCGCATCAGTGCCGCCGCCGAAGCGCAACACTTCCGGCTTGTTCTCCGCCGACAGGATTGGTACACGCCCGGTGCCCTCGATCTCGTCTTGCCACCACCGGATCAATCGCTCGTGATGCTCCGGAGTCAGGCCTTGCAGCCACAGCGCGTACTCCACCACAGAATTCGAAGCCAGTTTGGTCGCATACCGGTGCGCACCCAGAAACGCGTTCACCGCCTCAAACGCAACTTCCAGCCGCCCCAGTCCAAAAGGTGTGTGTGTTCGCGGGTTGAGCCGGATGTAAATCAACTCATCATCATTGAGAAGAATATTTCCCTCCGGCCCCGACTTCCCCGTGACCTGCACATAACGCACCGACCCTGGCGTTCCGTCCCAATCCGTTTTCATCCGGATCGTCGCTCCATCCACCGGCCACATGACCAGCGGGCGCTGCGCATCGCCCGTGCTTTCCACTTCGATCGCTCCGAAGCCGCCCACAATCACATCTTCAAGCACCTGCTCCGACAGGGAACGAAACGAATCGTCCGGATTCGGAGCATCGAAATTGTCAGTCAGGACTTGAATCCGCAAATCGCTGTCCGGAGCCGCCACAGGCCCGCGTCCCGGCCGCGGCTGAATTCGCCAGCGCATTCCCGCAATCCGGTCCTTGATTGTGTTGATCGCCTTGCGTGCCACCGGAGTCTCGGAGAATCGCCGTAAGTTGATGGGCGTGGGCTTCGGAAAAGCATCTGCCCTCGGCCCGTAGACGTTAAGAATGGACGGCAATGCCACAGTCCGCCGCTTGCCCTCCGCTTTCCCCGTGGCGGCCGAAGACACTCCCGCAATCCGGCGCATAGCGCCGCGTAACTTTTCTGTAATGTTCATGATTTTTCTGTGGTGTAGCGCGGGCGTCCGAGCCCGCAGAAGTTCAGTGGTATTAGAAGCGCTCTTGTTCCACGCAGCCCGTCACGCTCTCAAATCTCTCCTCGTGTTCTTGGCATCCTCGGCTGGCGTGTTAGTCTGCAACGGTAAGCTGCCCAGCATAACCGCTCGCGGTCGCCAGACTTGTCCTGCCAGCTTCTGTCGCGCTGCCAGCGCAATCGCCATCGCCATGACGCAATCATCATGCGAGCCCGCCGCCGCCGAGGAGTTCCCATCGGCATGACGGATAAAAGTCCGGCACTCATTCAGCAACCGTGAACTGTGGAAAATCGTCTGCTCCGCCGCCAATACTGCCGCTAGGTTCTCAATCATCGCCGGTCGGCTCACCGCCGACGTCAACCACCCATCATGCCCTCCCTCGCGAAAGACGTTCGTACATCCCGCCATACGCAAGTGTGCTAGTACCGCGTGGCCATGATTATTCTGCTCCACCACCATCAAGCCCTGGTTATAGGAATTTGCCAGCTCGATCAGCTTGGCCGCCAGCTCGCGCGGCGGAAAATGTCCGTGTAATTCTGCGCATTGCAACCCGCTGCTTCGTTCGATTACCACGGCACAGGAATAATCGCCATCCGAACCACCCCCAGCCGGATCCACTCCAATGACGTATTGTTTCCCTGTCTGCGCCGGCAACCAGATCAGCAAACGCTGATTGTCCCGCGCCTCCACCGGCTCGCCACAGGTTTCCAAAGCCCGCTCCACTGCTTCCAGATCGAACACGCATTCCCCTGAAGCTCTGAAGCACGAGACCGAGTCTTCCGCGTATTCTTGAACTGCCAACCCTCTCAGTTGCGCCCGCTTCGTACGCCGCCATGCAATCTGCTCCTCGGTTAAGCCGACCTGCCCCATCAGGTGCTCTTCTTCGTCCGTGAGTGTTTCGAATGCCGCCATTTTTTTCTGCACCCGATACTCTTCGCCATACCACCAGGGAAAGAAGTGGCGCGAGTACCCTGTTTCGTCGGCTCGCTGCCATTCCTCATAGAAGATCCCACCCGCTCCATTAGGGGTTGACTCCAGCACAATCTCCCCGTTTTCCGGCACTGCGTTCCGTAGGGATGCCAGTGTTTCCTCCACATCCCGGGGCCAGCGGGCGACCTCCGAGCAATGAAGATTGTGAATGGTCATCCCGCGGCCCGCATTCGCATCCGCCGCCGTCGCCACGCGATACTCGCTGTCCAGTCGCGGAAAAACGATCTGACGGATGTTGGCGCGCGAGGTCACCAGCGCGCCCTCTTGCATCCCCTTGGGCAGGTTCTCCCAGAAGCGATGCACGATCTTGAAAATCTCCTCCGCCGATTCCTGGTCGTGAGCCACCTGTACCGACATCGTTCCCGGCTGAGTGATGGTCTGAATGAAAAATCGTGCGGCCACATAAGTCGTAATTCCCAATTGCCGCGCCTTCAGCACGATGCTTCGCTTCGTATGATTCCGCGAAAACTCCAGCTGCGCGCGATTGGGCCTCAGCGAAATCAGCCCGCGGGTCTTGCTCCGCACCTTCAGGAGCGCTTCAATGATCAGATCTCTCACCGCAGGATCTGAGATCACTTTCCCGCCGCTTGCTGGTGTCTTCGTTTCCCCGCGTCCTGCAAGCGGCCGCAGGTCCAGAGACCTGCCCAACCTCCTCAGTAGCAAAAGATCACTCATCCCCGCCAGCCCTTCATTCCATTTCGTTTGTGCACAACACCTCCACTCGCCACCGAAGGTTCCTCACGGACCGCCTTCCGCATGTCCCAGATTCTCTGGCACAAAAACCAGCGCCCCAATCTCCCAACCAGATCCAAACAGAGTCTGATCAATTCCCATCAGATCGTATTTGTATTCGTCCGCCAGCGTCGCACCCTGATCCACGACCGGCGATGCCTGAGTCGGTCTCGGATCCACGGGCGGCCCAGTGGTCACATCCGCGTAATAGGTTGTCCCCGAGTTTTGCTGCGTACTGAGCAAGTAATTTACGAGCTGCGTATTGCTCATCAGCGCTGCCCCCGACGACTTCAGCGTATCCAGCATCACGCCAACCTGATGCGGCGTGAGTTCATTCACATGCCAGAAAATTCCGAAAGGAACGCCCCAGACCGCGGATTTGAACACCAGCGCTTGCAACTTGTTCGCCAGTTGGCTATCGCTTAAGTTCTGAAAATTAGGAACCACTCCCTGACTCAAAATGTTCTGCACATCGATACCGCTAGCCGCGACCGTCGCTGCATTGGGGCTAGGATCCATCGAACCCGAGCCCCGCGACCCTGAATATCCGGCTGCCACTGTAGTCGCCTCAGTGGAAGTGTCTTCGTAGCTGCCTGGGTATATGTACACCCGGTTCCCGGGCAAACCAGTTAGGTTTGCATTCATCCACGCTTTAGACCATTGAATCTCGTCTGTCATCAGACGAGTCTTGTCCTCAAGCAGTAGG
>Ga0209415_10015461_pt1 | contig 12362 bp, 9 predicted proteins | sample PeaSoiSIISIP2007_FD_187696 | JGI IMG/M metagenome (GOLD analysis project Ga0209415, IMG submission 187696) | Peat soil microbial communities from Weissenstadt, Germany - SII-SIP-2007 (SPAdes) (version 2) | ecosystem: Environmental > Terrestrial > Soil > Wetlands > Peat | place: Germany... | reverse complement strand
ACGCTTCCAAGGCTTTCTCGATTCCCTGCTGATGACTATTTTCGTGATCGGCGTCGTGCTCGTCCTGTTCGACGCCGCCCGCCGCTGCTGGCGAACTCTGCACGGCGAACCGATCCCGCAGGAGGCGTTCGGACCGCCGGCCATCGCGGCAGGCCTGCCCATTTCCGGCGGCTGCTGCTAAGGGATCCAGCAAACTGTCCGGGTAAGAGTCGCGCGGAGACGGTGTGCGCGGGCGATCCGTGCCATGGCAGCACCATTAGAACGCAATTGACCACAGGCCCGGTGATGGGGCGGCCGGGCCATGTTTCAATCAGAGACGCACTGTTCCTGGTTGCAATCTCTTGTGCATGTTCCAACCTGAAACGTCTCCCTCTAACCGTCTTTGAATCCAACCGTTGGCTCGGCCGAAAGAATCGGCACGCGGCGTGCATTCCTCCGTGCTGGAGTCCAACATGGAAAACCAACTGTCAGTTTATCGCGTGGAGATTTCAGGCTGGGACCTCAATGAGCAGTTTTTCGTGGAGCGCGCCGCACTCGAGTGGAGCGTTGGCGAGAAGAAGACGGTGCTGATTCATCGACGGGCTCGTCAGGGCGCCCTGTTGTTCCTTCGCCTGCTCGAAAATTCAGCTCCCGAGCGTTCGTTTCCCGTCGCCTACCGGGTGCGGGAGATTCGCGAGCGGGAGGGCGGGAGTGCGTACGAGTTGATCCTCAACCAGGTGTGGCCCGCTCCGGAAGGGCAGAGCCCCGGCGGGACGGCCATGTTCGATGCCGCGCGCGGCCGCAGCCTGGGATTGAATTAGAAGTCAGCTTACAAACGGAGTTCGTCGGGGCACGGCTTCCATGCCGCTCCTGTCGCCCGAATGGGGAGTCCGATGGATTCTTCCGGAGCGCTGAAATCGAGCCCGGCGCAGTTGATTGGCAAGTGTGGCGTTCCGCCTAGGTCCCCGGTCCTGTTCCCGCTGCAAGATCGCCCATCCACCCCCATCCTTTTCCGCCAGGCATTCCGCGGAATCCACCGGCGGGGGATTGAAGGTTCGCGACTCTCCGCCGATATAGGTGGAGAGAGGGCCGGAGATATGCCGGGGATTGAACTCGCCTCGAGTGTGCCGTTGCAGGCTTTGCGCGCTTCCACGAGCCGCGAAAAGCGCGCGGGCCTGTGTGTTTGCGTGCTGGACGACGACAGCGCCTTGGTGTCCGCAGCCGTCGAGCTACTGGAACGCCTCGGATTCCCCGCGCGGGGTACCACCGATCCCGGAGAAGCGCTCGCGGTGGTTCGGGAGAGGCGCTGCCGCGCGGTCCTGAGCGACGTGCGCATGCCGGGGATGGACGGTCTGGAGTTTCTGGACCAGGCGCTGAAGCTCGATCCTACTCTCGACGTACTGCTGATGACCGGATTCTATTCGATCGATGCAGCGATTGAAGCGATTCGCCGCGGAGCGCGCGATTACCTGACGAAACCGCTGGAAGCCGCGCGGCTCGAGCGCACGCTGGACGAAATCGCGGAGCAACACGCGCGGCGGCGGCGCTTGCAGGCGCTCGAAGAGACGCTGCTCGCCGAGCTGAGCCTCCACGGTATCGTGGGACAAAGCCCGCAACTCGTGGAAATGATCGAGCTGATGCGCAAAGTCGCGCCGCACTTCAAAAACGTCCTGGTCACGGGAGCGACCGGTGCGGGAAAGGAGCTGGTGGCCCGCGCCCTGCACCAGATGAGCCCGGTGGCAGCCGAACGCTTTGCCGTATGCAACTGCTCCGCCATGGTCGAATCCCTGCTGGAAAGCCAGCTTTTCGGCCACGTCCGTGGCGCGTTTACCGGAGCCACGGAGATGCGCCCCGGCCTGTTTGAGTTCGCCAACGGGGGCACGGTGTTCCTGGACGAAGTGGGCGAGATGTCGCCCGCGCTGCAAGCCAAGGTTCTGCGCGTAATCGAGAACCGCGAATTCCAACGGGTCGGTTCGCCGGAGCTTCGCCGGGTGGACGTGCGCCTGGTGGCGGCCACCAACCGCGACCTCCGCGCGGAGGTGGTGGCCGGACGATTTCGCGAGGATCTCTACTACCGCCTGAGCACCATGGAAATTCGTGTGCCCTCGCTGTCGGAGCGCGCCGGAGATGTTCCGCTGCTGGCCCAGCACTTTCTGAAAAAGTTCACGCAGGCCTACGGCCGGCCGCTAGGAAGCTTCACGAGGCGAGCCATGGCACGCCTCGTGAGCCACCCCTGGCCTGGCAACGTGCGCGAGCTCGAAAACGTCATTTCGAGCGCATGCATCACGGCCCCCTCCGACGTGATCGACCTCGAAGACCTTCCGGAAGGCCTGCGGCGGCCTGCTGCCGGCGGGCGGGCGGAGATGGGGTGGCGTCCGCTGACGCTGGAAGAAGTGCGGCGGGAGCACATCGAACGTGTCCTCGAGACCTGCCAGGGCAACCGGCTGCGGGCGGCTCAGATGCTCGGAATCGGACGGACGAGTCTCTACCGGTTCTTGAAGCGCAGCGCACACGCCGGACGGCAGAAGAGCGCGGCGGGCGATTCCGCGGCGCCGCTCGATGGAAAACCGGGCTAAGGCGCGCCGCTGCTCCTCCGAGGCGCAAGAGGAATGCCATGACCACGCAATCCACAGGCGATGCGACGTCCGCCACGCAGTGGGAGGAATTGACCGCCGAAGCGCAGCGGGACCGTCGCCGGGAGCCGCGCCTCAAGCTGCCCTTTCCGGTCGAGGTGTACGGCTTCGACCGTCAGGGTCACTACTTTGCGGAGCGCACGGTGACTCTGAACGTCAGCTCAGCGGGATGCATGCTCGAGCTGAAGCATTACCCGGATGACGAGGGCGTGCTGGCCATCCGCCGGGTGTCGCGCGATGGCGCCCGCTCCCCCGAACACAAGCCCGTGCTGTTCGCGGTCTGCTGGAGCCATAAGATGGCGCGCCGCTGTCTGGTCGGGGTCAGCAAACTTCAGACTGGAGACATGTGGGGACTCAGCATGCCGCAGGAACATACCGGGAATTAATACCGCCCACCCGTTTCGCCTTCCTCGGAAAGCAATGGAAACCTCGTTCGGCAATACCCTGTCCGTGCGAATCGAGGACTGCCTCCGCTAGCCGGAGTGGCCGCAGGGAGGCCGCCAGGGCCCGGGGCGCCCGTGATTCCGGAGCGGCCGGGGATCGACGACGCCGCTACGGCTGCGCCTGGGGAGATGCCAGGACGGCCGCGAGCGGAGGCACTTCCAGCGTGTTGTCCATGCGAACGAGCAGACCGGTCTGCGCGGGAAGCTCGAGATCCTTTCCCTTCTTGATGATCACATAGGCCGCGCTGCCCGCCGTACCGATCCAAAAGCCGCGCCAGACGTTGCTGAAGATCGAGCCGACCACGCTGCCGCCGCCCATGCCCAGCGCGACGTCCGTGGCCACGCTTTTCACGTCGCGGCGCTGGTGGACCACCACGCCTTCCTCGATTCTCAGGTCTTTGCGGCTGTCGCCATTGGCGCGGCCCGAGCCAGAGGTAAGGCCGAGCAGGCTCATTTGTACGGGATACTCGCGCCGGTCAATCTCAATGCTGTGGAAAGTGATGTTCATGGACGACTGGCCGCGGAGGATCCCGAAATGCCGCGGGCGAATGATGCTGCCGATGGTGCCGTTGACTTTCGCCCCGGCGGGCAGCACCAACTGGTTGCCGAGCAGAACCGGCTCGGCCACTACGGCAGTGAATGGATCGCCCTCGCGAGCCACGCTCGTGGACAACCCGTTCAGGAGCGTCAGACGGATTTGGGTGCCCTGAAGGAGCTGGTGATTTTGAGCAAAGACGGGTGCGGCCGCGGCAAGCAGCAATGCGAGCGCAGCGCCGAGGCACAGACGTGCTTTCATGCTTTCCTCCTGCCCCGTGACGTGGGGCCAACGCTGGCGCTGCGGAAGAGTTGCGGAGGAAACCGCTATCTACAGTACCGGGACGCGCGGCCGCGGGGGAGAGGAAAGTGGAAGCGAAGTTTCCAACTGGGCACGGTGCGCCGCGGCAGCCTCACGCTGCCCATTGAAGAACACGCCGTTCGCCGGCCGCCAGGCGCGCGAGAGGGCACCCTCCCGGCGCGGCGGCCTGAAATTACCGTGGTACACTCGGCACAGTTGGCGCTCGCAGGAATCCCGCTTCCCGAATCCTGAACTGTTGGGATCGGGAAGGGACCGGCGAGGCCGATCGTGGAACTTCGGGCTCTGTGCAACGTGGCCCCGCAAACCCCGCCAGGCCCGGAAGGGAGCAACGGTAGCGGGATCGCCTCGTGTGCCGCAGAGATCCCGAAGTTCCTCGAACGGCGAGCGGAAGGCATTCAACCGGCCGAGGCCGGAATGGCGGTCCGAGGGGCGCGTAGGACTGAAGGCTGGCGGGACGCCGGCGCTACCGGGTGGGAATCGCAGAATGAGCTATCAGGTGATTGCACGGAAGTGGCGGCCGCAGCGATTCGAAGATATCGCGGGGCAGCAGCACGTCACGCGGACTCTGGCCAACGCCATCAAGGCCGGCCGCATCCCTCCCGCGTACATTTTTTCCGGCCAGCGCGGCGTGGGGAAGACGACCACGGCTCGCATCCTGGCGAAGGCGCTGAACTGCGAGAAGGGGCCGACGCCCGAGCCGTGCAATGAATGCCGCTTTTGCCGCGACGTCACCTCCGGCAGTTCGCTCGACGTGATGGAAATCGACGCGGCCAGCAATCGCGGCATCGACCAGATCCGCGAGCTGCGCGAGATGGTCCGGTACGCCTCGGCCGGCGGGCGCTACCGCGTGGTGATCCTGGACGAGGCACACCAGCTCACCGACGAAGCCTCGAACGCGCTGCTCAAGACGCTGGAAGAGCCGCCCGAGCGCGTGCTCTTCATTCTCGCCACTACCCAGCCGGAAGACCTGCCGGACACGATTCGTTCGCGCTCGCAGCATTTCCATTTCCGGTCGCTGTCGTTCCAGGAGATCGTGGCGGCTCTGGAGGGGATTGCGGGCAAGGAAGGGCTGGAGATGGATGCCGGCGGGATCGCGGTGATCGCGCGCGCGGCGGAAGGCAGCGTGCGCGACGCGCTGTCGCTCACCGAGCAGGCCATGGCCTATTGCGGCAACCGCATCACCGGGGAACAGGTGCGCGAGTTGCTCGGCGTGGTGCCTGAGGAAGTGCTGGACGAGATGGTGGGCGCGATTGCGGCGCGATCGGCCGAACGCGCGCTGACCCTGGCGCACCACCTGGTGGCGGAAGGGCGCCACCTGCAGCATTTCGTGCGCGAGGCCATCCGCCACGTCCGCAATCTGCTGGTGGCCCGCGTGGCCGGGGCGGATTCGGAACTGGTGGCCGCGCCGAAGGACGAACGCGAACGCATCCGCGAGCAGGCCGCACAGTTCAGCGAAGAGGACCTGACGCGATTTTTCTCGATCCTGTTGGAGACGGAGTACGACCTGCGGCGGAAGCCCGACCCTGCCCTGCACCTCGAACTCGGCCTGCTGCGCATGGTAAATGCCATGCGGCTGGCCCCGCTCGAGGAGGCGCTATCGGCCGGCGCAGGAGCAGGCTCTCTGAATGCGGCGCCGGCTCGCGCGTCTGCCGTGTCTCCCGGTGCGCCCGGCGCGGCAATGGGCTCCTCATCTCCCGCTCCCTCGGCCGCCCCGGGAAAATCTCCGCAACCGGCGAAAGAGCGGATCGCGCGGCTGGACGCGGCACACTCGCCGCCGATGCGCACGGTCAGCGCGCCGCCGGGTCCCGTGCCTGCCGTCAGTCTGGGCGCCGTGGCGCGCGCCGCGGGCAGCTATCAGGGCATCGAGGCGATGCAGGTGGAATCGATTCTGACCGTGGTGCGCGGGCAAACCAAAATGCTCGCGACGCTCGTGGAGCAGGTGACCCGCTGGGAACTCGATGGCGGCGAGATGCGCGTGTATTTCCCCCGCGAGCGCAGCGCCCTCGCCGAGATGCTGGAATCGACACGCGACGCCATGGAACGTTTGCGCGCCATCGCCAGCCAGGTGCTGGGCCAGCCCCTGCGCGTCTGTGTTAAACTGGACTCGGCTGCACCGGGAAGCGCGACCCTTCCGGCGCGGCGCTCGCCTTCACCCGACCTGCGCGCGAAGTTCGAGCGCGATCCGGTGGTGCGGGCCATGCTCGAGCGCTTCGGTGGTGAAATCCGCGACGTGCGGCGCCGCGACGAGGACTGAACATGGAAGTCAAGGCTCTCCAGCAGATGCTCTCCCAGTTTGGACAGCTCCAGGAACGCCTGGAACGCGAGATCCGCGACCTTCGTGTGGAAGCCAGCGCTGGCGCCGGCATGGTCACGGTGAAAATGGACGGTCAGAAGCGCGTGATGGAAGTGCGCATCGATCCGGAAATCTTCGTGGGGAAAGACGCGGAAATGCTCTCCGAGCTGATCCTCGCCGCGGTGAACGACGCGAGCCGCCGTGTGGACGACGAGCTGCAGAGCCATTTGAAGGGGCTGGTGGGCGGACTGCCGAATCTGGCGGGGATGAAGATTCCGGGGATGTTCTAGCCGCCCGCCCCATGCAAGCCTGAAGACCACCGCAACGCGCCCCAGCGTTCGCCGCGAGCCACTATTCCATGCCTGATTTTGCCGAGCCGATTGCGAATCTCGTGGAGCAGTTGAAGCGCCTGCCCGGCATCGGACAGAAGACGGCGCAGCGACTGGCCTTCCACCTGCTCCGCGCGGACCGCGAAGAGTCGGAATCGCTGGCTGCGGCGATCCTCTCCGCGAAGAACGACCTGCGGGAATGCACCATCTGCAACAACATCACCGACACCGATCCCTGCCTCTACTGCCGGAATCCCGCGCGCGCCCAGAAAACGATCTGCGTGATTGAAGAGCCGCACAATATCGTGCCGGTGGAAAAGACGCGGGCCTACAACGGCCTCTACCACGTGCTGGGCGGCACGCTTTCGCCGCTGAACGGGGTGGGGCCGGACCAATTGAACATCAAAAGCCTGCTGGAGCGCCTGAAGAAGGGCACGGTGGAAGAAATCATCATCGCCACGAATCCCACTACGGAAGGCGAAGCCACCGCCGTGTATCTTTCGAAGCTGATCAAGCCGCTCGGCGTGCGCGTCTCGCGCATCGGCATGGGCATTCCGGTGGGCAGCGACCTGGAATATGCCGACGAGGTGACCATGTCGAAAGCCATGGAAGGCCGCCGGGAGCTGTAGCGCACGCCGCTCAGCCTGCGGGCGCAGATTCCAGGAACCAGCGGCGCTTGCGGAACATCTCAATACCCATCGACATAGAAGGACGGCTACGGATATTCGGTTCGGGGCGGTAGAATGAACGTCATGCGGGCAGCCTTCCACCGGAAGAGGCATCTGTGCGCGATGGCCGCGCTCGCGGCTGCCGTTGGTGTGTCCGCGGGCTGCTCGCGGAAGGCGGCAAGCGCGGACGCGCCCCCGCCGGCCATGGCGGTGAAGTTTGTGGTGGCCCAATTGATGTCCGTACCGGACACGACGGAGTATCTCGCGCAACTCCGCTCGCGGCACTCCGCCACGATCAATCCCCAGGTGGAAGGCCAGGTGACGAAAATCTTCGTGGCTTCGGGCGATTCAGTAAAGTCGGGCCAGCCGCTCATGCAAATTGATCCCCTCAAACAAGAAGCCACGGTCGGCAGCCAGGTGGCCACGCGGACCTCGAAGGAAGCCACCGTTCGCCTCGCGCAGATCCAGTATGAGCGCGCGGAAAAACTCTACGCCGCCGGCGTGAACAGCAAGCAGGACCTGGATACGGCGAAAACCGCGCTGGACACCGCGAAGGCGGACCTGGATTCGCTCGATGCCCAGGTGCGCGTGGAACGGGTTCAGTTGCACTACTTTGAGGTCACCTCACCGATGAACGGAATCGTAGGCGACGTTCCGGTGCGCGTGGGCGACCGAGTGACCGTCGCGAGCTTGCTCACCACCGTGGACCAGCCCGGCGACCTCGAGGCCTACATCAATATCCCCGTGGAGCGGTCCAAGGACCTGCGTCTGGGCCTGACCGTGGACCTGCTGGATACCGCGGGAAACGTGCTCTCGAAGACTCAGCTCACGTTTCTCTCGCCGCAGGTGAATCCCGACACCCAATCCATCCTGGCGAAGGCCGAGGTGGACAATCGCAAGGGGCAGCTCCGCACCGCGGAAGTCACGCGGGCACGGATCACCTGGAGCCGGCACGAGGGTCCGGTGGTCCCGGTGATCGCGGTAACGCGCATCAATGGGCAGTCCTTCGCGTTTGTCGCGGTGGACGAGGGCAAGGGGATGGTGGCGCGGCAGCGCTTGATCCGCGTGGGCCAGGTATTGGGGAACGATTACGCGGTGCTCGACGGCGTGAAGCCGGGCGACCGCTTGATTGTTTCCGGGGCGCAGGCGCTCGCCGATGGCACGCCCGTCGTCGAGGCGGCGCAGGAAACCGCGAAACCCTGAGGGATTCCGCCCTTCATGTTCGTAGACTTCTTCATCCACCGGCCGATCTTCGCCACCGTGTGCGCGCTGCTGATCATTCTGGCGGGCGCCGTCTCCATCCCCACGCTCCCGGTGGCGCAATACCCGAACCTGGCCCCGCCACAAGTAGGGGTGGGCACGTTCTATAACGGGGCGAACGCGCAGACGGTGGAAAGCGCAGTCACCACACTGCTCGAACAGGCCATCAACGGCTCGCCGGGAATGAAGTACATGACCTCGACGAGCGGCAACGACGGCTCGAGCTCCGTCCTGGCCACCTTTGACGTGAACCGCGACATCGACCTCGCGGCCGTGGACGTGCAGAACCGCATTAACAGCGTGCTCGGGCGGCTGCCGAACGAGGTGAAGAACACGGGCATCAGCGTGTCGAAAAGCGCCAGCGGCTTCGTGTTCGGCGCCGGCTTCTTCACGCTTCACAGCGAATACGACAGCCTGTTCATCTCGAATTACCTCGATGTCTACGTGCGCGACGCCATCAAGCGCATTCCCGGCGTCGCCGACGTCATTATCTTCGGCGAGCGCAAGTACGCCATGCGGCTGTGGCTCGATCCCCTGCGTCTGGCCGGGCGCGCGCTCACCGCGGCCGACGTGGTGAACGCGCTCCAGGAGCAGAACGTAAACGTGGCCGCGGGCCAGTTGGGCCAGCCGCCTTCGGGCAAAAACCAGGCCTTTCAGATCAGCGTGCGCGCCCTGGGCCGGCTCACCCAGCCCGCCGAGTTCGAAAACATCGTGCTGAAATCGAATCCTGACGGGACGCTCGTGCGGCTGAAGGACGTGGGCCGCGCCGAGCTGGGCGCGGAGGACTACAGCTCCAACCTGCGCTTCGACGGTTTCGAAACCGTGGGCATGGGTATTACCCAGCTCCCCACCGCCAACGCGCTTGAAGTGGACCGTCAGGCGAAGGCGGAGCTGGAGAGGCTTTCGCGGCGGTTCCCGCCGGGATTGAAGTATGCCGTGGCGTTCGACACGACCACGGTGGTTTCCGAATCCATCCGTGACGTCCTGCGTACGCTCCTCGAAGCGATCCTTCTGGTCCTCATCGTGATCTTCGTGTTTCTCCAGGAGTGGCGAAGTACGCTGATCCCGGCGGTCACCATTCCCGTCTCGCTCGTGGGCACTTTCGCGTTCGTGAAGCTGCTGGGATTCTCCATCAACACGCTTACGCTTTTCGGGCTCACGCTGGCCACGGGACTGGTGGTGGACGACGCCATCGTGGTGATCGAAAACGTGGAACGGCACATCCGCGAAGGGCAGCGCGATGCCCACCGGGCCGCCTCGCAGGCCATGGAGGAAGTCGCGGGGGCGGTTGTGGCCACTTCGCTCGTGCTGATCGCCGTCTTCGTTCCCGTGGCGTTTTTTCCCGGCACCACGGGCATCCTGTTCCGGCAATTCGCGCTCACCATTGCGTTTTCCGTGGCCATTTCCGCCTTCAATGCGCTGACGCTCTCTCCCGCTCTCGCGGCGCTGCTGCTGGGGCGCGGCGGGGCGCACGGCCGATTTTTCCGTCTGTTCAACCGCGGGGTTGCCGGGATGACGGCGGGGTATCAATCCGCCGTGCGCTCTGCGCTGCGCCACCGGCTGGCCGTGTTCGCTGCATTTCTGATCTGCGTGGCAGGCGCCTACGCCATCCTCGCGCGCGTGCCGCAGTCGTTCGTGCCGGATGAGGACGAGGGCTACCTGATGGTCGTCGTGCAGGCGCCCCCCGGCGCCTCGCTGGAATACACGGGAAAAGTGACCGACCAAGCCGCGGCCCTGCTTGCGAAGGTTCCGGAGGTGGATGGCAATTTCGCCGTCTCCGGCTTCTCCCTTTCAGGCAGCGCGGCAAACTTCGGGGTGATCTTCGCCAGCCTCAAGGAAATCGCCGACCGTCCGGGCGACGAACATTCCGTGGCCACAGTGGTGGACCGCCTCCGCGCGCCTTTATCGCAGATTACGGGCGCGATTGTTGTTCCCTTCGCGCCGCCCCCCATCCAGGGGCTGAGCAACTACGGCGGCTTTCAATTCGTGGTGGAAGACCGGGGCGGCGGTTCCGTGGAGACGCTGGCGCAGGTGACGCAAAACCTGGCGGAGGCGGGAAACCAGAGCAAGACCGTCGGAGGGCTGTTCAGCACCTTTACCGCAAACGATCCGCAGTACCAGGTGACCATCGAACGCGACAAGGCCCGCAGCCTGGGCATCCAGCTCAGCCAGATCAACGATGCGCTCTCCGTCTACATGGGCTCCGTGTACGTGAATGATTTCGATTTCAACAATCGCGCCTATCGCGTCTACGTGCAGGCCGAACCTGCCTTCCGCTCGCAGCCCCGCGACATCGGCCAGTACTACGTGCGCACCGATCGCGGCGCCATGGTGCCGCTGGAAAACCTGGTGCGCGTCCAGCCGACCACGAACGCGCAGGTGGTGAGTCATTACAACCTCTTCCGCGCCACGGAAATTGACGGCGGGGCGCTGCCGGGCCACAGCTCCGGCGAAGCGATCCGCGAGATGGAAGCGCTGGCCAAGCGCGTTCTCCCGCCAAGCTTCGGCTATGAATGGACCGGACTGTCGCGGGAAGAAATCGAGTCGGGGAGCACGGTGATTCTGTTGTTCGGCCTCGGCGCGCTGGTGGTCTATCTAACCCTCGCGGCGCAATACGAGAGCTTCACCCTGCCGTTCATCGTGATGCTGGCTGTGCCCGCCGCCGTGCTCGGAGCACTGATGGCCCAATCGGCGCGGGGGCTTACGAATGACATCTATTGCCAAATCGGATTGGTGATGCTCGTTGGACTTTCCACCAAGAACGCGATCCTGATCGTCGAGTTCGCGGAACAGTTGCGCGAAAAGGGCATGCCCATCGTGGAAGCGGCGATCGAGGCGGCGCGCATCCGCCTGCGGCCCATCCTGATGACCTCGCTCGCCTTCATCCTGGGCGTGCTGCCGCTGGTGTTCGCGCAGGGCGCGGGGCGCGAGGGGCGCCATTCCGTCGGCACCACGGTGCTGGGCGGAATGCTCGCCGCTACTTCGCTCAACCTGATTTTCATCCCCGTGCTCTATCTGCTGGTAAAGGGACGCAGCGCGCGCGTCCACCCCGCATCCAACGTAGCGCCGGGAGAGTAACCCCGCGGCTGTTTCCGATTCGGAAAGGCCCACGGTCCCAACGAGGCGGGACCGTGGCTATCCTGGCTTGGGGTCGCGCAGGCATGCCGATGTTTGATGGAGGAACGCCATGAATCTTGAATTGCGTGGAAAAACGGCTATTGTGACCGGTTCGACCGCGGGCATCGGTTTGGCCATCGCTGCCGCCCTGGCCGAGGAAGGCGCCGCAGTCGTCATCAACGGGCGGACGGCGGCGCGTGTGGCCGCTGCGGAAGAGGCGATTCGCCGGAAAGTGAAGGACGCGCAGTTGCATGGCGTCGCCGCAGATCTGGGCACCGCAGCCGGCGCCGCCGAGTTTGTGCGGCAAGTGCCGCTCTCCGACATCCTCGTCAACAATTTGGGAATCTACGCCATCAAGCCTTTCGCCGAAATCACCGACGCCGAGTGGATGCACATCTTCGAAGTAAACGTGATGAGCGGCGTGCGGCTCTCTCGTCATTACCTGCCCGCCATGCTGCAGCGCAACTGGGGGCGCGTGATTTTCATTTCCAGCGAGTCCGGGGCGCAGATCCCGCGGGAGATGGTTCATTATGGAATGACGAAGACCGCGCAGGTAGCCGTCGCCCGCGGCATCGCGGAGGGCGTAGCAGGCACGGGAGTCACCGTGAATTCCATCCTCGTCGGCCCGACCGCCTCGGAAGGGGTCGCCAACTTCGTCACCGACATGGCCAAGCAACGCGGCGTGACCCCGGCCCAGGTGGAAAAAGACTTCTTCGCAACGGTGCGGCCCAGCTCGCTCCTCAAACGCTTCGAGACGCCCGAAGAGATCGCCGCCGTCGTCGCC
>Ga0209415_10015460_pt1 | contig 12363 bp, 11 predicted proteins | sample PeaSoiSIISIP2007_FD_187696 | JGI IMG/M metagenome (GOLD analysis project Ga0209415, IMG submission 187696) | Peat soil microbial communities from Weissenstadt, Germany - SII-SIP-2007 (SPAdes) (version 2) | ecosystem: Environmental > Terrestrial > Soil > Wetlands > Peat | place: Germany... | reverse complement strand
GGGTACTGGCTGGTGGCCTCCGACGGGGGCGTCTTCTCCTTCGGCGACGCCGGCTTCTTCGGCTCCACGGGGGGGATCAGGCTCAGCCGTCCCGTGGTGGGGATGGCCACGACCCCCGACGGCGACGGGTACTGGCTGGCCGCCTCGGACGGGGGGATCTTCGCCTTCGGCGACGCCGGGTTCTCGGGGTCGCTCGGGTCGGTCCGGCTGGCCGAACCCATCGTGGGCATCTCCACCCCCTTCGGGGGTGGGGGCTACTGGTTGGTGGCCTCGGACGGGGGGATCTTCGCCTTCGGCAGTGCCGGCTTCACCGGTTCGATGGGGGGTCGTCGCCTGAACGCCCCCATGGTCGGTATGGGGGGGAGCTGACCGGCGGCCGGTAGGCTGGTCGGACCATGTCCGCCGACCATGTGGCCGTGCTGGTCGCCGCCGTCTGCGCCTCGTTGGCGGCGGTGGCGTCCCTGGTGGCGGTGGCGGTCCTCGTCCGCCGGGTCCGGGAGCTGCGGGATCTCGTGACTGACCTGCAGCGCGAGACGGTGCCGCTTCTACGCGAGGCCCGGGTCGTCGTCGATCAGGCCGCCACCGAGATGGTGCGGGTGGGCGACGTCCTCGGATCGGCCGAGTCCGTCTCGGCCACAGTCGACTCCGCCTCGCGCCTCGCCTACCGGGCCTTTGCCAACCCCGTGGTGAAGGTGCTGGCCTTCAGCACGGGGACGGGCGCGGCGCTGCGCCGTCTCGTCGGTCGTGGCGGACCCGACGCTTCGGTGCGCCGGCCGGCGGGCGCCGACCAGAGCCGGCGCGACGGCGTCGCGCCGGAGTTGCCCGCGGCGGGCGCCTCGCGTCGTCACCGACGGAGCCGGGTGCGGCGATGACGCGACGTCTGATGTGGGTGGGGGTGGGTGCCGTGGCCGGCAGCGGTGCCACCGTATGGGCCCGGCGCCGGGTGGAGCGTCTAGCGCAGCGCGTCCAGTCGGGACAGATCGCCGGAGAGGTGGTCACGTTGGTGGACCACGGGGCGCGGTCCACCGCCGGCCATGTGCGGCGGTCCATCGACACGGGACGGACGGCCGCCCGCCGCCGCCGGCGCGAGCTGTACCACGACCTCGAGATGCGGGACCTCGGTCGCTGAACGCTCGGGGCCAAGGGCCCAGGGTGGCGACCGGTAGCATCGCTCGGATGGACGCCAACCAGCTCCGGACGGCCTTCACCGGCTTCTTCGCGGAGCGCGGGCACACCGTCGTGCCCTCGGCCAGCCTGATCCCGCACGATCCGACGGTGCTGTTCACCATCGCCGGGATGGTGCCCTTCAAGCCCTACTTCCTGGGCGAGGAACCGGCACCGTGGCGCCGGGCCACGTCGGTGCAGAAGTGTTTCCGGACGGTGGACATCGACATCGTGGGGACCACGATGCGCCACTGCACGTTCTTCGAGATGCTCGGGAACTTCAGCTTCGGCGACTACTTCAAGGCCGATGCCATCCCCTTCGCCTGGGAGCTGTTCACCGAGGTGTTCGGGATCGACGGTGAACGCCTGTGGGTGACGGTCCACGACACCGACGACGAGGCCGAGCAGATCTGGCGCGACGCCGTCGGCTTCCCCACGGCGCGGATCCAGCGTCTGGACGAGGACAACTGGTGGGGGATGGGCGACACCGGCCCCTGCGGACCTTGCTCGGAGATCTTCTACGACCGGGGCGAGCAGTACGGTGCCGCCGGTGGTCCCGCCCACGGCGGGGCCGAACGGTACGTCGAGCTCTACAACCTGGTCTTCATGCAGTTCAACCGGCTGGCCGACGGCCCCCTTGTCGACCTGCCCACCCCCAACATCGACACCGGCGCCGGCCTCGAGCGGTTGCTGCCGGTGCTCCAGGGGGTGGAGTCGCTCTTCGACACCGACGTCTTCCGGCCCGTGGTGGCCCGGGCCGAGGAGCTGACGGAGGTCCACTACGGCGCCGACCGGCACTCCGACGTGGCCCTGCGGATCCTGGCCGACCACGCTCGGGCCATGGCCATGCTGGTGGCCGACGGCGTGATGCCGTCGAACGACGGGCGGGGCTACGTGCTGCGCCGGGTCATCCGCCGGGCCGTGCGCCGGGCCTTCCAGCTCGGGGTGATCGAGCCCATCACCCCGGGCCTGGTGGCCTCGGTGGCCGAGGTGCTCGGACAGGCCTACCCCGTGCTGGTCGACGAGCTCGACCTGATCCAGGCCACCGTCGAGCGCGAGGAGGGCAACTTCCGACGGACGCTGGCGTCGGGATCGATGATCCTGGAACAGGAGCTGTCGCGGTCGAAGACGGTGTCGGGCGACGAGGCCTTCCGGCTCCACGACACCCACGGCTTTCCCATCGAGCTGACCATGGAGATGGCGGCCGAGGCCGGGGCGTCGGTCGACGTCGAGGGATTCGAGACGGCCATGGCCGCCCAGCGCGCCCGGGCCCGGGCCGACGCCCGGGCACGGCGGGCCGCGGCGGGCGAGGAGGCCGTGTACCGCCAGCTGCTCGACAGCACCGGGCCCACCGTCTTCACCGGTTACACCCACGCGCAGGACCCGGCCACGGTGGTGGCCGTCATGGACGGCGCCGAACCCGGGACGGCCGAGGTCGTCCTCGACCGGACCCCGTTCTACGCCGAGTCGGGCGGCCAGGTGGGAGACACCGGGACCATCACCACCGAGACGGGCCGGGCCACCGTGACCGACACCCAGATCGCCCTGCCCGGGTTGATCGTGCATCGCGCCCGCGTCGAGGGGGAGCTCTTCCCCGGCCAGGACGCCCTGGCCGCCATCGACGTCGCCCGGCGAGACGGCGCCCGGCGTAACCACACGGGCACCCATCTCCTGCACGCCGCGCTGCGCCAGGTGCTGGGCGACCACGTGCGGCAGCAGAGCTCCTACGTGGCGCCCGACCGGCTGCGCTTCGACTTCTCGCACCCCCAGGGGGTGCGGCCCGAGGAGATGACCGCGGTGGCGCGGCTGGTGAATGCCCAGGTGCTCGGGGACGAGGCGGTCGAGATCATCGAGACGTCCAAGGCCGAAGCCGAGGCCATGGGGGCGCTGGCCTTCTTCGGCGACAAGTACGGCGAGCGGGTGCGGGTGGTCCGCGCCGGGTCGCGATCGACGGAGCTGTGCGGGGGGACGCACGTGAGCGCCCTGGGCATGATCGGCCCCGTGACCGTGATGTCGGAGAGCTCGATCGGGTCCAACACCCGCCGCATCGAGGCGGTGACCGGAGCCGGATCGCTGGTGGTGGCCGAGGAGCGTCAGCGCGAGTTGGCCGAGGCCGCCCAGCTGCTGCGGGTGGAGCCCGGCGGCGTGGTCGACGCCCTCGAGCGCCTCATCGAGCGCCAACGGCAGACGGACAAGGAGCTGCAGCGGTTGCGCGGGGCGTCGCTCGACGCCCGGGCGGCCGAACTGGCCGGGGCGGCCCGTGACGGGGTGGTGGTCGTGCGCGTGGACGACCTCTCGCCCGACCAGCTGCGGGACCTGGCCCAGGCCGTCCGCAAGTCCGGACCGGCGGTGGTGGTGGTGGCCGGCACGCCCGACGGGACCAAGGTGGCGGTGGCCGTGGCCTCGGGAGGCACCGTCGACGCCGGGGCCACGGTGAAGCAGCTGGCCGCCGTGGTGGGCGGGGGCGGGGGGGGATCGCCCGAGCTGGCCGTGGCGGGCGGGCGAGAGGTGGCGAAGATCGACGAGATGCTGGCCGAGGCCCGGCGCACGCTCGCTGGCCGCTGAGGCCGTGCGTAGCGCCGCCATCGACCTCGGCAGTCGACGGATCGGCGTGGCCGTGTCCGACCGCGGGGGGACCCTCGCCTCGCCGCGGTGCACGCTCGAGCGCAGTGGCGACGCCGACGCCGACCGGGCCGCCGTGGTGGCGGCGGTCCTCGAGGCCGGGGCCGAGCACCTGATCGTGGGGCTGCCGCTCAGTCTGGACGGCCGCCGGCGGCAGGCGGCGCGGGCGGCCGAGACCGAGGCCGACGCCCTGCGGGCGTTGCTCGCCCCCCGGGGGGTGGCCGTCGAGACCTTCGACGAGCGCTTCACGACGGTGAGCGCCGAGCGGTCCCTCGTTGCCGCCGGCCACGGGGGGAAGGCCCGGCGCCGGGTGGTGGACCAGGCCGCCGCCGCCGTGCTGCTGCAGGCCTGGCTGGACACGCGGCGCCCCCGGCCGTGACACGACGATCGCTCGGCCGTCGCCGCCTGCGGACGGCGCTCGGCTTTCTCGCTCTGGTCGTGGTGGGCCTGGTGGTGTGGGGTGTCGTCTGGTACGAGGGCGAGGTGAGCCCGGGCCCGGCGGGGCCGGCGGTGATCGTGAACGTCCCCGAGGGTGCCTCGGTGTCGGTGGTGACGGCGGACCTGGCCCGCCAGGGCGTGGTGGGGAGCTCGCTCGCCTTTCGGATCTACCTGATCCTGCATGGCACGCCCACGGTGTTGGCGGGGCGCTACCAGCTGCACCGGCAGCAGGGCTTCGCCTCGGTGCGCTCCGCCCTGGCCGCCGGTCCGAACGTCTTCGCCGTGACCGTGCTGCCGGGGACGACGGTGTCGGAGGTGGCCGCCTCGGTGGGGAAAGAGGTTCCCCGCCACAGCCAGTCGGCCTTCGCGGCGGCCGCCCGGGCCGCCCCCTCGCCCTGGCAGCCCGCCGGGTCGGACAACCTCGACGGACTCCTCGGCCCCGGGACCTATCTGGTGGTGCCGGGGGAGACCGACGCCGAGCTGGTGGGCAAGATGGTCGCCCGCTTCGGCACCGAGGCCAACGCCCTGGGGCTGAGCGCGGCGGCCGCCGCCGACGGCCTCACCCCCTACGAGGCGATCACGGTGGCCTCGATCGTGCAGAAGGAAGCGATCTCCCCCGGCGACAGCACCGCCGCCACCACCCATAACGTGGGCCCGGTGGCCCGCGTGATCTACAACCGGTTGAACAACGGGACACCTCTGCAGATGGACTCGACCGTCCTCTACGCCGAAGGGCGCGACGGGGGGTCGGTGACCGCCGCCGACCTGGCGCTGGCCACCCCGTACAACACGTATCTCCACGCGGGGCTCACGCCCACCCCGATCTGTTTCCCCTCGGCTGTTGCCCTTCGGGCGGCGCTGCATCCCCCGCCGGGGGCGTGGCTCTATTTCGAGCTGACGTCGGCCGACGGGACCGAGACGTTCTCCGACACCTTCGCCCAACAGGTCGTCGCCGAGCAGTTGGCCCGGAGCCGGGGACTGCCGTAGTGGACCCCGCAGAGCCACGGCGGTCGCCGGTGTGGCCGTCGGCGTCGTCGTCGCTGGTGGCTGTGATCGGTGATCCCATTCGGCATTCATTGTCGCCCCTGCTGCACAACGCCGCCTTTGACGCCCTCGGGCTCGACTGGGTGTCGGTCGCCTTCCCCGTCCCGGCCGGCGCCGTGGCCGAGGCCCTGGCCGGCATGCGCGCCTTCGGGATCGTCGGACTGTCGGTCACCATGCCCCACAAACACGACGCGGCCCGGTTGGTCGACGAGCGGACCGAGGTGGCCGACCACCTCGGCGTGGTGAACTGCATCACCCGGCGCGACGGACGGCTGATCGGCGACAGCACCGACGGGGCCGGTTTCGTGGCGGCGCTGCGGCGCGGCGGCGACTTCGAGCCGGCCGGCCGTCGATGCCTCGTGATCGGCGCCGGGGGTGCGGCCCGGGCCGTGGTGCTGGCCCTGGCCGAGGCCGGGGCCGAGGAGGTCGTGGTCGTGAACCGCACGGCCGCGCATGCCGTCGCTGCCGCCGCCCTGGCGGGCCGGGTGGGCCGGGTCGGGGGGGCCGCCGACGTGGGTGCGGCCGACCTCGTCGTGCAGGCCACCCCGGTCGGCATGGCCGCGGGCCGACCCGCAGGCGACGCCGCCCTGCCGGTCGATCCCGCCCTGCTCCACGAGGGTCAACTGGTGGCCGACCTCGTCTACCTCCCGATGGTCACCCCTCTGCTGGCCGCGGCCCGGGCCCGGGGTGCCCAGACGCTCGGCGGACTCGGCATGTTGGTGCACCAAGCCGCCCTGGCCGTCGAGAGCTGGACGGGGCGGACGGCCCCCGTGGACGCCATGTGGGCAGCCGCCGAGGCGAAAAAGTCCCCGGCCGGCGGAATGCGGGGGAAACCGCCGGCCGGGGACACCTAGACCGTCGCCGAGGAGCAGTCGGGGGGTCTAAGGGAAGTGGACGTCGAGGAACCGAGGAGACCTCGACGTCGTCGACCTGTTGTGGTGCGCCTCTCTACATCTTGACGTTCGCGGTAGCCGACAACCCCAGGCTCTGGCCGTCGAGCGAGGTGAGGTAGGTGACTGTGACCGTCTGCTTGCCGGTGAGCCCCGAGGGGACGGTGATGGACCCCTCGATGTCCGGCGTCGTCAGGGTCTTGCCGTCATAGGTCGCCCCGGCGATGGTGACGGTGTTCGTAGCCGGCGTCACGGTGTGATGCTTGCCCGTGAATTGCACGGTGATGGTCGGCGGCGACGCCGCTCCTCCGCTGAGCAGTGCCGAGAGTTCGTTGAGTGTGGCGATCCACCAGAACGTGGTGGCACCGGGGTCGGCCACATTCAAGGACTGACCGGGCTGGAGCTTCTTGGTGGCCGAGAGGTTCAACACCGGATTGGGCGGGAAGAGCGGGTAGTCCACCCACTCGAGGACCGCACTTCCGGCCGCCACCGGCTTCTGGGTGGTGAGGTCGACCATGGCCAGTGCGCACCCCAGGATGCCGCTGTTGAAATACAGCTCGCTCGGGGGGCAGGACGCGTTCGGATCGGTGGCCTGCTCCGTCGGGACCGTGTAGGTGAAGTTCAGGTTGCCGCTCAGGTCGGCGATCTCCACGGAGAGCGAGGCGGCGTCGACCTCCGGCAGGGCGGCCAATGCGCCGGTGATGGTGCCGGGTCCCGGTGATCCGCCTGACAGCAGCGCCGCCGCTTTCGGGTCGACGCCGATCAGCAGGCTGGCCTGGAGGATCAAGAAGGGATGCAGGGCGGGAAGACCGGTGCAACTGATGGCGATCTTGTCGCCGGCGGTCACGCCCGTGAGGATCGGGAAGCTACTTCCGTTGAATGTGCACGCCGGAGTGGCGCTCGACGCGGCAGGGGGAACAGGTGGCAGTCCCTGAGCCCCGGCCGGGGCGGCGGTGCCGACGACGCCGACCACCGCCATGGTCAAACAGGACAAGGCCACCATCGTGGTGAGAAGACTGTGTATCCGTATCCGACCCCGCATCGCCGACCAACTCCCTTTCGCCTCGAGGGGGAAAGGCACCGCCCATTGCCGCGCAGAATTTCCCCAAGCGACTTATTCCCCGCCCCCACTATGGGAAAACATGCAAGTCGGCGACAGCCTGATATCACCTGTGGTGCGCAGGTGATATCACTCGACTGGGGGCGCGACAGACCACACCCGTAACACCCTTGACGCTCAGCCCCGACCGGTGGGTAGCGGGGGACCCCCACCGGGCGGAGTCTGAACGCACGAGGGAAAGGTCACGGATCCCAGGACGCCTCGGGGGGCAGAGGTTGAGCCCTCGGCGAACGCCCAAGACACCGGGCGACGCCTGAATCACCTTCCCTGTTGTGGTCACGCTTTGCAACGTGTGGTCAGGTTCCATGCCTCAACCGTGAGGCACTCACCAGTCTCCGTGAGCGCGCCCCCAGCGGCAAGGGGGATACCACGCGTGGTGATGCAGGTGATATCCGTCGGTCACCCCGGAGGGGCCGCGGCCGCCGGGATGAAGACACCGAGAGCGTGCAGGGCACGGAGGACTTCCCGGCGTACGGCGCGGGCGATCCGTTCACGTTCCGCCGTCGTCGTGCGGACCGACACGCGCACTGTCATGGTGGCGGCGTCGGCGGCCACCACGCCCCATAGCCGGGGTGCTGCGAGACACGAGGGCGCGTAGCGGGTGTCGGTGGCCACGACGTTGGCGGCGTCGGTGACGGCCCGCAGGACGTCGTCCACGTCGGCGGTGGCGGGAACGGCGATGTCGACCATGGCCTCGGCCCAACCGCGCGAGGTGTTGGCCAGAGTACGGATCTCGCCGTTCGGAACGAACCAGATGGTGCCGTCGAGCCCGCGCAGGCGGGTGACGCGCAAACTCAGGTCCTCGACCGTGCCCGTCGTGGTCCCCACCGTCAGGGTGTCGCCGATGTCGAACTGGTCCTCGACGATGAGCAGGAAGCCGGCCAGCAGGTCGCGGACCACGCTCTGGGCGCCGAAGCCGATGGTGGCTCCCACTACGGTGGCCCCGGCCAACAGCGGTGTGAGGTTGATACCGAGGGTCCCGAGGGCCACGAAGACGGCGATTACCCCGATCACCACCCGCCAGATGTTGGCCACCATGGCCGTGATGGTCACCGCCCGCGCTGCGGCCCGCGGCGAGTCGGCCCGGCGGGTGGCGCGACGGGCCACGGCACCGATCCAGTGGCGGATGATCCGGCTGCCGAGCCAGCCCACCAGCACCGCCACCAGGAGGATGATGACGACCACCACCGGCTTGAGTACGACCTGCTGGAGGTGGTTCGCCGTGGCGTGGTTGACCCCGACCCAGACCAGGAGGTCGTAGAGCCAGCCTTGATCGGCCGCCGGCAGTGCAGTGGCACCAGGGGTCACGACCGGTATTCTGGTCCGCCGGAGCCCCTTGGTGAGCACCCTCTCCCCCCACCGCCCGTCCCCCGGTCGGTCCACCGGTCGGCCTTTGGTCCTCCGGGTCGATGTGGCGTTGGTCGTGACCACGCTGGTGGTGGCCGCCATCGGCGTGGTGATCGTCTACTCCTCGACGCGTTCCAAGCTGCTCCTCGAGGGGCTCAGCCCCCACTACTACCTGAACCGGCAGGCGGCCTACGTCGTCGTCGGGGGTCTCGTCATGGTCGTGTTGGCGGCCCTCGACTACAAGTGGTTGGAGCACGCCAGTGCCGTGCTCTACCTGGGGATCGTGTTGGCCCTCCTGGCCATGTTCACGCCCGTCGGGTCGCACGTCCTCGGCGCCACCCGGTGGATCCAGCTCGGACCCATCCAGATCCAGCCCTCGTCGTTCGCCATTCCCGTCCTCATCGTGACCGTGGCCACCTTCTGCGCCCGGCGACCGGAGGGTCTCGAACGTCAGGATCTGTTCAAGGTCCTCGCCCTGGCGGCCGTGCCCATCCTGCTGGTGGTGAAGCAGCCCGACCTGGCCAGTGGCATCGTGATGTGCATCACGCTGCTCGTGATGCTGGTAGTGGCCGGGATACCCAACCGCTACCTAGTGCTGCTGCTGTTCACCGCCGTCGTCGGCGCTTTCGCCGTCGTCCACTTCGGGTTGCTCAAGTCGTACGAGATCAACCGGTTCACCAGCTTCCTGCACCCGGGGAGCGACCTGCAGGGGAGCAACTACAACCCCCATCAATCGGTGGCCGCCATCGGATCGGGAGGGGTCTGGGGCAAGGGGCTTTTCCACGGTCCGCAGACGAATCTGCAGTACGTGCCCGAACAGCAGACCGACTTCATCTTCTCGGCTGTCGGCGAGCAACTGGGTTTCGTGGGGTCGGCCAGCGTGATCCTGCTGCTCGGCCTCGTGTCGTGGCGGCTCCTGCGCGCCGCGCAGACGTCGCGTGACGCCTTCGGGCGGCTGCTCGCCGTGGGCTGCTTCACCTTCGTGGCCTTCAGCGCCTTCGCCAATGCCGGGATGTCGATGGGGATTATGCCCGTGGCCGGCATCCCGCTGCCGTTTCTGAGCTACGGAGGGTCTGCCACCGTGGCCTTCTTCTGTGCGGTCGGCATCGCCCTCTCCGTCCAGTTGAGACACCAACGATGACCGACGTCGGGAGCGGGCCCGAAGTCGAGGGCCAACCGGCCGGCCTCGATCCGGGGACGTGGCGGTTGGCGGTGGTGGCTGGCGTGCGCATGGACCTGCCCGGGGACCACCCCGAGGTCCTCGTCCACGAAGCGGTGTCACCGTGGCGTGAGCTGGCCATTCCCGTCGGCATGGCCGAAGGCAACGCCATCGCCTACGCGTGGCGGGGATTCGCCACACGTCGGCCACTCACTCACGCGCTGTTCAGCGACGTGCTCGAGCGCCACGGCGTGGAGCTTGAAGCGGTGAGGATCACGGCGCGCCAGGGACGTAACTTCTACGCCGAGCTCGACACCACCGGACCGCGGGGACGCCAGATCATCTCGTGCCGACCGTCGGACGCCCTGGCCCTCGTCCTGCGCCAACGGATGCCGACCCCCGTGCTGGTGGCCGATTGGGTCTTCGAGGCCGAGGAGGACGACACCGAGTATGTCGGTGCCCCGGTCGCGCCGAGCGCCGAGGCGGCCGCCGTGGTGGCGATGCAGGCACCCACCACCGACGCCATCGACGGCCAGCCCGCGACCGCCGAGGCCGAGGCCGCGGCCGCCGAGACCGCCGTCGTGGCCGACGAGGGACCGGGGCCGGCGGCGGGCGAGGTGTGATCGCCGGCTACCCGGACGGGCCGGTGCCCGCATGCACCACCGGAGTGGCTGTGGCCTGGGCCGCCACGATGGCGCGCTCGCCCTCGTCCGAGATCCGCATGAGCAGGGCGATGAGGACGTAGTTGGCCACGAGGGACGACCCGCCGTAGGCCATGAAGGGCAGCGTGATTCCGGTGAGGGGGAGTATCCGGACGATGCCGGCCATGATGAAGAAGGCCTGCATCCCGACGATGACGGTGAGTCCGGCCGCCAACAGCTTGGCGAATTCGGAGCGGGCCGTCTGAGCGATGCGCAGCCCCGCCCCCACGATCAAGGTGAAGGCGAACACGATGAGCGTGGTGCCGAGCAGGCCCATCTCGGTGCCGAAGGCGGCGAAGATGTAGTCGGAGTTGACCTCGGGAATGATGGAATGGAGGCTGTTTCCGAGCAGGCCGAAACCGAGCCCGGTGCCGGTGAGGCCCCCCGTTCCCAGTCCGAAGAGCCCTTGTTGGAGCTGGTAGGAGTTCTGCCCCACGGGCAGGTTGTAGCGAGCCCCGGGATGGAGCCAATTCTCCACGCGGACGTCCACCTGGTTGAAGAGGTGGCTGGCCACGTAGGCGCCGACGGCGAACAGGATCAGCCCGAGGATGACATAGACGCCGCGACCGGTGGCCAGCCACAACATGGCGATGAACAACACGAAGATGAGCAGTGCGAAGCCGATGTCGCCCTCGGCGCCCAGGACGAGCATGGCGAATCCCCATGCCAGCAGGATGGGGCCCAGGGTCCGTGGATCGAGGACGAGCCGGTTGCCGAGGCGGAACGTGGGGACCGACAACAGCTCGCGCTTCTCGGCGAAATAGGAGGCGAAGAAGATGCAGAGTGCGAGCTTCGCCAACTCGACCGGTTGACCGCTGATGGGGCCGATGTGCACCCAGAGCTTGACGGTGGTGCCGGTGGTGCTGACGGGCAGACTCAGGTGGGGGACGAGCGGGGCCAACATGAGGATGACGGCGCCGAAGAGCAGGAGATAGCGGTAGCGGTCGAGGTCTCGAGATCGCCGGATCACCATGAGCGTGAGGATGTAGGCGCCCACGCCCACCGCCGTCCATCCCGCCTGGGCCGAGGCGAAATGCGGCGGACCGATCCGGGCGATCATCACGTATCCCAGGCCGTTCAAGAGTGAGACGAGTGGCAGCAGCACCGGGTTGGCGTCGGGAGCGTAGAGCCGGTTGGCGATATGGGCGGCCATGGCCAGGCCGATGACGATGGCCAGGAAGGGCCCGATGTCCGGCGGGATCTTGGCCGTGGTCCCCGCCGCCGCCAGCACATAGGTGGCCACGATGATCAGGGTGCTCAGGATGAGAAGACCGAGTTCGGTCCGTCGGCGCGGGTTCGGTCCGAACGGCCTGGCGTCCTGCCCGGGCAGACGTCGGCTCAGCAGGGTGGGCACCGGGGGTGATCCTAGTTGCGAGGCCTCGCCCAGAAGGGGTTACCAGAAAGGGTTGGTGGAATCGACCCACCGGCCCACGAGGCCCCTCAGGTAACGTGGATGCTCGATGCATACCGAACCGATCCCGCGTGGTCCCCATTCTCCGCAGATCACGTCGGCCGGTCGCATCCCCACGAACGGTGAGGCGTCGGTGACCCTGACGGCGCTCGAGGGCGCCGGTGACGAGGCCATCACGGATCTCGGACCACAGCGATTCACCAATCGCGAGCTCTCGTGGCTCGAGTTCGGAGCCCGGCTGCTCGACTTGGCCGAGGACGAACGTGTCCCGCTGCTCGAACGGGTCAAGTTCCTGGCCATCTTCTCCGAAGGGCTCGACGAATTCTTCCAGGTGCGGGTGGCCGGTCTGAAGGACCAGGTCGATGCCGGGTTGCGGGCCCGGTCCGCCGACGGACTGCGCCCGCGCGAGACGTTGCGGGCCATCGGGGTCCGGGTCTCGGAACTGGTGGCCCGGCAGTCGCACATCT
>Ga0209415_10015459_pt1 | contig 12363 bp, 16 predicted proteins | sample PeaSoiSIISIP2007_FD_187696 | JGI IMG/M metagenome (GOLD analysis project Ga0209415, IMG submission 187696) | Peat soil microbial communities from Weissenstadt, Germany - SII-SIP-2007 (SPAdes) (version 2) | ecosystem: Environmental > Terrestrial > Soil > Wetlands > Peat | place: Germany... | reverse complement strand
CCCGGGGCTCGACTCGGTGGCGGGGCGCGATGCCCTGGGCGCTCTCGTCTCGGGCCAGAGCTCGCTCCGCCACTACGGGCCCCAAGGTGAGATCCGCCAGGACACCGTGACCGTGTTCGTGGAGGCGTTCAGCCCCCCGCCACGGATGATCATCCTCGGCGCGGTCGACTTCAGCGCCGCGCTGGCGTCGATGGCCCGGGTGCTCGGCTACCGGGTCGTGGTGTGCGACGCCCGGCCGGTGTTCGCGACGAGGGAGCGCTTCCCGACCGCCGAAGAGGTGGTCGTCGAATGGCCGGATCGGTATCTGGCCCGCGTCGCGCCAGAGCTCGGTCCGCGCGACGCGGTGTGTGTGCTCACCCACGACACCAAGTTCGATGTTCCGGCCATCGTCGCCGCGCTGGCGACCGACGCCGGATACATCGGCGCCATGGGATCGAGACGGACCAAGGAACGCCGCGACGCCAGACTGCGCGAGGTTGGGGTGAGCGACAAGGACCTGGCCCGGGTACGCGCCCCCATCGGGCTCGACCTCGGCGCGCGCACGCCCGAGGAGACCGCGGTGTCGATCTGCGCCGAGATCATCGCCTGCCAGACCGGGACGGACACGGTGGTCTCGCTCAGCCAGGGCACCGGGGCGATCCACCACGACGAGCACGCATCGTGACCACCGCGGCCGTGGTCTTGGCCGCCGGAGCAGCGAAGCGGTTTGGCGGCAGTGAGCACAAGCTCCTGGCGAGCTTCCGGGGACGGCCGCTGGTCAGCTGGGCGGTCGACAACGCCGTCGCAGCGGGGCTTGACGGGACGCTCGTGGTAGCCGGCGCGGTAGACCTGGGCGGAGCCCTTCCCCCGGGGGTGACCGTCATCGAGAACGCCCGGTGGGCCGAGGGCCAGGCGACATCGCTACAGGCGGCGGTGAACTGGGCGCGCGACGGTGGGTTCGACGCCATCGTCATCGGCCTGGGGGACCAACCGCTCGTCCCGCCCGAGGCGTGGAGGGCCGTTGCGGCTTCGGCGAGCCCCATCGCCGTCGCGAGTTTCGACGGGCAGCGCAGGCCGCCGACGCGCCTCGCCGCATCGGTGTGGCCGCTGCTCCCACTCGACGGGGACGAGGGTGCGCGCGTGGTCATGGCCGGGAACCCCGAACTGGTCGCGGCGGTAGCGTGTCCCGGTCAGGCGATCGATATCGACACGGTGGAGGATCTGGCCCGGTGGAGCTGAACCATGACTTCCAAGTCTCGGTGCCGATCGAACAGGCGTGGGCGGTGCTCACCGATCTGGAACGGATCGCTCCGTGCATGCCCGGCGCTCAGCTGCTCGAGATCGAGGGCGATGAGTACCGCGGTGTGGTCAAGGTGAAGGTGGGCCCGATCACCGCCCAATACCGTGGGACGGCCAAGATCGTCGACCTGGACGCCACCGCGCACAAGGCGGTGCTGCGAGCGGAGGGCCGCGACACACGCGGTCAGGGTGCCGCCTCGGCCACGGTAACCGCGACGCTCGAGGAAACCGACTCGGGGACCGGCGTCCACATCGAGACCGATCTCGACATCTCCGGGAAGGTCGCGCAGTTTGGACGCGGGGTCCTCGGCGAGGTGAGCGAGAAGCTCCTCGACCAGTTCGTGCGTGAGCTCGAGGCAAACGTGCTGTCTGGTGGCGAGCCGACATCGAGCCCCCTGAGCGCGTCGGGTTCTTCGGGTGGCTCCGCCGGCACCGAGCCCACCCGCCGCGTCATCGACTCGAAACCGGCCCCGCCGGTCGACCTGCTCGACGCGGCCGGTGGCTCGGTGCTGAAGCGGATCCTTCCGCTGGTCGTCGCGTTCGTCCTGTTCACGGTCGTCCGGCGCCTGCGGCGTCGCCGTTGAGGCGAGAACGGTGAGCGGATGATCCCGCTCGAAGAGGCCCGGGAGCTCCTCCTCTCGGCGTGCCCGGTGATGGAGACCGAGCACAGAGCGCTCGGCGCCTCGCTCGGTTGTGTGACCGCCGAACCCATCGTCGCCCGGGAGGACGTACCCCCGTTCCTCAACTCGGCGATGGACGGCTACGCCGTTCGCTCCGCCGACGTGGCCGAGGCGCCGACCCGCCTCCGGGTGGTCGACTCGGTGATGGCCGGGGACGGCCGGCCGGTCAGCATCGGAGAGGGCGAAGCCGTGCGGATCATGACCGGCGCCCCCGTCCCCGACGGAGCGGACGCGGTCTGCATGGTAGAGCGGACGACAACCGGCTCGAACGGCCAGTGGGTCGTCATCGAGGACGCGGTGTCGGCGGGCAACTCGGTGCGCCGGCCCGGCAGCGACATCGCGGCGGGTGGCGAGGTCGTCTCCATCGGCACCGAGCTGACCCCCGCGCATCTCGGGGTCCTCGCTCGTCTCGGGCTCGAGTCGGTGCCGGTACATCGGCCGCCGACGGTCGGGGTTCTGTCGACTGGCGACGAGTTGAGGCAGGGACCCGCAGCGCTCCCCCGCGGTGCGATCCGCGACGGCAACCGGCCCATGCTGATCGCCCTGATCGAGCGGGCCGGCTACTCGACGATCGACCTCGGCATCGTCCCCGACGACGCGGCGACGCTCCGAAAGGTGTTCGAGAGTGCCGCGACCGAATGCGACGCGTTGGTGAGCAGCGGTGGGGTGAGCGTCGGCGACCTCGACGTCGTGCGGATCGTGCTGAGCGAGATGTGCGGCCCGTCCATGCACTGGATGCAGGTCGCCATCAAGCCGGCCAAGCCGCTCGCGTTCGGGGTGATCGACGGGCGAGTGCCGGTCTTCGGCCTTCCCGGCAACCCGGTGTCGTCGATGGTCTCATTCGAGCTCTTTGCGCGCCCGGCGTTGAGGCGCATGGGCGGGCACACAGAGGTCGTCCGGCCGACGCTGTCGGCGGTGACCGACGTCGACCTCACCCGAGACGCCGACGGGAAGGTGCATCTGCTCAGGGTCGTGGCCGGCGTGGACCGGACCGGGCGGCTCCACGTGCGACCGTCGGGGGGGCAGGACTCGCACCAACTCCGGTCCCTGGCCGGGGCCAACGCGTTGGCCATCCTCCCCGATGGGCCCGGTGCCAGGGCTGGCGACGAGATCGGGGTCCTGCTCCTGGACGGAGAACGCCTGGCCTCGAGCGGTTCGTGATCGGCCTCGGACCGTTCCGGGGGGCTGCCGTAGAATTCGGGTGATGGCACCCAACGGCCTCACCCATATCGACGCACAGGGCCACGCCCGAATGGTCGATGTGACCCAGAAGGCCCAGACCCAGCGCCAGGCCGTCGCACGCTGCACGATCTCCTCGTCACGATCCGCGATCGCGTCGGTGACGGCGAGCCAGGAGAACGACATCCTCGCGGCGGCCCGGGTCGTCGGGATCCAGGCGGCCAAGCAGACGCCCGATCTGATCCCGCTCTGCCATCCGCTCCTCATCGGAGACGTCGCGTTGTCCTTCGAGGTGGGAGCCGATCGCATCGAGGTCGAGGCCCGGGTCGAGTGCTTCGGCCAGACCGGCGTGGAGATGGAGGCCTTGACCGCGTGCGCGGTCGCTGCGCTCGCCATCTGCGACATGTGCAAGACCCTCGATCCCCTGATGGCGGTCGAGGGTCTGCGGGTATGGGAGAAGCGGGGCGGGCGTTCGGGCACCTGGCGCTACTCAGGTCCGACACCCGAGAGCGGCGGGCAGCCCGCTTGACTCGAATCCCACCAGCCGACTTGAAGGGCGCGGCATGGCTCAGCTGAGGGCGAAGGTCCTCACCGTGTCCGATGGCGTCGTCGCGGGGACACGGGAGGACCGATCTGGCGTCGCGCTGGCCGAGCTGCTCTCCGACAACGGGTTCGAGGTCGTGGAGCACACCGTGAGCCCCGACGGGATCGAGGATGTCTCGGCGTCGCTGCGCGCCCTCGCCGAGGGATTCGCAGGCCTGATCGTGACCACCGGCGGCACCGGGTTCGGCCCCCGGGACCTCACGCCGGAGGGCACGGAGCGGGTGCTCGAGCGCAACGCTCCCGGACTGGCCGAGGCGATGCGGGCGGTGAGCCCGCTCGGACGCCTGTCGCGAGGCGCCGCCGGCACGACCGGGAGCTGCCTGATCCTCAATGCCCCGGGCTCACCGGGCGGGGCGGTCGAGTGCGTGGAGGCGGTGCTCGACGTGCTCCCGCACGCGCTCGCGCTCCTGGCCGGGGAGCCCGGCCCCCACCCCTCGGGGATTTAGCCGCCCGAGACCGGCGGCAGCACGGCCACCTCGTCGTCGTCGTCGACGGGCGACTCCGGCGTCGCCAGGTCGCCGTTGAGCCACACACGGCACGTCGGCAAGAGGTTCGCGAGCTGCTCGCCGTAGCGGGCGGCGGTCGCCGCCACCACGTCTCGGACCGAGGCACCCTCGACGACCGCGGACCGCGCACCCGTAGCGTCGCGCGCTGGGCCGAAGAAGAGGACAGTCGCCATCTCAGCCGCCGATCATCGACATCGATCGGGCGGGGCGGAGGAATCCCGGGTCGTTGATCCCGTGACCGGGCAGCTTGGCGTCGACCGCTCGGCGGAGCGCGACCGCGATCGCGTCGTCAGATCCGCCGGCGCGTAACAGGTCGCGCAACGGGGTTTCCTCGTTCGCGAACAGGCAGTTGCGGATCGCGCCGTCGGCCGTGACCCGGAGCCGATCGCACGTCCCACAGAACGGCTCGGTCACCGTTGGGATCACGCCGATCTCGCCGATCCCGTCGCTGAACCGGTAGCGGGTGGCCGGCGCGGACGGGTCGGCGTCGGAGGGAACGACCGGTTCGAGCGTCCAACGCTCTGCGATGGTGTGCAGGATCTTGGCGGCCGACACGACGCTCGTGCGGTCCCACGCGCCGGCGCCGTCGAGCGGCATGTACTCGATGAACCGCACCACGCGTCCGGTATCGCGGGCGAACGCGGCGAAGTCGACGATCTCGTCTTCGTTGATCCCGGCCAGCACCACAACGTTGACCTTGAGCGGCCGGAGACCCGCTCGCTCGGCGGCGTCCATGGCCGACAAGACCGCCGCGAGGTTCCCGGAGCGCCTGATCTGGGCGAAGCGGGCCGGTCGGAGCGAGTCGCAGCTGATGTTGACCCTGTGGAGCCCGGCGTCGGCGAGACCCTGGGCGCGGCGGTCGAACCCGATCCCGTTGGTCGTCATCGACAGGTCGGCGAACCCAATGTCGGCCAGCATGGCAACGAACAACTCGAGCCCGCGGCGCACGAGCGGTTCGCCGCCGGTGATCCTCACCCTGGTCACCCCGAGTCCATGCGCCACCCGTGCGACACGGGTGAGCTCCTCGAAGGTCAGGATCTCGCTCCGTGGCGCGAACACCACCCCCTCTTCGGGCATGCAGTAGACGCAGCGGAGATTGCAACGGTCGGTGATGGAGATCCGCAGATCGCGGTGCACCCGCCCGAACCTGTCGACCAGCTGATCACCGGGGTGGTTACGTTCGGCCCCCGACCAGCGGGGACGGAGCGACACCGTGACCGGAACCGTCGTGGTCACCTTCGGCGCCAACCCGCGTCGGTCACGTCGGTCAGCTCGTGGGCGCACAGCCCCCAGTCGGCACCGTCCTCCCAGACCTCGCGTTTCCAGATCGGTACGGTCGCCTTCAACGTATCTATGCACCAATGTGTGGCTTCGAAAGCGCTTTCTCGGTGCGGCGTCGAAACCGCGACTACGACCGAGGTCTCGCCCACCGCCAACGGCCCGATCCGGTGCAACAGGGCCAGTCGCCCGATCTCCGGCCACCGCCGACGCGCCTCGAGCGCGATCTCCTCGAACTTGGGCACTACCGAGGGCTCGTAGGCCTCGTACTCGAGCCTTTCCACACCCCGACGGCCCTCGGAGTGGTCACGCACCGTCCCGCAGAAGAGGTCGACCGCGCCGCACCCCGGTTGCGCGACCCAGGCGAGCACCTCGGCCACCGGGAGCGGCTCCCCGGTCAACTCGATCCACTCGGCCCGATCCACCTGCACACCCTAACGGCAGCCTGCCTGCGAACCGCCTTGAGATCAGGACCTGGAGGCCGTCGTGGCCCCTCGGGTACAACTCGCACCAACGGCAATCGAGTCTCATATGCCTTTGATTCACCAGGATGTCGGCCGAATTACCTCGAATTGGCGCTACGATCATCCGATGCACGAACCCGCCCGCGCGGCGCTCCGGCGCCTCTCGCTCCCCATGGCAGTGCTCTCGGTGGCAACCCTGCTCGGGTCGCTGGTCGTCGTCACCAACTCCCCCGACGCGGTCGCCGCGACCACCCCGACCGGCAGCGGTCCGGTGAGCGTGCTCTACGCCGGCTCCCTGGTGACCGTCATGGAGAACAGCGTGGGCCCGGCCTTCAAGAAGGCGACCGGCTACGACGTCTCGGGGTTCTCGGGCGGGTCCGACGCCCTGGCCAGCCAGATCAAGGGCGGCATCGAGAAGGGGGACGTGTTCGTCAGCGCCAGCCCGACGGTCAACACCGAGCTCGAGGGCTCGGCCAACGGCAACTGGGTCGCGTGGTACGCGACCTTCGCAATCTCCCCCCTGGTGATCGGGTACAACCCGAACAGTTCCTTCGCCAAGGACTTCAAGACCAAGCCCTGGTATGACGTGATCATCAAGCAGGGCCTCCAGCTCGGCCGCACCGACCCGGCCACCGACCCCAAGGGGGTGCTGGCGGTCGACGCCCTCCAAAAGGCGGCCAAGCTGTACCACAACCCCGCGTTGTCGGCGATCACAACGTCGAGCGCCGACGTGTTCCCAGAGGAGACGCTGGTCGGTCGGCTCCAGGCGGGTCAACTCGACGCCGGGTTCTTCTACGCGGTCGAGGCATCGGCCGCGAAGATCCCGACCGTCTCGCTCGGGGGCAAGTTCAAATTCCACGCGACCTACACAATCACGGTGCTGAACGGGGCCCCGGACGAGCACGCGGCGGTAGCCTTCGTCTCGTTCCTCCTCGGCAAGGAGGGTTCCAAGATCTTGCAAAAATCGGGACTGACGTTGACCAAGGTCAGCGTGGTCGGTTCGAAGTCGGCTGTCCCCAAGGCATTGCGGGCCACGCTTAGCGTGAAGTGAACGCGCCGGGCCCGGAGCGGCCGCGCTTCCGGGCACGCGCCGGACCCATTCCTTGGCTAGGAGCGCTCCTCGGCCTGTACCTGACCGTCCCGGTGGCGGTGTTCCTCTTCGAGGTGGCCGGCGGGGGGAACCAGGGATTCGGGACACCCGGCCTCATCGGGGCGGCATACATCTCGGTCACCACGGCGACGATCTCGCTCTGTGTCATCGCCCTCCTCGGCGTGCCGCTCGCCTATGTCCTGTCCCGCCGCCGGAACCGGGTGACCGCGATCGTCGGGGTGCTGGTGCAACTGCCGCTGGCCATCCCACCGCTCATGAGCGGCATCGTCCTGATCAGCGTGCTCGGACCGGACACCCCGATCGGCCGCGCGTTCGGGGGTCACCTCTCCGAGACCATGGTCGGGGTGGTCCTGGCCCAGACGTTCGTGTCGGCGCCGTTCCTCGTCATCGCGGCACGGGCGGCGTTCGCCGGAGTCGACCAGTCGGTCCTCGAGCACGCGGCCAGCCTCGGCCACCGCGAGTTCGCGCGGTTCCTGCGAGTCAGCCTGCCTCTGGCGGCCCCCGGGATCCGGGCCGGCCTCCTCTTGTCATGGCTGCGCGCGTTCGGCGAGTACGGCGCAACGGTCATCCTCGCCTACCACCCCTACTCGCTGCCCGTCTTCACGTACGTCCAGTTCAGCGGCCGGGGGATCCCGGCAACCCGGGCGCCCACCGTCATCGCCATCGCGGTGGCGGTCGTCGTCGGCGTCCTCGGGGGGGTCCGGTGGAGGCGTCTCGGCTCGAGACGCCACGTCGAGCTGCTCCCGGTTCCTGACCACGCGCGACCCACGCCGGCGGTCCCGGCGACGTTGAACGTGGCGACGGTTCCGCCGGTACCGGTGGCCTTCGACCTCGACGGGTCCTTCGGCGCGTTCCGACTCCGGGTTGCACACGCGGGCACCACCTCGCGGCTGGCCGTGCTCGGTGCCTCGGGGTCGGGCAAGTCGCTCACCCTGCGCTGCCTGGCCGGGTTCTTCGGCCCCCGGGTTGGCCCGGTCCGCTACGGCGACCGTTCGGTGGGCTCGGTGGCCACCGAGGACCGTCGGATCGGCTACGTGCCCCAGGGTTTGGGCCTATTCCCCCACCTCACGGTGGCCCAACACGTCCGCTTCGCCGTGGGCGCACGGGAGGACCTGGCCGAGTACTGGCTGGGCAGGCTGCGCCTGGAGGGTCTCGAAGCACGACGACCGGCCGAGCTGTCCGGGGGGCAGCGCCAACGGGTCGCATTGGCCCAGGCGCTGTCGCGGGCGCCCGAGCTGCTGTTGTTGGACGAACCATTCTCGGCGCTTGACGCCCCGATCCGGGCCGACCTCCGCCACGAGCTCCGCCGGCTCCAGCGCGATAGCGGACTCTCCACGGTCGTCGTGACCCACGACCCCGAAGAGGCGGCCCTCCTTTCCGACGAGATCGTGGTGCTCGACCGCGGAGAGATCGTGCAGTCCGGAACTCGTCAGGAAGTGTTCGATCGGCCCGCAAGCCCGGTCGTGGCCGGCCTGCTCGGCATGGGCAATCTGCAAGTGGGGAGGGTTTCTCGACCCGGGACGGTCCAGAGCCGGGGTCTGAGCCTGATCGCCGACACCGGGACGATGGCGCCGGGCACCGAAGTCTGGTGGTGCATCCGGCCCGAGCAGGTGGCCGTGTTGGGAGCCGGCGGCCCTCTCAGTGCGACGGTGCTCGACGTGGCCGATCTTGGTTCCAGGACCGAGCTGGTTCTCCACTCCGGCGGCCTCGAACTCCGGGCGTCCCATCTGGGGCCGTCGTCGGTCGAGGTGGGAGACGCCTGTTCGATCGAACTACCACGCGGCGCGATCAGGCTGTGGTCGGTATCGGCCGAGCCTTGAGCGAGTGTCTGGTTACTCGGGTCGGCCGGCCAACTCGATGCCGACGCTGGTCGCCTTGATCACGACGTCGGCCAGGACCCCCGGCTGAAGATCGAGCTCGTCGGCGGCCTCCCGGGTGATCAGCGAAACGAAGCGGTGGGGGCCCGCCTGCACGTCGACCTGTGCGGCCACCGTGTCCCGGATCACCCGGGTCACGATGCCGGCGAAACGGTTGCGGGCCGATTGCGCGCGCACCGTGCCGAGCTCTCCGCTCTTCGCCTGCTCGACCGCGAAGCGGGCGAGATCGGTGCCGTCCACATACCGGCGCCCGCCGGCCGTGCGGGCCACCTTCACTTGGCCGGCGTCGGCCCACCTGCGCATGGTGTCGGTGCTGACCCCCAAGAGCTCGGCGGCCTGGCCGATTCGGTACTCGGGCATGTCCAAACACTAACGGTCGTCAGGCGCTCTGCTCCGGGCTCGCCGCCTTGCGTTCGGGCCGCCAGAAGCCGGCCAGCAGCGCCAGCGCACCACCACCGCCGGCGCCGAGGCCGATCCACAGGCCGGTCCACCCGACGAGGTGCGGCTGCAAACCCGTTGCGTGGTCGAGGCTCCAGTTCCCCGGCCCCAGCACGGCGATGACCAGCCCGACGAGCGTCAGTGTCATCACGTACTCGTACCCCTCACCGGGTCGGAAGATGAAGAACCCGTTCTTGGCGTGATTCGTGATCCACGCGACCAGCATCACACCGACCACGCCGGCCGCGGCCACCGGGGTGAGCAAGCCGGCGACGAGCAGGGCCCCCGAACCGACCTCGGTGAGGCTGGCCGTCCACGCGTGCAGGCGGCCGGGCCTCATTCCGAGGCTCTCGAACCACCGACCGGTCCCCTCGATCTTGCCGCCGCCGAAGACATGGTTGATGCCGTGGGCGAGGAACACGCCACCTGCGGTCAGCCGAAGCACCAGCAGTGCGAAATCGACGCTGTGCTCGGTCACCACCCCTCCCGCTCATGGCCCCATTGGACCAGCCGACGCCACCGTAGCGGGGTGGCCCACCGGTTTGCCGTGAACGGAAAACCGGCCCGTACACTGGCCTCGACGGTAGCGACCATGCCCGAGCTCCCCGAAATGCAGGCGCTCTCCGAGCGTCTCGACGCCGCCCTCAAGAACAAGGCGCTGTCGCGCACCGACCTCTTGGGGTTCTCCAGCCTGAAGACCTTCGCACCGCCACCCGAAGAGCTGGGCGGCGCGCCCCTCGCCTCGGTGAGCCGACGCGGGAAGTACCTGGTCCTCACGTTCGACGGCGGCCGCCGGATCCTGGTCCACCTCTCCCAGGCCGGCCGCGTCGACCTCGAGTCGCCGCCCAAGGCGACCAAGCCTCGCGGGGCGCTGGTGCGCTTGGTGTTCGAGGACACCGGCCTGCTGGTACGCGAGCACGGCACCCAGCGCAAGGCGGGGTGGTGGGTGTTGGAGGCGGGTGACGACGGCCCGCTGGCCACGCTCGGTCCCGAGCCCGACGACCCGGCGTTCGTCGCGCTCGTCCTCGAGGGGGACAGCACCCGCCAGGTGCACACGATCCTGCGCGACCAGCACTTCGTCGCCGGCATCGGCCGCGGCTACGCGGACGATTCGCTGAACCGGGCCAAGCTCTCGCCGTTCAGCTCGTTGCGCGCGTTGTCCCAGGAGGAGCGTCAGGGGCTCGTCGAGTCGGTGCGGACGGTGCTGGCCGAGGCGCTCGGGCGCGAGCGCACCAGGACCGGGGCGCTCTCCGAGCCTCGCCTGGGCGAGCGGTTCCTCGTGCACAACCGAACCGGCGAGCCCTGCCTCAACTGTGCGGAGCCGCTTCGGAGCGTGCGGTTCGAGTCGCATGAGGTCGTCTACTGCCCACGGTGCCAGACCAAGGGCAAGGTGCTGGCCGACCGGCGACTGTCCCGCATCCTGCGCTGAGCATGGATCGATCGGGTCGCTCCGCAACCCTCGATCACCTAGGCGCCGAGGCTCAACCGGTAGACGTTGGTATCCCGCCGCTCGAACCCGAGCCGCTGGTACAGCCGGTTGGCCTCGGTACGATCGGGCCGTGAGGTGAGATCGACCGTACGCGCCTCGGCGCGGCGCGCGTGGGCGACCGCCGCCTCAACAAGCGCGGAGCCGACCCCGGTACCGCGCGCCGAGGTCTCGACCACCACGTCTTCGATCCACGCGCGGACACCGGTGGGAGCTCGGAACACGGCCAGGGTGAGCGCGCCCACGATCTGGTAATCGGCATCGCGGGCCACGAACAGCGTCGTCGCCGGCGCCTCGACGATGCCCTCCACCTCGTAGGCCGTGGGCGCCTTGGCCGACGACGAGAGCTGGGGCACGAGCCGCGCGATGGCCGTGATCAGCTCGGGATCGGCGGTCACCGCCGCCTCGACCGTGATCCCGTCGGGGCCGGTTCCCGTGGAACCCGGCGCGGCGTTCACCGCTCGGCCGCCCCGGCACCCTCCGCGTCGACCGTGCCCCGCCACATCGGCCGGCGGATCCGGTCGTAGAGGACGTCTCGAACTTCGCCCCTGATCGCGGCGAAGACCTGCTCGCCCCAGCGCTCCACACCGACGAGGGGGGTGGGCAGCTTCTCGGGCGAGAACCACCCGACGTCGCTGCACTCGAGCGGGTGCGGGTGGAGCGACCCGCCGGTGGCCCGGCAGTAGAAGATGAGCGAGTACAGCGGGATGCGGGTGAACCCAAGCCGCAATCCGTCGAGCACGGCGATGAGCCGCACCGGCTCCGCCTCGATGCCGGTCTCCTCCAAGACCTCCTTGGCTGCGACCTCGGCGGCCGAATACCCGACGTCACACCACCCGGTCGGGTACAGCCACACGCCCGAGTCGGCCCGCCGGATGAGGAGGAGCTGGCCGTCGTCGTTGCCGACCGCCGCGCCCACGGCGACCTTCGGGGTCACATAGCCGGGGATGCCCTCGACCACCTGACCCAGCCATTCCTCGACCAACCCCTCGGCGTCCTCGACACCGTCGAATCCCTCGTTCGCGGCGGCGCGGATGTCCGCGGCGACCCTGAGCACCTCCTCGAAGCGCTCCCGCTCGTAGAGGCTTTCGGTGAACCCGAGCCCGGTCCGGGCGATCGCCGACAGGCTCTCGCTCCAGCGAAGGAGCACCTTGTGAGGAACGCTCGTGGCCACGCCACTCGACGCTAGCCCGACCCGGTGGGCCAACCGGCGGCGAGGCGTGGACCAGAATGTGGCGTGACCGTGAACGAGGACTGCCGGCATTACATCATGCAGACGACCCGGGGCAACGAGAAGCTCGAGCGCTGCAAGATGGACGCCAACGAGCCGCTCCCGTTCGCGTGCCCGGACGGCTGCCTCTTCTACGAGCCCCGCCGGGTCTCCTCGGCCGGCTGGCAGGTGCCCAAGCCGCCGGACGATCCGAAATCCCGCTAGGAGCCTGTTGAAAAAAACACCATTTGGT
>Ga0209415_10015458_pt1 | contig 12365 bp, 11 predicted proteins | sample PeaSoiSIISIP2007_FD_187696 | JGI IMG/M metagenome (GOLD analysis project Ga0209415, IMG submission 187696) | Peat soil microbial communities from Weissenstadt, Germany - SII-SIP-2007 (SPAdes) (version 2) | ecosystem: Environmental > Terrestrial > Soil > Wetlands > Peat | place: Germany... | reverse complement strand
ACGCCGGAGCTGTGGCTGTCGATCCCCCTGCGGAAGGGATCGACATCACGAGGATTTCTTCATGATCGGCGCTCTAGTTCCTCCCGCCGGATCCTCTCCGGGGTCGCCCAGCCCTATGAAGTGCGGGCGTACCCGTACGATGCGTCCTACATCCGTGCGGCGCTTCGCGTCAGGTAGGCACGACGGCTGACCGCGCGATGGCGCCGCTGCAACACGCCTCGCACGCGGTGGCGTGGTCGTGATGTCCGCGCGGCGGTGCGCAGGCTCCGATCAGGGCGGAAAGCAGCAGTAGTCGAAATGCAAGCCGTCAGGATCGAGCACCGGGGCACTAGGACAGTTGAGCTGGAGCTGAGGGTCGAGGGTCGCCGGAGAAAAGGAGGCCGTGCACTTGTATCCGTACGCGTTGCCGTTTAGGCACACCGCGAGCGAGTCGTCGGGCACGCACGTCATCGGGGAGCCGCCAAAGCCCCAGAAGCAGCAGTAGTAGCCCGAGCCCTGCGGCGCATGACTACAGGACAAGCTGGAATCCTCGGCTCCGGGATCGGCGCCGCCGGTACATGCGTAGCCGACGGGGGATAGGCCCAAGCAGGTCAGCGCTGGGTCTGCCGTACATCCGGGGGGAGGCGGTCCACCGCTACTTCCACCACTGGATCTGCTGCTCGCGCTGCCGCTGCCGGAGCTACTACTCACGCCGCCGCTGCCGGAGCTGCTGCTCATGCCGCCGCTGCCGGAGCTGCTACTCATGCCGCCGCTGCCGGAGCTGCTGCTCACGCCGCCGCTGCCGGAGCTGCTGCTCGCGCCGCCGCTGCCGGAGCTGCTGCTCGCGCTGCCCGCATCGCCTTGGCCTTGATCGATCCCAAGGGGGGTCCTTCCTCCGCAAGCGGCGCCGAACGCCAACGCTCCCGAGCAGAGGCAACCGAGCAGAGCGAGCATGACTGCACAGCGGTGCATCGCACCTGGCGAGCGCAGCAACAAACGCGCCGCCCAGCAGCACGCGTGAATTGCGGCAGATGCCACGGCCGAGCGCCAACGGAGATGGCGCTTTCGGTCAACCGCGTTGGAGCCAGAAAGTGGCGACATCCCGCGCTCTGTTGAAAGTCGAGGTGGCGGTTCCACCCGCCCTGAGAGGATTCTCGGGGTTGCTGAAGGAAGGAACCGCCGATGCGCCGATGAAGAACACTGCCAGGAGACGGAACGGGAGCCCACGCCGGCCAGCCGCGCGACCCTGACGGCCATGTTGGGCGAACGTGCTCTCGACGTTGGAGCGCCGATGGTACCCCGGGGGGCGAACTCCTTGGGGGGTCAGAGGGAGGTGACGACGCAGTTGCGCGCCATCACATCTCCGGCCAGTTCGTGGGCTTCGCGGGCCCGCACGGCAGCGAGTCACGCGGCATCGTGGACCTCATCGCGATCCGTCGTGACCATCACGCGGCGCCGCCGCCGCTGCTAGGATCCGTGCGTGCGCATGATGACTCTGGCCCTCGGGCTGCTCCTGCTGGCCGCTTGCTCCACGACATCAGGGGCGCCTGCGAGCTGCTTCGGCGGCTGCGCATGCTTCACGTCAGAGACTGCGTGCCGGGCGAATGGTTGCCCGTGGACGGATGCCGGATGCTCGAACGCACCCGAGATCACGGACGGGGGCCCAGGCTAGATGGACCCCGCCGGCATCCCCGCGCTGCTCGACGCCATCCGCCACATGCACTGCTGCGTGGCGAGGTACCTGGCGACAGTCCACGTCCACGAGGTCGCGCCTGTGGTTACGGGCGGGCCTTTGACTCTGTCCGCAGGCGGCCGCAGCATTGAGCATGCGATCCCGGAGTGCGTGGGCGCCTGTCTTGCTCGCGTGCGTGGTCGCGTGCGGCGAGACGAAAGTCGTCCCCGGTCGACGGGGGGGACGCGTCGGAGGGCGGCGGGGATGCCTCGGATGCAGGCGCCGCGTGCGTCGATCCGGGCTTCACCAAGCCCGTGCTCGGACAGACATGTCCGCCGGCCTGCGGCAACACGGGGTGTTGCAGCCAGTCGTTCATCGACGAGTGCACCGTCGAGCATGGGTGGTTTTTCAGCGAGGACTGCTCGTTCGGAGGCTCCTGTGGCACGGTCTGCAACCCGCCAACACCCACCGGCAAATTCGAGTGCGGCTCCAACGAGTGCGACGCCGGGCAGGTCTGCCTCTACACGCAGCTCTGTGGCGACGGTTGCACGAACCATCAGTGTGCGGCGCCCCCCACTGCGTGTGCCGGCGCGCCGACGTGCACGTGCTTGAAGGCCAACCAGACGACCTGGATGCCCGGTCTCGCGTGGATCGATTGCGGCTGGGACACCGCCGGCAATGCCACCGTGACCATCTGTCCGTGATCGGTCTGATCCCGCGCGCCGTCAGCGATGCTCCGGTCACCTGGTGCCCATCGCCGATGCGGACCCGAGGGCAAGTCGACGCCACTCTGGCCCGGCCTTCTCACCCACCATCTTGCGACCCATCACCGATGCTTGCGGCGTCCACGGATCCCTCGCCCACTCAGTCCCCGCCATCCGCTGAGGCATCGCCAGCCGGGCACGTCCACTTCCCGATTTCGCAGTCGCACGTCGTGCGGGGGGGCGGCGTGCACTGAGTGCAGTCTTGCCCCTCTGTCGTGCACACGGGGCACCCACTGTCAGGCTCTTCGACGAGCACGCCGCTCCGACACCCCAGGAGATATCTGACAGGTCGGGCCCTCCTCGACGCAGGTCGCGCCCTCGTGGAAGCAGACATCGCCCGGCTGCGGGAATCCGCCTTGGCAGTCGTCCATTGCGCTCTCGACCGCAGCGTCGCTGACTGCCGGTGATCCTCCGCTGGCTCCGTGGGCTTTGCTACCGGAGTCACCAGGTTCCGGCGATCCCCGCGCCCTGCGACGAGGGTCCGACGATCGGCACGAGCGACACGCGCGGCACCTCGCCACGCTCGCGCTCGCGGAACGCGCGGCCGATCGACCAGCCGATGCACTGGCCGAGGACGGCCCCCGCGACGAGGTCCGATGTCCAGTGCTCGTCACCGACGAGCATCCCGAAGCCGATCGCCAGCGCGACGGGGTAGCCGACGAAGGGGATCCACAGCTCGTCGGTGCCATAGTAGGCCGTCAGCGCCGCGACGACCGACGTCGCCGTTGACGTGTGCCCCGAGGGCCACGCCGGGAACGGCCAGGACCAGCTCTGGAAGGGACGGAACGAGTGCGCGTCCTCGGGGTGGTCGAGTCGGTCCGGCGCGTTGGGGTCGCGGCCGCCGGAAGGGTAGCCGCGCCCTACGCCGATCTTGAGGACTCCCGTCGTGAGGACGGTGACCGCAAGCGCCTGCACGGCCGCGCTTCCTGCGCCCGTCGTCGCGCGGTCGCCGAAGGCGAGGCCGGTCAACCAGACGCCCGACGCCACGGTCACGGGCAGGATGTAGCCGGTGAGGTTTGCCGTGTTGCCGACGACGTTCGACCCGAGGTGCTCCTGCACGGCGACCCGGACCGACTGGTCGGCACCGCTGAAGGCCATTGCGGCGCTGCCGGCGATGGCGCCAGCGTAGAAGATGAGATGCGTGCCGCCGAACGCCTCGCCGAGGTCGGCGCCGAGGGCGTCGATCGGCGTGGGCAGGGGACGAGCGGCAGCCGGCATGGGCGCCGCCGCCGCGGGCGCGCTGCATGCGGGAGGGTCGGACGTCAGGCAGGGGAGCATCGGCGGCGGGACCGCCTCCGGGAGCGGGGCGCTCGCCCATTTTGATGCCCCTGTCGCACGGTCGTGACGAAACACGAACCGGCCTGAGGACCCTCTACCCGTCGAAGGCCCAAGCACGATGCTGCCGTCTCAGCGCGATTCGCGGCGCCCCGGCGATCAAGCTCACGATCGGGACTGGATAGATCAGCGCCGTCGCAGCGTCGCCGGTCCGCGGCGTTGCTCCATCGGCCCGGTGAGGAAGAGGCCCATCTGCGAGACCGTGAAGATGCCTCCCCGATCGAGCAGGAAGACGGCGGTGTTCAGGAGAACTCCGCCAAGCGGGGTCGTAGGGAAGAAACGCTTGCGGTTGTCCGCCTCGGCGAGACGGACGCGCTGGGTCTCTTCTCGAAGCGTTCGATCGACGGAAGCCTGCGAGGTCGGTCATCGCGCGCTCGATCAGCATCTGAGCCGGCGTGTCGCGCGTCGTCTTCGCCCGTGCGGCCGGTCGACGATGGCCTGGATCGGCGCGTGGACTCTGGCCCCGGCACGTGGCGGCCCTGTCACCGCTCGTCGCGTCTACCCCGCGCGGTGGCTCTATTTGCGGCGGCGCCCTTGGAGTACCGCGCTCGATGCTCGCAGCACGGGTGGTACGCTGTGACGGACAGGCGCAATGGCTCCGTTCCCCAAGGTCCTGGTCGCGCTGTTCGCGATCTCCGGTCTCGCCGGCTGCGCCGCGTCCAGTGGACCGCCCGCTACCGGTGACACGGGCCATGCTTCCGAGGCATCCGAGGCAGCTCACCCCTCCTCCGACGCGGCCACCGCCAGCGAGGCGGGCCCCGAACTTGATGAGGCATCCAGCGGGGACGACACCGGTGGGCCAGGCGATGCGGGCGTCTCCGATGATACCAGCGATGCGGCGGGTGAGTGCAGCCCGCCCGGTGGCACTTTGGGCTGGTACGTGACGGCGGCGAGCGGGGACATCTCGGGCTCCGACGTCAGTGCCTCGTTCTGCAACGCATCGGCGTGGCTCTACCAGTCCTCCTCCACGACTCCACGGGACGACTACCTGCTCTTCTTCAACAGCACCGAGATGACATCCTTCGTCGCGACGAAACCGGCCGACGCAAGCTATTGGCTCATCGTCGGCTCGATGCAGGTGAGTGCTGCCAGCCCTGGCGTCTACCCGAGCGCGGGCGAGTGCGGCGGTCTAGGGTTCGAGTTCTCACTACCCGTCCCTCCCGGCGTCACGTGCAGCGGCACGGGCCCGAGTTGCCCGCCGGGCTGCCAGTCGGTCTGCTCAAGCTCCGGTTGTGCACCATGCGGTCCGATCCAGCCGACGGTCTCGTACATCGCGGAGGGGGCGAGCGACTGCCTCGGGACGACGCGGTCGCCGACAGGCTCGTGGACGGTGACGCTGACGTCCGTCGAGCCCTACTACAGTGACGCGGGTGGAAACGAGAACGGGCCGCACTACGTGGCGCACGGCACGCTGACCGCCACGGTGCCGAGCGTAGGCGGCGACGGCGGCAGCACCATGGCGCTCACGGCGGCTTTCTGACGCGGCATGCCCGAGCGTCGCGCCGCCCGTCACCAAGGGCAAGATCGGCTTGGTGGATCTGGCCTCGGGGGCCCCTCAGCTACCGCTCGACACTGCGCCGCGCCCGGGCCGCGAGCTTCGATGCCTTCTCGGCGCGGCACGCATCGTCCCGCGCCCGTCACCTTGGCCGGCTTTGCCCGATGATTGAGTCGCAGTGCTGATTCGCCGGGCAGCTTGGCGATTTGTCGGGCAAGCGTGGCGCCCCGTGCGCGGGGCTCTATGCTACCCACATGATGCGCCTCGCCCAGTTTTCTTCGCTCCTCCTCCTGGCGCTTGCCTCGTCCGCATGCGCTCAGACGGAGCCCGACCTCGTCCGTGCGAAGGCCGCCAGCGATCTCGCCTGTGACAAAGGCAGCACTACCGTCCGAGAAGTACGGGCCATCGATGCCGAGGACACGCTCTACGAGGCCACCGACTGCGGGAGAACTGCGCAGTACCGGTGCTCGCTCACCACCGACACCGGTCTACATGTTGGCACGAGTGTTGGCACAAGGATCCCGGGTCCAGTACCGCGCCCCATCACGTCGTGCGTCCTGGCATCCACCGACGGCAGCGCTGCTCACTGAAAAACGACCCGGGCACGTCGTCGGAATCAGCCCCGTCGGCTCGCGGCGTCGCACCGGCGGGAGCGCGAACGCCAACGGGAGGTTGCAGTCCGTCGATTGACGACCGACATGGTCGTACCACGCGGGAGGGCTACGGTCTTGCGCTGGCGGGGCGCGGCGCAGCTCATGGACAGATTATGTCCAGGAAGATCCAGGGGGGCGGCTCCGCCATGCACGTCGGCGTCGCGTCCGGGCACCCTAGCCATGGCCCGCTATCGAGCAGGCACGCGCACGTGTAGTCGCATAGGCACGCGGCCGGCGTCGACTGGCAGCCGGCCTGCCAGCCGGCGCCGAGCGCGCAGAACTCGGCCTGACCGCCGTTGCACCGGTCGCCGGTGGCGCAGGTGAAGTTGAAGACGGTCGGGAGGCAGCCGGAGTCGGCCGCGCCGCCCGAGCTGCTCGATCCGCCCGAGCCGCTGCTGCCGCTCCCGCCACCACTGTCGTCGCTTCCGCTCTCATCGCCGCTGCTTCCATCGTCACTGTTGCCGCCACTGCTGCTCCCACTACTGCTCCCACTACTGCTGCTACCAACCCCGCTGCTCCCGCTGCCGCTCGCCGAACTGCCACCCGAGGAGGATGACGTGGCATCCGAAGCCCCGGCATCGCTGGAGCCCGAGCGTGCGACCACACCGCCGCAGCTCGCCGCGACGCTGACGGCGACGGCCAGGCCGGCGAGCCCAAGGTGCATCAGCCGCATCTACCGACGAGGATCGTACCCTCGCGGAGGGACCGACGCCCGCGCCAACGAGTCGGCGTTGCCGTCGGAGAGCCCCGACCGTCCCCCAAGTCCTCGCTCTCGCTATCGCTGTCAGGATCGCCACTGGTGCAATCGGCCCTCGCGGCGTACGAGTTGTCCCGTCCACGTACAACTTGGACGCGCGGCCGGGCCGTCGCGTGCCTCGTTGTAGGTCCCGCGATAGCGGCGCGCGCTCAGCTAGCAGCGTGTCAGGCGCGACAGCGCGCAACGATTCGTCGGGCAGCGTCATCAAGGGCGCAGGCCTCGCCGTGCGCAAGACGCCCGTCCGCAAGCCGCACGTCTTCGCGATCAAGCAGGGCGCCGTCTCCGGCTCGGTGAAGGTCAGCACCGTGTCGGCCAAGACGAGCCTCTCCGGGCTCGCCGTGGGCAGCACGGTGATGTTTCGCTACCGCACGGTCACGAAGGCCGGCGTGAGCGACTGGGTCGCGCCGGTGTCGTTCTTCGTGAACTGACGCGGCCCTCGCCGCACTCGCGGCGCGCGCGCGGGCAAGGTTCCGGCCGCCGGTTCGTCCGGCGGCCGGGGCCTGCGCCCCATCCCTGCCACCCGACTTCCACCCGCTTCGGAGATCCCATGATGAGCGAAGACACCGACGACCAGATCGCAGCACCCGATTCGCCGATCGACGAGCTCGACGCCCTCGTGCACTCGGCGTCAATCGGAGACAGACGCGCAATCGGCGCGCTCGCCATCGCATGCAGCCCGTCGCTGCTCGCGCAGGCGCGCGATGCCCTGGGCGAGGAGCGAGCTTCGGAGGACGAGGACTTGCTACAGGAGCTCTTCGTCTGCCTGACGCAGGCCTCGCTCCGGTTCGTGCCGGGATGGGACCACGCGCACGAGTGGCTCCGCGCCCAGCTGCGCAGCCTCGCAGTTGCGAGCCCGACCGACCGCCTGGTCGCCCTCGCGACCGACGGCGACCCCGATGCGGTGGAGCAGGTCATGAGCGCCTACTCCGACATGCTCCTGGAGGAGGCGCGCGCCACGCTCGGTGAGTCGCTGAGCCACGACGCAGAGGACGTCGTGAGGGATCTCGGCGAGGAGATGGTCGAGGGGTTTCTCACCTTCAAACGCGGGAAGAGAGGCGGGGTTGGGTTCCTCAGGAGGAGGGTGAGGGGCATGGCGAGGGACCGTCGGACCGCGGGAAAGGGTCGATGACGCCCCGCAGCTCCGAGTGGCCCAAGGTGACACCCCTCAGGGCGCCACGCCCCCGTGTTTCGCGCACCCGCCGCGCACCACGGTCCGGGTCCACGCGCCGTCCGCGCACTGGACCGGCAGACCCGGCGCGCTCACCACCTCCGGCACCCAGGGGGGGCCCAGCTGCACCGTCGTCGTCGCGTCCTGCACCGACAGCGGCAGCGGGGTCGAGTCGGCGCGGCTCGTCGCGTTGAAGGCGACCAGGCACGCCAGGGTGACCAGAGCGATGACACCCAGGATCCACGAACGCGGGGGCGGCCAGCTCATGTTCCGTGTCGGATTGCACGTAAGGGGCCAGCGACGAAGACCCGAGAAAATGAGGCTTCCAGGCCGCACGTGACCCCGCGAACCGGATCATCCGCGATCCGGGACGAGGGGCACTCGCGAGCCAGTCCCGCTCAGATCCCACATCCTCCGCACTGGATGCTGACGGCTGGCCCGCCGTCGATGAGAGACGGCTGGCAGTTGCCCGGGGGGCCGGCATCGGGCGGCGCGGCGCTGTTGCACGCGGTGCAGGGGTCGGTCGCGCCACCGTCGCCCGCGCCCGCGTCCCCCGCGCACGGGACCTCGACGGTCCAGCTGCAGGGCTGACCCATGCACGACGTGGTGCTCGAAAGCTGCGCGCTGCACACGTTCGGATCGACCTGCGACGGCGTCGTCGTGAAGTCGCCCGGACACCCGAACCCGGTGCCCGACGAGCTGCCCGAGGCGCCGCTGCTCGATCCGCTGGACGCTCCCGAGCTCGACCCGCTCGACCCTCCGGAGCTCGACGACCCGCTGGAGCTGCCGCCGTCACCTGCCTTGCTCGACGTCTGACCGCTGCATGCCGCAACGACCGCGAGCCCCACCAGCGCCGCCAGGATCTTCATGGCTCTCAGTCTACTGCAGCACGCGCAGCGGCACCGGCGCGTAGATCGACACCCCGCGTACGTTCTCGTCGACCTGCAGCGGGTGGCGGATCGACGGGAACGCGCGCTGCTCGCAGTCGCTGCGCTCGCACACGCGGCAGGTCACGCCCACCGGCGTGGCCAGGCGCGCGTTGTCGAGGTCGACGCCGTCCGAGTACACGAGCTCGCGCGCGTCCTCGATGCGGCACCCCAGGCCGATGGCCTGCACGGGCTGCTGCGCGTGGTAGCCGCCCGAGTCCTTGTGGATCGTCCGGGCGAGGCAGAAGTACGTCGTACCGTCGGGGAAGCGCGAGACCTGGATGCGGATCATCCCCGGCGTCATGAAGGCGGCGAACACGTTCCAGCGCGGGCAGGCCCCGCTGAAGCGGGCGAAGCGGATGCCGCTCGCGCTGAAGCGCTTGCTGATGTTGCCGGCCACGTCGATGCGGATCATGTGGAACGCCGCCCCGCCGGCGCCCGGACGCCGCAGCGTCGTGAAGCGGTGGCAGACCTGCTCAAAGCCGACGCGGAAACGCCGGCCGATGACGTCGATGTCGTAGCGCTCCTGCCGGCACGCCTCGAGGAACGCGCCGTAGGGCATGAGCACGGCCCCGGCGAAGTAGTTGGCGAGGGCCACCGTGGCGAGGCCTCGCGATTCGTCGCTCGTCAGGTGCGCGTCGGCGACGATGCGATCGATCTTGGGGTGCTGCGTGAGAAGACCCACCTGGTGGGCCAGCTGGAAGAGGCGAGATCGGGTGGGGAGCAGCTCGCTCAACGTGAGGATCTTCCCCTCGGGGTCGAAGCGCCGCACGACGTCGCGCTCGGCGCCGCCGCGGGCGATGCGCACGTGAACGCCGAGCTGCTTGTCCAGATAGCGGAGCAGGCCCGGGTACAGCTCCTCGGCGTCGAGGCGGCCCTTTTGCCACAGCTGCTCGGCGCCCTCCTCGAGCTCGGGGAAGTAGTTCATCCGCCCCTGGATCAGGTCGTTGACCTCCTCCGATGGCAGCTGCGACCGATCGATGGCGCCCTGCTCCTCGCCGTCGAGCCGCGACGCGAGGGTCTCGCTGGCCTCGCGCTGCGTCCGGTAGGACTTGTAGAGGGCGAGCACCGCGCGGGCGACCTGGGGGTGGTTGACCGCCAGATCGCGCAGGTCCGGCGAGGCGAGCTGGTAGGTGTCGAACGCCGGATCCGAGAAAGCCTCGAGCAGATCGTTGACGATGCGGGCGTCGTCGTCTCCGCCGAAGGCGTGCAGGTCCACGCCGAAGCTGCGCGCCAGCTTGATGAGGAGAGCCGCCGGCAGAGGTCGCCGGTTGCTCTCGATGAGGTTGAGGTAGCTGGGGGAGATGCCGAGCCGCTCGGCCATCTGCACCTGGGTGAGGTTCTCGCGCCGGCGCAGGGACCGAACCTTCGCCCCCAGCCTCGGAAGCTCTCGATTTGCTTCAGCCATGTGGTTCGCCCTTCGGGTTCCCCGGAGTCATTGACAACGTTAACACGTTGACAGCTTGTCATTGACAGATCTCAACGAGGCACACTTGCCACGTGTTTTCATAGTCTTGACCTGATTGACGCGGTGCCCAATTGTATAGGCCGTGAGCGCGACAGGCGTCCCGGAAGGAGTGACCGTCACCGGGCAGCTACGTCCCGGCTACGAGGCAGTGCTGACGCCCGGGGCTCTCGCCTTCCTCGCGGACTTGGTCCGGACGTTCAGGCCCCGGGTGGCCGAGGTGCTGCAGCGGAGGGTCGGGCGAACGGGCTTCGACTTCCTGGCCGAGACCGCCGACGTGCGCGCGCGCGACTGGACGGTCGCGCCGTTGCCGAAGGATCTGCTCGACCGGCGCGTCGAGATCACCGGGCCCACCGAGCGCAAGATGGTCATCAACGCGCTCAACTCGGGCGCGAGCGTGTTCATGGCGGACTTCGAGGACGCCAACAGCCCCACCTGGGACAACCAGGTACAAGGGCAGATCAACCTCGCGGACGCCGTCCGGCGGACGATCACGTACGTCGCACCGGAGACCGGCAAGAGCTATGCGCTCAAGGACAAGGTCGCCGTGCTTTTCGTGCGGCCGCGCGGCTGGCACCTCGTCGAGCGGCACCTGACGGTCGACGGACAGCCGGTCCCCGGTGGCCTCTTCGACTTCGGCCTGTTCTTCTTCCACAACGCGAGGGAGCAGCTCGCGCGCGGCACGGGCCCCTACTTCTATCTGCCCAAGATGGAGAGCCACCTCGAGGCGCGGCTGTGGAACGACGTGTTCGTTCGCGCGCAGGACAAGCTCAGCGTCCCCCGCGGCAGCATCAAGGCCACGTGCCTCATCGAGACGTTGCCTGCGGCGTTCGAGATGGACGAGTTCCTCTGGGAGCTGCGCGAGCACTCGGCGGGTCTCAACTGCGGGCGGTGGGACTACATCTTCTCGTTCATCAAGAAGCGCGCGCGGGATCCCGCCGCCGTGTTGCCCGACCGGTCGCAGGTCACGATGGACAAGGGGTTCCTCGCGGCGTACGTCGCGCTGCTCATCAAGACGTGCCACCGGCGCGGGGTGCACGCGATGGGCGGCATGGCGGCGCAGATCCCCATCAAGGACGATCCGGCGGCGAACGAGGCATCGCTCGAGAAGGTGCGCGCCGACAAGCTGCGCGAGGTCAAGGCGGGGCACGACGGCACGTGGGTGGCGCACCCGGGCCTGGTGCCCATCGCGAAGCAGGTCTTCGACGCGAGCATGCCGGCGGCCAACCAGCTGGGCGTCAAGCGCGACGACGTCGCGATCACTCGCGACGACCTGCTGCGCGTGCCCGAGGGCACGAGGAGCGACGCGGGACTACGCCACAACGTGCGCGTCGGCGTCCAGTACATCGAGGCCTGGCTGCGCGGCAACGGCTGCGTGCCGCTCTACAACCTCATGGAAGACGCAGCGACGGCCGAGATCTCGCGCGCGCAGGTGTGGCAGTGGTTGCACCACCGCGCGATGGTCGACGGTGCCCCGCTCACGCGCGAGCACTTCGACCGCGTGGTGGTCGAAGAGATGCAGCGTGTCGGGCGCGAGGTGGGCGACGCGAAGTTCAGCGGCGGTCGCTTCCCCGAGGCGCGCGACCTGTTCGTGCGCCTGTCGACGGCGCCCACGTTCGAGGAGTTCCTGACGGTGCCTGCGTACGACCTCTTGGAAACGAAATAGGAGCGAGACCATGTCCAGTGCCGCCATCAAGCTCGAGACGCACGCCGAAGAGCGACTGCAGGCCAAGCGCTTCGAGGGGATCGTGAGGCCGTACGCCAAGGCGGACGTCGAGCGCCTGCGCGGGTCGATCCAGATCGAGTACACGCTCGCCGACATGGGCGCCCGGCGGCTCTGGGAGCTGCTGCACACGGAGCCATTCGTCGCGGCGCTGGGCGCGCTCACGGGCAACCAGGCCGTGCAGATGGTGCGCGCGGGGCTCAAGGCCATCTACCTGTCGGGCTGGCAGGTCGCGGCGGACGCGAACACGGCCGGGCAGATGTACCCCGACCAGTCGCTGTATCCCGTCAACAGCGTACCGACGGTCGTGCGCCGGATCAACGCGTCGCTGCAGCGCGCCGACCAGATCGAGCACGCCGAGGGCAAGCACACCGGCACGCACTGGTTCGCGCCCATCCTGGCAGACGCCGAGGCGGGCTTCGGCGGGC
>Ga0209415_10015457_pt1 | contig 12365 bp, 11 predicted proteins | sample PeaSoiSIISIP2007_FD_187696 | JGI IMG/M metagenome (GOLD analysis project Ga0209415, IMG submission 187696) | Peat soil microbial communities from Weissenstadt, Germany - SII-SIP-2007 (SPAdes) (version 2) | ecosystem: Environmental > Terrestrial > Soil > Wetlands > Peat | place: Germany... | reverse complement strand
CTTGAAAATAGTGGCTGGCGAGCTCGGATTCGGGCAGATAGATTACGCCGATTGCCCGCTCCCGCAGCGGCTCCCGGAGCCCACGAGCGACGTGCGTGGCGGGAGGCAGAGTGAGCAAGAACGACGGCACTCCGGCGTCGTGGAATAGAGACTCGTAGCTTCCCGGCATCGCCGGACGAACCCTCTTCCGTTCGGCCGGACCGCCCCAGTTCGAGGCGGCCGTGACCGTGCCAGTGTACGTGGTAAATCCGATGAGAACGCAGTCCCGGCCGCGCCTTTGACGAATCAGTTGCCCCACGTTCCACTCGCCTGCCCGGCCCATCTCGGTGGCGCGCGCATCGCCTACATGGGAATTGTGCGCCCAAAGCACTACCTTGGCGCGCTGGTGTTGAAGGGCAAAATGTTCGACGAGCGAATCGAGCGTCTCCGCCATGTGCGTATCCCGGAGGTTCCAGGAAGAGATCCGGCCCCGAAACATCGTGCGGTAGTATTGTTCCGCATTCTTCACCAGGCGCGCGTTCTGTTCCGCAAAAAAGAAATCATCGGCGGCGACGCGGCCGTCTCTACGCGCGTAGTCCGCGGCACGCCGTTGCAAATCGACCAACTGAGAGATCACTTCGGATTCGCAGGTATGGCTGAGTCCCAGGCCGGCCGCATAACCGTACTCCTGCGGATCTTCGCCGAAATGTTCAAAGCACGCGTACCGATGGCGCGCCCTTTGGGCTCCTTCCGGATCTACTTTATCGAGGTAATTCAGGACCGCCTCGATGGAAGTGTGCAGGCTGTACAGGTCCAATCCATAGAATCCTGTCTTGGAGGCTCCCGAGGGCAGTGCATCGTTGTACCCTCGCAGCCATCCGACGAAATCCAGGACATCCGCATTGCGCCACATCCATGCGGGGAAACGTTTGAATCCGGCGAGGGATTCGACGGCATCGGAATCCGTTCCGGCGCCGCGCACGTACCGGTTGACGCGATAGGCGTCCGGCCAGTCCGCCTCAACCGCGATCGCCGTGAATCCCTTTTCATGAATCAGGCGTTTCGTTATCTGCGCCCGCTGCCGATAGAACTCGTGCGTTCCATGGGATGCCTCACCAAGTAAGACGACAGATGCATCGCCGATGAATTCGAGCAACTGGTCGTAATCGCTTGCAGATCCGGTCAGAGGGCGGGCAGCGTCGCGAACCAAGTCTCTTACTATAGAAAGCGTCGCGCTGAGCATGGAATATGCCGAGCCCGTATATCCTAACAGCAACTGATCAACCAAATTGCATCACAGCCATAGTGGGGCAGGAGATGGCCCCCTGCATGCACCAAGTCCGCCATAAACATCTACAAGGAGACCTCCATGGCGGCAAAACAATTCCAATTTCACGCGGATGCCCGCCAAAGCATCTTGCGGGGCGCCAGTGTTTTAGCCGACGCCGTACGGGTCACTCTCGGGCCAAAATCCAAATGCGTGCTGATCGAGAGGAAATTCGGCCGTCCGCTAGTGTGTGACGATGGCGTCACCATCGCCAAGGAAGTGGAACTCAAAGATCCCGAAGAGAACCTTGGAGCGCAAATGGTTCGGGAAGCCGCTGAAAGGACGGGGGAAGCCGTTGGAGACGGCACCACGACATCCACGCTTCTGGCGCATGCGATTCTCACCGAAGGGGTTCGCAACGTTGCCGCCGGGGCCAGCGCGGTCGACTTAAGGCGCGGTCTCAGTCGCGGTCTCAAGGCGGCCGTGGAATCCATTCGGGCGCTCTCTCGCCCCGTGACCAGCAAGCGCGAGAAGGCTCAGGTCGCCGCGATTTCTGCGCACAATAACGCAACCATCGGGGACATGGTGGCCGAAGCGGTCGAAAAGGTGGGAGCGGAGGGCGCCATCACGGTCGAGGAATCCAAAACCACTGAGACGGTGCTCGAAATTGTGGAGGGCATGCAGTTCGATCGCGGTTTTATTTCTCCGTATTTCGTTACAGATCCAGAAGGGATGGAGGCGGCGCTCGACGAGCCGCTCCTTTTGCTGCATGAGAAGAAAATCAGCAACGTAAAGGATCTGTTGCCCCTGCTCGAGCAGGTCGTACGAGCGGGCAAGCCATTGCTGATCATTTCCGAGGACGTGGAAGCGGAAGCCCTGGCAACCCTGGTCCTGAACAAGATTCGTGGAACGCTGCCCTGTGTGGCGGTCAAAGCGCCCGGTTTTGGAGACCGGCGCAAAGCGATGCTGCAGGATATCGCCATCCTGACCGGCGGCCAACTGATGGCTGAGGAACTAGGCATTAAGCTCGAAAACGTCACGATGGATCAGCTCGGCAAGGCCAAACGCGTGGTCATCGACAAAGACACGACGACCATCGTAGGCGGGGCGGGGGATAAGGTGGCGATCGACGGGCGCTGCCGCGAGCTTCGTAAACAGATCGAAGAGACAACCTCCGACTACGACAAAGAGAAGCTGAAGGAACGGCTGGCCAAACTCACCGGTGGAGTTGCCGTGATTCGAGTCGGTGCGCCGTCAGAGGCCGAGGCAAAGAAGCTGAAGGAGGCCTTCGAAGATGCGATCAGCGCCACCAAGGCCGCGATTGCCGAAGGTGTTCTTCCCGGCGCGGGACTGGCCCTGTTGCGTGCCATCGACGCTGTTGACGCGGAGGAGGCCAAATGTGAGGAGGACGAAAAGACAGGTCTCCGGATTCTCAAGAGGGCTCTCGAAGCGCCGACCCGTCAGATTGCCGAGAACTCGGCGCTCGATGGTGGAGTGGTGGTGGACCGCATGCGCGCCTCTAAAGGAAACTGGGGTCTGGACGCTGCGACGGGCAAGTACGTGGACCTGATCGAGGCGGGGATTATCGATGCGACGAAGGTAGTTCGTATTGCACTCGAGAACGCCGTGTCCGTCGCCGGCACACTGCTGCTCACCGAAGCGACCCTGACCGAGGAGCGGGAAAAGAAATCGGAGCGAACGCCGGCTCCCGAGTTTGCCGAATCCTAAGATCCCTCAATCATCATGAGCTGCCTTGAATACTTCAAATCAGCGGGCATGCGGCGCATCCCATCCTTCCGCCCGGCGCACCAGTTCGACGTCGATCGTAATTTCGACATCGTCCCCGACTACGAACCCACCGCTCTCGATCACGGCATTCCAGGTTAGTCCGAAATCCTTCCGCTCGATCCGGGTAGTGGCGGTGGCGCCGCGCCTCAACCATCCGTCCGGATCCTTGATCTCAGGTGTAAAGGAATCCACCTGAAGTGTTATCTCATGGGTGACGCCGCGGATTGTCAGGTCGCCAATGACGTCGTATGCGCCGCCTCCGGCGGAAACAATCTTCGTTGAACGGAACCCCATGGATGGATAGCGCTTTACGTCAAAGAAATCCATGCTCTTGAGGTGACTATCGCGTGGGGGTTCGCGTGTATTGATGCTCGCCGCATCGATAGTCGCTTCCACTCGAGAGCCGGCCAGGTCCGAAGGATCGAACTCCACCCGGCCGGTTATACCGCTGAACTCGCCTCTGACGTTCGAAATCATCATGTGCCGGACTTGGAAGTGCGCGGCGGTATGCTGGGGATCTATTTGGTAACTAACCATACGGGTCGGTGGGATGAGGTTGTGCGTTTCGCGACGAGCCGTGGGCGTCAGAATACCCTACTTTACTCTATTGCGGCCTTTGCCCTGATCGCGCTGCTTCCTGGTGGCTCCCCCAGGCTGGGCCAGATCGGTCATGAGGCCAAATGCGCTGGCAGACTGCGAGCTCTCCGCTGTTACTACGCCCTTGACGAACTGCCAGGGGATCATCAACTCCAGGCCCGGAACGTTGACTGGAGAAATCCAGATGCCGGCGCCGTGATTGGCCTCGGCAAGTTTGCCCGTCATGGCAAAACCCCCGGCGGCTTCCGCAGCCCCAATGTATTCATCCATGTCGTTCTCGGGAGGCACTAGGATGGCAGCTTCCGTCAAGAGTTGAATCATCCCCGAGGATTTCAGGAACTCTGGCGCCACCCAGATCAGGACATGCCGCCGCGCTTCACTCATCCACTCTCCTCCAGGCCCGCAGCCTTCTCCAAAACCTAGTATCGATCGTACTCATGATCTTCCGCCGGTGAGCCTTTGCGACAGATATCGAACCAACGCCGAGAGCGTCGTGAGTTGGCCATAGTCGCCCTCAGGAATCTCAACTCCCAGCCGCTGGTGCAGCCCGATCAGAAGATTGAGAAAGTCAAACGAGTCGATGTCGAGAGCTTCCCGCAAGTTTTCGTCCGGCTGGATCTTTTGCGCATCGGCTTCGGGCGCGATTTTCCGGAGCGAATCGAAAATCGCCTGCCGGATCTCGGTTTCCGTCATAGGTTCTCCGGCGCCTCCAGCAGCCGCCGCAGAACTTCCAGGAACTGGGCCCCGCGGTGACCGTCGGTAGCGCGATGATCGGCCGCCAGGGTAGCAGTCAGAACCGGCCGCACGCCCAACATGCCCTGATCTGCCCAGGGCTGGTCCGTGATCTTGCCGAATCCCACCAGAGCCACTTGTGGCGGATAGATTACTCCATAGACGGTTTCGACACCGAGGTCACCGAGATTGGTGACGGTGATCGTACCTTCCGTGATTTCAGAACCACGCAGCCGGCCCGAGCGAGCGCGGGTAATGATATCGCGCAGAGCGGTCATTAATTCCTCCACGGACTTCTGATGCGCTGCATGAATGGCGGGGATCATGAGCCCGCCACGACGAAGGGAAGTCGCCACCCCAAGATGAACTTCCGCCGAAAGCTTTAGTTGGTCGTCGATCCAGAAGCCGTTCAGCTCGGGGACCTGCAGCAGCCCGTGAGCCACGGCTTTCAAGAGAAGCGCAACCGGCAGCACGCGATTCTCGACGCTGCGTTGCTGGTTGAACCGATCGAGCCAATCGAGCGCCTTGCTCATGTCGATCTTAGTAGAAAGGTAGTAGTGGGGAATTTCACGGTTTGAACGTGCCATGGCCATCGCGATCGCGTGGCGCATGCCCAGCGCCGGCTCGGCCGGAGCGGCTTCGGTGGGGCGCCCAAGCGCAACGGGGGAACCTTCCCTTACTGGCTCCACTGCAGGCGGAGCCGGAGTGCCGGCAGCTTGCTCAACATCATGACGTTCGATCGCGCCCTGGGGCCCCGTACCATGAACCTTTTCGAGATCGACGCCCAGCTCCGCAGCGAGCTTTCGTGCAAGGGGCGAAGCCTTCACCCGCGCCGGAGCGCCTTTTTTCACGACAGGCCGTGCGGGGATGGGCGGCGCCGCGGCTTCGCCTTCCGCACGAATGAAAGCCAGAGGGGTGCCGACCGGCAGTTTGTCCCCCGGCTGGGCAATCAATTTTTCCACTGTGCCGGCCTCGTATACCTCGACCTCGATGTCGGCTTTCTCGGTTCCAACGATCGCAATAATGTCGCCGCGCTTGACGGCATCGCCCGGCTTGACGTTCCATTGAACCAGCGTCCCGGCGGTCATATCGGCGCCGAGGCTAGGCATCCGAAACTCACTCATGCGTCGCGACCATTCTTTCCACTGCCGCCGCGATGGCCGCCACCTGAGGGATGGCTTCCCTTTCCATATGTGCGGCATAGGGCATGGGAACCTCCGCGCCGCAAAGACGTTCAATCGGGGCGTCCAGTTCATACATGGACTGCTCCATCAGTCGCGCGCTGATTTCCGCCGAGATTCCTCCGCTGCGCCAGCCTTCATCGACGACCAGAGCGCGATGCGTTCGAGTCACTGATTCCACCAGCGTGTGATCGTCCAGAGGGCGGAGCGTTCGCAGGTCAATCACCTCCGCCTCGATTCCTTTCTCAGCCAGGCCTCTCGCGGCCTCCAGAGCTTTCCAGAGACTGTTGCCGTAGGTGATCACCGAGATGTCACGGCCCGGCCGGCAGATCCGCGCATGGGCGATCTCCACCGGTCCCGCATTCGCGGGCAATTCTCCCTCGGTGTTATAGAGCAGCGCGTTTTCGAAGATCAACACGGGGTCGGGATCGAGCAAGGCGGCGAGTAGCATGCCGTGCGCGTCTTCGATCGTTGCAGGCGTCAGAACTTTAATGCCTGGAATGTGAGCGTACCAGCCTTCCAGGCTGTGGGAGTGTTGTGCTGCAAGCTGCCGTCCTCCGCCGGTGGCCATGCGAATGACAACCGGCACGTTGAATTGGCCGCCAGACATGTACAGGAACGTAGCCGCATTATTCAAAATCTGGTCGAGCGCCAACAAACTGAAGTTGCAGGTCATGATTTCGACGATCGGCCGCATGCCTCCGAGCGATGCTCCGATGCCCGCGCCGACGAACGCCGATTCGGACAACGGGGTATCGCGGATCCGCTCGGGCCCAAATTCCGCAAGCAGGCCCTTGCTCACCGCGTAACAGCCACCATACCGGCCGACGTCCTCACCCATCAAGAACACTCGATCATCAGCCCGCAGGGCTTTGCGCATGGCTTCGCGAATGGCATCCCGGTAGGTCACGCGGAGAGTCCTTTATCGGAATAGACCGAACGAAGCAAGCCGGCAACGGGTTCCCAAGTTCCCCTCTCGGCGAATGCGATCGCCTCGTCGATTTCCTTCGAAACCTGCCTCTCCAATTCCGCCAGACCCGTCTCCGTTCCACCCGCGTCTTTCTCGTCTTCTTTCAGGCGACGGATTAGGGCTGGAATCGGATCGCGCTTCTTCCACTCTTCTACTTCGGCCTTGTCCCGGTATAGTTCCGGATCGTACATGGAGTGAGCCCGGAAGCGATATGTCCGGCACTCTAGAAAGAAGGGTCCTTGTCCCGAACGAACATGCTCGGTGGCGGATCTCGCCGCTGCCTCTACCGCCAGCACGTCCATGCCGTCCGCCGCTGCGGCGGGAATGTCGTAGGCGGCCGCTTTTTTCGTCAAGTCGGTTACCGAGTGAGTGACATCCAGCCGCGTTCCCATTGCATAGCGATTGTTTTCGCACGCAAAAAGCAACGGAAGTCTCCACAAGGCCGAGAGATTCATACACTCGTGAAATTCTCCCTCGGCGACCGCTCCATCGCCAAAGAAGCAACAAGTGACACGCGACCGGTTGCGCATCTTGTCGGCGAGTGCCAAGCCGACGGCGATCGGGAGGCCGCCGCCGACCACCGCATTGCCGCCATAGAATCGCGTCTTAGCATCGAAGAGGTGCATGGATCCGCCCCGGCCGCGGCTGCAGCCTTCTTGTTTGCCGAACATCTCCGCCATCACCGATCCGGCCGGGATGCCCCGCACTAGCGCGTGTCCATGTTCGCGGTAGGTGGATACGATGGCATCCTCGGGACCCAGCGCCTGAATGACTCCTACACCGACGGCTTCCTCGCCGATATAGAGATGCATGAACCCGCGGATCTTTTCCCGTGTGTATAGTTCCGCGCATTTTTCCTCGAAGCGGCGGATCAGGAGCATTTGCCGCAGGAGTTGGAACTGGTGCTCGCGCTGGCCGCTCATGCGCTCCCCTCCAAGGTCGACAAGTCGCCCTCAGGCAGACCCAGTTCCCTTGCCTTGAGCAGCCGGCGCATGATCTTGCCGCTGCGGGTACGAGGGATCTGCGGACAGAAGGCGATTTCTTTCGGCGAAACCGCGGCGCCCAGTTTCTTGCGAGCAAAGCCCAGGAGCTCGAGTTTCAGTCCCTCATTCGCCGAATACTCGGGCCTCAGGGCAACGAACGCTTTCACGATCTCACCGATGGTCGGATCGGGTTTCCCGATCACCCCCGCTTCGGCGACAGCCGGATGTTCCATCAATGCGCTCTCCACTTCGAAAGGTCCCACCATGTGTCCCGCGGTCTTGATAATATCGTCGGCGCGTCCAACGAAGGTGAAGTAACCGTCGGCGTCGCGACGAGCCAGATCGCCGGTAAGATACCATTCCTTGCCCAGAGCGTCCTTGGCGAAACATTTCCCGTAGCGCTCCGGCTCATGGAGATAGCCCCGAAACATGGAGGGCCATCCCGGTTCGAGCGCGAGCTCGCCCTCTCGATCCGGCTGGTCGATCACTCGCAGGTTCCCGTCAGTCGATCGCTCCACGATAGTTGCCTCGACTCCGGGCAGCGCCTTTCCCATGGATCCAGGCCGGACCTCCATCGACACGTAGTTCGAAATCATAATGCCGCCCGTCTCCGTCTGCCACCAATTGTCATGGATGGGCAGACCGAGAGCCGTCTGACCCCAGACGACAGCGGACGGGTTGAGCGGCTCGCCCACACTGGCGATCAAGCGAAGCCGCCTCAGGTCGAACCGGGATCGTGGCTCACCCGGGAGTCGCATCAGCATTCGGATCGCGGTCGGGGCGGTGTACCATACCGTAATCTTCTGTCTTTCGAGAATGTCATACCAGCGTTCGGCGTCGAAGTCGCTTTCATCGATGATGTTGGTCACGCCGTGCAGCAGCGGCGCGATGACGCCGTAGGACGTCCCTGTTACCCAGCCTGGATCCGCCGTGCACCAGAAGACGTCTTCCGGATGCAAATCGAGAGCGAACTTTCCGGTCATGTAGTGCATCAGCGCCGCGTTGTGGACGTGAATCGCTCCCTTCGGCATCCCCGTGGTACCGCTGGTGAAGTGTAGAAGGGCCATGTCATCCGGGGCGGTGTGCGGAATCGTGAAGTCGGACGAGGCCTGTGCGAGCAGCGGTTCGAGCGCCCAAACATTAGAATCTAAATTTTGCCGGGAGTCTGCGATCAGAATATGCTTCAGGTCCGGCAACTCGCCCCGCAGGTCCGCGATCGTTTTCCGATACAGCCTTTCGGTGGTCACCAGGACCATGGCGTTGCCACGCTGCAAGCGCTGACGGACCGGCTCCGGGCCGAATGCCGAAAACAGGGGGCAGAAGACGCTCGTGTTCTTGAGTGTGCCGAGCGCCGCGGTGTAAAGAGCCGGAATCCGCCCCGCCAGGGCAAACACACGATCTTGCTTGCCAACGCCCAGGCGCTGAAGCACGTTCGCGAAGCGGTTGGTCCGGTCCCGCAATTGGGAGTAAGTCGTGTCGAGGACCGCTCCGTCGCGGCCTAGCCACCGAAGAGCGACGCGATCGCGAAGCTCTCCCTCAGCGTGACGGTCGACGGCAAGGCCGGCAATGTTGAAGCAGTCCGGGGAGCCGCCTACCTCCTTGCGAATCTGGTCCCATGAGAACGCTGCTCGCATCCGCTCAAGGTCCGGCATATTCGGCTGCACCGGCCCCGCGGAGACATTCTTTTTGATCGGATCCCAACTCACGCCGGATACTTACATCGCACGTCAACGGCCACTTCTGTTCCGAGAAAGTGCGGAAACTGGCTGCTGGCATGCGATCCAACTTAACGAGGACAGCTCCAGAGGCCTGGTTCTCGTCTTCGGTCGGACAAAGTGCGGCATTCGCACAACGTTGCGCGAAACCACGCACCGCGAAGACAGGACCCTATCAGTTCCTTTCGAATCGGCCGATGTATTCGGCTAGCCCGAGCTGATGCCGCCGGAGGCCACGTTCCAATTCCGTCCGCCCGGCACCTTCAGGCACCCCCAGAGTGGGCGTATCAAGCGCATAAAGCCGGAAGAAGTAGCGATGGACACCGCCGCGCTTGGGAGGACATGGCCCCCCGTAACCGATCTGGCCGAAGTCGTTCGCTCCCGAGTGAACCGGGCCGGACGCCCGATACCTTTGAGAGATGGAGTGAACTCCGCTCGGGATGTCCCACAACAGCCAGTGATTCCAGGTTCCTCCCGGTGCGTCGGGGTCGTCCATAATCAGTGCGAAGCTTTGCGTCGCAGCAGGTTCTCCAGTCCAGGCTAACGCCGGTGAGATATTGCCGCCCTCGCATGTAAAGAGCCTCGGAATTGAACCGCCGTTGACGAATGCCTCGACTGTCACGATAAACATTGCGTCCTCCTCACGCCTTCGACCTCACGAGCATGGGCGGCAGGATGCCGGCCACGCCTGTGCAGATTGAGGACCAATCCGAAGATGCCATCCGGTCGCTTCACGATGGCTTCGGGAATTTGATTACCAAAGCTTAGGTCGGCGGCAGGTCCGAACTCCCGCCGGTCTTCGCTCGATGAACCCGGTCGATTGGGTGTCAGATTGCACATGAGTGGTTACGGTATGAGCCATCGGTGCTTGACTTTCGCGTTCTTGGCGCTGTTCCAGGTTCCAGCGGGTTTCCCGGCCGAGCCGATTACCGTTCCGTTACCGAGCCCCAAGAAAGTAGGCGGCATGAGCGTGGAAACCGCGCTCGCTGCCCGGCGCTCCCTTCGGGACTACACGAAACAGCCGCTGAGCTTGGCCGAAGTCGGGCAACTTCTGTGGGCCGCACAGGGCGTCACGTCTCCGGACGGCAAACGTACGGCCCCCTCGGCAATGCACCGGTATCCGCTCGAAATCGCCGTGGTGGTGCAGAATGTGGATGGTCTCTCCAGTGGGGCGTATCGTTACTTGCCGGCGAAGCATTCGCTCGAACTCCTTGTCGACGCGAAGCCCGATGCGCGGTTGTTGGGTGTTACGCAGCAAGCTCAAGTTCAAAGCGCGCCGGCGGTGTTTGTGATCACGGCCGTGTATGAGCGAATGGGATCAGGAGTGAGAAACCGTACCTGGAGCGACTACGAAGCGGGTCTCGCGAGCGAGAATCTGCTGCTCGAAGCCGTCGCACTTAGGCTCGGGGCTGTGGTCACGGGAGGCATAGACCCCGCGTCGGTCAAGGAGGCGATAAAGTTGACAGGCGATGAACAAGTGATTGTCGTCATCCCAGTTGGGCATCCAGCCAATTGAAGCGCGCTGCACGGAGGAGCTTCCGCGAAAATGGCCACCAGGGAGGAACTTGAAGCGAAGGCCCGGATGCCGGCCGAGGAATCCCTCCGTCTACACGCCCTGTACCAGGGAAAAATTCAAATTGCACTGAAGTGCCCAATCCGCGATATTTCAGATTTCGCTTACTGGTACACGCCGGGTGTAGCAGCTCCATGCCGCGCCATTCAATCCGATCCAGCAAGAATCTACGAGCTCACAAACAAATCCAACGTAATCGCGATTGTATCGGATGGGTCTCGGGTCCTCGGCCTGGGCAATATCGGACCGCACGCGGCTCTTCCCGTCATGGAGGGCAAGGCACTGCTCTTCAAGTATCTCGGAGGTGTAGATGCAATTCCGATTTGTCTCGCAACCCAGAACCGTCAGGATCTGGTGCATACCGTGCGGCTTCTGGAACCCTCCTTCGGCGGTATCAACCTGGAAGACATCGCGCAGCCACGTTGCTTCCGCGTCCTCAGTGACCTGCGCCAGACCATGGCGATTCCTGTTTGGCATGACGATCAACAGGGTTCGGCGACGGCTCTCCTTGCGGGACTGATTGGAGCATTGAAGGTTGTGGGTAAGACGATCGGCTCCGTGCGAATCGCAATGATCGGAATGGGGGCGGCAAATGCTTCGAGCTACCGCCTCCTGAAGGCTTATGGCGTCGACACCAGTCAAATCGTCGCTTGTGACAGGCAAGGTACGCTTCACCGGAAGCGGCAAGATATCGAGGGCCTGCGGACGGATTTTCCGGAGAAATGGTCGGTTTGCCAAGAAACGAATCGAGACGCCCGGGCTGGGGGTATTGCGGAGGCGCTTCGCGGAGCTGACGTATGCATCGCGTTTAGTTCTTCGGGTCCGGGCGTGATAGAGCCGAGCTGGGTCCGTTCGATGGCCAAAGACGCAATCGTGTTCGCCTGCGCCAATCCGAACCCGGAAATCTGGCCGTGGGATGCCAAAGAAGCCGGAGCGCGAATCGTCGCTACCGGGCGCAGCGACTTCAAGAATCAATTGAACAATTCCCTGGTGTTTCCAGGGATCTTTCGGGGGACGCTGGACTCCCGAGCCGTCACCATCAGCGACGAAATGGCACTCGCGGCTGCGGTGGAACTTGCCAAATGCGCAGAAGAACATGGACTGTCTGACGAAGCGATCCTGCCAACGATGGCCGACTGGCGGGTGGTCCCCAGGGTCGCAGCCGCGACCGCGATCAAGGCTCAGGAGTCAGGCTTGTCGCGGACTAGCCGCCCTCGGGAAGAGTACATCGAGATCGCCACGCGCCGAGTTCTGGATGCTCAGCATACGCTCCAGGCCATGATGCGGGAAGGCTTGATTGCAGCTATGCCGGTACATCGCGTGGAATCTTGACGTCGCCGGCATGTGGCCGTGACGACCTCAACTTTGCGTATGGCGTCCGGTCCAGGAAAATGCGCCAGCGCACGCAACTTGGGCACAGCACCCAGTTTTCTACTCATCTACGATACGCGCACCTTCAAAGCACTCTAACGCAATGAGGCCGAAAGGACCTATCGGACACTCATTTGCAGCGCTCAGGCGTAATGGTCCTCAAGTTGCCGAATGTACACCGAGATCGACCTGGGGAATTCTGCGGGCAG
>Ga0209415_10015454_pt1 | contig 12366 bp, 12 predicted proteins | sample PeaSoiSIISIP2007_FD_187696 | JGI IMG/M metagenome (GOLD analysis project Ga0209415, IMG submission 187696) | Peat soil microbial communities from Weissenstadt, Germany - SII-SIP-2007 (SPAdes) (version 2) | ecosystem: Environmental > Terrestrial > Soil > Wetlands > Peat | place: Germany... | reverse complement strand
TCCTTCACGAGCTCGGCCCCGACCTTCTCCCACGGGTCCTCGAGGTCGATCTCCTTGGCGATGGAGACGCCGTCGTTCGTGATCGTCGGCGCTCCCCACTTCTTCTCGAGCACTACGTTGCGGCCCTTCGGGCCGAGGGTGACGCGTACTGCGTCGGCGAGCTTGTTCATGCCGTTCTCGAGGGCCCGGCGGGCTTCCTCGTCGAAGGCGATCAGCTTTGGCATCTTGGTGTTCCTCCGTGGTTCGCGTGGCGGACTCGGCCGCCGGCTGAGGGCCGGACATCCGAGGCTCGAGGCCTGAGGGGCTCGATTAGCACTCTACCTGTTCGAGTGCTAACAGCAAACCACGCGGCGGGCCCCGGCGCAACAGCGCCCCTGGGCGTCAGATGGAGCTGCAGGCTCACCGCCGACTTGGACCCGAGGGGTGGGGCCGATCAGCCTCCGGCTACAGCGGGGACGATCGAGAGGGTTTGGCCGTCCGCCACCGGGGTGTCGAGACCCTGAAGAAAGCGGACGTCCTCGTCGGCCACGAACACGTTGACGAATCGCCTCAATCCGCCGCCTTCGTCGAACAGGCGATCCGAGAAGCCCGGGTGCGCGGCCTCGAGGGCCTTCAGGACCTCGCCGACCGTGGAGCCGTCGAGCTCCACCTCCCCCGCGCCCCCGGTAAGGGTCCGGAGCTGGGCTGGGATACGGACGAGGGCGCTCACGGCCGACCCGCACGAAGGTTCCCAGCAACGTCCACCGCCGCAGCGAAGGCGTCCATGGTCGGGGCGATCGTCGCCGTCGGGCCGATCTCGGTCAGGGCCTCGACGGTCTTCAGCCCGTGCCCGGTCACGTACACGACGACTTTCTCGTCGCGACGTATCACGCCCTGAGAGGCGAGCTTCGAGAGCGCCGCTATCGTCACCCCGCCCGCAGTCTCGGCGAAGATCCCCTCGGTCCGCGCGAGCAGCTTTATGGCTTCCACTATCTCCTCGTCGGTGGCCATTTCGAATGCGCCTCCGCTCTCGCGCACCTCGCGGAGCGCGTACCAGCCGTCAGCAGGGTTGCCGATGGCGAGCGACTTGGCGATCGTGTCGGGGCGAACCGGGCGGATGGAGTCGGATCCCTCGGCGAAGGCGGTCGCGACAGGGGCGCACCCTGACGCCTGTGCACCCGAGACGCGCACGTGTGGCTCCTCGTCGAGCAGCCCCACCTCGTGCAGCTCACGAAATCCTCGTGCCACCTTGGTGAGCTGGCTGCCCGAGGCCACCGGTACGACGACGTGGTCCGGCGCCTGCCACCCGAGCTGTTCGGCCACCTCGAAAGCGAGCGTCTTCGAACCCTCCGCGTAGTAGGTGCGCACGTTGACGTTCACGAACGCCCACGCGGGGTGCTCGCTCGCGAGCTCGGCACAGAGCCGGTTCACGTCGTCGTAGGTACCCTCGACCGCCACGACCGTCCCGCCGTACACGGCGGTGGTAACGACCTTGGCGCGCTCGAGGTCCTTCGGGATGAAGACGACCGACGCCATCCCGGCGTGGGCTGCATGAGCGGCGACGGAGTTCGCGAGGTTACCCGTCGAGGCGCACGCCGCGACCTTGAAGCCGAGCTCTCGGGCTTTGGTGAGCGCCACCGAGACGACCCTGTCCTTGAACGACCCGGTGGGGTTGGCGGTGTCGTTCTTCACCCAGAGCTCTCCGAGCCCGAGCTCTGCGGCCAGGCGGTCGGCTCGGACCAACGGGGTGAATCCCGCCCCGAGGTCGATCGGTGCATGGTTCGAGACGGGTAGGAGCGGCGCGTATCGCCATATGGTCTGGGGCCCCGATGCGATCTGCTCCCGGCTCAGGCTCGCGGATGCCCGCTCGTAGTCGTAGACGACCTCGAGTGGTCCGAAGCAGTAGTCGCAGACATGGAGAGCTTCGGCGGGATACTGGCGCGAGCATTCCCTACAGCGCAGCCCGGTGACGAAATTCACGGGTTCCTCCTCATCGCTCGGGCATTGGCACCTGGCGTCCCCGAGCTCGCTCATAGGAGCGAGAGCGGTTGCGCTGGTTGTCGCGGCGTCACAGGGCCCGTCCCTCGGCCGCTCTGGATGATCCCTATATGGTGGCCGATTCCCAGCATGCTCGTCAACGCGGTCCCTGCCCCTGGGCATGAAAACCGCAACCCCAGGGTACCTGTGGTCTTCCGCGATCGGACCCCTGCCGAGCGCTCGGCCTCACGAAGATGGAGAATTGACCGATGGTGAGCCGGTGCGTCAGGACCTACAGCCACGAGCAGTTCGACCTCGAGACCCTCGTCGCCCTTCGCCGAGGCAAGAGGATCTCGGTGTGCCTCCCTGCGCGCGACGAGGAGGCGACGGTGGGAAGCATCGTGACGTCGGTGCAAGAGAACCTCACCCGCGCTGGCGGGGGCGTCGACCTCGTCGACGAGATCGTCGTGGTGGACGACGGCTCAGTGGACTCGACCGCCGCAGTCGCAAGACGCTGCGGAGCTCGAGTGCTGCGGGAGCCGGGTGGCAGCGGCGGGAAGGGCGAGGCCATGCGCTTCGCGGTCTCAGAGGCCGGAGGCGAAGTGCTCGTCTTCTTGGACGCAGACGTCGAGAACTTCTCGCCCCACTTCGTTACAGGGCTTCTCGGTCCTCTCCTTCACGATGACGACCCCGTCGCCCTCGTGAAGGGGTTCTACGAACGCCCCCTGCACGGCGAGCCATCCGGGGGCGGCCGCGTGACCGAGCTCATGGCCCGCCCGTTGATCGAGCTTCTCTTCCCGCACTTGCTCGGAGTCCGCCAGCCACTGGCGGGTGAGAGTGCGGCGCCGAGGTACGTCCTCGAGAAGACCGGCATCGCGCCCGGCTACGGAGCGGAGCTCGGGCTGCTCGTAGACGTCGCCGACCGGTTCGGCACCGACTCCATCGCGCAAGTGGATCTCGGGGTGCGCGTGCACAGGAACCGGCCTCTCGGAGAGCTACGCCACCAGGCGACCGATGTCCTGCGCGCTGGTCTCGAGCGCTCCCAGCCCAGACACCCGGGCTGAGCGCGGGAGCCAGAGGGCCGCGACGGCCCCGACCGCCACGACGGCCGCCCCGACCCATATCGCGGGCAGAAGACCCGAGATGTATGCAGCCGACGTCCCGTATCCGCCGCGCGTCGAGAACACAGCGCCGAGCGCCGCAATGCCGAGCACGCCGCCGAGCTCCCTGAACGCGCTGTTCGTGCCGGAGGCCACTCCTTCCTCTTCGGTTCGCACAGACGAAAGGACGACAGAGGCGAGCGGGACGAAGAACAGGGCCATGCCGATGCCCGAGACCACGAACGCCATCCAGAGGTCGCTATAAGGGACGTTCGCTGTGGTCACGAGAGCCAGCCACCCGAGACCGGTCGCCTGCATCGCGAGGCCCGCCGCCAGTACTCGGCGGGCGCCGAAGCGAGTAGCGAGATACGCGGCGACCGGTGCCACGAGCATGGGCATCCCGGTCCAAGGAAGCACGCGCAGTCCTGCCGCGAAGGGTGAGTAGTGCTGAACCACCTGGAGGAATTGCGAGAGGAAGAAGATGGAGCCGAACATCCCGAAGCTCATGAACAACGCGATGGCGTTCACTACGGAGAACGACCGGCTCCTGAAGAGACGAAGCGGCAGCATCGGGCTCGTTGCCCTTCTCTCGTGCGAGACGAATGCCGCGAGCCCCGCGATCCCGAGGGTGAACGATGCAAGCACCCCTGTGCTCGTCCAACCGTGGGCATTGCCGCGCACGAGACCGAGCACCACCCCGAGAAGCCCCGCGGTCGCCAGTACGACGCCGGTCACGTCGAGGGGTTGGCGCGGCCCGACCGACTCGGCCAGCCTCCACCTCGCGAGTGCGATGAGAACTATCCCGACCGGCACGTTGAGCCAGAAGATGTACTGCCACGACCACCCGCTCGTGACCGCGCCACCTAGGAGCGGGCCCGCGGCCACCGCGATCCCGCCGATCGCTCCCCATATCCCGAGCGCCTGATTGCGTCGCGCGGGCGGGACCGCCGCCGACAGCAACGTGAGCGACAGGGGCATGACGAGCGCCCCGCCCGCGCCCTGAACGGTTCTCGCGGCGACGAGCCAACCGATGGACGGCGACAAAGCTGCAGCGGCCGATGCACCGGTGAAGACCACGAGTCCGGTGAGGAACATGCGGCGGCGCCCGAAACGGTCGCCGAGTGCGGCGCCGGTCAGGAGCAGGACGGCGAAGGTCAACGTGTACGCGTTGACCGTCCACTCGAGGCCCGCCAACCCGGCATGGAGGTGGGCCCTGATGACCGGCAACGCGGTCGTGACCACGAGGTTGTCGAGCGTCGCCATGAACAGGGCGAGAGAGGTGATGACGATGGCCCACGCAGCTGTCTGCTTGCGGACGCCTTCGGTTGCTTGCATGGCCTTTCTCCTGTCCCTAGTGAGTGCTTACTAACTGACCGTTCGAAAAAAGGGGGACGACCCGGGACATCCTCAGGCTCCCCCTCCGGTCTCGGCCCCACTCACGCCGAACAGGACGTGAGCGTCGGGCTGGCAGGCGCGGGCCCACGACTCGTCGAGTGCGGCCGCGTCCACCGCCGCGAGGACGTTCATGAGCATCCCCTGGGCGAAAAAAGCGCGCACCGCCTCGTCGGGAAGCCCCGTGAGCTGCGTGACCAGGTTCCAAAGGTGTCGAAAGCCCTCCCGGGCGGCCTTGCGGACGGTCTCGTCCTCCGACGCCGCGTAAGCGTGGAGCTGCACGAGCAAGAGGTCGCGCTCTTCGAGCAGGTCCTTGTAGGCCTCGCCCATCGCCTCGAGCGCTTCGAGACCGCTGTGCCCCTCGGCCGCCTCTCGGAACGTCATCTCGATCCGCTCGTGCATCAGCCCCATCGTCGCGATGAAGAGGTCCCGCTTGGTCCCGAAGAGCCTGAACAGGTAGGGCTGGGAGATGCCGGCCCGCTCGGCGACCTGCTCGGTCGAGGTTCCGGCGTATCCCCCGCGCGCGAACGCCGCCACGGCCGCTCGGAGCACCGACGCCCGGCGCTCGCCTGCTGTGAGCCTCGAGGACTGGAGGCCCCTCACCGATCTGGACCCGATTGCCACGACGACCAAGTTAGTGGTCACTCACTTCATTGTCAAGCGATCGAGGCTCTCGGCCACGACCTCCTCGGTGCATCGAGTCGGCTCGGAGAGGGCACGGTCTCTTCCGAAGCGCTCGGTGAGGCTCACGACCTCCACCTGCCGCCCGGTCGTCGTCGTTGCGAGCCCGCCTGGGCCGAGGTCACCGGCGACGACCAGGACCGGGACTCCGCCAGCCAGCGCGCGGCTCACGACCCCTGCGACCACCTTCCCCGACCAGGAAGACGAGTCGAGACAGCCCTCCCCCGTCACGACGAGGCTCGCTGAGCCGATGCGCCGGCCGAGATCGAGGCGCCCTGCCACCAAGTCGAAGCCGGGCACGAGCCGGGCTCCCACGGCTGCGAGTCCCCCCGCGAGCCCACCTGCCGCTCCGGACCCCGTCACCGAGGTCACGTCCACTCCGAAGCGCTCGCGGTAGAGACGAGCGAGATCGGTGAGGCGCTCCCCGAGCTCGACGACCTGGGCCTCAGAGGCTCCCTTCTGGGGACCGAACTCACTCGCTGCCTGGACGAACGAGGTGACCACGTCGAACGCCACCACGATCTCGAACCGAGAGATCCTTCCTTCTGGCTCCACGAGTCCGGCCCTCTCCAGGGCCTCGAGCGCTCCGAGGCCTCCGTCGGTGGTGGCGGACCCGCCGACTCCGAGGAGAACCTCCCTCGCCCCTGAACGAAAGGCCGCGGCGATCAACTCCCCGGTGCCACGCGACGTAGCTGCCAGGGGGTCGTTGCCCGACGCGCCACCGGCAAGGGTCAGCCCCGACGCCGAGGCCGATTCGACGATCGCCTCAGGAGGATCCAACCACCAGCGCGCCGATACCGGAGCGCCGAGGGGACCTGTCACCCGCGTCGTCTTCCAAGATCCGTTCCGGCTCGTCGAGCTCGATGCGATGGTCGCCGCGAACCCCTCTCCGCCGTCGGACATGGGACACAGATCGCAGCCCCATCCTGCTCGCCGCGCCCCGAGAGCGATCGCCTGAGCGACTTCTGCGGCGCTGCAGGATCCCTTGAACGAGTCTGGGGCGGCGAGTACCCGATCACCGGGCTCGGCGCGGGCGCCCTTTGACGAGAACATGCCCGTCATCGTGCCCGATGTCCACCGGCGTCGGCCCAAGGTGGCCCAGCTTCTGTGGCCCAGGGTCGGGGCCCGGAGGTGGCCGGGTGGCCCGGAGGTGGCCGGGTGGCCCGGGGTGGCCGGGCACTCGGCAGTTACCCTTGGGGTGGCCAACCGATAGGGTCGCACTTGTGGGTCGAGCCGACCTAGTCGTCGCGTCGAATCGCGGCCCCGTCTCTTTCGCACTCGACGAATCCGGACGACCGGTCAGGGCCGGCTCGGGCGGTGGGCTCGCCGCAGCGCTGAGCCCGCTGCTCGCGGGAAGCGGGGCCACCTGGGTCGCGTGCGCGATGTCAGACGCAGACCGCAAGGCCGCTACCGAGGGTCTGGTCGAGGCAGACGGCATCGACCTCTTCATGGTGCAGCCCGACACCGACACCTACCGCATGGCCTATGACGTCGTCGCGAACTCGACTCTGTGGTTCTGTCACCACAACTTGTTCGACCTGTCGCGCAGGCCGCGGTTCGACAAGCGCTGGGCCGACGCCTGGGAGCGCTATCGCGAGCTGAACCGTGCGTTCGCGTCCGTCATCTGCGAGGTGGCGGCGGAGGGCGCCATCGTGCTCGTGCAGGACTACCACCTGTGCCTGCTCCCGGCGATGATCGCCGACGCGCGGCGCGACCTTCGTCCCGTTCACTTCACGCACACCCCCTTCGCCGACCCGAGCAATCTCAGGGTCCTCCCGACCTCGGCGGCGAGAGAGCTGCTCGAGGGGATGGCGGCAGCGTCCGGTTGCGGTTTTCACACGACGCGCTGGGAGTCCGCTTTCGTCGCTTGCTGCGCTGACAACGGCGTCGAGCCTCCGAGGACCTTCGTCTCGCCTCTCTCGCCGGATCCCGACTACCTCCGCCGACGCGCGTCGTCGCCGGCCTGCGCCGCCGCGGCGGCGCGACTCGGTTCGCTCGTCGGGAACCGGAGAACCATCCTGAGCGTCGACCGCGTAGAGCCGTCGAAGAACCTCCTGCGCGGCTTCTGGGCGTTCGACGAGCTGCTCGAGCGTCATCCCGAGCTTCGCGGCGAGGTGGTGCTTCTCTCGTTGACGTACCCCTCGCGCCAGAGTCTCCCGGAGTACCTCGCTTACGGCACGGAGGTCGAGCACACGGCGCGGCACGTGAACGAACGGTGGGAGACGGCGGAATGGACTCCCATCATCCTCGACGTCGCCGACGACCCCGAAAGATCCTTCGCCGCGCTCGCAACCTACGACGTCCTCCTCGTGAACCCGATACGCGACGGGCTCAACCTGGTGGCAAAGGAAGGCCCGCTGCTGAACACGACCGACGGAGTGCTCGCTCTGTCGCGCGAAGCGGGTTCCTTTGCCGAACTCGGGGGGGAGGCCCTCGAGTTGAACCCCTTCGACGTGGCCGGCACCGCGGAGGTCCTCGCGAAGGCGCTTTCGATGGACCCGGCGGAGAGAAGCCGGAGGGCCGGAGCACTCAGGGACCTCGTCGCCGGCCGCACGCCGGGTCAATGGCTCACCGACCAGATCGCGTTGGCGGGGACGCGAGGCTGACGGAGTCTGCGAAACTTCGCCTGGCTAGTCCGAGTCGGCTGAGTGGGCAGAGTCGGCTCAGTCGGCTCAGTCGGCTCAGTCGGCTCAGTGGGCAGAGTCGGCTGAATGAGCAGAGTCGGCTGAGTCGGCGAGAAGACTCAGCATCGCGAGCGCCTCCGAAGGCCCGTCGACCACGAGGTCGGCGGAGGCGGCAAGCTCGGGCGGGGACTCCTCGTCCGAGACGGCAACTCGCACCGTCGCGACCCCCCGCTCGGCCATTTTGTCCAGCGCTTCGAACGCAGCGAGGTCGCCGGCGTCGTCTCCCGCGAAGCACGCTGCCGTGCAGCCTTCAGAGAGGCGCTCGACGACGTGGCCCTTGTCGAGGTCGACGGGCGGACGGAACTCGACCGCCATCCGCCCCGGCTGTAGGACCATTCCCGTCCGAGCGGCCCAGTCCTCTGCGAACGCGGACGCCCACCCGCCCGCTTCCGGAGTGCCCCGCCAGTGGAGAGTCACCGAGGCGCCCTTGTCTTCGATCCCGACTCCTGGCGGCGCGGCGGCGCGCGCCGCGGAGAGAACTTCGGAAGCGGGTCCCTTCCAGCGCTCGACCTCTTCGGCTCTACGGACTCGGCCGTCCTCGATCCACTCGAACCCGTAGACGCCTACCAACTTGACGTCGGGACCCGACGCCCCGAGGTGACGTGCCAGGAACTCGGCCGGCCTCCCCGACACGACGCCGACCACCTTGAAGCGAGCAGAAAGGCGGCGGAGCACCTCGGCCGCTTCGGGTAGGGGCCTCGCGTCCATCGGATCGGGGACTATGGGAGCGAGGGTCCCGTCGAAATCAGTCAGCACCGCACTCGTGGACGGATCGACGAGGAGCACGCTCAGCGGTCCGAGCGCTAGCGCTGCGCGGGGCACCACCGGCTCGCCGCCATCACCGGGATCCGCCGCTCCCATCGGACGAGCGCCGCTCAGCCCCTTGCAGTGGTCGTCGTGGTGGCAAAGCGAGCGGCGAGGTCGGCGCCCGCGATGACAACCACCGACGCGGAGCCACTGCTGGCGACGGGCGGCTTCGCTCCTGCGGCTTGGATCGAGGCTTGAGGGAGCCCGAGCACCGAGGCGACCTCGGCCGCCGCCGGCACCTCGGCAGCGGAGACGGGAAAGACCTCTGTCGCTGTCAGCTTGACGAGCGAGTTCGCCGCCGTGAGCGTTCCGAAGTCCTTTCCTTCTAGAAACGAGGTGACCGCACCTGCCACCCCGTTGACGCTCGTCGCGTTGGCAACGAGCACGTGGATCGTGGCCGGAGCCGGGGCAGCGGCAGTAGTGCTCGTCGAATGAGAAGGAGAGGTGGTGGTCGTCGCAGAACCACTGATAGTCGTCGTGGTGGCAGAGCCCGATGTGAGGACGGTGAGCGGAGCGCGGGTCGCCGAAGGCAGGAGCAAGGCCCCTATGACGATCACGATCCCGACGATCGCCACACCACGGATGGCGACGGACCGCTCGGGAGCCTCGAACGGCTCGAACGGATCGGGAGGCTCAGGAGGCTCCGACCCGGTCCCTGGTCCCGATGCGGTCACCGGCGAGGATGCTGCGGCTCTGCGAGGCCCTCGAAACGCTCACGGCGCCGGTCGTCACGCCTGCGCCTGAGCCTTAGAACCACCATCGGCGAGTACGCCATCGCCTCCTCGCTGTCCACCAGTTGGGTCAGCCTTCGATAGTAGAGCGAAGGCGACATCCCAAGCCCAGTTCGAACAGCATCGGCCTTCTTTCCTGGTCGGGTCCACCAGGATGCTTCGAAGTCGAGTATCTCCTTGTCCTTCTCTGTGAAGGCACTCCCGTCGTCGAAGGTCATTCTCGTTCCAGCCTGCCAACGCCTTGCACCCGAAGCAAGCATCTCCGTCATAGTCCCAGAACTAGCCTGGTGCGACAGGCCGGTGTGGCGCAGATGGAAGCGCAGACGACTTGTAATCGTCAGGTCGTGGGTTCGAGTCCCACCACCGGCTCTCTGTGATGTCGCGAGACATCGAGGACCGCGATGTCGCGAGACATCGGCGACACCTGGATTAGACGGCCCGGCGGCTAGGACGGGTTGACGTCTATGGGCAGGTCGAGGACGACCTGCTCCGAGGCACACGGGTCCTCGACCTCCACCGACAACGAATAAGTGCCAGGGTTCGAGTAGCTGTGCGAGTAGTCGAACGACTGCGTGAGCGCAGCGCTCGGGGTTCCTGCCCGACATGTGGCCGCAAGACCGGTTTGGGGGGCCGGAGCACCGTCCCCGTAGACGATCGAGGAGGGACCGAAGGGTCCGGCGGCCGAGGTGTCGGTGATCGTGACGACGAACGAGACGGTCATGCCGGCGGTTCCTTCGTCAGGGCCTGCTGTCAGCACTGCGGACAAGGTTCCGTCGACAGCACGGACCGTTCCAGAGGAGGAGCCTGCAGAGGCTCCCCCGGGCGCCACCCATGCTCCAATCGACTGCGACGCATCGGGGCTGCCGTTCGAGTCGGCGTTGGTAGCGGCGCCATCAGCGGCACTCGGATCAGACCCCGCCGCACCAGCCGCGCCCGAGGCCGTCGACTGGGCCTGGGCGACCGTCGTTGGAGTGGGAACGGTCGTCTCGTTCGTCGACGGGGCTGTCGCGAGCGGTGCCTCGGCCGCCCCGAAGGCGCCGGCAGCTCCGGCTGTCTGGCCGGTGCCCTGCGACCGGGAAGCGATGGTTATGCCCACCACTAGGCCGAACACGACCGACAGGGACCCGGCAACCGCCGCCGCCCTCGTCATCCGCCTCGCCCAGCTCATCCAAGCCCGCCCGTCGCCGATCCCGCGGCCCCGGCCGTCAGGTTCCAGGAACACAGGCACCGGGCCGGAGCTCCGCGAATTGTCCTGGTGCTCGGGAACGAGAAACGTCGGCACCCGCTCGGCTTCGTGGGAAGTCCGCGTCCGCCTCACCCCCAGGAAGGTACGCCCCGAAGCTCAAATGGTCCCCAACACAAGGACCACCTTTCGCGGGCTCGGTCGGCTCCGAGCCTGGTAGGGCGCTCGGAGGCCCCCTCGAGCCGGGCTGCCGGGCGCCCACGGCGACCAGCCCGGGGGAGACCAGAATGGCACCGTGGCACAAGAGGAGACTCAAAGACACGAGGCGGCCGAGTGGATCTCGCGCGACGTCTCCCGGGTCTGGCACGGCTTCACTCAGATGGCCTCCTACGCATAGAGCTGACTCGTGATCGTCGAGCGCGCGTCCAAACTCGCGCTCACCATCTCTGTCACGGCCGTCTTGGCGGGGTTCTCAGCGATTCAAGGTGCGAACCCGGCATCTGCAGCGGCGAGTACACCTGGGGTCACACGGAGCAGCATCGACATCGGGACCACAGCTCCGCTCACAGGTCCGGAGGCACCGGGCTACGACGAGATCGCACCCGCGATGGAGTCGGTGTTCGCCTGGGTCAACGCGCACGGGGGCGTCTACGGACGCAAGATCCATCTCACCTACCTGGACGACTCCTACGACCCGTCGAAGACGGTCTCTCTCACCCGTCAGCTCGTGCAGGGCGACGGGCTGTTCGCCGTTGTGGGCGGAATCGGGGCACCGACGCAAATGGCGGTTCAGGCCTTCTTGAACTCGGAGAAGGTTCCTCAACTCTTCGTCGGGTCCGGGTGCAACTGCTGGAACGAGCGCCAGTACCCCTACAGCATCGGGTGGCAACCGCCCTACACCGTCGAGGGGAAGATCCTCGGCTACTACCTGGAAAGGCACTTCGCCGGGAAGAAAGTCGGATACCTCTACGAGGACGACGAATTCGGCCTGGACGTGACGAAGGGGCTCGACAGGGAGATACCGGCATCGTCGGTCGTTTCCCGCCAGTCCTACGACCCGGCCGCGCTGTCGGCACCCCTGGAAGGCCAGATGGAGGCCCTGCAGCGAGCGGGGGCTCAGGTGGTCGTCCTGGCGAGCGTTCCCTCGGCGACCGCCCTGGCAATGCTCGGCGCGGCGTCGATCGGGTACACGCCGCAATACGCCGTGGAGAGCATGGGGGCAGACGCTCCGACCGTCGGGCCTCTTCTTTCAGAGTTCACGGTCAAGAACGGCGAGGCGCCACTGGCCCAGGCAGCCCCGGCTCTGCTGAACGGGGTCATCTCCGACGCCTACATGCCACCCGAGTCCGGTACCACCAACCTCTGGGTCCGCGTCGAGAGGAAACTGCTCGAGGAGTACGCGCCAGCCCTGTACGCGATGACCGGACTCGACGGTGACACCGAGTACGGCGTCGCTCTCGCCTATACATTCGTCGACGCCCTTCAGGCCGCCGGGAGAGACCTGACGCGCGCGGGGATCCTCAGGGCGATCGCCTCGTCGGGGTCGAAGTTCGCGACGCCGGGATTCGTGCCGCCGTCGTACTCGAAGTCGGATCACTTCGGCCTCGAAGGCGCGGAAGTGGTGCGGCTATCTGTGGCGGACCCACCTGCCCTCACGCCTGGCGGGAGCTGGATCGGCACGGCGAGTGTGTCGCCGGTGTACGTAACGGGTCCGGGACGAGGTCCCGTCAAGTCCTACCGGGGTGCCCCGATGTCTCCGCCCGAGGATTTGGTCGCCGTGCTCGGCAAGTCAGGTCGACGACGCTAGGAAGTGGTCTCGTGTCTGCGGCGGG
>Ga0209415_10015453_pt1 | contig 12367 bp, 20 predicted proteins | sample PeaSoiSIISIP2007_FD_187696 | JGI IMG/M metagenome (GOLD analysis project Ga0209415, IMG submission 187696) | Peat soil microbial communities from Weissenstadt, Germany - SII-SIP-2007 (SPAdes) (version 2) | ecosystem: Environmental > Terrestrial > Soil > Wetlands > Peat | place: Germany... | reverse complement strand
GGAGCCGGATGACGGGAGACTGTCACGTCCGGTTCTGAGAGAGCCGGGGGGTGCAATTCCCCCCGGCCACTCGCCCTCTGAGAGCCGCCGCCATCCTGCGCCGCAGACAGCGGCGCCTCTCCGGGATTGTGGCCCTATCTCAGACGTCTTCAGCAGCTTACGATCCAGGCTGTGAGGGACTTGTCCAGGCTGCAGACGATGGGAGGTGGAGTCGAGGATGTGCAGACCTCCCACGACGCATGGGTGCCAGGTCTAGTTCTGTTCGGGGGATTCTTGGTGTTCATAGGGTGGTTCATAGGGATCTACATGTTGTGGTCGTCACCGACATGGAACTTCAGGAGCAAGCTCGCGGGCACGTTTCTATTTCCTGGCGGTCTTTTCACAGCCGCCGCCGCCCTGTGGTTGGCCAAATACACTCAGCACTGCAGCGGAGGGCCAGGGCGTGTTACCCGCTGTTCTGCCGAACGTGTCAACATTTCCTTCTTTTCCCAGATGCCCCTCTCAGTCTGGATGCCGCTGATCGTGGTCCTCGTCGTCGTTCCGTTGGCTGTCGCCCTTCGCCTTGAACGAGTCCGCCGAGCCGTTCCCTAGCCTTCATCGACCGAGGTCCGCAAAGAGCGGTATACCCGATTACGGGCGCTCTGGGGACCGCGCATGTGGGCCATGTGGCGGGCGCGAGCCGCGCTGACGGTCCGGCGACGGTGACGGCTGCTCAGCCGGGCTCTGGCCCGTCCTCCACGTCGTAGGGCCCCAGGCGGCGATGGCGACGCCAGCGCCGGGAAGCTGCGCAGGGGGTGCACCACGGCGCGGAAGAACGCGCTGTCGACGGGGCCGAGGGGCCCACCGGCGCCGCCGCCCGGCCGGGCAGTGGACCTCGGCCGACGGCGGTTCGGGTCGGGCCCGACCGGGAAGTCGAGGACGTGGCGCTGCTCCTCGGGCTCAGCCGGCAACGAGACCCCCGGCGGGCACACACGGCGAGCGCACGCCGACCTCCGCTACCGGCGTGCTCAACGTGGTGCAGCGGATGGGCCGGTTTCCCGTGCTGGGCGATCTGGCCCAGGCCCGCCGGATGCGGTGGGCCCACAGCGCCACCGGCTCCGCAATAACCCGGAAACGAGGGTGCCCCGGCAGGGCCGACGGCGCCATGTCCTGAGCGAGCGCATCTAACACCCGCTTGCGCGCAGGACCGTGATGGCCGCGGGGGCTATCCGACCGGGATCACCATCATCGAGCAATACCTTCGTGGCCCGATCACCCAACTGACCGACGGCAAGTAGTGCATCACCGGCATTTCCGCCCTGTCTCGTGACTGCCGATGGGGTTTCACGTCGGTGAGCCGAGCCTGGCGCTGTGCCTTGGGTGCCACTCCACAAGGTCATCTGCTGCATCCCGTCCACTCAGGCTGAGCCAGAGCGTCTGGATCCTCAGTTCCGTCATCTCATGCCCTCGCGGTTGGATCTCGGCCATTGGGGCACGAGCTCACTATGTCAGTTGCGTTTGGCAAAAGAGGAGTGTCGATGTGGTTAGGTGATTCGTCTGTGGGTTTGGCGAGGGCAGACTCGACCGAGTCGAGCAGCGTTCGTTTGTTTGCGGGTATTGGCTCGGGCCCCCAGTGCCCCTCGAACAGCGGCGCCCACCGTGCCAACATCTGTTGGGAAGCCTGTATCACGACTGGTGTGTCCGGATCCAGACGCCTTAGGGCCGCGACGACCTTGCGGGACGACTCGCGATGGAGTCCGAGCGACGACACCACCACGTCGGCGCGCTCAACCAGCTCGCATCGCCCGCACGCCACGAGCGGGCACGGCGTGGATCCGAGGCCTCTCGGCCCCCGGCACCACGACACCTCGTATCCGTTGTTGTCCAGAAGGCGCCAGCATGCGTACGCCCTGGCCACGTCGGGTTCCTCAACCAGGACTTGTGGTCGGGGGTGTTCGCCTTCCGCACGCAGTCCCAGATCCTTCCATCGACGGGCGAGGTCCGTGCCCAGGAGATTGCGGTGACTTCGCATAGGCACCTTCCTTCTCGCGGCCCGAGGAGCTGCTCAAGATCCAGCCTGATCCTCAGGTCCGTGGCCAGATAGGGACTTTCGTCCCAGATCCCGGACTCGGAGCAAAACAGACTGCCTGAGCCTTTCCTTCAGCCCCCCTCCCGGAGGTGCCGTTCCCGACCGGGGTTCGGCTCACCGGCGAGGGCAGGCCAGGTAAGCGCAGAATCGGGGATCTCGTGCGCGCGTTCGAGCGCCGCCCTCTCAGTCAACACCGATGCCGGCGTTCCGTAGCGCTGGCGGGCGTTTTCGAAGATCTCCGCCATGTCGAGGGCCTTGGTGACCCGCAGCGCCACGGCCCCGACGCACATTCGGGAGTGGTCGTCGATGACGTTCACGATCTCCACCCCCCTCTCGCACGCAGGGCCCAATGCGTCATGTCGGACTGCCAGCACTCGTTGGGGAGCGCGACCTGGAACCGGATGGAACTCGACCGGGGCCGCTTCTTCGGCTCGGGGACGACACAACCGCGCCGCCGCAGGACCCGCATGATGGTGCTCAGCGACGGGGCGGTCCCGTGGCGATTGGAAAGGTGGAAGAAGATGGTCTCGGCTCCGGCGTCGAGGCCCTCTTCGGGCAACTGCTTGCGCAGGAGGACGATCTCGTCCTCGACCTCCCCGGCGATGGCCGTCGGCGAACGGTGCAGGGCCTCGAGCGGGGCTCGAGGCCCTCCTCACCGAGCTCGCGGTAGCGGGACAGGAGGCGGTAGATCCAACTGGGGTGGACCCCATGGGTGCGGGCCAGCTCAGCGACCGATCGACCCTCCCTCAGGTGCGCCTCGACCAGGTAGCGGCCCTTTTCCATAGGAGACCCCCAGTTCGGTGTCGCCTATGTCTTGACACATCTGTCGCCTATGTCCTGGTTTCGGACACCTCAGCGCCCACCACTTTCCTGGTTTCGGACACCCCTGCGCCCACCACCACCCTTCGAGGGCTTCTCCGAGTCGGGGACGCCTCTTGCGCCGGGACGCGCAAGAGGGTGGACCGAAGCCCACCCTCTTGCGATCCGGCTTGCCGCTCCCCGCAGCGTGCGGAGAGCGCGCGTGCAGGTGTTTACAGGCTGCCCGAGCTGTTCGACCGGTCGATCGAAAGCGACGAGATGCTCCCAGCGCACGTCCCGATTGCGGTCGTGCTCGCCGGGGTGAGGTATACCCCGAGCGATCCCGTTCCGGCGTAGGAACCGCCGACCGCGAAGCTGCCCGTGAAGCCCACCTCGCCGGCACCGTTAACGGCGGGGTGCAGACCAGCGACGCTGAACTTCGACGGCTTCTCGCCGGCCCAGTTGACCTTGACCTTGACGGTGATCGTCGATGAGTTGGCCTCAAAACTGGAGCACGTACCGGCGTTCTGTCCCTTCGCCACCTTCGTCTTGATGGGCTTGACGGCGACGGATGTTGCCGAACCCACCGGCGTCCCTCCTGAGCAGGTACCCAGTGTCGCGCTTACTGTCGTGACCTCCTTCTTCACTCCGGGGGTCCCGTTCTGGCTCAGAGGCGGGTTGAAGTTGATGGTGCCTCCGAAGCTACACGTGGTGGTACCGGTCCCTGTCACCTTCTTGGCGAACGCGGTGCCCTCGAGCAACGCGATGCTGGCAACAGGCAGTATCACCGCAGTCAAGATCAACAAGCTCTTCTTAAGTCTCATGTTTTCCCCTCCGTATGGTCATTGGCGAGTAGCCAGTGCCGGGCTGCGCCCGTCCATCGGGTGTCATCTTGACAACTGCGGCTCAAAAGTGAGCCCGAGAATCCACCTAGGTGATCTAGGTGATTCTTCGTGACAACAGCAGCTCAAAAGTGAGGCCGAGAATCCACCTAGGCGATCTAGGTGATCTTTCGCTTTGCAGAGCACACGGCATTTACGATTATTGGGGGAGCAGTACCCTCAGGTTGGTTAACACGCGAGGTTGTCGGGAGGGTGTGGGCGTCCCGCATGTGCGCCCACACCCACCCAGACTCTGTATGTCGTACACACTGAGGGCGTGCTTCCTTCTGCTCAGGCGACTCACTGGCGCGGTGTGCGGTCCCTGACCTTGAAGGGGATGATCAGTCACTACGCCGCCTTCCCGGTGAACTGGCAGTAGCAACCCTCAGGGATGCGCCCGCGGCGACACCATGGGATCAAGCGGGCGACGACGTCAGTTAGTTTTCTCTGATGGGTGATTTGGCAGCAGATACGGCCGTGCAAGCCCTGGGCGATGGGCGCTACAGGGCGGTGCTCAGTCGGGACTGGGAGATTTGGGGCCCCATGGGCGGGTACGTGGCCTCCTTCGCTCTTCGGGCTGCGGGTGAGGAGAGCGGTTTCAACCGTCCGGCGAGCTTGTTTTGCCACTACCTGCACCTCGCCGCGTTCGAGCCGATCGATTTGCAGGTGACCGCGCTTCGATCGGCAAGGACAGCCTTGTCGCAACGCGTGACGATCACGCAGGGAGATCGTCAGGTCCTCGAGGCGACGGTCTGGTCGGTCGGTGAGGTCGAAGGCCTCGAGCACGACGACACCGAGCCACCTGCCGTGCCGGCGCCAGACGAGCTGCCGTCCATCGAGGAGCTGATGCCCGATCGCGAGGCGCCGTTCAGATTCTGGAATAACTTCGATATGCGCCCGGTGACGTTCCGCTCGGAATGGCCACCGCCCGAATCGCTGCCACCGCAGTGGAGAGCCTGGTGCCGGTTCCGACCGGTGGCGGTTTTCGACGACCCGTGGTTGGACGCCTGTCGATCGGTCATCCTCGTCGACGTCCAGAGCTGGCCAGCCTCATCCGCGCGCCATGCGTGGCGGGAGCCGCATGGCTTCATCGCCCCGAGCCTCGATCTTTATGTGGCCTTCCATCTCTCGGCCTCGGAGGAGCCCTGGCTGTTGACAGACGGGTTCGCCCCCGTTTCCGCCGACGGGATGTTCGGCTGGACGGGTCGTCTGTGGGCTCCTGACGGGCGGCTGGTCAGCTCAGGAACAGGCCAGGCGCTGTACCGGCGAGTACCTACCCCCACCTGAGCATCCGATCGTCTCGAAGTGCGGCGGGTTCCCGGACTGGAGCTGACAGCGACAGGAGGCGATCGAGCGAAGAGTCCTAAGGGGCGGCCAAGGTGGGAGGACCGCTGGCGGGTGGGTCCTCAACGCCCGGCCACACCCCTCACGAGCGCCATTGCGGAAGGTCGCTCACCGACTTCTACCCGGTCAGGCGGTGCCGAAACCGGCGAACTCAGCAACCTCGCCCCAGATCACACGGTCGACCTCCTGGAGCCGCCGGGCCTCCAGGACGCCCATCGGACTGAGGCACAGGGGAAACGACGAGACCGTGCCGTCGGACAGGACCTCCTGGCCGATGCGCACCAGCCCGCGATGGCCGAGGCTTCCGATCGCGTCGGGCAGGACCGACCACACGGCATCTCGCTCCTGACCGCCGACGAGGCCGGCCACCAGGACCTCTCTCTCAGCCCGGGAGTAGCTCATCGAGCGCCCCGACTGGACGTTCGGTACCGACGGCAGCCCGGGCCTGTCGACGCCCGGTCCTCGCAGGCGACAGCTGCCTCATCATGGGTGTTTCCCCTCCTGGTCGAGTCCCTTCGCGGTACACGGAAGTCAGCTATCGGCAGTCGGCCCGTTGAGCCTGAACAACAGAGTCACCACTGCCTGAGCCCACATGCCGGGGCCGAGCGGGACGGAGGGCCTCGGATGCAGAGTTCGCCAGGGCTCGGCAGGAGGCAGGAGGCAGGAAAACGGAATCACGGAATAGGAAAGGAAGGACCCTGACGAGGAACATAGGGTACTGAGGCGAGGCACCCGGTTAACCCCCCGGAATCGGGTGCCTCCAGCCCCAGCAGTTGCCCGTCGTCTGCACCGGGTGCGTCGTCCCAGCGCCAGGCGATGAGAACACGCTAACTGTGGCAGGTGGCATCCTCAATGAGACATCCGCCCCATTTTCCCAGGGGAACGTCAGCCCCGTGGCCCCGGTGTCGTCTTCGGGTCGGGCAGCTCGCCAACAGGCCCCGAAGCTCGTCCACGGGTTCAGGAGGCGGCTCGGAGGCGACCGTTCTTGCCGGCGGTGTGGGGCTCCTCACGTCCCTCGGCGTTCGTTGGAAGCGCCGGCCCTTCGCGGAGTGCCCGGGTCGACTCGCTGACGCAGGCGGTCAACTACCTCGTGATCGGTTGCGGCGCTCGCGTCGAACCCTGAGGGTGGCGAGGAGCTTGCGGAATATGAAGGCCACGCACGGAGCATACTTCGCACCAAATCTCGACTGGCGGCGCGGTCGTGAGACGACGTCTTGCTACGGGGATCGAATCGTTGCGAGGCACAGGGGCTCGTGACTCCAAGAGCCTTCGGTTCATGAGTGAGAGGGCCACTGGTCTCACCGTGAGGGGCCGGATGTGCGACCTGCAGAAGCGTCTGTTCTTCGGAGCTCGAGCCCGGCTCCCGCTGGAGACAGATCGATCACCCGGCAACGCCGCCAGCGGGTTCTGGAAGCTGTCACCAACAATGTGGGCTCTTTTCGATCCAGTCTTGACCGAGAGACGCCCGTCAGTTCATAGAGGGGCGTTCCTTTGCGCGCGCCACCGCCACAGTGGCCAATAAGCCAATAAACAGTGTCGCACGCCGCTCTCCACCGCTCATACGTGGTTGCACCCGGGGCATGTAGGTGATTCCTCTCGGATCATCCCGTGCCACGGGAACGGGGCCCTTGTCGGCGCGCGTGACGCCGCTCGTGGCGTAGCGGACGAAGTCGATCTCGCGACGGATAGCACTCGCAGGCCGATATCATTGGGTCGTGGTCGATACCGCGCGGTGGGTGGAGGCGGACGGCAGCGACACCGTGCTCCGGGTGCTCATCGTCGATGACCACGCCGTGGTACGCACCGGGACACGCCAAGTACTCGAGACGTCGGGCGATATCACCGTCGTGGGCGAGGCCGAGACTGGGGCCGCGGCACTTGCCCTCGTCGATGCCATGGAGCCAGAGGTAGTGCTCGTCGATGTGCAGCTCATCGACGAGAGTGGCATCGATGTGGCGCGTGAGCTGGCTGCAACCCATCCGAGTGTGCGAGTCGTGATCCTGTCGGCGCACGATGACGAAGAGTTCGTGCACGACGCGTTCGAGGTAGGCGCGGCTGGTTATCTGTTGAAGACGATGCCGCGCGATGAGCTCATCGGTGCGGTTCGAGCTGCCGGCCGGGGAACCGTGGTCGTCGACCCCGGCTTGTCGTCGCGTCGTGACACGCAGGAAGCTTCGAACGTGCTGGGTATTCGTCGCCTGACGTGGCGCGAGCAACAGGCGGTCGAGTTGGTCGCCGAGGGATTGACGAACCGGGCCGTCGCCCTTCGGATGGGAGTGAGCGTGCGGACGGTCGAAGGACACCTGAACCACGTCTTCGCCAAGTTGGGTATCGAATCCCGGACCGAGCTGGTCCGGTTGGTCCTGACCGGTGGTGTCGCGACAGGGGGATAGGCGAGGCTGACCCCCTGGGCTAGCGAGTTCGTTCTCCACGGAACGAAAAGTCGGACGATGTCTCGAAGAGTTGCGACGCGGCTCAGTGGAACGGGAATTGGCCGTACGTGCTGCACAGCCCGAATGCCTCGATCAACAAGAAAGCGCCGATCACGGCCAGGATGATCGCCTGACGCCGTCGCCCGCTGTGTCGGGCCATGACCGGTGCCATGTACCACTCGGGTAGCGGTCCGAAGCTCTCGGCAAGGTAGTCGGCCAGGGGCACGGCATCCGGGTCGAGTGGCTGATCGGGGTCGGCGGCAAGGGCCAGAGCAGTGAGCTCCTCGTCGGTGATCGGGGCCGGTGTTTCGGCGTCCGCGGGCAAAAGGCCGGTGGCAACGCCGCTTCCGTTGGCATCCATAGACCGACCTCCGCGCCCGGGACAGGCGCTATCAGTCTACCGGCGAGGCGGAGGCGTCCCTTGTCGGCATCTTCGACGGTGCGGACCGGGGCGGGACATCTCGATGGCTCCGGGACTCACTGCAGGCCCACCGTACCCGAGGTCACCTGGACCGAGGTCAGCCCTGTCGGTGACCCGCAGGCGGACAGCAACTGCGTGGTGGTCTGATTGGACAAAGCCACCGCGTTGGAACTGGCGCCGTGGTCCGAGCCCGAGAACGAGCCCGTGACCTTGGCGCTGCCGCCCGCGTTGGGGAGCTTGAAGCCTTCGCCTCCTGACGGGGCGGTGGTTCCGCCGTAGCCCGAAAAGGTCAGCACACTGGGACGGATGGTCGCCGGAGCCCAGGCAATGTTGATCGTGAGAGCCCTCGACGTGATCAGCTCGGCGCAGGAGTTCGAGGTGCTCGAGATCGTTGCCGACGCAGTACCGCCCGTCACCTTGGAGACGTTGGACCCCTTGGTGGTGCATCCGGCCGCGCTCAACGCGACGGCGGTGGACTCGGCACTGCCTCCCTTGTTCGTGAGGGGAGGTGTGAACGTCAGTGAGCCGGTCATGCCGGTACACGTGACCCCACCGGTGGCGAGCGTAAGGCTGGTCGTGGTCGGGCCCGCGCTGGGGCTCGTGCTCGAGCCACATGCCGTGGCCATCGAAGCCAACAATCCGATCGCGACGACCAGCGACAACCTCACCGCGTTCGCCCTGGACATAACCCGTTCCCCCGCTCGCTCGTGCGAGGCGCTCTTGATGCGCCCAGCCCGACCGTAGCTGCAATTGTCAGCTATTCCAAAGGAGAAACGGTGGACGAGACCCGCCTCCGCGCCGATGAGGAAGGACCGGTTGCGGCGCGATGAGCTTTGTCGAACCGAGACCGAGGTGATGCCCTCCCGCCAGCTCCTGCTGCATTCGTTACTTCAAGAGCGCGCGTCCGTCATAGCCGATGCCGCTCGATCAGTGATCGCAAGAAGTCTGCGAGGTCGGCGGTACCGTCGACGTTGCCCATAGCCAACGCCACCGTTGCGCGCCCGGCGGATCAGCGTCCCGGAGCGTGGGGGAGCACCTGCTCGGCGACCAGGCGCAGATGGTCGAGGTCGGACAAGTCGAGGATCTGGAGATAGAACCGCTCGGCCCCGTGGTCGGCGAGAGCAGCCAACTTCTCGAGCACCTCTGCGGGCGAGCCGGCCAGGCCGTTTTGCCTGAGCTCGGCGATGTCGCGCCCGATGGCAGCGGCTCGTCGCGCCACCTCCTCCTCGGTCCGACCGCAGCACAGGACCTGGCCCGTGGAGTAGATCAGCGTCGATGGGTCCCGGCCCTGCTCCTCGCAAGCGCGCCTGACGTGGTCATGGACGCCGCGCATGACGGTTGCCGGCACGAACGATGTGTTGTACTCGTCGCCATAGGTGGCGGCCAGCCGAGACGAGCGGGGCCCGCCGCTTCCTCCCACCACGATGGGGGGATGGGGCCGCTGCCGGGGCCTCACGGTGTCGGCGTCGATGTGCACCGCACAGGTTCGTCCCGTGAACTCGAACGTCGCGCCTAACGGTGTCGACCACGTGCCATGGAGGACGGCGAGCTGGTCCTCGAGCATGTCGTAGCGTGTGCCGAGTGGGGGAAACGGGATGCCGAAAGCCTGGTGCTCCGCCTCGTACCACCCGGCCCCGAGACCGACCTCGATCCGGCCCCCGCTCATCTCGTCCACCTGGGCGGCGATGACGGTGAAGATCCCGATGGGTCGGAATGTCACGGGCGTCACCAACGTCCCGAGACGGATGACGCTCGTGTCACGGGCCAGGCCGGCCAGCGTCACCCAGGCGTCGGTAGCGGCAGGCAATCCGCTCGCAGCGCCCATCTTGAGCACGTGGTCGGACCGGAAGAAGGCGCCGAACCCACACTCCTCGGCCGTACGGGCCACGGTGAGCAGTTGGTCGTAGGACGCCCCCTGTTGGGGTTCGGTGAAGATGCGCAGGGTCATGGCACCGACGCTAGACGGTGCTCGGCAAAGTAGACCTGTGGCGTGCAGAGCTGTGACCAAGTGAGCCTCGGGCGACGGTGGACGGCAGCGGCAGCCGCGCTCGGATATGCCCTCCTGGCGTCGTTCACGCGCCCCTTCACATGGGGAGCTGACGTCGTCACTGCCGTGCCGCTGGCGCTTGCGGTCGTGGTGACGGTCCGGTTCACCTCTGCGGTCGGCCGCCGATCGAAGGAGGGGCGACCGGCGGTCCGCCAAGAACAGGTCGCGCCGCGCCCAGCACGCGCCGGAATCTTCTGGGCGGTGCCCATCCTGGCTGCCACAGGATGGGAGTTGTACTGCTACGCGAATCTGCCTCGAGCGGCGCATCCCACGCTGAGCTCGCTCCTCGACATGCTCGATGCCACCCGCGGCGGCAAGATCGTCGCCTTTGCGTCGTGGCTCGTTCTCGGTTGGTTCCTGGTGACGGCGTGATCGGCCGGCACACGACACTGATCGTGTGGGCCGTGCTCGGCACCGGTGTCGTGGCATGCGAACTGGTGGCGGTGCTGTCAAGAGGTCGCATTCCTGGTCTCGGCACCGTCGTGGGACGCGTGGCCGCGTCCCGGGCCGGGCGGTATCTCCTCGTGCTGGCGTGGATGTGGCTCGGATGGCACGCCTTCGCGCGCTGACGGCCTTCCTCCCGGGTACTGAACCGTCGATCCCCGGTAGGTTTGCCCCGTGCACGCGCGTCCCCTGAGCCGTGCCCTCGGAGCAGTGATCGAGGGTGTTCGCCTCGCTCCGGACATGGACGACAGCACTGTCAGCGGTATCAGGTCGGCATTGCTCGAACACAAGGTCGTGTGGTTCCGAGGCCAGTCACTCGATGCAAGGTCGCTGACCGCCGTCGCCTCCCGGTTCGGGGCCCCGACCGAAGCACACCCTGTCGAGCCCAGCTTGGAGGGCCACCCCGAGGTGCTGCCGCTCGACTCCGACGAAGGTGCACGCGCCGACGTCTGGCACGGCGATTTGACGTTCCAGGAGCGGCCACCGCTCGGAGCGGTCCTGCATGCGCTCGAGATCCCTCCCGTCGGGGGCGACACGATCTGGGCTGACATGACGGGCGCCTATCAGTCGTTGTCGGGGCCGCTCCGTGGCTTCGTGGACACGCTGACCGCGACCCATTCTGCGAACAAAGCGGGGGGCTACTTTGCCGGCCGCGACCGCACCGGAGGCGAGGCCGCGGCTCGTACAGCACTGGCGGCCACCCACCACCCTGTGGTGCGGACGCATCCCGAGACCGGTGAGCGCGGTCTCTTCGTGAACCCGCTCTTCACCGACAAGATCGACGGGCTTCGGCGACATGAGAGTGACATGGTGCTGGGCCTGCTGCACGAAGCCGCCGTCGCGCCCGAGCGCCTCGTCCGCTGGAGATGGGAGACAGGCGACGTCGCCTTCTGGGACAACCGGTGCACGATGCACTACGCGCTGCTCGACTTCGGAACCGATCGAAGGCGCATGCTCCGAGTGGCCCTCGAGGGGGACAAGCCCGTCGGGGTGTCGAGCTCCTAGGGGGAGGAACGGGTGGCCACGATCGTTCCGGCGCCACCAGCCCTGTTGGAGAAGACGCCCTGGAACCGCAGTTTGGCCTTGCTCGTCGAAATGGCAGCGCTGCCCTGCTCGGTGCCGCTGCCAAGATCGATGACGAAGGTCATCGTCTTGCCTGTGACGGTACCGTTCATCGTCTCGACACCGACGGGTGACGTGACAGTTCCCGAGAACGCTCCGCTGGACACGTTCTCTTTCGTGACATGGAGGGTCGCCACGTAGAGCGATCCCTCGTACCCGTTGAGGACAGTCCAGACGCCCCGAATGTCGGTCGGAGGGCCCGTCCCTGTCGTCGGTGCCGCCGCGGCACCAGGAGCGACGTGGAACGGACCGATGTGTGTCAACGCCAGCACGCCGGTAACGATGGCGCCGAGGGCGATGACGACACCGAGCCGGCGAGCCATCCCGGAGCGACGTCGGGCCTCTCCGCCGTCTTCGACATATCCGGGGTCAATGGCCTGATATGGCCAACTGGGGGCGACACTCGCGTCGGGGAGGAAGGTCCACTCCGCGTCGGGAGGAGTCTCGGGCAACACGTCGGGGGTGGCCTCGGGCGCCGCCGGAGGTGGCACCGGCTCCGGCCGGAGTGGCGCGGTGCGGGGCGTCACCGGAGATCGCGGCGCAGCGGCGCGCTCTCGAAACCGCTGCAGAAGCCGGTCCACCGGCTCGGGGGCCGGGGAAGCGTCCGCCGAGAGGGTTCGAGGTCGGACAGGGCCGCCCTCGGGTGATTCTGGGCGCGGCTCCGTCACAGTTGTGACATCGGCGCACCTCGAAGGGGTCTTGAGGCGGGTCGCCCTCCGGGCAACGGGGTCTGCCCGTCCCAAGGTGGGATCCGGGCCAAGGAGGAGCAAAGGGGCCGGCGACGCGGCCGCATGCGGGGTATACGTCTTA